>FWPV01010347.1_pt1 | contig 15325 bp, 11 predicted proteins | sample 2228371 | NCBI WGS metagenome assembly FWPV01 (sample SAMEA103939776, study PRJEB20133) | metagenome | reverse complement strand
GGAAACCGGGTTTCCCCATCCCCCTGCCTGTGGGAGCGGCAAGCCCTCCCCACCGGGAGGGTTTGGGAGGGCTACGCCCTCCCAAGAACAAATATGTTCATTCTGGTGTTGTGCGGCGCAGCCGCATGGTGAACATACGGGGAAACCGGGTTTCCCCATCCCCCTGCCTGTGGGGGCGCCAGCCGCTCCCAATAACCGGCGTATCCAGATAAACACGCAATGCTGCAAAACGTATGCGTGATATGCTCCCCATTGCCTATAGCGCGCCAGCCTGGGCCGCGTATGCCCCCGTAGAGCCGCTCCCGCCTGTCTGGCTGCGCGATCCGGCGCGACCACTGGTGAGTATCGTCACCCCCTCGCTTAACCAGGGACGCTACCTCGAGGCCACCCTGCGCAGCGTCCTCGAACAAGACTATCCCAACCTCGAGTACTGGGTCATTGACGGCAGCAGCCAGGATGAAACCCTGGCGGTGCTCCACGCCTTCGCCGGTGACCCACGGCTCCACTGGCTCAGCGAGCCGGACCGCGGCCAGTCTGACGCGATTAACAAAGGTTGGGCCAGGGCGCGCGGGGACGTTCTGGCCTGGCTCAACGCCGATGACACCTATTTCCCCGGGGCGATCACCGCGCAAGTGGCCGCTCTGCTGGCCGACCCCCGGGCCGGCGCGGTCTACGGTGATGCTTGCTACACTGACGCCGCCGGGCGACCCCTTGCGCGCATCGCCGGGCGGCCCTTCTCGCCCGAGTCCGTACTGCGGCTGGAGATCCCCGTGCAACCCACCGTCTTTCTTCGTCGTGATCTCGTGGCCCGCGTGGGGCCGCTGCGCCTCGAGCGGCGCTTCAGTATGGATAGCGACTACTGGGTCCGCGCCATGCGCTATGCCCCTTTTCGCTGGACCGGCCGCCTGGTCGCCACGTACCGCCTGCATCCGGCTTCGAAAACCGTGGCCCAGGGGTACAACTTCTACGCTGAGTGGCTGGCGATTGCCGAGGAATACTACGCCGACGCGCCGGTCGCGCTGCGCGCCTCGCGGACCGCGGTGCTGGCCGACATCTACGCGGCCATGGCCAACCTGGAGGCCGGGAGCTTGCGCCTGGCCGGCGCAACGCGCTACGCTGCCTATGCTCTGACCCTGGCCGGCCTGCGTCCGCGGCTGCTCAAACTGCCTCTGGTGCTCCTCGATCGCGCGCTGGGTCTGAGCCTGGCCATGCGCGCTACAGCCCTCTGGGGACGCCTGCGGCGGGGCGGATCTCCCGGTCGCTAAGAACACAGGGGGGAAACCGGGTTTCCCCACGCCCCTTCCTGCGGGGAGGGTTTGGGCGTAGAGGCGCGGCGGCGCCGCGCCTCTACGCCCTCCCAGGATATAGGTATTTTGTTCACGTGAGAGTGGGGCAGCGCAGCCCACTCGATCGGCGTTACCCCCGGCAGCATGCAACGGTACAAGAGCAGAACAATCGCTCCGCCCCGAGCATTGCCTGCGGAGGTACGCATGACCGGCTTGCACCTGGCGCGGGTGTGGATCATCGCCGCGCTGCTCGTTGCCTCGACCCTCTTCTTCCATGCTCCGGCCCAATCCGAAACGGCCCTGGTGCGGATCAACGAGTTTATGCCCGCGCCCGGCAGCGGTCGCGAATGGGCCGAGCTGATCAACCTGGGCGACCTGCCTGCCGAGGTGGGCGGCTGGCGCATTGACGATGACCTGCCAGCGAACAGCGGCCAGGCCCCCATTCCCGCGGGCACGGTGATCCCTCCCGGCGGTCTCTTCGTGATCGAGTGGAACACCAGCTTTCTCAACAACAGCGGCGATACCATTCAGTTGATCACGCCCCAGGGTCACACCGTTGACGCGCATACCTACGGAAACGCAAGCGTCGATCTCAGCCTGGCGCGCCAACCCGACGGCGCGCTGCTGTGGGTCTGGGGTCCGCCGACCCGCGGGAGCTTCAATGCGCCGCCGTCCCATCCCGCCACCCCATCCGTCGAGAGTGGCACGCCCACGCCTGCGGCCACCGACTCTCCACCCGATGACACGCCAGCCACTCCCACCACTGTGACCATAGACGAAACTCCGACTGATGTGGCCACGGCGACCGCGGTCCCCACGGCTACGTTGGAGCCCACCCGTACCGCAACAGTCACCAGCACGCCTTCGCCTACCCCTACCTCCACGGCCAGCGCTACGCCAACTCCGCCGATCGAAGCAGGCGGCGTGCTGATCAACGAAATCGCGCCCGGCGCCGACCCGGAGTGGATTGAACTGTACAACCCCGGGAGCGAGCCGGTGCATCTCCTCGGCTGGCAACTCGAACGCCTCTCCACCGGTCAGCCGGTGAGCCGCAACCTGCCTGAACTGACCCTCGCTGCCGGCGGGTACGCCGTGATCAGCCTCAGCCGGGGCACGCTCCCCAACGGCGGGGCCAGCCTGACCCTGCGCAGCTCGACGGGCATGGTTGTGGACGGGCCGATCGTCTACCCTGCGCTTGACGGCGAGGCCGTCTATGCCCGCGCAGGCGATGGCGCCGCCACCTGGAGCGTGGAGTATCCCCCATCGCCGGGCGCGCCCAACCTGCCGCCGGTCGCGACGGCTACCCCCACGCCCTCGCCAACTACTGAACCCTCACCCACCCGCACGCCGTCACCTACGCGCACACCCTCGCCAACTACTGAACCCTCACCCACGCGCACGCCCTCGCCAACTACTGAACCCTCACCCACGCGCACGCCGTCACCCACGCGCACGCCCTCGCCCGTCGTGGAACCTTCACCCACGCGCACGCCCTCGCCCGTCGTGGAACCTTCACCCACGCGCACGCCCTCGCCCACGCGCACGCCCTCGCCCGTCGTGGAACCTTCACCCACGCGCACGCCCTCGCCCACGCGCACACCCTCGCCCACGCGCACACCCTCGCCCACCCGCACACCCTCGCCCACCCGCACGCCCTCGCCCACCCGCGCGCCGACCGTGACCGGCGCGAGCACCGGCCCGGCACGCCCCGGTGCGCTGCTGATCACCGAGGTACTACCCGCACCCAGGGTGACCTTTACCCGCGAGTGGGTTGAACTGTTCAACCCCGGCCAGGAAAGCGTGGACACCACCGGCTGGAGCCTGGACGACGCGAACGATGGTGGGGCGCAGACCCTGGGCGCGCACCGGGTCGCGCCCGGAGCGTACCTGCTGGTGGAGCTTGAACGGGCCATTCTTAACAACAGCGGCGACACGGTGCGCCTGCTTGGATCCACGGGCGAGGTCATCGACAGCGTTCGCTTCGGCGCCACACCGACAGACCGCAGCCACGGGCGCGACCCTCTCACCGGCGCGTGGCGTCTGGAGCCATACCCTTCGCCCGGCGCTCCCAACCCGTCAGCGGGAAGCGAGGACGCAGCGGAGACCCGGATCGCCGCATCTCAATCCAGCCCCGCCTCCGCAGTTTCTGGCGCGGTCAACGCTGCACAGCCCTCGGCTACAGCCGAAGAAAGGCAGCACAGCAGCGCCCTGCCCGGCGCGGTTGCGGCGCCGGGCGCAGCAGGCGCGCCGGGACCCCGCGCGGCGCCGACCTACGAGGGCGTGGCGGGCACACGCTACCGCCTGCCGACGGCTCCAGCGACGCCCACCCGAGCCACGCCCGCCGGGATACCGGCCGAGGCGCCGCCAGCCGAAGCGGCGCCCGCGCCGCCGCGGGTTCAGATCGGTCTTACCATTGGCGGCCTGACGCTGATTATTGTTGCCTGTGCGCTTCTCGTTGCCGAACGTAAACCATCGCAAGAACAGACCGACAAAAACGGTGTGTTATAATTTCGTGATAAGGTGCCCGTGTGCGCAGCCGGGCCGCACCGACGCGGCCGCATTGCCCGGTGAGCAGGAAAGGAGTTCAACGATGGCTGATCTGCACAGCCTGATCCGGGAACGCCTGGAACAGAACCGCTGGGGAATGCTCACCAATCAGGGCTACGTGCTGGGCTTTGATCTGGGCAGTTACGGCCTGCGCGCCGCGCTGGTCGATCTCCAGCATCGGACCTTCGCCTCCGTGCACACCGATCTGCCGAACGAACCGCCTGACCAGGTGGTTGAGCACGCGATTGGCCTGGGCCAGAGGCTGCTCAAGCAAAGCGACGTAACGCCGGAGCGACTCGTCCGCGTCGGGGTGGGGTTCTGCGGCCCCGTGGATATGCGCTACGGCACGGTGCGCCTGTCGCCGCGTATGCCAGGCTGGGAGAACTATCCACTCCAGGAGCGGTTCGAGCAGGCCTTCGACACGGTGACGCTGATCGACAACGACGCCAACCTCATCGCCCTGGGCGAGGCAACGTTCGGCGTCGCCAGGGGCCACCAGCACATCTTTTACATGCACCTGAGCAGCGGAGTTGGCGGCGGCCTGGTGCTGAACGGGCGCCTCTATCACGGCGCCACGTCCACTGCGGGCGAGATCGGCCATGCCGTGGTGGGCCAGGGATGGGACGGCACCGGGCGCCCCGAAACGCTCGAAGAGCGGGTCTCAATTGTGGGATTGCTGCGCTGCGCCAGTCGCTACGGCCTGGAGACCAACGACCTGGAGGAGATCTTCGGCCCCCATCCCGCCGCGCAGCGGGTAGTGCGCGAAACGGTTGACTTGCTGGCCGTTCGCTGCGCGCAGATCGTCGCCCTGATTGACCCGGAGATGATCGTTCTGGGCGGCATCGTGGTGCGCATCGGCGGCGACTCCTTTGTGCAGGCGATCGGATCGCGACTCAACGATTTTATCGCCCCCCAGTTCGCCCGCCCCCTGCCGGTGGTGGCCTCGATGCTCGGGCCTGAGAGCGTGACCGTCGGCGCGGTGGCCCTGGCGCTCGATAGCCTGTCCGATTGAGGCCGGGAAGGGGGAACGCCCCAAACCCTCCCCTCAGGGAGGGGCGTGGGGAAACCCGGTTTCGCTGATGTTTACATCGGCCCTGCCGAACGCAACAACCAGCATCAGTGCGTGTTCATATGTGGGGTAAGGCGTCACCCCGGGTGCGCGGGCGTCCCGCCCGCAATGGCCTGGATACGGGCAAGATGCCCACGCGCCCAGGAGAAGTGTGAACACGTACCATCATCAGTACCTGTTCAGACTTCTCCTGGAATCGCGGACACAGACGTAGCGACGTTGCAATGCAACGTCGCTACAGGTGTCTGGACGAAACTCCTTTCCCCCAACTCTGAACACGCACCATCAACCATCATCAGGTAGTTTGCACCCCCGGCGACGCAATGCTATAATGATATGAGTTTTCTCCTGGAAGATTGAGCAGGGAGGGAAGACCTCTCTGCTCGTTGTTGCATGTTGCAGGAAGCCATGGATGCAAAAGTGATCGTCTTTGGCGAGACCGCTATTGATCGACTGTTACAATGGCTGCGTTCCACCGGCCAACCCCAGGACATTATGGACCTGGTCAGACAATACCTGGAGATCTTGAGCAAGGCGGTGAGGGAGGAGAACGAATGACCGCTGCGCCCACGTTGCCTACCGACCAGCACGCTCTGGCCGAGGAAATCTACCGGTTGATGGTCGCGCAGGGCGCCATGTTCGCCATCGACACGCCTATTCGGCAGACGCTTGCCAATCTGGCTGCGTTTCTGGCGCGGCGCGAGGGGCGTGATCGGGCGGAACTGGCGGCGGCAATTGACGCGGCCCTGAGCGCAGACAGTCGCTTCACCCGCGAAGAGGTGAACGGCGAGGTGCGCTTCGTAACTACCCGGCAGGGCGCCTACGTGCCACGCGACGACACCGATACCCACAGCTTCAAGCAGCGACTGCACGATCCAGAGAATCCGCTGCCCATTGACGATATCAGTGTGGTGGTTTCCACCTCGCGCCCGGCGATCACCACGGTCGAGCCAGTGTACATTTCGGATTACTGGCAGATGCAACTGTCAGCGCCCCCCGCAGAAGCTGAGGCTGAGAAGGTCGCAGCCGCTGAAGCGCCGGTTGCCGAACAACCGGTCCTCGAGGAAGCGCCCCCGGCCCCCGAAGCGGCCCCGGCGCCTGTCGAGGAAGCGGCCCCCGAGCCTGCTCCCATGGCCATCGAGGCGCCGGCCCCTGCCCCTGTTGTGGAAGTGGCCCCCGAATCCGCCCCCGCAGTGCTGGAGACCCCCGCTCCCGCTCCCGTCGAGGAAGTGGCCCCCGAACCTGCTCCCATGGTCATCGAGGCGCCCGCCCCTGTCCCCGTCGTCGAGCAACCCGCGCCCCCCGTGGCGCCTGCTCCCCGACCGGCGCAGCCGCCGCGCAGCACCGTGTTTACCCTCAGCGATGGGACGGCGATCGATCTGCGCCGACCGGTGGACGAGATTATGGCCGAGTACGGCGATGTGCTCGCCCGGGTCCTGGCAGAGCGCCTTGAGCACGACCCGCTGCAGCGGATCGTCAGCTTTGGGCGCAAATATTACCCCGAGGCTAACCTGGCGAGCTTCGGCAAGAATGACTTGCGGAAGATTCGCGATTATATTCTGGAGCGCAACGAGCCGCTGCTGGATGCTGAGATTATCGCCGATCTCTACTACCATAACCCGCGGCAGGCCGACTACGAGGGTTTCCGCTTCTCGCTCAACTACCGGCTGCACCGCGAGAAGGACTTTGAGTTTGTCGGAGTGGAAGGGGCCTACCTGTGGGCCACCAGGGGCCTGGCAATCACTGGCGGCAAGCGCGTCAAGGCTGCCGAGATGGGGCAGATTACGTCCTACCTGGTGGAGGGCTACGACGATAGTCCGGAACTCCAGAGCATCGAGGCCATCAGGCAGAGCGGCAGTGTCACCCGACTGCTGACCTTCTTTGAGTGGGAGTATGGCGTGTTGCCGCTCGACGCGGGCCTGGCGGCGCTGCTGCCGCCGCCGTTGCTGCCCGAGCAGCGCAGCGCCGTCCTGCGCTTCGAGTCGCCCCAGCACTACACCACGTACCTGGTAGAGGTGCGCTTCCCCGCCGGCAATCGCGGCGGCTGGCTCCAGGGGTTGGAAGAGTTCTTTCGCGAGCATCTGGTGCCCGGTGGCCTGATTACCATCAGCCGCACCGGGGAACCCAACCTCTTCCACATCACCTACGAGGAAGGCCCCGAGCAGAGTGAACGCCTGCTTACCTTCGATGAGAAGAAGAACCGGCTGGCCTTTGCCAATGTGTCGTTCTACTGCGTGGCAGATGAAGATCAATTGCCCACCCAGAGTCGCTACGGGCGGCTGAACCGCCTGAAAGCTTTCCCAATGGGCGAGCGCCGTAAGGCCGAGTTGATGCTCGAACACGTGAGCGAGACAATTGGCGAACAGGTGGGCAGTGCGGCAGCGCCGCGCTACGCCGTTACGCTCGACGATCTCTATGTTGCCTTCAACGTGCTGCGACCCGGGTCGCGGGCGTATCTGAAGGCGCTGCTGGAACGCGGAGAAGACTTCAGCGCCGATGAGTCGACCCCCGGTCTCTACTACTACACGCCTGCCCCCCGCGCCAGCGCCGAAGAGGTCGAGGAGGAAGCAGACGAACTGCCGGAGGAACGCCCTCCGCTTCGCCAGCGCTACAGCAGTCGTTACGATGAGGACGAGTGAGGTCCGGTATGAACTTTGAGGAGCATCTGGCGCGGCTTGGCGACCTGGAGCGCCCGATTGCCCACGCTGAACTCAAGGCGCTCTCGGACCTCGGCCCCGAAATGCTCAAGGCGTTCTGGACGGCATGGCGCCACTTTCCTGCCGAACGCCGTCTGGCAATTGTCCGTGAGCTTGATGAACTGGCGGAGGATAATGTTGATCTGGATTTCCGCGCGGTCTTTCGGGCCTGTTTGAGCGATCCCGACGGCGAGGTGCGGGCGGCGGCCGTCAATGGGCTGTGGGAGGACGAGAGCCTGGCAACGATGAACCGCTTCATTGCTATGCTCGACGATGAAGCCGGCGTGGCGCGCGCGGCGGCCACCATCGCCCTCGCGCGCTTCGCCTATCGTTGCCAGATCGGCGACCTGTCGGCGGCTGAGGGCACGCGCTTGCTGGCGGTGCTGCTGCGTACCGCCACCGACCCTGAACAGCCGCTTGAGGTGCGCCGGCGCGCCGTGGAGTCCCTGGGCTACTTCGCCTCTTCGAAAGAGGCCCAGGTGGAGATTGGCCGGGCCTACGCCCATAGCGACCTGGCGATGCGCGAGAGCGCCCTGCTGGCAATGGGACGCTCGATGCGCCCCACCTGGCTGCCCTACATCGAGCGCGAATTGAAAAGCCCTTCGCCGGCCCTGCGCTACGAAGCCGCCCGCGCCGTCGGCGAACTCGCCGAAGAGGGACGCTCGCTGCTGCCCGCCTTGCTGCCGCTGGTGGACGATGAGGATACCGAGATCTCCCTGGCGGCGATCTGGGCCCTCGGACAGGTGGGCGGCCCGAGCGCCCGGCGAGTGCTCGAGCGTCTGGCACGCTCGAAGGACCTGGCCCGGCGCCAGGCTGCCGACGAGGCTCTTGCCGAACTCTCCCTCGACGAATTCTGAGCCACGCCTGTATTTCGGCGCACCGGCGTTCCTACGGAAGCGTCTATGCCTTTTCATTACACCCGGCTGGATCAACTGAGCGCTCCGTACCGCTACATCTACCTCTCCCCGCACCTGGACGACGCCGCGCTCTCGTGCGGCGGTACGATCGCCCAGCACACCAGCGCAGGCACACCCGTACTGGTCGTCAATGTCTGCACCGCCGCCCCGCCCCCCGGCGCGTCCCTCAGCCGTTTCGCCAGCTTGATGCACACCCGCTGGAACCTGTCCGCCGATGAGCCTGTAGCTCGCCGCCTGCGCGAAGATGCTGAGGCCCTGGAGATCCTGCGCGCCGATAGTCTGCAACTCGATCTGCTCGACGCGATCTATCGCATGCCGGAGGCGTACACCGACGATGCCGCCCTGTTCGGCCCGGTGGCAGAGGGCGATCAGCTCGCCGCTGATGTGCTGGCGCATCTCGAGACCCTGATCAGGCGCTTCCCCGAGGCGGTGATCTACGCTCCGCTGGGGGTAGGCCACCACGTTGACCACCTGGCAACCTTTATGGCCGCCCGGACCCTCAGCTCCCGCGGCGCCAGCGTGGCCTTCTATGAGGATTTTCCCTACGTGCGCAGTGAGAACGCGCTTATTCGGCGCCTGGATGAACTGGGAGGCGCCGAACGCTTCTTGCCCCTCGTGACCAGCATTGATAGCACGCTTACGCGCAAGATCGGGGCGATTGAGGCTTATGCCAGTCAGCTCGACGTGCTCTTCGGCGGCCCCGCCGCGATGGCTCAGGCCGTGCGCGACTATGCGGCGCAGGTGTTGCCGGATGCCGGCGCCTATGGCGAGCGTATCTGGATGCTCAGGTGAAGTTGAGTCTATCGCCTCATGCGGCTGCGCTGCAAAATGACAAGGGGAGAATAGGTTTATTTCTGGGAGGGCAGCGCCCTCCCATACCCTCCCCGCAGGGAGGGGGTTGGGGAAACCCGGTTTCCCCATGTCCCAACCTGGGAGCGGCTGGCGCCCCACAGGCAGGGGTGCGGTTCGACAGGCTCACCGCAGGTGGGGAAACCCGGTTTCCCCGTATTTTCACATCAGACGGTCATGCGCGGGGCGCACAACGCCACGATGAAAATGGGGTATCTTTGGGAGGGCTTCGCCCTCCCAAACCCTCCCCGCTGGCGGGCTATTTTCACCTCAGGCATCCATGCGGCTGCGCCGCACAAAGCTAGAATGAAAATATTATTGTTCTTGGGAGGGCTTCGCCCTCCCAAACCCTCCCCGCTGGCGGGTTGTTTCCTGGGAGGGCTGCGCCCTCCCAAACCCTCCCGGTGGGGAGGGCTTGTCGCCCCCACAGGCAGGGGTATGGGGAAACCCGGTTTCCCCGTATTTTCACATCAGATTACTCATGACAGTCAGTATTTCGGCCCGTGGCGATCGGAGCGGGACCCTGGCGATTGGCGAGCCTGATGCCCACACGTGGGACGCCTTTGTTGGCGCCCATCCGCAGGGGAGCCTGTTGCAGCTCAGCGCCTGGGGCGAGCTGAAAGCAGGCTCTGGATGGCGCGCGCAACGGATCGCCGTCCTCGGCGCCGATGGGGCGCCTGTAGCCGGGGCGCTGCTGTTGATCCGCCCGCGCTATGGCGTGAGCGTGGCCTACACCCCACGCGGTCCGCTCTTTTCGGGCGACCCGGTTGTTGACCGGCTGTTGCTGGCGGGCCTGGAACGAGTGGCTCGTCGCGCCCGCGCCGTGCTGTTGCGCCTGGAACCGAATCTGCTTGAAGCTGCGCCCGCCGCCGATACTCTGCACACCTGGCTGCTGCTCCAGGGACTGCGCCCCGTCCAGACTATTCAACCTCGCAGTTCGATCCATATTGACCTGCGGCAGCCCGAGGAGCGCCTGCTCGCGGCCTGTTCCAAGGGTCACCGCGCCGACATCAGGCGCGCCGAGCGCAGCGGCGTGGTTGTGCGCCAGGGGGATGTGACCGATCTGCCCGCGTTTTTCGTCTTGATGCAAGGAACCGGTAAACGGGCGCAGTTCGGGGTTCATAGTGAGGCGTACTATCGGGCGGCCTGGCGCCTCTTTCAGCCGCGCAGTTGCCTGTTGCTCGCCGACGTGGAAGGGCGCCCGGCGGCGGCGCAGCTCATCTTTGCCGATGCCCGGGCGGGCCTGTACCTCTACAGCGGCGCCGATGAGGCAGGCCTGCGCTCGGGCGCAAACCACGCCCTGATGTGGCGCGCCCTGGGCTGGGCCCGGGCGCAAGGCTGCACATACTACGACCTGTGGGGCATCCCCGACGCGCTGGGCCGCGCAGCAGCCGCCCCCGACGCGGAGGCCCGCGCGGCGCTGGAACGCGTCGCCCGACATGACCCGCTGATCGGGGTCTACCGCTTCAAAAAAGGGTTTGGCGGTCAGATTGTGCGCTACCTGCCGGCGTATGACCGGGTGCTCATCGCGCCGCTCTACCGCCTCACGCTCAGGCGAATGGGGGGATAGTCATCGCATCTCTGGGCGGGCCGCGCCCGTCCACACCCTCCCCTCAGGGAGGGGCACGGGGAAACCCGGTTTCCCCATTTCCCAACCGCTATTGGGAGCGGCTGGCGCCCCCACAGGCAGGGGCACGGGGAAACCCGGTTTCCCCGATGTTCACCTCAGTGTTGGGCAGCGAGGCTGCATAGCAAGCTGATGGACAAACCCATGCCAACACTCCGCAAGCTGCTGGCCGGTGTGGCCGTGCTGCGCGCCGATGGACCCCTCGACATCCCGATCACGGGGGTGGTCTACGACTCGCGCAAGGTCACACCCGGCGCGCTGTTCGTGGCGATCAAAGGCCAGCATACTGATGGGCACGCCTACGTGGAGCAAGCCGTTGCGCGGGGGGCCCGCGCAGTGCTGGTTGATGCGCGGCAGTGGGGCCACGCCCCCGCGCCGGAGGAGGCGACCCTGGTGGTGGCTATAGATAGCCGGGTCTCGCTGGCGCCCGTCGCCGCGGCCTTTTACGACTACCCGGCGCTCGGTCTGCGCGCCATCGGCGTTACCGGCACGAAGGGCAAGAGCACCACAACCGACCTGGTCAGCCAGGTGCTTGATAGCTGCGGCCATCGCACGGGGTTGATCAGCACCGTGGATTTCAAGGTAGGCCCGCGGCGCTGGGCCAACGATACACGGCAGAGCACCCCCGAGGCGCCCGAGGTGCAGGCGTTGCTGGCAGAGATGGTCGCCGATGGCTGCGATACGGCGGTGATCGAGGCCACCTCGCACGCCCTCTCGGCGCGCTGGAACCGGCTCGGCGGCTGTCTCTTCGATGTGGCGGTGTTCCTCAACCTGGGTCACGAGCATCTCGATTACCACGGCACGCTGGAGCAGTACCGGGCCGACAAGGCGCGACTCTTTGAGTTGCTGGGTGAACGCACGCCCTCCGGGCGGCGCAAGGGCGAAGCCTGGGCCATCGTCAACGCCGACGACCAGCACCACCAGGTGTTTCTCCGGGCGGCGCCCGCTGCGGCGCGCCAGTTGCGCTTCGGCACAGGCTCGAACGCCGATGTGCGCGCTCGCGAGGTGCGAGCCGCCGCCACCGGCTCGGAGCTGACGGTTGATACGCCCTGGGGCAGCGCGCGCCTGCGCCTGGGCCTGCCCGGCGCTTTCAACGTCTCCAACGCGCTGGCGGCGCTCAGCGTGGCTCTGAGCCAGGGCGCGCCCCTCGAACAAGCCAGCGCCGCCCTTGGCGCGGCCCGTGGGCCACGCGGCCGGATGGAACCGGTGTTGATGGGGCAGCCCTTTGACGTGATTGTTGACTACGCCCACAACCCCGAGTCGTTTGAGCAGGTGTTGGGTATGCTGCGGCCCCTGGCCCGCGGGCGCATCATCGCAGTCTTCGGGAGCGCCGGGGAACGCGATGTCGCCAAGCGGGCTATTCAGGGCGAAATCGCCGGACGCTACTGCGATCTGCTGGTACTTACCGATGAGGACCCGCGGGGCGAAGACCCCCTGGCGATCATCGCCCAGATCGCCGCCGGGGCCGAACAAGCTGGCCGACGCGCCGGCGAGGATTACCACATCATCCCCGACCGGAGCGAGGCCGTCAGGGCCGCGCTGGCAGCCGCCCGGCCCGGCGATCTTGTGCTGTTGCTTGGCAAGGGCCACGAGGGCAGTATCATCTACGCCGATCATAGCCGCCCCTGGGACGAAGCGGCCGAGGCCCGACGCGCCCTGCGTGACCTGGGCTACGCCACACCCCCCGAGAGCGGCGCTGCGTGATCCGAAGCGGCTTTGAATGAGCCGCATGCCCGGTTTCCCACGCCGCACCTGTTCACATGGGGGGTACTTCCTCGTCTCCCTGTCAGAAGAGAACGAAATGCGCGCAGTCAGCGCCCCGCAGAGCGCCCACAGCCAGCCGCGCGGCTCCATCCGCCGGCGCATGTTCATCCTGGCCCTTCCCGCCGTTGGCGAACAACTGCTCAATACCCTGGTCGGCCTGGCCGACGTGTTTCTGGTGGGCAATCTGGCCCCGGCAACCTCAGAGGCGCTTGGCTATGATAGCGCCGCCGCGCTGACAGCGGCGGGGCTGGGCAATCAGTTTACCTGGCTTGTGATGGTGTTGTTCATGGCCGTCGGCATTGGCGCCACGGCCCTGGTGGCCCGCGCTGTGGGCGCCCGCGACCAGGCGAGCCTGGCGCGCATCGTGCGCCAGACGGTGCTGGCCGGCGCGCTGGTCGGCGCGCTGGCCACGGCCCTGGGCTGGCTGGCAGCCGAGCCGTTCCTGGCCGTGCTCAACGCTCCCCTGGAGACCCGGGCGATCAGTGCCACGTACATTCGGATCACCGCGGCAACCTTCCTCCCCACGGCGTTGCTCCTGGCCATCACAGCCTCCCTGCGCGGCGCGGGCGATACCCGCACGCCCCTGCTGCTCATGCTGGTAGTGAACGCGGTGAACATCGCGATCACCTGGTTGCTGGTGAACGGGCAACTGGGCCTGCCCGCGCTGGGCGTCACCGGCGCAGCGATCGGCACAGCCCTGGCCCGCGGCCTGGGGGGCATTGCCGCAATGGGCTTGATGCTCCGGGGCCACGCCGGCTTGCAGTTGACCCTCGACTGGCGCCCGGATCCAGACATGCTACGCCGACTGGTGCGGATCGGGTTGCCCACGGCGGGCGAGCAGTTCGTATTCCAGGCGGCGCTGCTGATCTTCGTGCGCTTTGTGACGAATCTCGGCACCACGGCCTACGCCGCGCACAATATCACGATTACCATCGAGTCGGTGTCGTTTCTGCCGGGGATGGGCTACGCTGCTGCGACAGGGGCGCTGGTGGGGCAGGCCCTGGGCGCGCGTCGGCCCGCCGAGGCCGAGCGCAGCGCCTACGAGGGCCTGTTCCAGGGCGGGCTGATGATGAGCATCCTGGGCGGGTTCATGGTCCTGTTCCCCGAGCATCTGGTATCCTTGTTCACCGGCGACCCCATAGTCATCGCCGCGGCCACACCCCCACTGCGCGCCGCCGGGTTGGTGCAGCCGGCGCTGGCCGTGAGCTTCATTCTGCTCGGCGCCCTGCGGGGGGCGGGCGATACCCGCTGGCCGCTCTACAGTCGCCTGCTCACCACGTGGGTCGTGCGCCTGCCCCTCACCTTCGTGGTGGTGGGATGGCTCGGGGGCGGTTTGCCCGGCGTCTGGCTGGCGATGTGCACCGACTTCACCCTGCAGGCGATCCTGGTCCTGTGGCGGTTCAACTCCGGGAAGTGGCAGAAGATTGAGGTATGATTGACCTGGCTCCGCACAACCCCTACACGCTCGAACTGGCGTCGCCGCTGATCGCCGCGGCGGGGAGCCTGGGCTACGGTATCGAGGTGGCCCGGCAACTCCGCCTCGGGCAACGCGACGGCGGGCATGGCCTGGGCGCTATGATTACCCGCAGCACCACCCTCCGCCCCCGGCGCGCCCATCCTCCGCCCGCGCTGATCGAAACCCCGGCAGGGCTGCTCTACACCGGCAGCGCGCAGAACCCCGGTCTGCGCGCGGTGCGCCAGCGCTTCGCGCCGATCTGGGCCACCTGGGAGACTCCGGTGATCTTGAGCGTCGCTGCCGCTGATGAGAACGAGCTCGGCGCGCTGCTGGCCGAACTGGAGTCACTCGACGGGGTGCGGGGCGTCGAGTTGCCGCTGGCGATGTTCGGGGTGAGCGCGCCTGCCGCGGCAGCGCGCCTGGTTGCGGCGGCCCGCGCGGCCACACCGCTGCCGCTGATCGTGAAGCTGCCCGTCTATGCCGAGCACCTGGCGGAACTGGGCGCGAGCGCCGCCGCTTCCGGGGCCGATGCGCTCAGCCTCAGCGATGGGTTGCCTGCCACCGCGGTGGTGGCAGGGCAGCGCAGCGATGGCCTCCTCTGCGGACCGGCGCTGCGCCCCCTGGGGTTGCGGGCCGTGGCGCATCTGGCCACAAAGGTGAACCTGCCACTGATCGGCGGCGGGGGCGTGATGCGCGCCGCCGATGCTCACGCCCTCTTTGAGGCCGGCGCCACCGCCGTGGCCCTGGGCAGCGCGCTGCTCACCGACCTGCGCGCGGCAGGGCGCATCGTGGCAATGCTGGGGGTCCAGGTATGATACCAATTTCGCTTGAATATTCCACAAGCGGGGTTCCGTCAAAGCGCATCAGAACGCCCTGCGCGATAATCTGCAATCCAGAATCTAAAATGGTATGAGTTGTCATCTGGAATGGCGTGAGCGAAACCCTGGCGCTATTCCCCCGCGGTCCTGCTCAGCGCCCTCGCGCCCTCGGAGCCTCAGAACCACTGAGCAGGTGAGGCGCTGATGTCACGGAGGGCGGCCGGGCGCCCCCGCCAGGCTTGCTGCGGCCTGCGCGCGCGCGGCGCTCGCTGGTCTGTCCCGCGGTCCTGCTCAGC
>FWPV01010346.1_pt1 | contig 15327 bp, 12 predicted proteins | sample 2228371 | NCBI WGS metagenome assembly FWPV01 (sample SAMEA103939776, study PRJEB20133) | metagenome | reverse complement strand
GTCGTCTTCCCATGGTCGACGTGACCGATGGTGCCGACGTTCATGTGCGGCTTGGTGCGCTCGAACTTCTTCTTCGCCATCGTAGCGACCCCTATCCCTGCGCCTTGCTGATGATCTCTTCAGCGATCGACCTCGGCACCGGCTCATACGCCTTGAACTGCATGGTGTACGAGGCGCGCCCCTGGGTGCGCGAGCGAAGATCGGTCGCGTAGCCGAACATGTTGGCCAGCGGCACGCGCGCCCGAACGACCTGGGAGTTGCCGCGCCGCTCCATCCCCTCGATGTGCCCGCGGCGGCTCGACAGGTCGCCCATGACATCGCCCATGAACTCCTCGGGCGTGACGACTTCGACCGCCATGATCGGCTCGAGGAGCGCGGGATCCGATCTGCGCAACGCTTCCTTGATCGCCATGGAGCCAGCGACCTTGAACGCCATCTCGGACGAGTCGACCTCGTGGTACGAGCCATCCACGAGTTCGACCTTCACGTCGACGACCGGATAGCCCGCGAGCACGCCCGCCGTGAGCGCCTCTTGGATACCCTTATCGACCGCCGGGATGTACTCCTTGGGCACGACACCTCCGACGATGAGGTTCTCGAAGGCATATCCCTCGCCTGGCGCCTGCGGGATGAGGTTGATGATGACGTGACCGTACTGGCCACGACCACCCGTCTGGCGCACGAACTTCCCTTCGGCGAGGTCCACACGCTTGCCAGCCGTCTCGCGGTAGGCGACCTGCGGCTTGCCGACGTTCGCCTCCACCTTGAACTCACGCACGAGACGGTCGACGATGATCTCAAGGTGCAGCTCGCCCATGCCGGCGATGATGGTCTGTCCGGTCTCCTCATCGGTCCTGACACGGAAGGTCGGGTCCTCCTCAGCGAGCTTCATGAGCGCAACACCGAGCTTGTCCTGTTCGGCCTTCGTCTTCGGCTCGATCGCGATGTCGATGACGGGGTCCGGGAATACCATGGACTCGAGCAGGACCGAAGCCTCCTCTGCGCACAACGTGTCACCGGTCGTCGTGTTCTTGAGGCCGACGGCCGCCACGATGTCGCCCGCTCCCGCCTCCTCGACGTCCTCGCGATGGTTCGCGTGCATCTCCAGGAGCCGCCCGATGCGCTCCTTGTGACCCTTCGTGGCGTTCAGCACGTACGAACCTGACGTGAGCTTACCCGAGTAGATGCGGAAGTACGTGAGCTTGCCCACGTACGGGTCGGTCATGACCTTGAACGCCAGCGCGGAGAACGGCTCGGCCTCATCCGCGCGTCGGACGACCTCCTCGCCGCTCGCCAGATCGGTCCCCCGGACCGGCGGTATGTCCAGCGGTGACGGGAGGTAGTCGATGATGGCGTCGAGCAGCGGCTGCACGCCCTTGTTCTTGAATGAGGCTCCGCACGTCACCAGGGTGATCTTGCAGTCGATCGTCGCCTTGCGGAGCGCCGCCCTGAGCTCCTCGACAGCGATATCCTCGTCGGCGAAGAACTTCTCCATGAGCTCGTCATCGAACTCCGCAGCGGTCTCCACGAGCTCGTGGCGGTACATCTCCGCCTCCTCGCGCAGCTCCGCAGGGATCTCCTCGACGGTCGGATTGATGCCCTTGTCGTCCTCGTTGAACTGGATCGCCTTCATCTCGACGAGGTCGATGATGCCCGTGAAGCGATCCTCGCTCCCGATGGGGAGCTGCAACAGCACGGGCCGCGTGTCGAGGCGGTCACGCATCATGCTCACGACGTTGTGGTAGTCCGCGCCGGTACGGTCCATCTTGTTGATGTATGCGATGCGCGGGACCCCGTACCTGTCGGCCTGGCGCCAGACCGTCTCCGATTGCGGCTCGACGCCACCGACGGCGCAGAACACGGCCACCGCGCCATCGAGCACGCGGAGCGAGCGCTCGACCTCGACCGTGAAGTCCACGTGTCCGGGCGTATCTATGATCTGGATGCGATGGTCCTTCCAGAAGCAGGTGGTGGCAGCGGACGTGATGGTGATGCCACGCTCCTGTTCCTGCACCATCCAGTCCATGGTCGCCGCACCGTCGTGGACCTCGCCGATCTTGTGCGTCTTACCCGTGTAGTACAGGATACGCTCGGTCGTCGTGGTCTTGCCGGCGTCGATATGAGCCATGATCCCGATGTTGCGGGTCTTGGCGAGTGGATAGCGCTTACGGGCCATGTCAGTCGTATCGTCTCTCTCGTCGTCCGTCGATCAGGTCTACCAGCGATAGTGGCTGAAGGCACGGTTCGACTCAGCCATCTTGAACAGATCCTCGCGCTTCTTCACGGACGCGCCCGTGTTGTTGGCCGCATCCAGGATCTCCGCAGCCAGGCGCTCGGCCATCGTCTTCTCACGGCGCTTGCGCGCGAATCCGACGATCCACCGGATGGCGAGGGTGGTGGCACGGCGGGAGTTCACCTCGACCGGCACCTGGTACGTCGCGCCACCGACGCGCTTCGGGCGGACCTCCAGCGTCGGTCTGACGTTGTCCATCGCCTTCTTGAACACCGAGAGCGGATCGTTACCGGTCTTCGCCTCGATGATGTCGAAGGCGCCGTAGACGATGCGCTCGGCCAAGGCCCGCTTGCCATCGAGCAGGACCTTGTTGATCAGCTGCGTCACGAGCCGATTGTTGTACACAGCATCGGGAACGATCTCTCGCCGCTGGGCTGCTGCACGTCTGGGCATTCCTCACTCCTCCACTCCGAGCGTCGGTGCGCGCCTCTTCGCGCCCGCCGCTGGATCAGCGTCGGTCCTACTTCGGCTTCTTGGCTCCGTAGCGCGAACGCGCCTGAGCGCGGTTGTTCACCGGCGCGCAGTCGAGCGCGGCACGGATGATCTTGTACCGAACGCCTGGCAGGTCCTTCACGCGGCCGCCACGCACGAGCACGATCGAGTGCTCCTGCAGGTTGTGGCCGATGCCAGGGATGTACGCCGTGACCTCCATCTGGTTCGTGAGACGCACACGCGCCACCTTACGAAGCGCCGAGTTCGGCTTCTTCGGGGTGGTCGTGTACACGCGCGTGCACACGCCACGCTTCTGGGGGTTACCCTTCAGCGCCGGCGTCTTCGTCTTGCTCGCGGCCTTCTTGCGCCCCTTGCGGACCAACTGGTTGATGGTGGGCACGTGCTGCCTCCTCGTCTCGCAGAGCCAACTCTCAGCTGCCGGCTCCCGCCGACAGGCACGAAGTCACAAGGTCGGACTGTAACAAACCTCGCTGCTTCATGTCAAACCACGCATCCGGGTGTGTCCATCCCGAGGACCGAGCCCGCCCGGCTGGTCGCACGCGGGCAGCCAGCCGGGTCAGGCGATACGTCACTCCTTCTCTTCGAGCTTCGCGTGAACTCCGCAGTAGTCGCTGCCCTCACGCGCTCTGTTCGCACACGGACGTCCATCGGCGTAGTGCGCCTTGCACATGCCATCCGTGAGAGCCAGCTTCGCGTGGACACCGCAGTAACGCGAACCCTCCTTGGCCCGATTGATGCACCGGGTCCCATCACCACGGATGGCCTCACACTGACCCTCGAACGGTTCGACCGTCTTGACCCTGCCGAGGATCTCGTCGAATGCATCAGGCTCACGCGGTGGCAGCGGAGCCTCCTCGTTCGGATCGAAGACGTGGCCCGCGTAGCTCGAGACGTCCACATCCGCGTCCTGCGAGCCGAACTCGAGGTCCGCGAAGAATGCTGCGGCCTCCTCCTCGCTCAGCGCGCCGGACTCGGCGGATGTCGGAGCCGGCAGCATCGCTTCGAGTTCGCGCAGCTCATCGGGTGCGAACTCGGGCAACGGTCCGGCCGTCTCCTCGGCCGTCCACTCAGCGGACTGACCACGGTACGTGAGCCGGATGGAGCGGTAACGGCGCATGCCGGTCGCCGCCGGGATGAGCTTCCCGATGATGACGTTCTCCTTGAGACCGAGCAGCTCGTCCTCCTTGCCCGCGATCGCAGCATCGGTCAGGACGCGCGTCGTCTCCTGGAACGACGCTGCGGACAGGAAGCTGTCGGTCGCCAACGACGCCTTCGTGATGCCGAGCAGTACGGCATGAGCGGTCGCGGGCTCGCCACCCTCGGCGATGACGCGCTCGTTCTCGTCCTCGAAGACGAAGCGATCGACGAGCTGGCCCGGGAGGAACGATGTATCGCCGGGCTCCTGTACGGTGACGCGGCGCATCATCTGCCGAGCGATGACCTCGATGTGCTTGTCGTTGATGTCGACGCCCTGGCTCGCATAGACCTCCTGCACCTCGCGCACGATGTACGCGAGCACCGCCTTCGGGCCGCGCAGGTGCAGCAGGTCGTGCGGGTTCACCGATCCTTCGGTGATCTGCGTGCCCGCCTCGATGTCCATGCCACTGACGATGCCCGGGCGCAGGCGAGAGCGACGCGAGATCGTGTGACGCTTCTCGTGACCGTCCGCGGTGCGGATGATGATCGTCCGAGTCTTGTCATCCTCCTCGATCGTGAGCGTACCCGTCGCATCCGCGAGCAGCGCCTGGCCCTTGGGCTTGCGGGCCTCGAAGAGCTCGGTCACTCGCGGCAGACCGTGGGTGATGTCCTCGCCCGCGACGCCACCGGTGTGGAAGGTACGCATGGTGAGCTGGGTGCCAGGCTCACCGATCGACTGCGCAGCGATGATACCCACCGCCGTGCCGATGTCCACGGGGCGTCCAGCAGCGAGGTCCCACCCGTAGCACTTCTGGCAGATGCCATGGCGCGAGTGGCACGTCATGACCGTGCGCGCTTCGATGGCATCGACGCCGGCGGCGACGAACGAGGCGAGCTCGGCGTCGGAGGTCACGTACTCCCCGGCACCCTTGAGCACCTCGCCGGTCCCCGGATCGACGACCGGCGCGAGGAGACAGCGGCCGACGAGGTCATGATCGACCTGCCCGGTCTTCGGATCGACGAGCGGGAGGGTCACCCCCTCGTCCGTGCCACAGTCCGCCTCCCGGACGATGACGTCCTGGGCCACGTCCACGAGTCGCCGAGTGAGGTAACCCGAGTCCGCGGTGCGCAAGGCGGTGTCCGCGAGACCCTTCCGGGCACCGTGCGTCGAGATGAAGTACTCGAGCACCGAGAGACCCTCGCGGAAGTTCGCCTTGATGGGGCGGTCGAGGATCTCGCCCTTCGGATTGGCCATGAGGCCGCGCATGCCCGCGAGCTGGCGGACCTGCTTGATGTTACCGCGCGCGCCGGAGTGCGCCATCATGTAGATGGGGTTGAACTTGTCGAAGTTGGCCGCCATCGCATCACCGACCTCATCGTTCGCACGTGTCCACACGTCCACGATACGGCGATGACGCTCCTCCTCGGTGACGAGACCGCGCTCGTACTCGGCCTCGATCCGATCGACCTCCTTCTGCGCACGTTCGATGATGTCAGCCTTATTCGGCGGGATCTCCGCATCGTAGACCGAGACGGTGACTCCCGCACGAGTGGCGTAGTGGAATCCCAGACGCTTGACCTCGTCGAGGATGCGAGCCATCTGCGCGGTCGAGTACGTGTTCGAGCACTCCTCCACGATGCGCGCGATCTGCTTCTTGTCGATGTCGTGGTTGACGAACGGGTGGTCATCGGGCAGGGATCGGTTGAACGTGATCCGCCCGACCGTGGTCTCGATGCGCTCGCCGGCGGAGCGCTCACGGAACGCGACCTTGCCCGCCTCGTCGATGTACTCCTCGACGATGTCTCTCGTCAGGCGCACCGTGATACGCGCTTGCAGGTCGAGGCCGGCACGGTTGTCGTACGCGAGCAGGGCCTCCCCAGGACTCATGAAGGCGCGACCCTCACCCTCTGCGCCCTCCCGGATCGTGGTGAGGTAGTACAGACCGATGACCATGTCCTGGCTCGGGACCGTCAGCGGACGACCGTGCGCAGGGCTCTTGATGTTGTTCGTCGACAGCATGAGGATGCGCGCCTCGGCCTGCGCTTCGGCCGACAGCGGCAGGTGCACGGCCATCTGGTCGCCGTCGAAGTCCGCGTTGAAGGCGGTGCACACGAGCGGGTGCAGCCGGATGGCCTTACCTTCGACGAGCACCGGTTCGAACGCCTGGATACCGAGACGGTGCAGCGTCGGAGCACGGTTGAGCAGGACCGGGTGATCGCGGATCACCTCCTCGAGCACGTCCCACACGATGTCGCGACCGCGTTCGACCATGCGCTTCGCGCTCTTGATGTTCTGTGCGTACTCGAGGTCGACGAGCCGCTTCATGACGAACGGCTTGAATAGCTCGAGAGCCATGACCTTCGGCAGGCCGCACTGATGCAGCTTGAGTTCCGGGCCGACCACGATGACCGAACGGCCCGAGTAGTCCACGCGCTTCCCGAGTAGGTTCTGACGGAAGCGACCCTGCTTGCCTTTGAGCATGTCAGAGAGCGACTTCAGTGGACGATTGCCGGGACCCGTGACCGGACGTCCGCGACGGCCGTTGTCGAACAGCGCGTCGACGGCCTCTTGCAGCATGCGCTTCTCGTTGTTGACGATGATCTCCGGCGCGCCGAGGTCGAGGAGCCGCTTGAGGCGGTTGTTCCGGTTGATGACGCGACGGTACAGGTCGTTGAGATCGCTCGTGGCGAACCGACCGCCGTCGAGCTGCACCATGGGGCGCAGGTCCGGCGGGATGACGGGGATCGCGTCGAGGATCATCCACTCGGGCTTGTTCTTGGACTGGAGGAAGGCAGAGACGACCTTGAGCCGCTTGATGGCCTTCTGCTTCTTCTGACCCTTGCCCTCCTTGATCTGCTCGCGCAACTCCGCATCGAGCGCCTCGAGATCGATCTGGTGCAGGAGGTCCTTGATGGCCTCGGCGCCCATGCCCCCACGGAAGTACGAGCCGTAGCGCAGCTTCATCTCACGGTAGAGGCCCTCATCGTTGATGAGCTCCTTGACGGTGAGCTTGCTGAACCGCTCGAAGGCCTCGAGGATGAGCTCCTTGCGCTCCTCGAACTCCTCCTCGAGATCCCGGATGTCCCGCTCGGCCTCTGCGGTGATGCGCTTGATGCGCTCCTCCACCGTGAGCGACTCGTCGGACTGATCGTCCTCTTCAGGCTCGACCTCACCTCGTGCGACCGCGATCGCACGATCGCGCTCCTCGATGATGAACGCCTTCTCCTGTTCGAGCTCGGCCTCGAGTGCCTCCAGATCGCCATGCAACTCATCGCGCAGCAGGGGCAGGTCAGCCTCACGAGCCTCCTCGTCGACCAACGTGATGATGGACGACGCGAAGTACAGGACCTTCTCGAGGTCCTTCGGGGAGATGTCGAGCAGGTAGCCGAGTCGGCTCGGTACGCCCTTGAAGTACCAGATGTGGCTGACCGGCGCGGCGAGCTCGATGTGGCCCATGCGCTCCCGGCGGACCTTCGCGCGCGTCACCTCCACGCCACAGCGCTCGCAGATGATGCCCTTGAACCGCACACGCTTGTACTTGCCGCAACTGCACTCCCAGTCCTTGGTCGGACCGAAGATCTTCTCGCAGAACAGGCCGTCCTTCTCAGGCTTGAGCGTGCGGTAGTTGATCGTCTCAGGCTTCTTGACCTCGCCGCGAGACCACTGGCGGATCTGCTCTGACGAAGCGAGACCGATCCGAAGCCTATCGAAGTTGTTGACGTCGACGTCGAGCAACGTTACTCCTCCATCCGTCCCGGTCGGATACCGGTGATCCTGCGCATCGTGGCGGCTCGTCTACCCAGCCGTTCCGTCATCGACCCCGTCGCCGAGGTCGAGGTCGAGACCACTCACGTCGAGGTCCTCGAGTCTGATGTCGCCCTCGCCTTCCTCATGCGGGCCGAACCCTTCGCCCGACCCGACGCTCGTCAGGTCGAGACCGAGCTCCTCGGCAGTCTTGAAGACCTCGTCCTCCTCCTCCTTGAGCTCGATCTCCTCGCCGCTCTCGGAGACGACCTCGACATCGAGGCAGAGCGCCTGCATCTCCTTCACGAGCACCTTGAAGCTCTCGGGGATGCCCGGCTCGGGGATGTTCTCGCCCTTCACGATGGCCTCGTACGCCTTCACGCGGCCGACCACGTCGTCGCTCTTGATCGTCAGGATCTCCTGCAGCACGTACGCAGCGCCGTACGCGTAGAGCGCCCACACCTCCATCTCACCGAAGCGCTGGCCACCGAACTGCGCCTTGCCGCCGAGCGGCTGCTGCGTGATCAGCGAGTACGGACCGGTCGAGCGAGCGTGGATCTTGTCGTCCACGAGGTGCGACAGCTTCAGGATGTAGATCTGACCGACGGTTATCGGCTCCCTGAATGGCTCACCCGTGCGCCCGTCGTAGAGCACGGTCTTGCCGTGCTCATCGATGCGTGGCACGAACGCATCGATGTACTGCGACCCATAGCGCTGCTCGGCCTTGCGCCGGAGGTTCTCGTCCGCCCGCTTGAGGGTCTGCGAGATCTCCTGCTCGCTCGCACCATCGAAGACCGGCGACGCCACGTGAATCGGGCCCTCCACCGGCCCAGCGGCCTTCGGGTCGTCCGACCAGCCGACCTGAGCCGCCCACCCGAGATGCGTCTCGAAGAGCTGACCGATGTTCATGCGGGAGGGAACGCCGAGCGGGTTGAGGATGATGTCGATCGGGGTGCCGTCCGCGAGGAACGGCATGTCCTCCACCGGCAGGATCTTCGCGATGACGCCCTTGTTGCCGTGACGACCAGCGAGCTTGTCGCCCTCCTGGATCTTCCGCTTCTGCGCGACGTAGACGCGCACGAGTTCATTGACGCCGGGAGACAGGTCGTCCCCCGCCTCACGCGAGAACTTGTGCACGGCGATGACGCGCCCCGTCTCACCGTGAGGCACCTTGAGCGAGGTGTCGCGCACCTCGCGCGCCTTCTCACCGAAGATCGCGCGCAGCAAACGCTCCTCGGGCGTGAGCTCGGTCTCGCCCTTCGGCGTGACCTTGCCGACGAGCACGTCGCCCGGGAACACCTCGGCGCCGATACGGATGATGCCGTCCTCATCCAGGTTCGCGAGCACATCCTCACCGACGTTCGGGATCTCTCTCGTGATCTCCTCGGGACCGAGCTTCGTGTCGCGTGCCTCGATCTCGTACTCCTCGATGTGGATCGAGGTGAGGAGGTCCTCCTTGACGACGCGCTCGGACAGGATGATGGCGTCCTCGTAGTTGTAGCCCTCCCACGGCATGAACGCCACGAGGAGATTCTGTCCGAGTGCGAGCTCACCTCCGTCCGTCGAGGGACCGTCCGCGAGGGTCTGACCCACCACGACGGGGTCGCCGACCGAGACGACCGGCCGGTGGTTGATGCACGTGCCCTGGTTCGAGCGCTGGAACTTCGGGAGGTGGTACTCGTCGATCGTGCCGTCATTCGCGCGAACGACCACCTTCCGCGAATCGACGTACTCGACCACACCAGCGCGACGAGCGAGAACGATCTCACCGGTATCCACCGCTGCACGGTACTCCATACCGGTACCGATGAGCGGGGCCGACGGCTTGAGGAGGGGGACGGCCTGGCGCTGCATGTTCGACCCCATGAGGGCACGGTTGGCGTCATCGTGCTCGAGGAAGGGGATGAGCGCCGTGGCGACCGAGACGATCTGCCGAGGACTGACGTCCATGAGGTCGACCCGCTCGGGCGCCTCGTCAACCGGGATGCCGCCCTTCGTCAGACAGAGCACGCGCTCGTGCTCGAAGCGGCCGGTCTTGGGATCGAACGGCTCAGCAGCCTGTGCGATGACGTACTGTTCCTCCTCATCGGCCGTGAGGTACACGATCTCGTCCGTGACGCGACCGTCGACGACCTTGCGGTACGGCGTCTCGATGAAGCCGTACCGGTTGATGCGCGCATACGTGGCGAGCGAGCCCATGAGACCGATGTTCGGGCCCTCCGGCGTCTCGATCGGGCACATGCGGCCGTAGTGGGATGGGTGGACGTCGCGGACCTCGAAGCCGGCACGTTCCCGCGACAGCCCGCCCGGCCCCAGAGCCGAGACACGGCGCTTGTGCGTGAGGCCGGCGAGCGGGTTCGTCTGGTCCATGAACTGCGACAGCTGGCTCGAACCGAAGAACTCCTTGATCGCAGCCACGATCGGTCGGATGTTGATGAGCGACTGCGGCGTGATCTCGTCAGCGTCCTGCGTCGTCATGCGCTCACGCACGACGCGCTCCATGCGCGTGAGCCCGATGCGGAACTGGTTCTGGATGAGCTCTCCGACACTGCGCACTCGGCGGTTGCCGAAGTGGTCGATGTCGTCGGTCTCATAACCCTCCGCGCCTTCCCAGAGCCGCACGAGGTAGCGGATGCACGCGACGATATCCTCGTTCGTGAGCGTCCCCTGCTCGATGGGAAGATCGAGGTGGAGCTTCTTGTTCACCTTGTAGCGACCGACCTTCGCGAGATCGTACCGCTGCTCGCTGAAGTACAGTCCCTCCAGGAGCGTGCGCGCCGAATCGACGGTCGGGGGTTCACCGGGCCGCAACCGTCGGTAGATCTCGAGCAGCGCCTCCTCGCGCGTACGCGTGGCATCGCGCTCAAGGGTGTTCTTGATGCACTCCGAACCGTCGAACAGATCGAGGATCTCCTCATCTGTCTCAGCGATGCCGAGGGCCCTGATGAGCACGGTCACGGGCTGCTTGCGCTTGCGATCGATGCGGACGTTCACCCCGTCGCGCTTGTCCGTCTCGAGCTCGAGCCACGCCCCACGGGCAGGTATGATCTTCGCCGTGTGGATGATCTTCTCGGTGGTCTTCTCGCGCTCCTCAGCGAAGTACGCACCGGGCGAACGCACGAGCTGCGAGACCACGACGCGCTCGGTCCCGTTGATGATGAAGGTGCCCCGATCGGTCATGAGCGGGAAGTCGCCCATGAACACCGACTGCTCCTTGATCTCGCCCGTCTCCTTGTTGATGAAGCGGACGTCCACGAACAGCGGCGCCTGATACGACATGTCCTTCTCCTTGCACTCCTCGACGGAGTACTTGGGGTCGCCGAACTCGTGGGCGCCGAACTCGAGAGCGAGGCTGCCGTTGAAGTCCTCTATGGGTGAGATGTCCTGGAAGGTCTCGCGGAGCCCCTCGTCGAGGAACCACTCGAAGGATTCCGTCTGTATCGCGATGAGATTCGGTACGTCGAGGATCTCGGGGATCTTTGCGAACGATCGGCGCTGGCGCTGACCAGCGAAGGCGAGGGAACCTGCTTGACGGCGCACCAGGTGATTCCTCCTTTGAGACACGGGAGCAGCGTACGAGAGTCGCAAACTATCAGTTTAGCGAAGCATGCGTCTCTCGTCAACGCCAATCTCGATCCATCCAGGCTGCGATGGCCGGCGACCCAAGGGGCCGCCGGCCATGCTCGAACCGACCCCGCCGGGTCGGCTTGTCGATCGAAGGCTACTTGAGCTCGACGGTCGCGCCGGCCTCCTCCAACTTGGCCTTCGCCTCTTCCGCCTTCTCCTTGTTGACGCCCTCGAGCACGGGCTTCGGAGCACCATCGACGAGGTCCTTGGCCTCCTTCAGGCCGAGGTTCGTCAGCTCGCGGACGACCTTGATGACCTGGATCTTCTTGTCGCCGGCGGCCGCCAGGACGACGTCGAAGCTATCCTTCTCCTCCTCAGCGGAAGCGGCCTCGCCACCAGCCGCGGCAGGCGCCGCAGCAGCAACCGCCACCGGTGCCGCGGCCGAGACACCGAAGACCTCCTCCATCTCCTTGACGAGCTCAGCGAGCTCGAGCGCTGGAGCGCTCTTGACCCACTCGAGTACCTCTTCACGCGTGATGTTCGCCATCTCTTGCTCTCCTTGTCCTCATGCCGTCCTCGCTCGGCACACCCGTGCGAGGGATCGAACGAACGATTCCCTATGCGGCAGCCTTCTGGTCGGCGACCGCTTTGAGCGCACGTGCGAACGCGCTCGCAGGCGCATTGCACATGGCCATGAAGCCACGGATCGGGCTGACCATCGTGCCCATGAGCTTCGCGACGAGCACGTCGCGAGTGGGCAGCGAGGCGAGCGCCTTGATCGCATCCGGTCCCACGACGGTCCTGTCGATGAATCCACCCTTGACCTCGAGAAGCTTGTGGTCCTTCGCGAACTCCATGACCGCCTTGGCTGGCGTGACCGGATCGTCGGCAGCGAAGATGAACGCTGTCGGCCCCGTGAGGAGACCATCCATCGATGGCAGGGCGAGCTCGCGGATGGCGAGCGCGGTGAGCGTGTTCTTGTAGACCTTGACGTCGGCGCCTAACGCCCTCAACCGACCGCGGAGTTCCTCGAGCTCCTTCACGGTCAACCCGCGGTAGTCTGCCATGATGATGCCAGCCGCGGCGTTGAAGCGGTCCTTGATCTCAGCCACGCGGGCTCTCTTGTTCTCCGTCGGCACTGTCGCACCCCTCCCTTCCTGGACGCGCACGCCGCATGATCGTCTGAAGCCCGGGGCCCCGTCATGCGCATCCGCGCCAGAAGCGACGTGGCCCCCGCCGATCACGGCGGAGGCCACGGTACGCACATCATCACGACGTACGCATCGGCATCCACCTCGGCAGGCGGGACCTCCCATCGGTCCTCTTACGCCCGGAAGTCCGGGCACCGGCTGTCATCGGTAGCGGTCGTATCTGCGTCGTTTCAAATCGCTGACGCACGGATGCACCGTGCGTCGGCCGTGTCATTATGCACGCCGGCAGCGTGCGATGCAAGTATCAGCTCTCGAGCAGTCCTCGCGTCCGCATCGGATCGACAGGGATACCCGGACCCATCGTCGTCGTGATCGTGATCGACTTCAGGTACCGGCCCTTGGATGCAGCCGGCTTCGCGCGGATGATCTCATCGAGGACGGCAGCGTAGTTCTCCACGAGGGCCTCATCGCTGAACGACTTCTTGCCGATCCCCACGTGCGCGATACCGTACTTGTCCGCACGGTACTCGACCTTGCCCGCCTTCAACTCCTTGACGACGCGAGCAACGTCCATCGTCACGGTGCCGAGCTTCGGGTTCGGCATGAGACCCCTCGTGCCGAGGATCTTACCGAGCCGACCGACCTTGGGCATCATGTCCGGTGTGGCAACCGTCGCGTCGAAGTCGAGGAACCCGTTGGCGACGCGCTCGATCAGGTCGTCCCCGCCGACGACGTCCGCCCCCGCCTCCTCGGCTTCGCGAGCCTTCTCGCCCTGCGCGAAGACAGCTACGCGCACCGTCTTGCCGGTACCATGCGGAAGAACGACCGAACCGCGCACCTGCTGGTCCGCCTGACGCGTGTCTATGCCGAGCCGGAAGTGTGCCTCGACGGTCTCATCGAACGAGGCGGGCGCGACCTCCTTGGCGAGCCGGATCGCCTCGAGCGGCGAGTAGAGCTTGCCGCGCTCGATGCGAGAGCGCGCCTCGACGTACCTCTTCCCACGCTTCATGTGTCCTCCTTGTGGTCCACGGGCCGTGTCCAGCCCTCCCACGATCGCGCCTTTGGGTGAGCGCCTCAGTCCTCCACGACGATGCCCATCGATCGCGCGGTGCCCTCGATGATGCGCATCGCAGCCTCGACATCGTTCGCGTTGAGATCGGGCATCTTGAGCTCAGCGATCTCGCGCACCTGCTGGCGCGTCACCCGAGCCACCTTGTTACGGTTCGGCGCCGCCGAGCCCTTCTCGACGCCGGCGGCCTGCTTGAGCAGAACGGCAGCCGGCGGGGTCTTGAGGACGAAATCGAACGAACGATCCTCATAGACCGTGATCTCGACGGGGATGATCGTACCGATCTTGTCCTGCGTCGCCGCATTGAACGCCTGGCAGAACTGCATGATGTTGACCTGGTGCTGGCCGAGCGCCGGACCCACGGGGGGTGCCGGGTTCGCCTGGCCACCAGGGATCTGGAGCTTGATGAAACCCGCGACCTTCTTGGCCATCGTCGTTCCGTCCCTCTTCACTCGGCGCGAAGCGCCTGCCGACCATCTATCGAATCGCGCGACCGCAGCATCCGAGAAGCACCCAGGGGGCATCACTTCCCTGGCGGATACCGCTAGTCACCCGCACCTCTCACAGCTTCGCCACCTGATCGAAACCGAGTTCGACCGGCGTCTCCCGACCGAAGATCGAGACCATCACCTTGAGCTTGCCTTGGTCGGCGTTCACCTCGGCGATGGTCCCGTCGAAATCAGCGAAGGGACCGGCCGTCACCTTGACGGGCATGCCCTCCGTGAAATCGGTGACCGTCTTCGGCTTCGCCGTCGCCCGCACACGACCCTGGATCCTCTTGAGTTCGTCGCGGCTGAGCGGCACCGGCTTGCCCTGGCTTCCCACGAAACCCGTGACACCGGGCGTGTTGCGGACCACGTACCACGAATCATCGTCCAGCTCCATCTGGACCAGGATGTATCCCGGGAAGACCTTCCGCTCCTTCGTGACGCTGCCCCTGCCCGCCTTCACGTCGGTGACCGTCTCCTGCGGGATGAACACGTCGAAGATCTTGTCCTGCATCCCCATGGACTCGATGCGGTGGAGCAGGTTCGTCCGCACCTTGTTCTCATAGCCGGAGTAGGTGTGGATGACGTACCACTTCTTCGCCATGACTACCTGCCTATCTTCGCGAGCACATCGATGAACAGCCACGAAGACAGGCTGTCGACGACGAACGTTAAGGCCACGAAGAAGGCGAGCGTCGCGATGACCACGAGGCTGGAGTTGACGACCTCCTGTCGGTCCGGCCACACCACGCGCTTCATCTCGGTGGCGACATCCTTGAAGTATGTACGTACGCGCTGCAACACATTCGGCCTTGCGGCCTTGCCTGCTTGGGCCATCCGTTCACCTATCCTCGCGGAGGGAGCCCGTCCATCACTCGATCCTGCATGTGAACGCCACGGTGTGGCGGGTCATTCGTGGCAGGGCAGGAGGGATTCGAACCCCCAACATCCGGTTTTGGAGACCGGCGCTCTACCGTTGGAGCTACTGCCCTTCGCAGCCGAACGCCTCCGTGCTATCGAGTCTCCTTGTGCACGGTATGCGTACGGCACCACTTGCAGTACTTCTTGAACTCGATGCGCTCCGGGTTGTTCTGCTTGTTCTTCTTCGTCGTGTAATTCCGGCGCTTGCACTCGGTGCACGCCAGCGTCACCAATGTCCTCATACGTCCTCCTCGCGGACCCAGCCCTGCAGAGCGAACCGGCCCTCAGGCTGGCCGCACGGTAGCGTAATCTAACACCCGGTCACAACCGGTGTCAAACCGCGAAACACCGTGTGAGCCGCGAAAACGGGGTCCGGCACAACCGACCGGACCCCGTCTCGAACGAACGAGCGGACCTTACTTCAGGATCTTCGTGACACGGCCCGAACCGACGGTGCGGCCGCCCTCGCGGATGGCGAAGCGCAGGCCCTCCTCCATCGCGAT
>FWPV01010345.1_pt1 | contig 15328 bp, 16 predicted proteins | sample 2228371 | NCBI WGS metagenome assembly FWPV01 (sample SAMEA103939776, study PRJEB20133) | metagenome | reverse complement strand
CAGATCAGCTATGGCGCGAGTAATCTTGTTTTCGCGGCGTTTCCATCGAGCAAACAGTGTGGGGATAAAGCGCCCGGATCGAGCTCTGGGAGTGGTAATATCGTTGATGACACCAAATCGAGTCTCAAAGCTGCGGGATCGAAATCCGTTTCTGCAATCAGTCCGATCATTGGATCGCTAATAAGGGGCTGCACCTATAAATTGCTCGAATTCATTTTTGATGATGTTAATAATTGTAATCCGGACAATATCCCGAAGCTGTTGTTCCAGCATATCAAAGATCTGTTCACTATTAGGAAGCGATTGGTCTGTGGTTTTAAATAGATTATTAGAAGTAGTGTCTAAACCATCAGGATATTTAATCGCAACATTTTCCATGAACTAATTCCTCCAGATAAAATTCAATGTGATGGTTGGTGAATTTTGAAATAGTGGAGAAGAATAAGCCTTTTTTATGAAAATTGCAATTGAAATTTACACACTTTATATTATACTACCGAACTTCGCCTTTTCGAATTTTACTTGATACAGATAACAAGATTTTAGAAGTAGCTGTACCTGATGCCAATCTAAAACGTCAACGGCAAGTTTTGGATAATTTAAGTTATCAATTAAATTTGATCAAACAAATAAAGCATTAAAGGCGCACCTTTATACCAATTCAAAAGAAAAAAAAATTTAGAATAGGAAAGGAGGCGAGTCCGATGGGATTAAATGCTTGTTTGAGAAGAAATGTATTATTAATCATAGCTATACTTGCTTCCACCTGTGTTTTTTTCTCATGACTAATTTTCTTTCAACGGCTACAGCAGCAGGAGGCTGTCCACCTAATGAAACATGCCCCAAAGGGTGGGGACCCCGTCCAGTGCTGTGCAACTCAGGATCTTGCGATAATGTTGTTCCATCAGGATATTGCATTCTGTGTGCTCCAATTGTAAAGCAATAGAAAATTTTTTTAAAGAAGCTATCTGTTTTATTGTTTAAAAGGTGCGCCCTTTGTCCTTTTAAAGCCGAGGATAGAAATGAAAAACTGGATAATTGCCATTCTATGTTTTTTTATTATTGCATGTCCTGTCATAATTTATGTACAGGATTTTTCAGAAGAAGGAGAGCCGACGAAAACATCAACAATCCCGATATGGCAAGGGAAAATAAAGATGGTTCTCAAACCGACTCTGTCTATCGGTTGCGATGATATAGAGAAAGATAATTATGTATTTGGCATCATTTCAGACATTGCGATCGATCACAATGGATACATTTACGTACTGGATGGCTATAATTATCGAGTGCAAAAGTATTCTCGTGATGGACAATTTTGCTTTTCTTTTGGGAAAGGCAAAGGTGAAGGACCTGGAGAATTTATTAGGCCTAAAAAGGTCGCTGTCGATTCACTGAAACGGCTTTATGTTACTGATATGCGTCAATTTCGCATCACTGTATTTGATTCCATCGGTAATGTGGTTGCGACCATTCCAACATCGACCATGCCATATAAAATTAGAGTAGGGTTAAGAGGACAGATTTACATCACCAGTTTTTTAAACTTTGAAGGACCAAGGGTCAGCACCTATTCTATTTTTTCTAAAAAGCCAATATTCTCATTCTGCAAACCAAGAAAAGAGTGCCAGTTAATAGCAGAGGCTGGTGATAGCGAAAATATCGACGCTGATTCCAAAGGAAATGTTTACGTTGCATTTTATTATCCTTATGATATTCGAATATTTTCATCAGAAGGAAAGCTTTTAAATAGATTCGCCCGCCAAGCAAAATTCTTTAAGCCGCCGAAACGGGATGAAAATGGCGTCATGAGTCCGAGTTGCGGAGTATGGGCTATGAGCCTTTTGCCAGATAATAAGCTGATAACAATCGTTTTTAATCAGGAACAAAAGAAGTTTGATTTTTATTTTGATGTTTTTGACAGTGATGGTAATTGGCTATTGACGGTTCCTGCAAAGGAGTATGGCTTTACTTGGCCAAGGATCATATCCTCAGATTATGAAGGCAATTTATACCTCGACCATTCTGAGCCCTATCCACATCTAGTAAAATATAAAGTTATATTTGAAAAAAAATAGCTTTTTTCTCATACTACTAAACATCATTAGCTTCGATTAGGTCTACTTTCTTCCATTTTTTCTTTCGCGATGTTAACCTCAAAAAAATGGATTGGAGCGAGCCTCAGGCAGAACCGCCGTGGCTTCGAATCAGAGCAGTCCGCTGCCGCCTGAAGCGAATCTTCGATAGTGCCGAAACAATAGTTTGCCAGGTGAGCCATCGGGTTCGGAATCAAATCCCTCCATGGGATGGACGGCCAGGCGATTGGGCGTTTGCTTGCCTGCGAAGGTTACTGGTTCAAACAGAATTTGAATGTCATCGGAAAACGGCAGGTCGATACCTAATTCTTCGGCTTTTTTAAGCAAAGCATCTTTGTCTTTGAATTTGAAGCGAGCATGTTTTTTGGTCAGGTTAAAAGAATTTGACATGATGAATTCCTTGTTAATAAATAGTCATTGGTGCACCAGTAAAAATATTAAAAATTCGATATTTAGCTTTCTTAAACCTCGCAGGTTTATGAAAGCTGGAGCGACCTGAAAATTTGCTTGCATTTTAGGTCATAGTAAGTTAAATTTATTTGCATATTTAATGAAATTTAGTTTATGGTTTTAATGGAATGGAGACTAAAACCATGTCCCAGAATATTGCTGAAATCGTTAACCCCCTGGTCGAAAAGGGATTATTTGAAAATGCCGAGATAGCGGTTCGAAATTTGATGGTCGACTATACGCTCCATCAGAACGAGCATTACCAGGAAATTATCAGAAAATTCGAACAAAAATACGGCATGAAATACCATCAGTTTAATAAATATCTATCGGAACAAGCCAAAAAGGTGGGCACTGAAAAGCAGCTTCAAAAACGGATCATGGTCGAAGAAGAAGATGCTCTTGATTGGAAAATTGCCGTCGAGATGTTAGAAAGCATAGTGAAAATTTAAGAATGAAGCCCTATATAATTCAATTTAGAAAAAACAAAATTTATTTTTCCAACTGATAGAAACAACCCAACGGATATTTATTACAATTTTTCATCCGTTGGGTTGTTTCAATCCGTTGGATACATTTTCTCCCCACTCAAATTCCTTAAATTCCCTGATTTGATGTCGCCTAACCTCTTCACCAGAATTTCTCATCTAAAATTCTACCAACGGTCCGCTTGATATTTTGTACCCCATTTTTCATCCTCCGCTCGCAATGATCAGGCCATTCAGGTCTTGGCATAATCGCAATCTCACCTGCATCCAACATCTTCCTGCTTTTATCCGCCAGCTTCAACAAGCGACTCATCTCCAGCACGGTCAAATCGGGAAATTTGGAGAGAAATGTGGGATCGAAAATGGGAATTTCGAAGCTGCCGCCGTGATCTTCGATGGATAGATTGACTTCTCGATCCAGCGTGGCCAGCCGCTTCAATATCTTTTCCCAATCGACCACGCCTGTGCCCGCCTCGCAGGTCATGGAAACAAAGCCCTGTTCGTTCAAAAAAATCGCCCCATCCTTACAATGAGTGGCAACCACCCAGGGGAGAATCCGCTCGGTGCCCATCACGGGATCTTCGAGCATGGTCAATAAATTCATTGTGTCCAGGCAGACGCCCAAATAATCGCCTGGCTCGGCGTCGCACATCTCGAACAATCTTAATAATTCAAAAGTGGTGAACTCAAAATGCAGCTCGATGCCCAGAATGACATTGAAATCTCTGAGCATCTGGCGCTGAGCTTTCAGACTTTTTGCCATTTCCCGCAACAGGGTTTCAGTCTGGGGCGAATCATCCTGCCAGCGCATCAGTCCGCCCGAGCACGATCGAACAACAGACACGCCGAGCGTATTGGCCTCCTCAGCGACTTTTCGATTGATCTTTTCCAGATCGATGCGCTCCCAGGTCGTGGTATTGAAAGGAATATACTGGAACCCGCCCCATTCGAGATAAAGATTTCGTTCTTTCGCATAGTGAGCCAGGTCCTGCAGGAATAGCCTGTCGACAACCTGGCCGTCTTTCAAATTCAATTCCGTGAAATGAACGCCATCCGCATTATTTTTTTTCGCCCAGTCCAATACCTCAAATGGGGAGAGTTGCAGCGGTCTGATGCTATAGCTATCGATGCCGACTTTGAATTTTTTCATATTTTCAATTCCTTCTTCACCTAAATAATTCATTGCCACTAAGACACGAAGACGCTAAGTATACACAAAGTAATGGCTTATTTTACATAGATAGACATTTTTAAAAATCGGTTCAAAATGGAGTTTGAAAATTGATAATAATATAGCTTTTTGGTTTCTTGGTGACTTAGAGCCTCAGTGGCAAAAGTTTATGAATAATCCAAGTTCAGTATTTTTCTTCGGTATTCTAAGTTTCTCCAGAATTAATATCTGTAAGTTCCTTTAAGCGGTGCAAAATTTTTCCCCGCAGATGGAATAATGCCCACAGATACTTTTTTAACTACTATTTCCTCTGTGGGTTTCTTCAATCTGTGGGGAATTCGTTTCCGATACTTCTGACGCTCACAAAAAATCATTGACAACCATCAACTAAAATGATATATTCATGCAACCCTTTACATTGCTTGCTTCTTCAATTTTAAATAAGGTATGTGCCAGATGAATGATCATCCTTTTCTTTGCTCAAAAAGATGTTATCTATTTTTTTGCCTGCTTGTCGTATTTTTAAATGTAAGCTGCAACAACAATCGATCGGATCACAGTGAAATCACCTTCTGGGCCATGGGCGCTGAAGGCGAAAACGTCCAGCCATTGATCCGCCAATTCGAAGCACAGCATCCCGAGATCAAAGTCAAAGTCCAATCTATCCCCTGGGGCGCCGCCCATGAAAAATTGCTCACAGCCGTGGCAGGACAATCCACGCCCGACCTCTGCCAACTGGGCAATACCTGGATTCCCGAATTTCAGGCCATCGGTTCGCTGTTGGCGTTGGATTCGCTGGTCGCTCATTCCACAATCGTCTCAAAGGATAACTATTTCGAAGGCATCTGGAACACCAATATCATCGGCAGATCGGTCTACGGCATCCCGTGGTATGTGGATACCCGATTGCTGTTCTATCGAAAAGATATCCTGGCTCAGGCGGGCTATGGGCAGCCGCCCCAGACCTGGGACGAATGGCTCGATGTATCTTATAAAATCAAGAAACTTTCTTCGGCCAAGCAACGGCGCTACGCCGCCTTTTTCTCGTTGATCTACAACGATTGGGGTGTGCCCGTAATCCTCATTTTATCCAATGGCGGACGGTTGCTGAAAAATAACGACTGCTACGGCGCCTTTGATGAACCTGCCGCCATCGAGGCGTTCCGTTTTTATGTCAAATTTTTCGAGGACAGCCTCGCCATCCGCAGCATGACCGAGGTGTCCAACATCTATCAGGGCTTCTCCGATGGCCTGTTTGCCATGATGATCACAGGCCCCTGGAACGTCAACGAAATCCGCAAACGCTATCCCGAACTGACGAATCGCTGGAGCACGGCGCCGATCCCTGCCAGCGCCAATTTCAACTCCATCGCAGGTGGCTCCAGTCTGGTGATCTTCAAAAATAGCAAGCAGCCCGAAGCCGCCTGGAAATTGATCGAGTTTTTATCCCAGCCCGAAATTCAGGTGGAATTTTTCAAGCTGACGCTGGATCTGCCAGCAGTCAAAGCGGCCTGGGAGGCTGAGGTGATCCGATCGGATCGGGAGATGGCGGCTTTCTATACCCAATTAGAGCATGTAGTGCCGACCCCCAAAATCGCTGAATGGGAGCAGGTGGCGGTCAAAATTCAGGAGCATCTCGAAAAGGTCATTTTTGGGCGGGTCGATCTCGAAAAAGCGGTGATCAACTTGAATCGAGATGTCGATCGGATTCTGGAAAAGCGGCAGTGGCTGCTTTCTAAGAACATGATTGTTGGAGAAGACTGAGATTTTACATCCGTTGGATTCATCTATCCGTTGGGCATTTTATTGTTTTTCCCCAACTGATAGATGAACCCAACTGATAATTCAGATATGCTCCATTCATTAAAAATTGATTAAATTACAGAGCCATGCATAAAAAAACCTACACCCCCTATTTTTTCTTAGCCCCAGCGCTGGGGACACTGCTCATCTTTTTCTTTCTGCCCGTGGCAGCGGCTTTTCTCATGAGCTTCACCGATTTCGACATCTATTCGCTGGGAAATCTCAAGCGGGCCAGGGTCATTCTGTTCGGCAATTACGCCCATCTGCTGAGCGATCCGCCGTTCTGGAAGGCGCTGGCCAATACGTTTTATTTCGTCATCGTCGGCGGGCCGCTGACCATCATTGTCTCCTTGCTGGCAGCCATTGCGCTGAATTCCCGTCTGCTCTATTTTCGCAACTGGTTTCGGCTGGCGTTCTTCATGCCCGTGGTCACCACGCTGGTGGCCGTGGCTGTGGTCTGGCGCTATCTCTACCATCCCCGCTTCGGCATCATCAACTATCTGCTGTCGCTCATCGGGATTCAGGGCGTGGACTGGCTCGGCGATCCGCAGTGGGCCATGCCTGCGCTGATTTTGCTGGCCATCTGGAAAAACTTCGGCTATCATACGATGATCTTCCTGGCTGGATTGCAGGCCATACCCGACTATCTCTACGAAGCCGCCCGCATCGATGGCGCTGGCTGGTGGCGACAGTTCTTCCACGTCACGGTACCGCAACTGGCGCCCACCACCTTTTTCGTGACCATCATGACCATCATCGGCTACTTCCAATTTTTTGCCGAGCCATACGTGATGACCCAGGGCGGACCGCTCAACGCCACGCTCAGTATTGTGCTCTATTTGTACCAGCAGGGATTTCGCTGGTGGCGCATGGGCTATGCCTCTGCCATTGCCTTTATTTTATTCATCATCGTCTTCTTTTTTGCCATGATACAATTATCACTCCGAAAGCGAGGCGAAGCATGAGAGCGAATAAATTTTTCAGAAAATACTCGGCTGTCATCGGCTTGCATCTCGTCATGCTGTTGGTTTCGTTTATCACCCTCTTGCCATTTCTATGGATGCTGGCCGCCTCGTTCATGAAGTCGGGCGAAGCCAGCTCGTTTCCGCCTCGATTTTTCCCCAGCGAGTTCACCCTGGATCAATACCAATTTCTGTTTCAGCGATTGAGCCTGGGGCGATTTTTTCTCAACAGCCTCATTCTGGCGGTATCAGTGACCTTTGTGTCCCTATTCGTGAATTCATTGGCAGGCTATGCCTTTGCCAAATTCAGTTTCCGAGCCAAACGGCCGCTGTTTGTCTTTCTGCTTTCATCGATGATCATCCCTGGCCAGGTGACCATGCTGCCCGTCTTTTTATTGTTGAATAAAATGGGATTATTGAACACCTATTTCGGCATCATCATCCCAGGCATGGCCAGCATCTTCGGCATCTTTCTGATCCGCCAGTACCTGCAAAGTGTGCCCGACAGCTTGATCGAAGCCGCCCGCATTGATGGCGCCAGGGATTTTGCCATCTATTGGCGCATCATCCTGCCGCTGGCAAAACCCGTGTTGGTGACGCTCGCCCTGTTCGCGTTCATGGGCACCTGGAACGATTTCCTCTGGCCGTTGATCGTGATGACCAAAGAGGAGATGTACACCTTGCCCGTCGCCCTGGCCAATCTATTGGGCGAGCACACCCCCGATCCCGAATTGATGATGGCGGGTTCAGTGATTACCATTTTGCCTGTGCTGGTCGTGTTTATGTTGTTGCAGAAGTATTATATACAGGGGATTATGCTGGGGGGAGTGAAGGAGTGAGTTGGGCAATTGGGCGATTGGGTGATTGGGTAATTGGGTGATTGGGTGATTAGGGAACCGCATATTATGGTTTAGAGAATTAAAAGGCAGCTTTTGTTTTGAAAAAATCTGAACCAAAAATGTATTGACAAATCCAAATTTTCTTGATATATTGATATCGAAAAATAATTAAATTTATGCGGCAGGTTCCGTCTTATTCTTGCTCCACTTGCCGCAGCTTTTCTATTGCCAATTGTTATTTTAGAGCTTTTAGATAGTTAATTGTTATTGCTGAGGTGAAAAATGGAAATACAGCTCTCTGAAAAGGCGGCAGAGATAGTAAAAGCCAAAGTCGCAGAGGGTGGTTATCCCAATGCTGCAGCATTTATCTCGGACATTATTATTCGGGCTGATGAATTTGACCGCCTCAAGCTTGAACGACTTCGTCAGGAGGTGAATATTGGACTCGATGAGATACGCCGTGGTGAAGTTGTTGAGTTCGATCTGGATGACATTCTTAATGAAGAAGTCGCCTAATGGCACGAGCGATCTTAGCAAAACGAGCCAGGCAGGACCTTATTGAAATTCGACGCTACACTGTCAATCGCTGGGGCAAAGAACAAGCCAGGAAGTATATCGGTCACATTCGTAAGTGTGCCGATGATTTAGCCAACCACCGCCTGCAAGGAAAGTTACGAGAAGACATCGCTCCTGATATTAAAAGTTATCACGTAGGCCGCCATGTTATTTTTTACATCGAATCTAAAGAAGGCATCGAGATAGCCAGAGTCCTGCACGATTCGATGGATTTCCAACGACATTCTAATTAGAATCTTTCAAGTTAGTCTGATATTAGGCTATTTATCTGCCAGGTACTCGTTTGAGCAAATTATTCAAGAATTCCTAGATTTAACGGACGAACAGATTGAAGCATGTCTCGACTATGCCCGTGATCTGGCAGAATTTGAGGTTGCTGCATGATGGTTTTAATTTTTTGATAAATTGGACCTGCGGCAGATTGCCAACCTCCAGTAGGTTTGTCAATTTTGAAAAAATCTGGAATGGAATTAAAAATGTGTTGACAAAAAGATTTATTTTTGTATATTTGTATCAAAAAATATTTAGTGAATATAATCTATTTTCAGTCAGGCAATCCCTGAGAGGAACAACCTATGAACCACCATTGGAAAGAGTACATTGTTAGTACATCAGATGTGCTACGTGGCAAGCCTCGAATCAAAGGCACCAGAATTCCTGTCAGTCTGATATTGGGGTATCTCTCTGCCAGGTACTCTTTTGAGCAAATCATTCAAGAATTCCCAGATTTAACGGACGAGCATATTGCAGCCTGTCTCGATTATGCCCGTGATCTGGCAGAATTTGAGGTTGCTGCATGATGGAGTTAAAATTTTTTGCAGATCATTGTGTACCAAATTTCATTATCAATTCCTTGAAAGACTCAGGTTTTGAAGTATATCGGTTGAGAGACTATATTCCAAAAGATTCACCTGATTCAATCGTCATTTCGACAGCACAGGAATTAAATTCAATTCTTATTTCATTGAATGGTGACTTTGCTGATATTGTTACCTACCCTTCTTCAAATTATAAAGGAATCATTGCACTTCAGGTTAGAAACCATCCAGAAATTATTCCGTACATCGTGGCGAGGCTAAAAGATTATTTGCTGAAAAATCCAGATGCTGAAAATTATGAGGGAAAATTATTCCTGGTTGAAGCACACAGGATTAGAATTAAACAATAATTATTTAAAGCAAGTACAGATTAATCTGCGGGAGGTTACCAAGCTTCCGCAAGCGCTGATGGCGTGCCAATTCAATCACTGAATTTTAGGGTAGCTTAATCCTGATTTATATGTGAACTGACGAATGGTAAATTGCGATGCCGCTGCTTTGATAACTGAATTTTACTTGACCGAAATTCGATGACATTGCTGAGCTTGACTCCTCGAAAGCGGGTTATCATGGAGTTTGATGTTGAAGGATCAAAGCAGTTGGTTAGTTTTCTAATATTAGAACTTCGTTTCTAAATTTAGAAATTTATTTCTAATGGTAGAAACATTTTTTAAATAATAATGAGCAGTTTAAACTATGTTAGCCGCCTAAACATTTTGCGTCTGACATAGTGCCGTTCATAGGTTTACACATGACAAAAGGATAATGAAATGGCTGAAGAAACGAGCAACCAAAAAATCGAGATCGAACGCATGGGTGGAGATAAGCTCGCCGCTTGGATTATTGGATTTTATCTTGTAATTCATATATCACTACTTTCATATCTAGCTCTGTTAACTTGGCTTGCGTCTGATTGGATTACCTTTGCCAAACTTATCCCTTTGCCTCCATTCAACCTTGAAATTCTTGGGCAAGCTACACAAGCCCAGAAATTCCACTCTTTCCAAAGCATAATACTGGCCTCATGCGCTGCTGGTGTAGGCGGAGCAGTATTTATGGTACGCTCTTTTTACTTAAGCTATGCGTATGGGCGTGAAAACTCCAAACAAAAAGTGAATTACTTACAAAACAGAGAGATTCCCAGATACGTTCTACTTCCATTTTCATCAACTGTTTTAGGCCCTATAGCTTTAGGTCTTCTTCTAACAGGCTCCATCATTTTCAGTGGGTTTTCGACCGAAAAAGAAATACCCCATTTCAGTGCTGTTGCGATTAGTTTCCTTCTTGGGTTCACCTATCATGATACTCTAAAATTGCTCAGAAATTTGAGCAGGCAAACATTTGATAGAAAGACAGATGAAGAAACAAAGGGCGGCTAACACGGGCCTGCACCTGACTCGCGTTCCGCTTCGTTCCGCTACGCTTCACTTCGCTTCACGCGAGCAGGTGAAGCCAGCCGTTATGCGCCATTGCGCTGCAAGTATTACCATCTACAAGTATTACCATCTAATAAGAGGAACGCACATGAAGCGAGCGCTCATTATCTTATCCATGCTGTTGCAGGCCATTTCCGTCGGGTCCTGCCAACCTCAGGCCAACAACACTGAAACACGGCTTCGCGAATGGCGTAAGGGCGTTTGGCTGCTGCCAGATGGTTCCTTCACTATTTACACCGATTCTCATTATTTCGTGCTTGTGGCAAGCGGCGATAGCTCTTCCCCCAATGTCTACTGCGGGGCATCCCAAGTGCGCTACACCGCGAAAGGGATGGCTAGGAAACAAGTCCTCAGATTGCGTCAAACCCCCGGCAGCCCGCCGACGTTTTTCACGACAAATGTTTTCCGAGCGGATAAAACCGAGGCCCCGATGCACATTGATGAGAGTCTCTTTTCCCCCGGCGTGTGTAACATTAAAGACGGAATCATCTACGATTCCGTAACCGAGGAAACCGACACATATATCCTCCTCTCGACATGCAACGGAGACAGGGAGAAGATCTTCGCAAATGGAATCTCAGTCTATTTGCCTGCAGGCGGTGGAGAGGCTTACGCTTACCGAATTGAACAGTTTAAATGAGCGCTCGCATCTCTTCAAATATGCTTATAGCGCAACGGCGCATAACACACCCAACAACGACGCTCCATCATTTGATAAGGATTATAGATGTCGCTCAACGCTTTTGCTCACAGGTTGGTATGTGCCCTCCGCCGCAAGAAAATTTGTCTTTAGTAGCGGCTTCGGGCACGTCATTTTGTAATTCGCAAAAGCGCTGCGTTGTTGGGCGAGACGTTAGCCCGCCTTTACAGGCGTAAGCGGTGAGCGCCGTTAATCCTCAAACACGATAAAGGTCGCTAGAGTGGATGCAGCAGAGTTAAAGAGGCTTGTGCTCGATAAAATTGAAGAAGCTGGATTTGTGAGGAAAGAGGATGGCACGCTATTTCCTCCTTGTGCTGATAAGGAGAGCTTGCAGCAGATCCACAAGCCGGCTTCTCAAATAGAAATCATCACTCGTCAGGATTGGCTTCGATGGATGTTCATCAGCCAGACTCTCTCCAGTCTGCATCGCGAAATCTTGGAGCAGTTACGCATCTTCTTCTTCGGTTTTGGTTTGGGCATGGGAGCCGAGTTCAAAGCGTTGAGCGAACTGGTAGGTGGGCGAAGCAGAGCTCTTGACCTCTATCAGCTGTTCCGTGATCCACATTCGTCGTTTGACATTGCGAGCAGGGAGTATTCCTTTATGACTATTGGCCCGGTCTCTCCACTCTCGTTTGCTGGGACGCCATTGTTCTTCAACGCTTTCAATACGGTTAAGGAGTTCCTAGATACCAATGCATTGGGGCAATGAGGGCGGCCTAACACCTGCTGCGGCCGGCTGCTCCCTCGCTCGCTTCGCTCGCTCGGTCGCAGCGGCTGAGCTCGGTGCCGTTAGTCTCTTTCTGTACAGATCAGAAAACACTGAATTCGACCTTTCCTTGCTTCTCCCAAGCCCTACCTGAAACAAATAACCTGATCTCGCCCAACAGTATTTTCCTCTCCATCAAAAATTCGCCCCAAAAAATTTCCAATTCTTAAAAAAATCCCTTGACTTTTAAACTTTGATGGTTTATATTATGCCTGTCGATGTAAACGTTTACATTGATCCATCAAATCTGCATGTAATTGCCAGTAAAAGACTGGTGAAAACGGTTACATAAAAGGGTACAAGTGGATATCAATATCATCGAAATCGCTCGTCGTGCGGGGGTTTCGACGGCCACAGTTTCCCGAGCTTTGAACAACAACGGTCCCGTCCGAGAAGAAACCCGCCAGAAAATCCTGCAAATCGCCAGAGAACTCAACTACAAACCCAATCCCATCGCCCGCAGTCTATCCCGAAAACAAACCGACACCATCGGCGTTATTTTGCCCGAACTGGTGGATGAATTTTTCATGGAAATTATCCGTGGCATCGACGAGACAGCTTATCGTGCCAATCGCTACGTGATGCTGTCCAGCTTTCACAGCCAGCGCAATATCGTGGAGACGCTGCTGGAGTTCATGGGCAGCGGAAGGGTCGATGGCGTGATCCTCATGGCGCCCGAAATGCAAGCTGAACTGACCTCTCTCCTATCCCGAAGCAAAAAACCCATCGTCCTGCTGAATGTGAGCAAAACCATCACCGATTTCGTCTGTTTCAACATCGATAACTATCATGGCGCATTCTCCATCACCAAACATTTGATCGATCATGGCTACCAGCGGATCGGGATGATTTTGGGCCCTGAGGGCAACTGCGATGCCGAGGAGCGATTTCGTGGCTTTAGCGATGCGCTTTCAAAATACAATTTGCAATTGGAAAATTCGTTAATCGTTCAAGGAGATTTTTCGACCCGATCAGGCTATTACGGCTTTGGTCGATTGATGAATCAGGAGCGGAAGCCTGATGCGATTTTTGCGGCGAATGATATGATGGCGGTCGGTTGCTTTGAAGCGGCGAAAAGCTCCAATACCAAAATTCCAGAGGATGTGGCAATTGTCGGCTTTGACGATATTTACCTCGGCCGACTGCTTTCACCACAATTGACAACAGTGCACGTTCCCATCTCCGAATTGGGCAGCAAAGCCATTCATTACTTGTTGCGCATGATCGATGGCGATGTCGATCCTGAGCAGCCGTATCGAGAAGAACTTTCCACAGGATTGATTATTGGTGGTTCTTGTGGTTGTAATAATTATTCGATTCCTTCGATCTTGTAGTTGATTGACGAATTATCATTCTCATCAACAGCCACGAAGGGAGGTGAGAGTTTTAATCAAAATAGTCCATTTCTACCATACCCGCCACTAAGCGGCAAATTGCACATCAGTAAAACTCTAATTCACCAGTTCTGAAAAAAAATTATGAGGAGGAAAGCGATGAGAGGAATGCTAAAGCTGATTTCAGTGGTTGTCGTTGCGCTGCTGATCATGTCGATCATGCAGTTCGCCCAGGCATCGGAGCGCCCGAATGTGATCTGGGCACGAACGACGAGTGAGACGATCACGCTGGACGGCAAGCTGGATGAGCCAGGCTGGCAGAAAGCCGAGTCGATACGGCTGCAATATGGCAAGTCATCGGCGCTGATTCCAGGCAGTGGCTGGCACGATGAGCAGGGCGTGAAGCCCAGCGATCCGACCGATGCGGTGATCAAGTTTTTGGTGTCGGGCAACAATCTGTACATGGCGGTGGTGGTGAAAGATAGCTCGGTGGGTGGTGGCTTGTTCAATCAGTTCGATGGCTTTTTGATGAACATGCGGGATCATTCCAAACCCGATCGGCCTGCGCCCAATTTTGAATATTTCTACGGCTGGGTGACCGAGAGCTGGGCCGATCCGAATACGGGCAATGTCGGTGCTTCGCCAGGGTTCTTTGGCTGGGCGTCAGGTGATCGTAGCGTGTGGGATGCCGTCACATTTGTGGACGGCGTGTCCAACGATGACGCCACCCCCGACAAAGGCTATACTACTGAGATCATGTTCAATTTGACACCGCGGGGCTATAATGTGACCAGGCCAGAGGGCGACATTATCGAGTTCAACATTTCGATCTACGATGCGGATTGGCACTGGCCGCACAATAACGACAAGTTCAGCAGCAATCGGACCTGGTGGTGTGGGCCGTGGGGCAATGCCTCGGCGTACGATGTGGCGCGGATTTACGCTCGTCCTGATGTGACGGTGAATTCTGGGCCAGTTCCTGAGGTTGGGCCTGAGGTAGTGATTCCCAATGGGATCAATTATCCTGATCCAGTGATCGATGGGAAATTGGATGAGCCCATTTGGGCTCAGATCACTGGGTTGGACCTGCGCTATGGCGATGATGCGTTGCGGGCCTCCTATCCTGGTGTTGGTCCCTGGCGCAGTGGCCAATGGCAGCCCGAGATCAACAGCGTGCGGGCGCCTGTTTTGGATCCCGCCGATGCCACCATTAAGTGGTTCTTCAAAGGTGACATGCTGTATTTGGGCGTGGATGTTCGGGATCAGGCGGTGTGTGGCTTGAATCAGTTCGATCTGTGGGACGGCATTCGGTTCATCATCAATGATCGGGCCAAGGTTGATCCAGGCGATAACAATCTGCTGCGTCGGGAGTTGACGGTTCGAGTGGATTCGTTGGGTCAATTGGCGGTTTTGGATTACATGACGATGCTGATCGATTCGTTCAAGACCTCGAAAGCGGCGATGGCGTTGAAGCCTGGCACGACGGTGAACAATTTTAACGATATTGATGTGGGCTATAGCTTTGAATTGGCCATTGATTTGACCAAATTGGGCTATCCGGTGGGTCGTGGCGATGGCGCCTTGTTCATCAGCGCTACGTTGTTCGACGGCGATGCGTTCCCCAATCCCGCCGATACTTATGGCAACCGTGTCTGGTGGATGCGCGAAAGCTCCTGGCCCGCAGCGCCAGCATGGGCCTATATGGATCCAAATACGCTGGTCAAAAACGGTATAGAAACCAGTCCACTGGAGCGCCCGAATGTGATCTGGGCACGAACGACCAATGAGACGATCACATTGGACGGCAAGCTGGATGAGCCAGGCTGGCAGAAAGCCGAGTCGATACGGCTGCAATATGGCAAGTCATCGGCGCTGATTCCAGGCAGTGG
>FWPV01010344.1_pt1 | contig 15329 bp, 15 predicted proteins | sample 2228371 | NCBI WGS metagenome assembly FWPV01 (sample SAMEA103939776, study PRJEB20133) | metagenome | reverse complement strand
GAGATTTCTACTTCCGAAAACCCGCCACCTCCTACTGGTATGTTATCGAATCGAAGGGCGTCAAATCAAATTCGGAGAAATGGCACAGACTTTATAACTTTGAGAACCTAAAAACCTTTTTGATTACCCATGGTGATAAGATTCCATGGATAAATCGTCATCAGGATGTCGAAAGACAAGTCATTGATTGGATTTATGCTCATTTACCCAAGTTTCGGGATGAGTATTCGTTCCCTCTCTATGAATACGAAGAAATTCAGAGATACAAACCTAAACGGGAGACAGAAAAAGCCGGAGCTATGGCCGCCTTGCGCAGCTACACGCGAGACGAAATCAATGGGATGATTGAAGAGCGTTTGAATTATGTGATGTCCAGAATAAAGGTTTTGGAAACGCACTTTGTCTCTGGAACTTCAGGCGCAAGCGAACGAACGCAGGCTACCCCACGCAAAGATGAATTCAATGTTGTGGCCATTGATATTGTGCTCCGTTATCCTGAACACAAATTTCTTTTTGCCAATCCACAAAATCTGGAGTCATCGGGCGACGACCCCAATCACCTTCAACAGAATTACGTTATGGGCTTTGTGTTTACGGATGAACAAGGAAATACCACCCTGCATATTACGGATGATTGGTATGAAGACTTGAGTGATGTTCTCGACACCCTAGACCCTGAAGATAGCGTCATAGAAGAAGATATGCAAGTGGACAACAGATACTTTGTGGTGAATGAAGACGATGAGTGAGACTGGCCAAAAAGGAATTTACAAACCACCTACCGGGCGCTGCAGCAGGGTCAAGGAACAACAACTTCTCTTCACGGAAGAAAGTTTGCTTCCCGCTGTATTACCCCTCATCTCTGAACTGCACCCTGCGACAAACCTTTCGGCCATTTTTGAAGAGTGCCACAACTACATCTACGCCAACGAAGGTTTACTCAAAGATAAAATCTTTCATGAGATAGTCAAATTGCTCGCCATGAAACTTTATGACGAGCAGAACAATGCCAAACGCGGCTTACAGTTTGGTATCACTTCTGACGAATATCGAAATATTCTGGCAAGTCGCCCAAGCGACTTTGAACGTCGCATGAGTCAACTTTTCGATACCGTGCGAAGCAGGTATAGCTCTTTCTTTTCGGATGACGCTTTGAAACTCAAGGCGTTGACGCTAGCTTATGTGGTAGGACGGCTTCAATACATCAACCTAACGCAAACACCTGGCGATGTCAAAGGAGAAGCATTCCAGGTATTTGTATATCGGCATCAACGGGGTGATCGGGGGGAGTTTTTTACTCCTCATCCAATTGTTCGCCTTGCCGTCGAGATGATTGCTCCCAAGCCAAATGAAACTGTCATTGACCCTGCCTGTGGCAGTGGGGGGTTTCTCATTCAAACAATTGCTCATGTGTATCGCCAGCATCCCAATATTGACAGATTGGCTTATGTGCGAGAGCATATCCGTGGCATCGAATTCAATCCTGACGTTGCTCTCTCCGCAATGATTCGCCTGGAGTTTGAAGGCGGTGCTGGGGATGAAATCATCTGCGCCAATGCGCTTCTGGAGAACGAGCAATTCAACCATGCGTTTGATATTGTGCTTACGAATCCTCCTTTTGGGAGTAAAGGTAAAATAGAAGACCAGCGAATTCTGAGAATGTACTTGCTTGCCCGCCGATGGAATAGAATCAATAACAATGACTGGGAAGTCACCAGAAATGTTTTAGCAGGACAATCTCCAGAAATTCTTTTCATCGAAAAGTGCCTGAAATTGCTACGACCTGGCGGACGAATGGCTATCGTTTTGCCAGATGGTTTGCTGCAAAATATCTCAAACAGCCATATCCGATTTTGGATTCGCTCCCAAGCCAAAGTCCTGGGCGTTGTGTCTATTCCCCAAGAAGCTTTCGTCCCGTATGGCACTGGCATCAAAACTTCTTTGCTTTTGCTCCAAAAATTGCCTGCTACCGCAGACCGAGTGTTTATGGCTCGAATCCAGAGGATTGGTTATGACGTCAAGGGGCAACCTGTCTACAAGCGTGACGACAATGGCAAACTGATTAGAACGCCAGCAGGCTTGCCCGTCATTGATGATGACATTGACGACATTGTCTTATCGTACAAGCAATTTCAGAATGGTGATCTTGAATTTGAAAGCGAAACTATCTATTCCATTCCAGAAAGAATGCTCAATGCGCGATTGGATGTCGAGCATTATTGTCCTGATGACCGTAAACTACTTGAGCATTTGCAAGCAAATGGCGCAAAACCGCTGGGTGAAATTGCGGACATTCTCGATGAGACGGATGATTTTCGTTTAGCATCCAACGGAGATATACGCTACATTGCCATTTCAGATGTTGATGCACGCACAATGCAAGTTGTGTCGCAACAAGTCATCAAGCCGCATGAAGCGCCATCCAGAGCAACCTATCGCGTGAGACAAGGCGACATTATTACAGCGGTTTCTGGAGCAAGCACAGGAACATCACACCATGCGACTGCCTTCATTACCGAGGATGAAGACGGCGCTATTTGCTCCAATGGATTTGCCGTATTGCGTAACATTCATGGTGTCGAGCCACTCTTCCTGCTGGCATATATGAGAACCGAATACTACTTACGCCAGGTAAGACGACTAATGACAGGTCATGCCATTCCTGCCATTTCTATAGACGATTTGGCAAAAGTTTTAATCCCTATTCCACCTGGTGAAATTCAGAAAAAAATTGCCGGTGAAATTGCGACAATACTGGCTATGAGAAAGAAAGCCTTGAAAATGGGAGAAAAGATAGTTGAAGAGACCGAATCTCTAATCGGTCAATTGAGTTGAAGCATTAAAACGCCGCCTAACACGTGCATCGTGCGAGCCGTTTACCCGAAACCGCGACAAGTGGGGAGGGGTAGCCAAGGAAAGGATACCGGCAATCCAGAACTTTGACAACTGCGTGTCCATTTAAGGTAGAGGTATTGGCGGGGTTCAGGTCTTGGACAAACGTGGCCAGACGAGCGAAGCGCAAACGCCGGCGGAAATGCCCCCTACTCCAAGCCGGTTTTACTCCACGTCCACTGTCACGACCAGGCGCACGCCGGGGAGTACCATTCACAAGGCCCTACGTACTGAGGAGCCGATGAGGCGAAAGTCTCACGTCCGGTTCTGAACCGGCGGCGGGGCGGAGGACTGCCCCGCCGACCGTAATCAGCCAATATCGCTATCGCGGCCTTGCATCGGCGAGTGATTGGGTTATGGAAGGTATCTTGAATCGAATGGCTCAGCACAAAAGTCGAGGCACGGCTGAAGCACATCGCTAGCTGACAAGGCCACACAAAAGCAAAAGGACAATAACATGACGCAAGATAATGAGATCAAAGTCTTCATCTCCCACCGCGACGCCACCTGTGGCGAGTGCGGCGAAGCCCTGGGACGCAAAGCCTGGATCACCCTGCGCGAAGACAAAGGCGCGTTGTGCTTATCGTGCGCGGACCTGGATCATCTGGTGTTCCTGCCCTCCGGCGATGCCGCCCTGACCCGTCGGGCCAGGAAACTGTCCACGCTGTCGGCAGTGGTTTTGGAGTGGAGTCGCGCGCGGAAACGCTATGAGCGACAGGGATTGCTGGTAGAGGAAGAAGCGTTACAGGCCGCCGAAGCCGCCTGTCTACAAGACAGTGACGCGCGCGAAAGGCGCAGACTGCGTGAAGCCGAGCGACGCAGCGCCCTGGATCAAGCCTACGTGCATCGCTTTGCGCAGCGGATACGGGAATTGTTTCCGAGGTGTCCTGAAGGCGTCGAACAGGCGATTGCCGAACACGCCTGTCTCAAATACAGTGGGCGTGTTGGGCGTACCGCGGCAGCCAAGGCGCTCGATGAAGAGGCCGTGCGGCTCGCCGTCATCGCCCACATCCGGCATACAGCCACACCTTATGATGCGCTACTGGCGCAAGGGTTCGAGCGGTGGGAAGCGCGCGCGGCTGTGGCGGGTGAAGTGCAGGCCATTTTATGGCAATGGGCGTCTTCGCAGGTGAACGAGTCATGAATAGCGAAATAGGTTGCTCCCAAAACGGGACTATGGATATTCGACCCATTCGCACAGAAGCAGACTACGAGGCAGCGCTGGCAGAGATCGAGCGTCTGTTCGATGCTGCACCCAACACACCGGACGGAGATCGCCTGGAAGTGTTGATCACATTGGTCGAGGCGTATGAAGCACAACATTATCCCATTCCTGCTCCAGATCTGACAGAGGGCATCGAATATGCTACTGTTCTACATTGACGAAAGTGGAACCGGTCTTGGAGATGAAAGGACTCCATTCTTTACATTGGCCGCGTTAGCGATTGCCATAGAGCAATGGCCGGTCATGGACCTGGAGGTCGCCGCTCTCAAACGCCGCCTCGTAAGTTGGGCAAAACCTGAAGATTTCGAAATCAAAGGGCGCGATATACGACGTGGAGAAAAGTTCTTCAAAGGGCAGAATTGGTCAACACGCGCTCAGGCTATGCGTGAGGTAGCGCGTCTAATTGCGGATTTACCCTGTCAGGTTTTGGCAGTGCAGGTAGACAAACGCGATCTGCCAGATTACATCGGTTCCGATTCCGACTTGTACCGCCTGGCTTTTTGGCGTCTGCTAGAGGAAATAGAAGCCGCACTGAGGCGTACTGAAGAACCGGGAATGTTAATGCTGGATATGCGCTCGGACATGCATTCCAGCGTTCAAGATCGACGTTTATTAGATGCCTACCGCGAATGGATTGCCTCTCGTTTGGGACATACACATCTGGTGGAACTGCTTCCCTAACAAAAAAGCGACCTCACGGCTTATATAGCCGTGAGGTCTGACGAAATTCGTGGCAGGCGCAGGGTATTTCAGCCCCGCTATAGCTCCTCGTGCAGTCCGAGGCACCTTACCTACTGTTATTATATCCGATTTTTGAGATTGCGTCAATCAGTTCAGGAGATAGCCATGAAAATCACCGACGTTTCCCTCTTCAAAGTGCGCGGCGCGTACAGCGGGCCGTATTTTCCGCCGGGCGACCGGCAGGCGCAGATGAAAAGTCGAAACGCAACATCGAAACGATCTTTTCTTTTCAATTCGTTTCATCCATTGACTTGGACTTTGAACAATTCTGCGGCTTGCAGCCACTTAACAATTGAGCGATTCTGTGGCATAGTTGGGGTATGAACACACACGAGGTCATAACCCAACTACAACAGTATCGGCAGGAACTGTACCGGCTCCTGCCCCTGCGCCGCGACGCAGTGCTGGACTTGCTGGACGCCCTGTCCGGTAGTCCAAGCGCCCGTTCCCCGGTGGAGCTGAGTCTCAGCCCTCTGTTTCGTCGCGGGTATGGCAGCGTTCGGGACGCTACCACCCATTTCTTCCTGCCCAGCAGTCCTGAGCAAGCCGCCACAGAAAGGCGCAAATGGGAGCAAAAGCTGGCTCGACTGATCGGGCGGTATCTGCCTGCTCCTCGGCGTCGCTCCTTTTGGCTGCTGGGAACCGATGTGGTGCCCATTCCGCGCCCCTTCGCGCGCACGCTGGCAGACCGGAGTTATGTCTACCAGCCCAACCCGATACCGGGGTGCAAGCCGGTCACTATCGGGCATCGCTACTCCGTCACCGCCTTCTTGCCGGAGCCGGAGCATCCCGATGACCCGGCGTGGGTCGTGCCGCTCAACGTGCGGCGGGTGCGCAGCGACGAGAAGGCCACCGTCGTCGCGGCCGAGCAGGTCACCACACTGCTCCAGGACGAGCAGATGCCCTTTCGGCAACACCTGTGCGTCCACGTGGCCGACAGCGCCTACAGCGCGGTCGAGCATCTGGGGCGGGTAGGACACCTGCCGAACCTGGTCACCGTGACCCGTGCGGCCGAGAATCGGGTCTTCTACCGGCAGCCCTTGCCGCCAGAAGGCACCCGATCCCAGGGGCATCCAACCTGGTACGGTGTGCCGTTTAACCTGAAAGACCCCCACACGTGGGGGACACCGGACGTGACGGCCACGACCACGTTCACCACCAAGAAGGGCCGTACGTATCGGGTGCAGCTGCAAGGCTGGCACAACATGTTGATGCGCGGCAAACGCGACCTGCCGATGCACCGCTACCCGTTCACCCTAGTGCGTGTCGTAGTGGTGGACGAACAGGAACAGCCGGTGTTCAAGCACACCCTGTGGTTAATCGTAATGGGTGCGCGGCGCGGCGAACTCTCCCTGGTGGAAGCCTGGGAGTCCTACTGTCAGCGCTACGACATGGAGCACTACCTCCGCTTCGGCAAGCAGCGGCTGCTGATGGCCGCCTTTCAGACCCCCGAAGTGGAGCACGAGGAGAACTGGTTGCAGATCGTGCAACTGGCGAGCGTGCAGATGTGGTTGGGGCGCGAGTTGGCCGGGCCGCACTTGCGCCCGTGGGAACGCTACCTTCCGCGACGCCTCAATGGCAGCGTCTCGCCGAGCCAGGTGCAGCGGGACTGGGAGGGCATTATTCGGCAGATCGGGACACCGGCCCAAGCGCCCAAACGGCGGGGTAAATCGCCGGGACGGGCCAAGGGAACGCGCCTGACGCGCCGCACTCGCCCGGCGGTGGTCAAGAAGCCCACCATAGTCCGTAATCAGGCCTCTCCACCCGCATAAACAGAGTGTGAAAGTACAAAACAGCCATACTCTAACCGAGGAATCTATCCTCGGTTACTGAACCGTTATTCAAAGTCCAAATTGACATTTCATTGAGGAAACGCCGGTGCTGCCGCACTCCAGGCCGGCACGAAAATGCTGATCCAACAACTTTCAACCTGTAACTATTTTCGGAGGAGAAGATATGCCACAGGAAAAAGACAAAATCCTCTCACGCGAAATCGGCAAACTTGGAGGGCCGGGGGCCGGTCTGGTAGCCAGATTGCTGCCTAACAACGTTCTCGAACTCACGCTGGAGATAAACCGTCCGCCGGACAGGACATTAGAGACTGCTTTCATCATATTGAGCCAAGAGGGGAAGATTATCGAAGATCGCAGATCTGATCCTGACAAACCTTCAGTTTGGGCAGTTGTAGGATCAGGATTCTGGAATTTCAATCCGGCGCTTGTGCAAGTCCAGATCGTGTCGGCCACAGATAATGTAACAAAGTTATCCATCATTGGCACGGCAAAGGAAGGATTGATCAAGCAACACGCAGGAGAAAAGGCAGCCAGGCGAATCGCGGCCTTGTTGAACGAGGCATTGACCTGATCGTGCTCTCGTGGCTACCCCTGCCGGCAGCGACACTTCTTATCCGGTGGAACTGCCGTGGTCTGGCTTTTCGGCGTCTTATGAGATGGCATCAATCAGTTCAGGAGATGTGTTATGAAAATCACCGACGTTTCCCTCTTCAAAGTGCGCGGCGCGTACGGCGGGCCGTATTTTCCGCCGGGCGACCGGCAGGCGCAGATGATGGACATCTACCCGGAGTTCAACGCACAAACTTGGGCCGCGCGGCGGCGCGATGAAGGCCCGGAGATCATCAGTGAAATCTACGTCGAAATCCTCACCGACGAGGGACTAAGCGGCCTCTTCGGCCCCATCGAGGATTACCAGGCGTTCATCATCCACAAGTTCCTGCGGCCTTTCCTCATCGGGCGCGACCCGCTGGCGACGGAGCTGCTCTACGACCAGATGATCCGCATGCATCGCCACGGGCGCGCTGGGATGTTTATGACCGGCGTGAGCGTGGTGGATTGTGCGCTGTGGGACCTCAAGGGCAAGGCGTGGGGCCAACCCCTCTATCGTTTGCTCGGCGGACCGACGCGCAGCACAGTTCCGGCCTACGCCAGTATGCTCGGTTACACTATTGAGCCGGAAGCTGCGGCGAAGATCGCGCTCGACTTCCGGGATCAGGGCTACGCTGCGCAGAAGTGGTTCTTCCGCTACGGCCCTGGCGACGGTGAGGCCGGCATGGCCAAGAACGTGGCGCTGGCCTACGCACTGCGCGAGGCACTGGGGCCGTACTATCCACTGATGTTCGATGCCTACATGGGCTGGGACGCCCGCTACGCCGAAGAAATGCTGCGCCACTTAGCCCTGCTCAACATCGTCTGGGTCGAAGAACCGTTGCCGCCGGAACGTGTCAGCAGCTTCCGAAAACTCAAAAGCGCGACCCACGTCCCTCTGGCGACGGGCGAGCACGTCTACACCCGCTGGCAGGTGAAGGAGTTGCTGGTCAACAATGCCATTGATTTCGTGCAGACCGATCCCGATTGGACCGGCGGCATCACCGAGTTGGTGAAGATTTGCGCGCTGGCTTCAGCCTTCGACGTCCCCGTCGTGGCACACGGGCACTCGCTGCTGGCGGCACTGCACGTTGCCGGTTCACAGTCGCCTGCCGTCGTCCCCTACGTCGAATATCTCGTCCGCCACCAGGCGCGCAAGCAGTTCTTCCACAAGCCACAATACACCCCGGAATACGGACGTATTGCCCTGCCGGAACTGCCCGGCCTGGGACTGGCACTGGACGAGACGAAGATCGAGACACGGGAGATATTATAAAACGGTGAGTTCCCCGAACGGCTAAATTCTATTTGCTATTTGCGTTTTTGCGTATATAATAACGATAAAGTTATTCAATATCGTATAAAAGGAGCACCGACATGACAGAAGTAAGGGGCAGTGTATCCGGTATCCATCAAGAACATCAGGTCAAATTCTACGGGCTTTCGACTTGTATCTGGTGCCGCAAAACGCGCCAATTCCTCGAAGATGAAGGCATCGCTTTTGACTTCGTTTACGTAGACCTATTGGAAGGCGACGAGCGCGAGGCGGTGAAAGACGAAATCCGCCCATGGAATCCGCGCCTTTCCTTCCCTACCATCGTTATTGACGGGAAGGTATGTGTGATCGGCTTCAAAACCGACGAACTGAAGCAGGTTTTGGGACTATGAGCGACACCATCACGCCGGAACAGATCGAGAAACTGTACCAACGGCTGGATCGAGAAGCGAAGGCCGGGGCCTACAACCTCAATCCCGACAAGTCGTTCACCCTGGGATTGGTGGAGAGCCTGCTCATCAACGAAGCGCGCTACGGGTACTGGGCCTGTCCCTGCCGTCTGGCGGATGGCGTCCGCGAGAAGGACCTCGACATCATCTGCCCGTGCGACTACCGTGATCCCGACCTGCATGAATACGGAGCGTGCTTCTGTGCGCTCTACGTCTCGGATGCGGTGCGCGATGGTCAGCAGGTACTGCAGCCCGTACCGGAGCGTCGTCCGCCCGGCGGGCCGACCGCGCAAGCGCAAGAGGCACAACACGACGAAGAGCTGGTGGGCTTCACGCGCAGCGGCATCCCCGTGTGGCGGTGCAAAGTCTGCGGCTATCTCTGCGCGCGCCCGCAACCGCCGCTCAAGTGCCCTATCTGCAAAGCGGACAAAGACCGCTTCGAGCGCTTCGCCTGACCTATTATCTCTGGCGCAGTCCTTTTTTGTCAGCAGATTAAGCAGATTTAGCAGATTGAATACGCAGATAGCAAAAAAATCTGCTAAATCTGCTAACAAGGAATGAACATACATCACGTAAGGAGCATCAACTATGCCCACTCCCTTCACCGTTAAAATCGGCTTTGTGCCCTCATTTCGTTTCCGCTTCTCGCCCTGGTGCGAGAAGATGCGCGCCGATAGCCTGGCGGCGTTCGCGCACGTCAAAGGTATGGAGGTCGTCGTCCCCCACCCGTCCCCCGACGGGAAGACGTTGGACGCCGAAAAGGGTCTGACGCCGCACGGATGTGTCAACACACTGGACGAGGCCGAAGTGGTGGCCGAATACTTCCGTCGTGAACACGTGGACGGCCTCATCCTCTGCCCGCTGGATTTTGGAGACGAGCGTTCGGCGGTCAAGGTAGCCGAACGGCTCGGTGTGCCGGTACTGCTCTACGCAACGAAAGAGCCGCCCGCATTGGATGATGCCGGCCTGTCGCGCGTCTCTGACTCCTACTGCGGCAACCTCTCGATGGCGTCCGGGCTGTACCGGCGCAAGATCGCCTTCCGCTACGCCGGCCTCTTCTTCCCCGACGAGCCGGAGCTGCTGGACGAAGTGCAGGATTTCGTGCGCGCCGTTGCCGTGGTCAAGGGACTGAAAAACGCGCGCCTGGGGCACATAGGCGTGCGTCCGCCGAGCTTCGAGGCCGTGGGCTACGACGAGACCGCGCTCATCCGCAAGTTCGGGCAGAACATCATCTACAGCAACCTCGCGGATATCACCGACGCGGCGCGCCGCTACGCCGACGACGACGCGCGCGTGCAGGCCGTCGTCGCGGAGATTCAGGACGGCGTCGCGGCGGTCACCGTAGCGGACGATTACCTCGTCAACGCGGCGAAACTGGAACTGGCGTTGCGCGATTTCTGGCAGCGCTCGCGGCTCTCGGCAATGGCCATGCAGTGCTGGCCCTCGGTGCAGCGGCTGATGGGCCTCTCGGTGTGCGCCGTCTATGGGCGGCTGACCGAGCAGGGGATGCTCACCGCCTGTGAGACCGACATCCTCGGTGCGCTGGCGATGCTCGTACAGTACCGCGTCGCGCTTGGCGAGACGGTTCCGCACTTCATTGATTGGACAATCCGCCACCGCGAGAACCCGAACCGGCTTCTGGCGTGGCACTGCGGCAACGCGCCCACCTGCCTTGCCGCCGATCCGCAGCAGACGGCACTCCGCTCGCGCCGCGATATGAAAGGCGAACTACCTGTAGACGGCAACGATCCAATGGCCGGCCTGCACCAGTTCCAGATCAAGCCCGGCGTCGTCACCTTCTGCCGCTTAGCAGAGTACGATGACCAATGGAAGATGCTTATCACTACCGGGACCATCATCCCCACCGACGAGACGCTCGCCGGCACGTGGGGCTGGGTGGAGGTGGCAGATCACGATAAGCTGTACCGCACGCTTGTCGAAGAAGGCTTCGTCCACCACGCCAGTATGATCCACGGTGACTACACCAAAGCGCTGCTCGAAGTCTGCAAGTTTATGGATATTCAGCCGATTCTCGTATAACGCAGTTGTATGCAGATTTTTAACCACGAATCTTCACGAATCCTCACGAATAAAAAGAAAATTAGTGCGGATTCGTGAAAATTCGTGGTCAGCTTTTAGGAGGATACGATGGCTTTCACGATTGGACGAGGAACAAATATTTCACACTGGCTCAGCCAGAGCAAACAGCGGGGTGAGGCGCGCCGGGCGTACTTCACCCAGGCGGATGTGCAGCGACTCGCAGCGATGGGCCTGGATCACCTGCGCATCCCCATTGATGAGGAGCAGATGTGGGACGACGCCGGACGCAAGGATACGGAGGCGTTCGCGCTGCTCGATGCGGCGTTGGATTGGTGCGCCGAGGCCGGGTTGCGCGCCATCGTGGATTTGCACATCCTGCGCACGCACTACTTCCTCGACGAGAACGACCCGCCGCTCTTCGCCGATCCCGCCGAAGAGGGGCGCTTTGCCGGATTATGGCAGCAACTTGTCGAGCACCTGGGCCACCGTCCGACGGAGCTGGTGGCCTACGAATTGCTCAACGAGGCCGTCGCCCGCCACCCGGAGGACTGGAACCGCGTGGCGTTGGCGGGCTACCATGCCATCCGCGCGACTGAACCAACGCGCACCATCGTCCTCGGCTCCAACTGGTTCAACCAGCACCATACCTTCCTCCAACTCGCCGTGCCGCCGGATGATCCCAACATCATTCTGACCTTCCACTACTACTTGCCGATGTTCATCACGCACTACACCGCGCCCTGGTGGGCCATCGGCGGGACGTATCACGGCCCCATCCACTACCCCGGCAAGCCCATCGCCGATGAAGACCTGGCAGGTCTGAGCGCAGAGCTGCTCGCACACATGGACGAGTGGAACCGGCCCTTCGACCGCAGCAGCATTGTCGCCGACCTGGCGCAGCCGCTCGCCGTGCGCGAACGCACCGGCCTGCCACTCTACTGCGGTGAGTTCGGCTGCTTCGACCGCACACCCGATCCACTGCGCATCGCGTGGTTCAAGGATATGCTCTCCGTCTTCGCCGAGTACAACATCGCCTGGGCTAACTGGGACTACAAGGGCAGCTTCGGCATCGTGGATCACGCCGGAAATCCGACGGCCATCGCGCCGGTGTTGTTTCCGTCGGCAGCCAACATGAGCTAGGCTCGGCAGAAGAGCTATTTTTCAGATTTCGTACACGGATTTCACGGAACACCCGGATTTTTATTTTTATCCGTGAAATCCGTGCTGATCCGTGCACTATTGGAGTTTAGGTATACAAGTGCCAAGAGGAGTGACCCCATGAGAACGTTCGCGCGCCCGAATGTCGTTGTCAGCAAGTGTCTGGGCTTCGCCGCGTGCCGCTATAACGGCGTGACGATCCCTGATGCGTTCGTGCAGCAGCTCGAACCCTTCGTCACCTATCTGCCGGTCTGTGCGGAGGTGGAAATCGGGTTGGGCGTACCGCGCGATCCGGTGCGGATTGTGCTCGTGAATGATGAACCGCGCTTGCTACAACCGGCGACTGGCGCGGACGTGACCGAGAAGATGCGCACTTTTGCCGCGACCTACCTCGGCTCGCTTACAGACGTGGATGGCTTTATCCTCAAAGGACGTTCACCCTCCTGTGGGATCAAGGATGTGAAGGTCTACCGAGGCGTGGAGAAGGGCGCGGCCCCCACCAACAAAGGCCGTGGCTTCTTTGCCCAGGCCGTGCTCGAACGCTACGGGCATCTGCCGGTCGAAGAGGAGGGACGGCTGACCAACTTCACCATCCGCGAGCACTTTCTCACGGCGTTGTTCACCCTGGCGGACTTTCGCGCCGTCAGAGCCGCCAACGCGATGCGCGAACTGGTGCGCTTCCACAGCGACAACAAGCTGCTCCTGATGGCCTACAGCGAAAGCCAACTGCGCCTGATGGGGCCACTTGTCGCCAACCGCGAGAAGAAACCCGCCGCCGAGGTCATCGCTGCCTACGAGCAGCATCTGTGGAAGGCGTTCATCCGTCCCGCGCGGCGCACGGCCGGCATCAACGTCCTGATGCACGCGCTGGGCTACTTCTCCGACCAACTCACCGCCGACGAGAAGGCCTATTTTCTGGACATACTGGAGAAATATCGCGCCGAAAAAGTCCCGCTGAGCGTGCCCATCAGCCTGCTCGGCGCGTGGATCGCGCGCTTCCAAGAGCCATACCTATCACGGCAGACGTTCTTCGCGCCGTATCCGGAAGCGTTAGTCGCTATCAGCGACTCCGGCAAAGGCCGCGACCTGAGTTAGCCCAAACACTACACGGAACAAAAAGATTTTGTCAGCAGACGACATGCGCTACGCTCTCCACCAAAGATGAAAATGGCGCGGCAGGAGAGTTGTTGCTCAGATTTCGTACACGGATTTCACGGAACACAGGGATTTTTATTTTTATCCGTGAAATCCGTGTTGATCCGTGTACTATTGGCGTTTAAGTGCGCAAGTGCCAACATTTTCGGAATAGATACCATGAGCGAGGCTCTCCACCAAAGATGAAAATGGTTCAGAAGCTGCCGGACGCCGATTTTCGCAGATTCACGCAGATCGTTCTTTGCGCATTCAAAAATCTGCTCAATCTGCTTAATCTGCTGACAGGAAAATGTCCAAACGGGTTTAGGAGATGAGAGATGCAACCTTTTTCCTGGGAGTTCCCCTACCCTTCGCAGCGGATGCCGATTCTGGCGCAGAACGTCGTGGCGACATCGCAGCCGCTGGCGGCACAGGCCGGACTGGACGCCCTGCGGCGCGGCGGTAACGCCGTAGATGCGGCATTGGCGACCGCCATCGCGCTCACCGTCGTCGAACCGACAAGCAACGGCATCGGCAGCGACGCCTTCGCCATCGTGTGGGATGGAACGCAGCTTCACGGCCTCAACGCCTCCGGGCGGGCGCCGCAAGCGCTCACACCGGAGCGGTTCGCCGGGCTAGAGCAGATGCCCACCCTCGGCTGGGATCCCGTCACCGTACCCGGCGCGGTCAGCGCGTGGGTGGCGCTCTCGACGCGCTTTGGCAAATTGCCGTTTGCCGATCTGTTCGAGGCGGCGATCCACTACGCCCGCGACGGCTTCCTCGTCTCCCCGATCACCGCGCAAGCGTGGGCCGGCGCGCCGGCGCGTTATGCGGCGTACCCGTCGTTCGCCGCAACCTTCGCGCCCCATGGCCGCGCCCCCTACCCCGGCGAGCTATTCTGCTGCCCGGATCAGGCGCGCACGCTGGAGATCATCGCCGCCACAAAGGGCGAAGCATTCTATCGCGGCGCGCTGGCCGAGCAGATCGCCGCGCATGCACGAGCAACCGGTGGCCTATTGACAGAAGATGACCTGGCGTCGCACGCCGCCGAATGGGTCACACCGCTGGCACAGACGTATCACGGCTATACCCTGCACGAAATCCCGCCGAACGGGCAGGGTCTTGCGGCACTGATCGCGTTGGGCATCCTGCAGCATTTCGACCTGACGCAGTATCCCGTTGACTCCGCCGATAGCGTGCATTTGCAAGTCGAAGCCATGAAAATCGCTTTCGCAGAGGCGCACCGCCATATCGCCGATGCCGCGTGGATGGAGGTGCCGCCGCAGGCATTGCTGGATGAGGCGTTCCTGGCCGAACGCGCGCAGCAAATCAGAATGGATCGAGCGCAATTTTACCCCTCAGCACTGCCCACCGACCACGGCACAGTCTATCTCACCGCCGCCGACGCACAGGGGAGGATGGTCTCGTACATCCAATCCAACTACATGGGCTTCGGCTCCGGCATCGTCATCCCCGGCACAGGCATCAGCCTGCAAAATCGCGGCGCCTGCTTCCGACTGGAAGCGGGGCATCCCAACCGCGTGGCAAGCGGTAAACGGCCTTATCACACAATTATTCCGGGCTTTGTCACTCAAGAGGGCCAGCCCGTGATGAGCTTCGGCGTGATGGGGGGGCACATGCAGCCGCAAGGCCATGGGCAAATGATGGTGCGGCTGTTCGATTATGGACAGAACCCCCAGGCGGCATCCGATGCGCCGCGGTGGTACGTAGAAGAAAACCTCACCGAGCTCTCACTGGAGAAAGGCTTCGCGCCAGAAGTCGTGGCGGAACTGCGGCGCCGGGGACACCGTGTGATGGCCGACTTGCCGCGGGGACGTTTCGGCGGCGCCCAGTTGATCTACCGATTGCCCGAGGGGTATTGCGCCGCCACGGATTGGCGCAAGGACGGGCAAGCCGTAGGGTACTGAGCCATAACGGCCGGCCATGCCATACAAGAGATGCCCCGGCCCATACCGTGCCACCGCCCCACTGCATTACAGAGGTAAAAAAACCTGAGGTAAAAAAACCTGACA
>FWPV01010341.1_pt1 | contig 15330 bp, 12 predicted proteins | sample 2228371 | NCBI WGS metagenome assembly FWPV01 (sample SAMEA103939776, study PRJEB20133) | metagenome | reverse complement strand
AGTTCTTGATCCAGTAGATGACCCTGAGACCCTCCTTGCGGGAATCCAGGATCCCTGCCTGTTTCATTAGGTTGAGGTGCTTGGAGATGTTCGGCTGCTCCTGGCCCAGCTCCGGGTACATCTCGCACACACAGCGCTCCCCGGCCTTCAGCATGTCGAGTATCCTGAGGCGGGTGGGCTGGGCCAGGGCCTTGAGGATCGCGGCCTTCTTCTCATAGTATCGCCTGCTCATGGCCTTCTCCACTACATGTCTAATTAGGAATATAGTCCAATTCACCTCGCAGGTCAACCTTGGGGGGATCCCCGGGAGACGGCCAAGGCTGCGAACCCGTGTGTCCCGGATTCGCCCCTGCCCGATGGACCTATCGCGGCCCCCAGTCTCGCCACGCCGTGGCTGCCGAAACCAGGCCCCATGCCTTGCAGGGATGACGCTATGATGCTAGTCTTCCGGGCGAGGGGGCGGGCCCTTCTCTTGGGCGGCCGGGCCGTACCCGAGGGGTTGGATCAATGCACTGGGACTCGAAGTCAAGGCAGGACCTGTCCGGCCCGTTGACCGGTGCGGTTGAGATCGGGCCTTGGGCCGCGATGCCTGTCTCCGTGGGGAATTGGGCGGGCTGGGAAGGACCCGTGCCAGGCAAAGGACGAGCTCGTCACAGCAAAGGAGGCAACGATCATCCCCCTTCGCCTGAGGAGTCATTGCTTGCAGAGATACGCGACCTGTTGAAAGAGAGAAGATGACCAGGCGAGAGGAAACGCTTGGGCCTTGGCCAGTATCCTGAGGGGACCTTTCCATGGAAAAGGGGGCGGTGAGAAATGGGTCCGAGCCGAAGGCCTGAGGGTTCACACCTTTGGGTGGCCAATTCCGTCGGGCTGCTCGTCCTTGTCGCCATCTTCTGCTGCACGTTCCTCGAGTCGGGAACAAGGGCGGACCCTTCCGGCTTCAGTGTCGGCTTCCAGGTCCTGGACATCGGTTACCAGAAAGGTGGCCAGGAGCAGACCCTGACGGTGGCCGTCTGGTATCCGACGGAGGCCAAGCCCAAGGTTCACAACTACGGGGGGCCCACAAGCGGTAAGGTGGCCTTGAATGCCAAGCCCGATCCTGCCAGAGGCCCCTATCCCCTCTTGGTCTTTTCCCACGGTTACGGCGGAAGCGGTCTCGGGTCCGTTTTCTTCACGGAGGCCCTTGCCGCTCGGGGCTGGATCGTGGCCTGCCCGGATCACAATGACGCCCACTCGGCCGTGCGCATAAGGACAGGCCAACAAGGGGACCTCGATCTGGGCGGCCTTCTCAGGTACCTCAAGGAGATAGCCGCCTCCGGCCCCGCCGACAGGGTGAGGTATCTCTACCGGCTCGACGAGATGCAACTGGTGCTGGGGTACATGTTGGAGTCGGAGGCCTTCGGCCCCCTGATAGACAAAGGCAAGGTGGCCGTCGGAGGGCACTCCTTCGGGGGCTTCACCGCCCTGGGGCTTTGCGGGGCCATCCCGCAACGCCACGACCCGAGGATAAAGGCGGTGCTGCTCTTTTCCACAGGGGCCGGCAGTTACCTCTTCAGGGACGAGGAGCTCGCGGCCGTGCCGATGCCTTCCATGCTCTTCATGGGGGAAAGGGAGAAGGGGCAGTTGCGCGGATCCAAGGGCATGTTGGATCTCCACGAGAGGATCTTCAGAAATCTCTCACCACCCAAGTACTTCCTCGTGGTCAAGGGGGGCACCCATTTCTCCTTCAACAATCGATTCTCCGACGGCCTCGGGGCCAGGCTGATGAGCGGATCCGAGACCCAATTCGAGGTCATAAGGCGATACTCCATGGCCTTTCTGGAAAGGCACGTCCTGGGAAGAGAGGAGGCCGAGGGCGTCCTCAGGGAGAGGGATCCCATGCTCGCGGACTACTGGAAGGAGCCCCAGTGACGACCGCTCCGTCATTGCAGGTCCAAGAGAGATACCTGGCCCTGAGCCCCACCCTGCGGTCGTTGTGCCTCTTTCCGTATTCGGTCCCGCCTCCGCCCAGGGGCATGGCCCAACCTGGGCCCGAGTAGGAAGTGGGGCCCAGGGGAAAGAGGCTTCTCACAAAGGGCCGTCTGGACTCGCATGGGGCCTGAATCCATACTTCTTCAGCTTGTACCTCAGCATGCGCTCGCTCAGCCCCAGGAGCCTCGCTGCCCTGCTCTGGTTGAACCGGGCCTCTGCCAGGGCCCTCTCGATGAGGCGCCTCTCCAGGGACTCCACCGCCGCCCGAAGGCCACCTCCCTCCTGCACGGGTTCCGGATGGACCTCCCTGGGCGATCTTAGGCCGAACGGGAGGTCTTCGGTCTGGATCACCCCCCCGCGGGTGATCACCACCGCCCTCTCTATGATGTTCTCCAGCTCCCTGACGTTCCCCGGATAGTCGTACTTGAGGAGGAGCTCCATGGCCTCGCGGCTCACCCCCTCTATCTTCTTGGCGTTTTCCCTGGCGTACCGCCCCACGAAGTGCTCCACCAAGGGCCTTATATCCTGCCTTCTCTCCCGGAGGGCCGGCACACGGAGGGTCACCACATTGAGACGGTAGAAGAGATCCTCCCGAAAACTCCCCGCCCTCATGGCCTCTTCCAGGTCCCTGTGGGTGGCGCTTATGACCCGGACATCCGCACGGAGGATCCCTGAGCCCCCCACCCTCTGGAACTCCCCCTCCTGGAGGAATCTCAGCAACTTGACCTGCACGGAGGGGGAGAGGTCGCCTATCTCGTCCAGAAACAGGGTCCCGCCGTCTGCCTGCTCGAAGAGGCCTATGCGCCTTTGCACAGCGCCTGTGAAGGCCCCCCTCTCGTGGCCGAAGAGCTCGCTCTCCAGAAGGGACTCAGGCAGGGCGGCGCAGTTGACCGTGATGAGGGGATTGCGAGACCTGGGGCTAAGGGAGTGGATCAGACGTGCCAGGAGTTCCTTGCCTGTCCCGCTCTCCCCCAGGATGAGCACCGCGGCCTTGCTGGGTGCCACCCTTCCTGCCAGGTTGACCACCTCGGCCATGTTCCCGCTCTTGTAGATGAGCTGTCCCGGGTCCACGCCCTTTTCCCGCAGCCTCTCCCTCAGGATCTCGTTCTCCCGGATCAGGGTCTGGCGCTCGGCCATCCTCCCCAGCGCCAGGAGGAGTTCCTCAAGGTCTATGGGCTTGGTGATGTAATCGAAGGCCCCCTTCTTCATGGCCTCCACCGCGGCCTCTATGGTCCCGTACGCCGTTACCATGAGCACATCAAGCTCCGGCTGGATCCTCTTGGCCTCTTCCAAGACCTGTATCCCACTCATCCCGGGCAGCTTCTGATCCAGGATGACCACCTCGAAGGATCCGCCCCGGATGAGATCCAGGGCACCCTCCCCGTCCGGGGCCTCGACCACCTGGTGGCCTTCCTTTCTCAGGAACTCGGCGAGCATCTCCCTTTGGGAACGCTCGTCCTCCACAACGAGCACCTGCATCGACCTCACGAGCCCTCCCCCTGTCGCAAACGGGACACGCGGCGGCAAGGGAGGGAGATGGCGAAGGTGGTGCCCTCCCCCTCCTTGCTCCGGACGCTGATCTCGCCCCCGTGGAGGCGCACTATCTCCCGGGCTATGTGGAGTCCCAGCCCCAAGCCGGTGTCCTTGGTGGAGTAACCCGGATCGAATATCCTCTGGATCTCCTCCTGGCACATACCCCTGCCCGTATCCGAGATCTCGATGAAGACCCGGTCCCTGCCCTCGCACCTGCACCCGAGGGTCAGGGTCCCCCCTTGCTGGGACATGGCCTCCAGGGCGTTGTTGGCCAGGTTGACCAGGGCCTGCATGATCCTGTCTCGATCCACCAGGACCTGAGGCTCTCCGCCTTGTCCCGAGACGGTCAGACGCACGCCGCTTGCAGCGGCCTGTGGCTGGACTATCTCCTGGAGGCGATCCAGGATCTCCCCCACCTTGACCTCCTCCACCCTGAGGTCGCCCTTGCGGGTCAGGCCCAGGAACTCCTCCACGATGCGGTTGATCCTCTGGATCTCCTCCCTGATCACACGATTCATGCGGGAGAACTCCTCCCTCTGACCGTCCTCGGGAGGGGCGAACTCCCTTCCCACCCTCTGGACCGCCATGCTGATGGCATTGAGGGGATTCCTCACCTCGTGGGCCACGACCGCCGCGAGCCTCCCCAGGGAGGAGAGCCTCTCCGCCTGGTGGAGCCTTTCGTTGATCTGCTGGAGCCTGGCGTGGTGACGGCCCTGGTTCCTGTAGAGCAATCCCACGGCCAACAGGGCCAAGAGCATCATCATCGCTGAGGAGATGTAGATCTGGAGCCGGTTTCTCCCCAGGAGGTCATCCATCTCATAGGCGTCCAGTCCGATATGGGCCTCTCCCAGGTGCCGCTCCCCGGCCCGAAACGGCATGACGATCTCGATGACCCTCGTGCCCGAGTCCCCCTCGCGCCGCACGGCCCGGATCCCGCTGCCCTCCCCTTGTGTCACCAATCCTTCCGACCGGTGGTGGATTCGCGGGGCCTCCCCTGTCTGGGCCAAGACCTCCCCTTTGGGATCCTCGACGGCGATGTACAGGACCCCCCTTCGCCCTGCGGCCACCTCCAAGGCCTCCTGCAACGAGGCACGGATCCTCCACGCCCCGAGCTCCTCCTCTCCCAAGACCAACACGACGGCCCCTGAGCCTCCACCTCGTCGCAGGACCACATGATGGACTGCCCAGGCGGAGTCCCTGCTGGGAAAGAGGGCCAGAGAGACCCCTTCGCCCCTCTCCAGGGCATCCCTGGCCCCTCGCAGGACCTCTTCAGGGATGGGGGCACTCTCATGGAGCACATCACCTCGGCCGTCCAAGAAGGCCAGGGCCCGGATGTCCGCCCTCCTGGCCGTCTCGGCCAGGCTGGCTGTGTCCAGGGCTCCTCTCTCCTGTGCGAGATCCAGATCCCTGGCCAGGTCGATCAGCGCCGTGGCCAGGGCCTCGTGGGCCGACATGCCGGCCTCCCCCCACAGGGAGCCGGGATTGAAGGCATCGTAGAGCTCCTCCATGCGACTCATGCGCGCCAGGAGTTCCTCGAACTCCCTGGCCACGTTCTCCATGATGGAGACCGCCTTGTTCACCTGGACCTGGACCAGGGTCTCCTGGAGCCTCCTGGAGTTGAAGAGCGCGAGGCCCAGGAAGAGGAGCAAGAAGACCGAAGCGAAGAGACTCAAAGCCAGGAGCTCGAAGCCCCCCCTGCCCCTGCCCCAGGGCCTGCGTGTCTCCTGAGCCGCCTCCCGGTCCTCGTCCATGGCATCCCCGCCCTTGGCCCCGCCTCCTCCTGCCAGTCCGTTCCCTGGCCGACCGCTGATCCCTTCCGCAAGAAACATACCACAGCTCACCTTCCGGGTCACGGGGCCGCCCCAGGGCCGCAGACCTGAGGGGCTCAACCCCTGGACCGGGCCGATGCGTGCGGGCCTCCCTGTCCCTTTGGCCTCGGGTCCATCGACATTCCTGTCGAACTCCGGCAATCTCGGCCCTTCCGGATAACCCGTCCGATTACGATGTGTTAGGACCGGTGGTGGCCAGGGGACTCGACAATCTTTTCCGCCTCGGATCCCCCTGCCCGAGGAGGGCTGCAGGATGGCCTGCCGCCGTGGTTGCCCGCGGTCCCTTGTGCGGCGCGGTCCCCCGGCCAGGCCCCCAAAGGCCGATGCACTTGGCACGGCCCATGCTTTTGGAACTGGCAAGACCCGCGGCCGATGGTGCCGGTACAGGACCTCCTGGGCAGGGCGGGTCAATAGCAGGAGAGAAGGAGGCAAAGATGAAAAGATTGGCAGGATGTGCGGTGGGGATGGCCCTCCTGATGGCAGCGGTCACGGCCAATGCGGGTCCCTGGGGCCGGGGGCCGGGGATGGGGGGGCACGGCCCTGGGGCCTGGATGGGCATGGGGATGTTTATGGCCACCGAGCTGGGGCTGAGCAAGGAGCAGATATCCGAGATGCAGGCCATGCGCGAGAGGCACTTCTCTGAGACCGCCCCGCTTAGGGAGAAGCTCTTCAGCAAGAGGCAGGAGCTCAGGCTCCTTTGGGCCAGCCCCAATCCAGATGCGGCCCAGATCACGGCCAAGCAAAAGGAGATAACGGAGCTCCAGGCCCAGATGGCGGAGGCGGCCACCAGGCATCGTTTGGAGGCCCTGAACGTCCTCACCCCTGAGCAAAGGGAGAAGCTCTCCAGCCTGATGCAGGAGCGAAGGCCTGGTGGGGCATGGGGCAGGCACGGCCGGCCGTGGCAGTGAGAAAGGGGTCCGTCTTGGGGGGCGCGCCGCCGTGCGCCCCCCATTACGAGGCGATGAGGCAGCAGATGGAATCAGGGAAAGGGCCGGCGGAGGACCGAAACCCACCCGAAGGGGCCCCATCAGGCCACGCCGGGGCCTTCGGGGATCTGAGGGCCGGCCGCCCACCGAAAGCGGGCCCTGTCAAAGCGGCTTCTTCTCGGACTCCTCGGCCTTGGCCTTGCCAGGCTCCTCCTTCTTGGCCTTGGGGGACTTGGCCTTCTCCACGTTGAGCTCGAATGCCAGCAGTGTCACGGTGGTCTTGAGATAGTCCATGGTCCCCCTCTTGTAGACCAGGGCCACGAGGAGTTCCGGCTTCCCGTCCTTGGATGTGGCCTTCACCTGGTAGTCGCTCACGTACCCCTTCATCTCCCTGGTGCGCCAGTTCTCCATGAAATCCACCCCGTCCCAGGAGAGGCTGAAGATGGCGCTCTTGGTGAAGAACCGGCTCTGCGGGAAGAGCTTCAAAGGCTCGTAGTTGTGGCACAGGATCACCTCGTCGATGCCGTCCAGATCCAGGTCCACCGTCACGATCCTGGCCGGGAGCCACACCCTGCTGTCCGGTGGATCCTCGTTGGGGGGAACGCCCCGATCCAAGTCCTTTAGGAAGTAATTGCCCGTCCTCCCGTAAGGCTCTGTGCTGACCCAGACAAGCCCGCCACGGGCGTTGAAGAGCTTGAGGTAGTCCCTCTGGTCGAAGGCCAGGTATTCGTCCACGCCGTCCCGGTCCATGTCCACCATGGTGAGGCCGAGGACACAGACCTCCTCCTTGAGGGGGATCTCCTCACCCTTTACCAGCTTGCCGCCCTCCCACTTCATGCGAAAGATCTTGCTGAAGGGGGAGAAGAGGGTGTCGCTCACCCTGTTTGTGAAAAAGCGGGTGCGCTTCTCCTGGGCCAAGAGGACCATCCCGTCTTTGACGCTCCTGGTCACCCTGAAGAAATAGGGAAGGCCATGGGCCAGGACCTGGTACCTCCCGTCCCTGTACTCAACCACCTGGGAAACGACGTTCTCCCCCTTCTCCACGATGGCCGTCACGTAGATCTCCGCCACCGCGTTCTTGTCCACGTCCGCCACATCCAACCCTATGACCTTGGCCCGGGGGGCGACGAGGTTCACCACCGTTCGGTTGGATGCGTCGGCCATGATGTTCTTGTAGATATAGATCCGATCCTCGTCGGCCAGGACAGCCTCCGGGATCCCGTCCCCATCCACATCCCCGATGTCCACGGCCTGGATGTCCGCCAGCCCGAGGTCAGGGCTCTTGCTGTAGCCCCGGCGGGCCTTGTCCGCCTGGTAGGCCATGATGAAGGCCGGGTTCAGGCTCCCCTCAGGCCCAGCGATGGCGGGCTGGTCCTCGGAGCGGGTGAAGACGTCATCGCCCCTTCCCGTGAAACCTCCCGGAGGCACAGGATACCCACCCGGGGGGACGGGGTAGGCGATGGCCCCAGTGCCCGGGACGATTTGCTGTTGCGGGAGTCCCCCTGTGGGCTGAGGGACCGGGGCCTGCGCGGCCGGGGCCTGGGCCACCGGTGCCTTGGCCACAGGCTGGCCCAAGGCCACGGCCCTGATCTCCTGGGCCAGACGGCCCACCTGGGGGATCACCCCGTCCATGCTGGGGGCCTCGGCGGAGAGCTGGGCGCTGCTCGACCCCTTGCGCACATCCGCGACCTGGCCGTCTAGGCTCACATGCGTCCCGAGCTTGGATATGCTCCCGAAGACCACGAAGTCGGCCCCGAGCTTCTTGCCCACGGCCGTGGCCCTGGACAGGTCCACACCCGAGGAGATCTCCTCCTTCAGGGCCAGGACAGAGGCCCTCTCCACCACCTGGATGCCTCCCCCTTGGGCCAGCCGGCTGGCCAGCATGTCCATGAGTCCCCTCTGGAGATAGCTCAGGTCATCCGGGCTGTGGATCTGGAAAGGCAGGATGGCCACGCGCACCGGTCCTTCCCCCTGCGCCGCGACGAGCAACGACGCCGACAGGCAAAGCACCGTCATGCAGACCCCCAAGAGGTGTCTCTTCATGTCGCCCTCCCAAGAACACTGCGTTACGCGAGACTCGGTAACGCGTCGATGAAAAGGCCCATTCGGGCACCGGACCGTTTCTTCGCAAGGTGCGGATCGCTTGCGTCGCATCTCGGAGGCCTTGGCCCGTCAAGGAGCAGCCCCTCCCGGGGACTCAGGCGGCCCGGCCGACGGCCATCCGCGATGCCATCAAGGCACTTAGATCTTACGCCTGGGAAGAGGTTTACGTCAAGGAACGAGATGTGAGCCAGAAAGTTCGAGGCCGGCCTTGGAAAGACCACGGCGAGGGCCATGGATGATCTACCCGTAACGTTCCTCTCCACCCGAGAGGCTACGCCTCGGGGGTGGTGGCGGCCGCTGAGAACCCGCTCGGGTCCACGTGCATGCCGGCCACGGCCTCCAGGCCGTAGCGGTCCAGGTAGAGCTGGAGGTACTCCCTGTCCCTGAGGTAATACCAGAACGGATGCCGGTATGTCTCGGAGATGAGCGACCGCCTGGCCTCTCGCACCAGCTCCCCCACCTCCTCCCGATCCATGCCCCTGTCGCACTTGAACGAGGCCAGGGTGGAGAAGGGGCCAGGATGAGGGCTGATCTCTCTGATCCCGAAGGCCTCGGGCTCCTCATAGATGCGGGATTCGTTGTTGAGGTGGAACTCGAAGACATAGAAGGAGTGGATCACACCCCGGTTGTCCCTGATCCAGGAAAGGGTCTCCTCCGCCTCCTGCCTGGTCTCGGTGGGAAAGCCCAGGATCATGCAAGCATGGTTCCAGATCCCGAGGCCAGCGGCATCCTCCAGGATCCTCAGTGTGGCATCCGGATCGGTCCCCTTGTCCATCAGGCGGAGGATCCTGGGGTTGGCGCTCTCGATGCCCCACCTCAGCTCCTTGACCCCGGCCTCGGCCATCACCTCCAGGCGCCCCCTTGTGAACCCCCTGTCCGGCCGGCCGTAGAGCTGGATGGACACCCGGAGCCCCTCCTCCAATACCTTGCGGCAAAAGGCCTCCACATACGGCGGAGGGAGGCAGTCGTCGTTGAGGGCGAAGTCCCTCACCCCGTAAAGCCTCGCCACATGTGCCATCTGTTCCACGGCCTGACTCGGGGGAAGGATCCGGGGGGGGCCCTGCTGGTGGCGGGAGCAGAAGGTGCACCTGCCCCAGTAACAACCGTCGGAGAAACGAAGGGGCAAGAAGGTCCTTGGGACCAGGTATGCCCCGAGGTCCAGCCCGTGGAAGTCAGGGTGCGGGAGGTCCTGCAGCGGCAAGGGAGACGGTGGAGGGTTCACCCTCACTGCCCCGTCGTGGGCGAAGCTCACGCCAGGGACGCCCGAGAGGCTGCCTCCCGACCCCATGGCCTCTACGAGCGCCCTGAGGGGTCTCTCCCCTTGTCCCGGGATCAGGCTGTCGAAGAACTCCTGGAAGAGCCTGGGCTCCCGAAGGAACCCCCCGTGCAGGGCCAGGCAGTGCTTTCCCCCCAGGACCACGTGGATCTCCGGGAACCGCGCCTTGATGAACCGGCTCATGGTCAGGGCTGGCAGGAGCTGATGGGGGGTGGACAGGGAGATCCCCACTATCTGAGGCCCCTCCTCCCTGATCCTTCTGGCCAGGCGATCCTCACAGAAGGAGAGAAGGGGGTTGCCCCCCCAATCGCAAAGGTGCCTCATCTCTTCCAAGGATGCGGCCCCTGGCCATCGGAGACTGTTGAAGGTGAACCCCAAGGGTGAGTGCCTCTTGGAGAGGGAGACGAGGAGGCGCCTTGTCTCCTGAAGCCTCTGGATGAGCCCCAGCGGCTCGAAGAAGGCCTCCGGGTCCCTGATCTGGCCTGCTGACCACTCCCCGGCCTTGAGGAGATGGTTGAGGAAGAAGTCCAGGCTAGCGTCGTACTGGGAGACCGACAGACCCTCCCCCCTCAGGTAAGCCGTCAGGACCGGTAGGGCGAGGTAGGGATATATGGGGGTCCACACGGGGGGGGCGATCAAGAGCGTATGGATCCCTGGCTCGTGGGTTCTCATCCAGTCACAGTGTCATCTGTGGAGGAAATCCCCTACCCCTCGGGGGCACCCAAGCCCCTTTGACAGGTCGAGGCTTGCCTTGCGACCCTCCTACCCGCCGGGGCGGTGCCGGGATTCGGCGTTCTCAAGGGGGATCCCCGGCCCCTGTCCTCACATAGGTGACCATGTCCTTCGAAATCGTCAAAGGGGACTTCCCGGCTCAGGAGAGGATCTCGAGGATCTCTATCTCCTTGATACCTCCCGGGGTCTTCAGCTCTATGATGTCCCCCTCTTCCTTGCCCACAAGGGCGCGCCCGATGGGTGAGCTGACGGACAGGAGCCCCTTTTCCGGGGCGGACTCATAGGGCCCGACGAGCTGATAGGTCCCCACCTTTCGGGTGTCCAGCTCCTCGAGCTTGACTGTGGTGCCGAACACGACTCGATCCTTGGGGAGTCTGTCGGTGGGGACGATCTGACAAGTGGCCAACATCTCCTGGAGCTTCTTGATCCTGCCGTTCAGGAAGGCCTGCTGCTCCTTGGCAGCGCTGTACTCGGCGTTTTCCGAGATATCGCCGAATTCCCTGGCCCTACGGATATCCCCGGCGTTCTTCTGGCGCTCCACGGTGAGGAGGTGCTGCAGTTCCTCCCAGAGGCGCTCGTACCCTTTCTTGGTGATGGGGACCTTTTCCATGTGGCCCTCCTTCCGGAGAGGATCGCGCAGAAAAGCGGGGGGCCAGCACCGTTGCCTGGCCCCCAACGTCGCTCTTTGCGCAATGGCATCATTATAGCCCAACAGGCGCCCCGGTCAAGGAGACCGCAGGCAAGACCTTGACAAGGTCCGCGCACCCATTATCTACTCCAAGTGGAGGCCGGCGGTTCCCCCTGATCTCACGGGGGCCGGCCCCCAAGGGTGGGCCAAGCTCGCTGACGCTATGGAGGTGGCAAGGGAAATGGCTGTGAAGTCCAGGGTGGTCTCCTTTCTGCTAGGGTTTCGGGGACCCTACGAGGGGATCTCCTTCCTCTGGGGGAATCGGGGCCTCTGGAGGTATGTGTGGATCCCCTTTTTCATCAACGTCTTGCTCTTTTTCGGCCTGGGACTTGTCTTCGTGGCCTTCTTCCCCGACCTGATCCAGCTCCTGCTCCCCGCGGGAGATGCCTGGTATCTGACCCTCTTGCGGGCCTTGTTGTGGGCCGTTGGGTCCGTGGTCCTGGGGATACTCTTCCTGCTCGTCTTCACAGTGGTGGGGAACCTCATCGCAGGCCCCTTCAACGATGCCCTCTCGGAGCGGGTGGAGGGCCTCATGGGGGGGCATGCGCCTCCCTCCCGAGGCCTGAGGGAGCAGCTGAGGGGGCTGGGGCGAACGGCCCTGGAGGAGGTGAAGAGGGTCCTGTTCTTTTTGGCCGGATCCCTGGTCCTGCTACTGTGGAATCTAGTACCGGGGGTGGGCCAGATCCTCTACGCTGTGACCACCTCGGTGTGGACGCTCTTGTTCCTGGCCCTGGAGTTCGGGGATTACTATCTCATGCGCCACTGGATCCGCTTCCGTGCACGCTGGTCCCACATATGGGCCCACCGCTGGGCTAGCCTGGGCTTCGGTGCTGGGGCCTCTGTCCTGCTCATGATACCCCTGGTGAATCTGCTGCTGATCCCGTGTGCGGTGACTGGGGCGACCTTGCTCTGGCTGCGCCTGGCGCCCGGCCAGGGCGGGTCTAGAGGATGAGCAAGGGGTTCGATGTCAGGGGCCCACGGGGAGGGCAGGCTCCAAGAGTTCCAGGAGCTCCCTGAGTCTGGGACAGGCAAGCCCCGGATAGGCGAGGAGAAGGCAACGGAGCTGCCGGAAGGCGCGAGGTATCCATTGGAGGAAGTGGTCTTTCTTCTTCAGGTGCCCGAGGAAGGCAAAGGCCCCCAGGATCTGGAGACACCTGTGAAGGGCGATGACCGGGTAATGGTCCATGAATGCTTCTGGATCCATGGCCCCCGATGACCGGAGGCGTTCCAGATATGAGGACAGTATCGCCTGGCGGATCTCCATGGGCAGGTCGACATATGGGTCCAGGACCAGGGCGGCGACATCGTACTGGAGCGGGCCCCATCTGGCGCCCTGGAAGTCGATGAGGCAAGGCCTCCCTGGGGCGGGCAAGAGGATGTTCCTGGACTGGAAGTCACGGTGGATGACGAAGTCCGTGGGGGCACCGGAGGCCGATTCTGCCAGCGCCTCGAACTCGTGCTGGAGCGCCCCTTCCTCACCGGTCCATCCAAGATAGCCCTTGAGAAAGGCCTGCAGGAAGTAGCCGGACTCCCTTTCCACCATCAGACGCCGGTCGTACCTGGGACCCTGGTAGCACCATGCCTGCTGGAAGCCGTCCCTGCCCCTCATCTGGAGGGTGAGAAGGGCGTCCAAGACAGGCTCATAGAGCCGCAGGACCTCCTCTTGGGAGGAGCCCCCGCGCACAGCGCCCTGGAGGTTCGTATCCCCGAGGTCCTCCAGGAGGATCCAGCCGCGTCCCCTGTGATAGCGAAACAGGGACGGGACCCTGACCCCCCGTTGGGAGAGGTGGCGGCCAATGAACCAATAGGCATCGTTCTCTCCGGTGCCCTCCGGGGTGCCTCCCGGGTTGACCAGTAGCACGAAGCTCCTGGTGCCGGCCCTCACCCGGAAGAACTCGCGGTCCGAGCCGTCGGCCACCAACCGCTCCCACCGAAGGGTGGTTGCCTGGGGCAGAGGTCCGCACATTTCGGATACCCAAAGATGAAGCCCTCTTTCCAACCCTCCTCCTCACCTTCGTCCAGGCTAGACACCCCCGGGCAGGGCATCGCCAGGCCTCACCCAGCTGGAAGGGGGAGGCGGAAGTCGCGGCTCACCAGGAGCCCCTCCACGAGGGAATCCTCCTGTATGCGGACGCCATCCCAGAGTATGGAGCCCGCCACCCGCGCCCCCCTTTCCACGACGCAACGGTCCCCCAGCACCGCATACGGACCGATGCTGGCCCCTTCTCTCACCCGGCTCCCGGTGCCGAGGAATACAGGCGGCTCCACCCGAACACCGGGCTCCATGCGGGCCTCGCCAGCCATCCATACGCCCTGCCTGACCGAGGTCCCCGGGATCCGGATGGGGCACCTCCCGTCCAGGGCGTCCACGTGGATCTGCCTGTATGCTGCCAGGCTCCCTATGTCCTTCCAGTACCCAGACTGGAGGGAACCCTTTATCTCGGATTCCGAGTTGAGGAGCCGAAGGTACACCTTGTGGATGTCCCATGGCTGGTGGGGCGGGATGAAGGAGAAGACCTTGGGCTCCATGACCTGCACCCCGAGGAAGTCCGCAGGGACTGCGTCGCGCCACTCCGAGTGGATGTGGTCCAGGAATCGGACTATCGCCCCGCTCCGGTTCACCCAGACAGCCTTGTCCGGATCCAGGGAGGGATTCTCCTGAAGGAGCATGGTGATGGTGGCCGGGTTGTCGCGATGATGCCTGACGAGCCCCTGGAGATCTACGCTGCGGTAGGTGTCGGCGTTGATCACAAGGAAGCTCTCTCCCCCAAGGTGCTCCTCCACCTTCTTTATGCCCCCGGCCGTGCCCATGATGGTGGGCTCCAAGGAATAGAGGATCTTCACCCCCCAAGGACTCCCATCCCTGAGGTGATGGACGATCTGAAAGGGCATGTGATGGAGGTTGATGATGACCTCACGGAAGCCCTGATCTCTTAGTTGGACGAGGTTGTGTTCGATGACGGGAATGCCAAGGATCGGCATCATGGACTTGGGGATCCAGTGCGTAACAGGGCGCAGACGCGTCCCCAGGCCCGCGGCCAGGAGCATGGCCTTCATGGTCCTTCCCCATCCCAGATCGAGTCGCATCCTCCTTATATCTCAGCCCCCCAGGGGATTCAATGCCGCGGTCTCGGTCGCCGCCCCCAGACGGTCCATGAAGAGGGCTCACGGGAAACAGGGCATCGGCTGACGCCTCCAGGGCCCGCCCCCCTTCAGGTTTGGGCAGGGGGGTGGTGGCCCTCGTGAGGTTGGAGGCAGGGGTGTGCGGGGTCTGCTTCGGGGGTGGTGGAGCGGGACAAACGGCGCGATGAAATGCCGCCCAAGAGGGCAACGGGAGGGTGTTGGGGAGGTAAGCATAGACCCCCATGGGATAGCGCAGTGGAGTTGACCGTCAGGTAATTGGCCACTGGGTTCGCGCATAACCTTAGGGATCTTGGGACCGATGAAAAAGACATCCTGCGACTGCCCAGTTTGCACGCTTTTTTTCTTGTACCTTTGCGGGATTTGTGCTGTACACTGATGCATGGAAAGAAAGCAAGGCCCCAAAGATATCCAGCCTCCCGATCTCGATACCTACCCCTCTTGGCTTCCCCCAGCAGAGGGTGTCCCGCTGTGCTCTCAAGCCGACTGGATGATGATGCCTCGGTCCGTCCGAGCCCCGGTGCTGTACCTTCATGCCCGTCAGGAGGTCTTGATCAGCCGGGTGGAGAAGTTGGGGCAGAGGTTGGGTTCGGATTCCACGACCTCCAGCAATCCGCCTTTGAGCGACAGTCCCCTCAAGAAGAAGCTCAAGGAGAAGTTCAGAAGGAAGTCGGGAGGCAAGATGGGGCACCGGGGACATCGGCAGCAGATGCTCGTGCCCACCAAGGCCGTGGCCGTAGAGCCACATGGGTGCGCGTGCGGTCACGAGGCCTTTGGGGATCTCACCTCGTTGCACACCCATCAAGTGACCGAGCTTCCGGAGATCCGGATGGAACTCGCTGCCTTCGCTGCGGCAGGCTCAACAAAGCCCACGCGCCCTCTGAGCACGAGACGGGTTATGGTCCCAGGCTCACCGCGCTGATCGGGGAGGTGGCCGGCACCCAGGGCAGCAGCCGATCCACTGTGCAGGAGTTCTGCCTTTCGGTGCTGGGTATTCACATGAGCAAGGGAGGCGGTGCAGAACATCATCGACCGGGTCTCCAAGGCGATCCGACCACACTATGAAAACATTGGAGATGTGGCTCGCCGCGCGGAGGTGAACTACGTCGATGAGACCTCCTGGCTGAGAAA
>FWPV01004623.1_pt1 | contig 15330 bp, 14 predicted proteins | sample 2228371 | NCBI WGS metagenome assembly FWPV01 (sample SAMEA103939776, study PRJEB20133) | metagenome | reverse complement strand
AACTAAATCTTATATGTAATTTAAATTTATATAGTTGTTTATTTTTTATGTAAACTCTTAAAAGTAATTCGGGCTATGAAAAAAATATTTTTAATTTTTGCTGTATCGTTTTTCATAGGTATCTCAGGATTTACTCAAATCCTTGAAGATGAAAACGGAGTATTCTATGCTGATAATTCCACCCCTTATAACGGAATTTATAAGGAATATTATTTAAACGGACAAACCCGATTAAGCATTGAGATCAAAGAGGGAATCAAGGACGGGGAAATGTGTTTGTATTATGAAAACGGAAATATTAATGAAATACGTTCATATAAAAATAATAAAATGCATGGAATATGGATAACTTATGCTCCGAATAATATAAAAATAGCTCAGGCTGCGTATTATAACGGCAAAAAAGACGGGCAATGGCTGGTTTGGGATGAAAATGGCACTTTAAGACGTGAAATGTTTTATAAAAACGGCCAGAAAACCGGATTATGGAAAATGTATGATGAAAACGGAAATCTGACAGATACGAAAAATTATCTGAAATAATCATTCATTTACAAGCAGGATGTTGATTTTATGATATTTTTTGAGGTCGATAATAACATCGGTTGTATTTTTCTTATAAGAAATATATTCTGACAAAATAACATATTTGCCGGGTTTGGTGAATTCAATGACAAAATTGCCATCCAGGTCAGTAATGGTTTGCGTATTGGCACCATTTACCTTAACTATTACACCTGTAAGATGTTCTCCACTATGTCTGTCAATTATTGTACCATAAAGCTTATAGGTATGGGAATCTTTCTTTTCTTTCGTGTTATTTGATGCTTTGACAGTGAATGAACAGAAGATAATTCCGATAATAAGAAGCTTATAAAACCATTTGTTAAATAACATACACAAATTTTTTTCAAATGTATGTCATTCAATTGATTGAATTATTTAACTCATGGTTATATAATTACTACTTTAATATTAAATTAATACTAACTAAATGTTAATTATTTGTCCTTTGGGGCAAATGCTGTGGCCTTAGAAGGTCACTGAATGTCTTTACCGGATTAAAAGTAGTAACCGGAACTTCAACAAACAATGTAATCCAGTCTGACATCGACCCGTTCCATAATCCCGGAAGTTCCATTGCTTTTAATGGCTTACCGTTTTTAAACTTCTTGCTGATAAAGCCTGTATTTGGATCACGGTACTTCATCAGGTTAAATTTTTCTCCTTTGTAGTTTTTAACAGCACAAACAAGGTCAACCGGGTTAAAATGGGTCGAACTGTTTAAAATGGCTTCCTGTTCAGGGTCGTGGTGATCAACCTGTGAAGATTCAACAATTTGCAGTGAAACAGATCCATCGGGATTGACAGCCCAGAATGGACCTCCTCCGGGTTCTCCTTCGTTCTTTACCATACCGCAAACCCTTATTGGACGGTTGAGTTTGTTAAAAATAAAATCCCTGATATTATCAGTATTTTTTAATTGTTTCTCATTAATCCTCATACAAAGCGATTCTTTCATAAACGCGACGATTTCATTTATTGTCGCTTCGTCTGTTTTCTTGCTTCCTTCAATTTTTTGTAAATAGACAGATATTTTTTCCTTACATTCTAGTAATAACCCTGCGAGTGCTTTTTTATAAGTAATTGTGTCAGCCTTCAGATTATCAGGTATTACATTATCAATGTTTTTGATGAAAATAATATCATTATTCAGATCATTAAGATTTTCAAGTAATGCGCCATGCCCGCCTGGCCTGAAATGAATTGATCCGTTGGTCTCACGAAACGGTTCGTTATTCATATCAACAGCAATTGTGTCGGTGGATGGTTTCTGAACCGAATAACTGATTTCATAACTGACCTTGTATAGCGATTCATATTCTGATTTTACCTTGCTGATAAGGACTTCAAAGCCATCCTGATGTTCGGGAGATACCGTAAGGTGAATTTTAACCACACCTGAGGCATTTACTGCATATCCTGCACCTTCAGCCATATGTTCTTCAACGGGTGTCCGTGAATAACCATTATAACGATGAAACTTTAGTAAACCTTTTGGCAGATTGCCATAATTCAAACCTTCTTTATCAAGTAATCCGCTTAATATCAAATGAAACTTATTCTTTTTCAGTAATTCATCCAGATTATTCCCCTGCTTTTTTAATACTATATTAAGGTCATCATAGAAAGCAAATTCAGTAATTCTGTCAAAAAACTCTTTAACATGCCTGTAGGCTTCTTTAGACAATGTTTTGGCATCAAAATTTGCCTGTTTGAATGATTCATCGAATTCATACAGGGCTTTAAACATACGGCTTGCTGCTCCCGAGGCAGGAACAAACTTTATAATATCTATATTCTTAGCAAAGGAATATTTATCAGCATATTCCTTAAGCTGATCTTGGGTTAAACGAATAATACCCTGCCCGATAGAAGCTGCTTTTACCAACCTCATATAGGGAAATCCTTTCTTAAAATATCCGATTTGCTTTTCAGCCTCTTTCGGATCAATTCCCTTTGCTTTAAGCTGTTGTATGTCTTTTTCTTTAAACATATCAGGTTTGGCTTTTGCTTCTAAGTTAATAAAAATTATTCAATTATTGTAAGTACCAACTCGCGGGTTCCTCCATAATTTCGGAATTCGCAAAAATATATTCCCTGCCATGTCCCGAGATTAAGCCGGTGACTTGAGATGGGTATATTTAAAGTCTGACCGAAAATCCCCGATTTGATATGTGCAGGCATATCATCGTCTCCTTCGAGAATATGTGTATAACACGGATCATTCTCGGGAACTAACTTGCTGATAAAGCTATTAAAATCAGATCTTACTGATGGATCGGCATTCTCGTTGAGGCATAAACCTGCTGATGTGTGCTTAAGATGAATATTAAGAAGCCCTTTCTCAGGAAGATTTTCAAGATTGTTTTCAATAATCCTTGTAATTAAATGAAATCCTTTCTTAAACGGGCCTATAGAAATTTCTTTTTGTATGACCATATTTTTGATAAGTATAATTTCTGAATTTAAAAAGTACGTTTAAAAATAATGAAAAACACTCATTGAATGGTGTGCTATTTGATATTTTAATTATTTTTGAATTTTTCAGATTATACGGAAATGATTGCTTATTCCCTCCATGTAATAATAAATAAATAATGAGATATTTCTGCTTTACGACACTCCTTTTTTTTTCAGGTTTGATTTCTGTTTTGGCTCAGGACAAGAAACTAATTCAGCTCAGCGGGAGGATTGTTAATGAACTGCTCGAACCCATGCCCTTTTCACATGTTCTTATTATAAACAGTTATCGCGGAACAATTTCTAATAATGATGGCAGGTATTCGTTAGTTGTAGAAGAAGGTGATACTGTGTTATTCTCAGCGGTGGGATACAAAAGACGATACCTGAGGATTTCACGGTCATTGCCCGATCATTTTCTCCACCTTGATGTTATGCTTGAGGTTGACACATTTATGATTGATGCAGTTGAAATTTATCCATGGAAATCATACGAAGAATTTAAAGAAGCATTTGTAAATCTTAAATTACCAAAGGATGATATGGAAAAAGCACGCAGAAATATTGCCTTGTTGCGCACACAGATAATAATGGACTATGAACCCGATGCACGTGCCAATTTCAGGGAAGTGATGGAGCAACAATATCGCCAAACTTATAACCGTGGATTGTATCCGACTTATCAGATAACAAATCCTTTTGCATGGGCCGAATTTTTCAAGGCATTAAAGCGTGGCGATTTCAAAAGTAAAAAGACCAAATAATGTAACAATTTCAGAATGTCCGCAATATATTTCCTTAATTTTTGTTAATATTCTTTGATGCAGAATCTTTATGAGGAAACTCAGAAGTTATATATTAATTCATTTATTGTGCTTAATAGCATTAATTTCTGTTTATTCTCAAAATGAAGCCTTAATAAAAGGTATTCTTACTGATGAAAATAATCTTCCGGTTATTGGCGCAAATGTAATTGACCTTACACATAAAAGCGGAACAGTCACCGGAACAACAGGATTATTTGAGCTAAAAGTTCCTGCTTTGACCGACGTAACCATAGAGATTTCGCATCTGGGATATGATAAGATTATATTTTCTGCAAATCTGAATCCCGGCCAGGTAATGGAAATAAACAGACAGCTTAAACCTTCAACCGAGATGATTAATGAAGTGGTCATCGAGAGCAAATTCGAGAAAGCAGGTTCTCTCGAAAGAATTAACATAAAATCTATTGATCATTTGCCAACACCTAACGGAAATATTGAGTCAATACTTATAACACTGGGAGCTTCTGCAAGAAATGAAATGAGTACTCAATATTCAGTGAGAGGTGGTAATTTTGATGAGAATCTGGTTTATATTAATGATATTGAGATATACAGGCCACTGACTATTCGATCTGGCCAGCAGGAAGGGTTAAGCATTATTAATTCAGACTTGGTTTCTTCTGTTCAGTTCTCTGCCGGTGGTTTTGAAGCACAGTATGGTGATAAAATGTCATCAGTTCTGGATATTAAATATAAAAGGCCTTCAGAATTTAAAGGAAGTGCTATGGCAAGCCTGCTTGGAGCGTCTTTTCATCTTGAAGGCGCTTCATCTGACCAACGCTTTACGCATATTTCAGGATTGCGTTTTAAGACAAACCAGTATTTGTTAAACTCCCTGGAAACAAAAGGAGACTATAAACCAAAATTTGTTGATTTTCAAAGCTTCTTAACTTTTGACATTACTAAAAAGATTGAACTAAACTTACTGGGTAATATTGCGCTGAATTACTATACTGTAGTACCCGAAACACGTGAAACAGCTTTTGGTACTTACCAGAATCCATTAAATCTGACTATTTTTTATGAAGGACAGGAAAAAGACCGCTTTGAGAACTATTTAGGTGCACTCACACTTTCATTCCAACCGAATAAGGATCTTAACCTGAAAATAATTAGTTCATTCTTTAATTCAAATGAAGTCATAAGATATGATATTTTAGGGCAATACTGGATTAACCTGCTTGATAATACTACCGGTTCTGAAACGGCTAACGACAGCATTCTTAATATTGGTGTAGGCACCAATCTTCAGCATGCAAGAAATAGTCTGAGCGCTTATGTTTATAATGTTTCTCACAAAGGTTCGTTCTATAAGCCACAGTATAATTTAAAGTGGGGTGTTGCATGGCAGAGAGAAAGAATTTTTGACCGCATAAGAGAATGGGAGATGATAGACTCTGCCGGTTATAGCGTCCCCAACTCTGATGAAATCATTGAAATGTATCACTTTGCAAAAAGCCATAACAGACTATTATCAAACCGGTTTTCGGGCTATTGCCAGACAGTTGCGAACTTTAATACCAGACATGCTGATTTGTTCTTAACAAGTGGTCTCAGATTTCATTTCTGGGATGCTAATGAGCAATTATTAATAAGTCCCAGAATGAGAATAAATATTGAGCCATACTGGCAAAAGGCTGTAAGTTTTCATTTTGCAGCCGGTTTGTATTATCAGCCTGCATTCTACAAAGAAATGATTGACCCGGACGGAAAACTACATAAAAACCTTCCTGCTCAGATGTCAATCCATTACCTGATAGGTTCAACCTATACTTTTCTGGCTTGGGACAGGCCATTTAAATTTAGCTCTGAACTATATTACAAGTATTTAAGTCACCTTATCCCTTATAAGACTGAAGATGTAGCCATACAATACCTTCCTGATTTTCATGCCCGAGGATACGCTGTAGGTATAGAATTCAAAATTAACGGCGAATTTGTTAAGAATGCCGAATCATGGGCATCGATGTCTGTTATGAAAACAATGGAAGATGTTTATAATGATTATTACCTGAATCCTGACAAAACGGTAGTATATCCCGGTTACTACCGCAGACCGACAGATCAGCTGATAAACTTCGGTATTTACTTTCAGGACTATTTTCCTAACAACCCTGATTACAAGGTTCATGTTACCATGTTTTATGGTAGCAGAATTCCATTTGGTTCGCCTGATTATAGGAAACCAAGCGAAAATTATAAAATGAAGGCATATAAACGTATTGATATAGGCCTTTCAAAATCCATTATTAACAAGCAAAGAAAGTCTGATAAGTTTATGGTTAAAGCTATTGACGATGCATGGGTAAACGTTGAAGTTTTTAATCTTTTTGGATTTAAAAATCCTGCCTCTTATCAGTGGGTCAAAACCGTAAGCAATCAGGAAGGGATACCCAACCTTTTTGCTGTGCCAAATTACCTTACTGGCCGCGTTATTAATCTGAAGATTTCTGTTGAGTTTTAACCCAAAAAAGTCTTTAGACTTTTAGCGACTAAGATTTTGTAAGAATTTCGTGAATTATTAATCACCGATTAGTCATTAGGAGTCACGCGGGGCGTGACGAACTAATTACTTAGCCGGGTTTAACCCCGATACAGCCCGCATGGCAACACGCTTGTCAATAGAATTTTTCAAATCCTATTGACAAATCAGGGTTTAATAAAACTCTTATTCCATGTGCCATTAAATACAATCTGTTTTAACTCATTTCTAATTCTCTCCCTGTTTTCACGCGCTATGAGTTCTTCATTTGCATTATAGGGCTTCTCAGCGGAATAACCAACAGCAAGCATCGTAACAGGTTCATATCCATCAGGAATTTGCAGCAAATCCTTCGCTTTTTCTTTATAGAATCCTCCCATAGGATGAACATATAACCCTGATAACGTAGCCTGAAATATCAGGCTGGCTGTGGCCAGTCCAAGGTCATGCCATGCGTAATTGTTTACTTCCTTTGTTTTGGGATTTATTGTCTCAGCAATTGCAGTAATTAATACAGGTACATTTGCTGCCCATAAACGGTTACCCTCCATCAGGCAAAAAAGATGACGATCAAAGTCATTCTTATTATCTTTCGTTGAAACAATAAACCTCCATGGCTGCTGGTTATATGACGAGGGAGCCCAGCGTGCAGCTTCAAATAAATCTACCAGCTTTTCATATTCTACAGGCCTGTCAGAAAACAGGACTATACTTTTTCGTTTAATGAATATATCGTGAACCATAAACAAAATTAATTTTCTTTACTTAACAATTATTTTACACTAATGTTCTATTTTTAAAATTTTATATGATAACTGCTTTTTGTCATATTTTCATTGCATAAAAATTAAATACTTTTGTAAAAAAATACAATTTCTAACATTAAAAAAATATATTCTATGGCAAAGACAAGTCAGGATTTCATTCAACTTGAACACGAGTATGGAGCACATAATTATCATCCGCTACCTGCTGTGTTAAAAAAGGGAAAAGGAGTTTATCTATGGGATGTTGAAGGGAAAAGGTATTTCGATTTTTTGTCTGCTTATTCAGCAGTTAATCAGGGACATTGTCATCCGAAAATAGTAAAAGCGCTCAGAAAACAGGCTAAGAAACTCACTCTAACATCGCGTGCATTTTATAATGATAGTCTTGGCAAATTTGAGAAATTTATTACCGGAATGCTTGGGTATGATAAAGTTTTACCCATGAATACCGGTGCCGAAGGTGTGGAAACTGCTTTAAAACTATGTCGTAAATGGGCTTATGAAAAACGTGGAATTCCTGAAAATGAGGCAATAATAATAGCGTGTGAAAATAATTTTCATGGTCGCACCATTACTATTGTTTCCATATCTACCGACCCAACTTCCTATAAAGGATTTGGGCCTTATACCCCGGGTTTTAAAATAATCCCTTATAATAACCTTCCTGAACTTGAAAAGGCACTTAAAAATCCTTATGTGGCTGGTTTTCTTGTTGAACCTATTCAGGGTGAGGCAGGTGTATATGTGCCTGATGACGGATACCTCAAAGGTGCATTTGATTTATGCAAAAAACATAATGTTTTATTTATTGCCGATGAAGTACAGACAGGTTTGTGCCGTACTGGCAAGATGCTGGCCTGTGATCACGAAGGGGTACATCCTGATATTCTGATTCTGGGCAAAGCCTTGTCGGGCGGTGTCTTGCCTGTTTCAGCCGTATTGGCCGATGATGAAATTATGTTGTGTATCAAGCCCGGCGAACATGGTTCAACGTTTGGCGGTAATCCGTTGGCATGTAAAGTTGCTATTGCTGCTTTGAAAGTGCTGAAAGACGAAAATCTCGCAGCTAATGCCGAACGGCTCGGAAAAATATTCAGAAATGAAATGAAAAAGCTTGAAAAAGAGCATGAAATGGTTGAAATCGTTAGAGGTAAGGGGCTGTTAAATGCTGTTGTTATAAAGCCTAAAAACAATAAAACAGCATGGGATGTATGCATGGCGCTTAAAGAAAACGGTTTGCTGGCCAAACCAACTCATGACCATATTATCAGGTTTGCACCACCGCTGATCATTACTGAAGATCAGTTAATGGAAGCTGTCGAAATTATTTATGACACCTTAAAGCAATTTAAATAATTCCGTTTCTTATAATTATTATGTCAAATCTTGCACTATTTTATTAAACAGTGCAAGATTTTTTATTTATATATCGATGGGTTTAATTATCATCGTGCAAATAATATAACCTTAAACAAATATTTACGTTACTAACAATATACTTGTATTAAGTATTTTAATATTTTATTAGTTTTGAATAAATAATGCCTTTTATAATTGTATTGTTATCGTTTGTATGAGTTATAAGGTTTTAGTTGTTGATGATAATGAAGCCAACAGGGAACTCATTCATGGCATACTCCGCAACGCAGAGGAGAAATATGATGTTTTTCTTGCTGAGAACGGGAAAATAGGTTGCGATATGGCAATGAAAGAATTGCCTGACGTAATCTTTATGGATATTAAAATGCCCGAACTCGATGGAATAGAGGCAATAAAACTTTTGCAGCAGGATGAAAAAACAAAAAGCATACCCATAATCGTTGTTACCGCTTTTAATACACCCGATAACCTCGAAGAAGCTTTTAAAGCCGGCGCTTTTGATTATATTACCAAACCAATATCTCTGCAGGAGCTTAAATCAAGGTTGCACAAAGCATTGACAGTTGTTGAATCATTGAAAAAAGCCCAGGAAAAAATTGAAAAGGTTGAAGGCGAAAAATTACAGCTCGAGAGAATTGCCATGGTTTCTGAAAGTACACCTTTTGCATTTTTAATTATTAATGCAAACGGCGAAATTGAATGGGCAAATGAAGGATTCGAAAAGATATACGGATATAAACTGGAAGAGTATAAATCGGCTTTTGGCAATACCATCTTCAGTCTCACCAGTGCAACTGACATATTAAAGATATTTAACCGCTGTCTGAAAGACAAAATACCTGTTGATTTTATCTGCAAAATAAATTCAAGAAGAGGCGAGGAAAAGTGGATTCAGACTTTTATGAACCCCCAGACCGGCTCAAACGGCAGTGTTGAAAAAATTCTGGCTGTTGAAAGTGATATAACTAACTTTAAAAGAAAAGAAGAAGAACTTAATGAACAATACCGCAAGATGAAGGAAATAAGCCAGAATCTTGAGAAAGCCAATACACTGCTGGGCGAACAGACGCTTGAGATAAACAGACAGAAACGATTGATTGAAGAAGAGCAACAAAAATCAGAAAAATTACTCTTAAATATATTGCCTTTTGAAATAGCACGGCAGTTAAAATCAAAAGGCAGAGCCGGAACCAGGCAGTATAAACTCGTTAGTGTTCTCTTTGCTGATTTTAAAGGTTTTTCAAAAATCAGTAAATCGCTTGAACCAAAAGACCTCGTAAGTATTCTCGATTCATATTTTGCTAAGTTTGATGAAATTATCGGCAAGCATTATCTTGAAAAAATAAAAACAATTGGTGATGCCTATATGTGTGCCGGAGGCCTTCCCCTGAGCAACAAAAGTAATCCGTTTGATACTTTACTGGCTGGCCTTGAAATTCAGCAATACATGAACAGTCTTAATGATTCAAAGGTATTAAATAACCTGTCCGTATGGGAACTCCGGATCGGAATACATACCGGACCGGTTGTTGCAGGCGTTGTCGGAAGAAAAAGAGTAGCCTACGATATATGGGGCGACACTGTGAATGTTGCAAGCCGTATGGAACAGGCCGGCCATGTTGGCATGGTCAATATCTCAGGTACTACTTATGAATATGTTAAAAATTATTTTGAGTGTGATTATCGTGGTAAAATAGAAGCAAAGAATATTGGAAAAGTAGATATGTATTTTGTAAACCGACTTAAACCTCAGTATTCGGCTGATAAATTAGGAATCGTTCCTAACGAAGAATTTATCAATATGGTAAATAAACTTTAACTATTTTTTATTGCTTTTTCCTTTCATTAGCGGGTCCTTACGGTCGTCTTTTCATTAATCCAGCATCCCACATTATAGGTCATTCCATTGGTGTAACCATTGAAAAAAGCTTCCTCCTTAGTTGGAAAATAAGCTGAATATTTTGCAATATATTCATTGGCTTTTTCTGTAAGCCCTGAATCAACATTCTTTGCTTTAATAAACATATCAACTGCAGCCCAGAATACGGCAGCTTTTTCAAAATCATTTGATCCGCATGAATTGCTGCTCGCAGCATATGACAATCCAATGATCAGATAAGGTTCGCCTGACGATGGATTCAGTTCAACCGCTTTAAGAGCATTGTTCCTGCTCAATTGGTGGTCCCCCTGTTGTTCGGCACTTACACTCCAGCGATAATAATAATTGGCTTTTGTTTTGTTGTCTGTTTCCAGTTCAACTGCCTGTGAATAATAATATGATGCTTTACTGAAATTATTTAACGATTCGAATAATTTAGCCAGACTAAATGCTGCGTCAGCAGAAGGCTCAGCCTTAAATAACGACTCCGCTGCTTTCGCAAACAGAGGCGACTGATAGCATCCTTTTTTATCAAGCACCCATGTTATTCTTTTTAATAAAGATATATTATCCGGATTTGCTTCATATTTCGACGCAAAAATATCATTAAGCACCGAACAATCAGCTGCGCCGCTTTCAGCAAATATTTTCTCAACACCTTCTATGGCAAGTTTAAGGTTTGCAGAATCGGTTGATGTTGATTGCATCAGATAATCAGAAACCTTCATGTATGTAGATATCATAACATCAGAGTCACGCTTGCCGTTTTTAAATAAAATATTTGTTGCCTGCATCAACGATACCAGAACAGCTTCCTCTGCATTTTGCTTCTCAAGATCAGCCGACTTGTTAAGATATTTCCAAGCCTCTTCTGTTTCCTCAGGCCGGTAACGTAGCAGGTCGATTCCCTTACGCCCCAAAACATAACCTTCCTGATTAAAATATTCAATTCGTTTATCGTACAGTAACATCAGGGTATCAATTAACTTTTGTTTTTCTGCCTCATCAGATGCATTTTCAATTTTATGCTTGATTATTCTGGCTCCCATGATATAAATATTCTTGCTCGACTGGGGACAATTATTAAAACAAGAGCGCCAGGCTTCATAGGCATAATCAAACATATTTATTTTATAAAACTCACTCATGGTTGACAGATTACTCGCACAAGTTATCCTTGAAATACTGTCATGACCATATAAAGGATTTCTTGAAAAATCACGCTGCGCATAAACATTCACTATTGTAAGCAACAATACAATTAAATATTGCAAAAAAATGTACCTAAAACTGCATCTTTTACTTTTCATCCATATATAATTTTAAAATCGTTATTGGTTATAATCATTTTATCAGGTTCAGAAGGACGAACACCTTTTTTATTTCTTTGTTTGCCTGTCGGAAGGCAGGCATATTTACGTGTGCTTTTATATAGGTGTTTCATACAAAAACAAAAAATAAAATGCGAAATTACTATTTCATTTTTAGAGTGCAAATAATCCAATAACGAATTAGGGTAAAACCAATTACTTGAAAAATTAATTAAAAATCTGAAATTAATATAATTAAATGTTTATCTTTAAGCGGAATTGATTTCATTGAAATATTACAGCAGGCATGGAACGTAAGTATGATTTAAGTTTATTAAAAAGATTATCAAATAATGATGAAGCATTCATTATTGATATGATTAATACGTTTCGTAGAACGGTAGGTCCGATTATTGAAAGAATGGAAAAATATACCGCTGAAAAGAGGTACGAATTACTGGGAAGGGAAGCGCATAAGTTTATACCGGGGGTGTCCTTTTTAGGGATTAAATATCTTGAAGAAGATTTATTAAAAATTGAAGAATACTCAAAAAACAGTATTAACCTTGAAGACATGCCGGCACTTGTTAATCAGGTAAAAGAAAAGGTTAATGAATTATTGGAAGAATTCAGGCATGATTTTAACCTAAATGAATAAGAGTATGAAAGTCCTTATTGCAGAGGATGATGCGCTTACTTCAAAAGCAATTGAGCACAGGCTGATGCTTGACAATTTTGAAACGCACATAGCCTTTAATGGGAAAAGGGCTATTGATATGCTTAAAAAGGAAACCTATGATTTATTGCTCGTTGATATACACATGCCTTTTAAAGGCGGCCTTGAAGTAATTGATTTTGTCAGAAATCAGCTTAATTTAAAGATCCCCATTGCTGTTGTGAGTCGTATTGGTATTTCTGAAACAGTTCGGAAAGCATTTGAAATGGGTGCCGATGAATATATTACCAAACCTTTTGACCCTGATGATCTCTCCCGGAGAATTAAACAAATACTCGGCAATGAATAGCAAATCAGTTTTAATCTGTTAATTTAATGGAAACAGAAGTACTTAATGTTTTGCTCATACAGGCCGATATAATCTGGAAAGACACCGACGCCAATCTGAAAAGACTTGGCAGCATGATAGAATCGGCTAATCAACCTGTTGATCTGATTATCCTGCCTGAGATGTTTAATACCGGATTTGTTACTTCACCCGAAGAAATAAATAATTATAAACAAGATGTTGTAATTAGCTGGTTACATAATCAGGCCAAGAATAAAAACTGCTGCATTGCCGGTAGTATCATTTTCGCTGAAAACAACACATACTTTAATCGTTTGCTTTGCGTGCATGCAAACGGTATCTCTGATAAATATGATAAAAGGCACTTGTTTCGTATGGCAGGTGAAGAAAAAAAATATACAGCCGGAGATTCAAGAACAATAACCACCATCAAAGGCTGGAAAATATGCTGGCAGATATGCTATGATTTAAGATTCCCGGTATGGAGCCGTAATAAAGGCGATTATGACATACTGGCTTATGTTGCCTGCTGGCCGTCTCAGCGCAGTGATGTTTGGAATACATTATTAAAAGCCCGTGCCATTGAAAATCAGTCATACGTTATTGGAGTCAACAGGGTAGGAGCAGACGGCAATAATATTTCATACAAAGGAGAATCGATGGTTATAGGGCCAAAAGGAAACTTCATCACTCAGACACATATCAATGAAGAACAGCTAATATATTCCTCATTAAATTACAGCGAGCTAAAAGATTTCAGAACAAAGTTTCCCGTATTGGAAGATGCTGATAAGTTTAATATAGAAACAACCATGCCTAATAACAGCCGCAGCTGCTTCCGCAGTCAGAACAATCATCATCACAATTACTGATATTATGAGAGTGTCCGTGTGCAAGCTCTTCATCAGTAGCCTCCCTGATACCTGTTACTTTCCCGGTAAAAAACAATGTATTTCCTGCAAGTGGGTGATTGAAATCCATCTTGACTGTTTCAAGTGATACTTCTTTAACCTTTCCTGTTAATTTATTACCAGAACTATCCTGCATGGGGATATTGTTGCCAATTTTTACCATGTCATAATCAACTTTACCTTCAATCTCAAATACCGATATAGGTATATCAATAATGGCATTTTCATTGACTTCACCATAAGCATCTTGAGCAGCAAGCGAAAATTTAAAACTATCGCCGGTCCTCAAACCGGCAAGATTGTCTTCAAACTTGGGAAGCAATGAACCGGCTCCATATAGGAAAGTTAAAGGTGAATCTTCGCGCAACGACTCAATGATTTCTCCATCCGCACTGTCAATTCTTAACTCATAAGTAACCGATACTACTTTGTCTTTAGAGATTACCATAATGTTTCAAAATAAAAAGTTTAATAAATCAATATATTGCAAAGAAAGGAAAATATCAGTAATAGTAAAAGGAAAATGGTTTTTATTTTAACCCAAAAAAGTCTTTTGACTTTTAGCGACTAAGATTTTGTAATGATTTTATGAATTATTAGTTTATCCCAAAAAACTCATCAGAGTTTTTCCCTATTTCCGGGCGATTAATATTTTGTAAGGTTTTCTTCTTTTCGATAAAAGTAAGAAAACCTTACAAAATCTAAGTCGGGGTTAACCCTGATGCAACCCGAAGGCCAACAAGCCTGTCAATAGAATTTTTTAAGTCCTATTGACAAATCATGGTTTAATTCGGACAATAAATTTCTATTAATGTAATTTCGGGCCGCATGCCGACTCTTCCGGGAAATCCAATAAAACCCAATCCCCGGTTGACATAAAGGTACTGATCGTTATGCTTGTATAAACCGTTCCATTGTTTATAAAAATATTTTGACGGGCTCCAACTGAAGCGGTTTAATTTAATTCCCATCTGCATGGCATGTGTATGACCCGATAATGTTAAGCTGATATTTGTTTTACCGGCTATTTCGGCTTTCCAGTGGCTGGGATCATGTGTGAGCAATATCTTGAAATTTGTGCCATTTACAAACGATTGTGCTTTTTTAAGATTACCGTATTGTTTAAAAGGTGGATGCCCCCAGTTCTCAACACCTAACAAGGCAATTGAATCATCTCTGTATGTTATCACTTCAGCCTCATTCATCAGTAGCTTAAATCCCATTTTTCTATATATATTGAAAAGCAATTCCATATTAGCTTCCTTTTCTTGCAGATTTTTCCAATGCCAGTAGTCACCATAATCATGATTCCCCAATACTGAATATTTCCCGAGTCTTGCATTTAATTTCCCTAATATCTCTTCCCAGCCCAGCGCCTCTTCGCTAAAATTATTAACCAGGTCGCCTGTAAATAAAATCAGATCGGGATGCAGACTATTAATTTTGTTAACCATCTTTTCAATTTTTTCCTTTTTATTGTAAACGCTTCCAAGATGTAAATCAGAAATATGTATGATTTTTAATCCTCTGAATGACTCTGGCAACGTTTGAAGTTCAATCTTTATTTTACTGATTTCATAATTAAACCTGCCTAATGTCATTCCATAACCAAGTGCCAGAAAAGGAATTGCTGAAATTATCAGGCCTGTTTTGGACAGATAATGAATCCGGTCAATATGTACATAACCTGAGGCAACTTTATTATATATAAAAACAAATGATTTC
>FWPV01010338.1_pt1 | contig 15332 bp, 10 predicted proteins | sample 2228371 | NCBI WGS metagenome assembly FWPV01 (sample SAMEA103939776, study PRJEB20133) | metagenome | reverse complement strand
GGATAAACCTCGGGATTTGCCAGCGGGGCATCGGGTTTCAATCCTTCTCTTGCATCAAGCACGAACGGGCGCTCCTCCCATTGCACCTCTATCAAGCGTAGTGCTTCGTCGGCGATGGCCTCCGTTTCTGCAGCCACAAAGGCTCCCACCTCTTCGCCCTGGAAGTAGGCTATGCGCGGCAGCACGGGTATGGCATTGGGAACGTGTCCGCCCAGATCGGCCAATGACGGTAACTCCGGATCGTCATAGCGCAAAACGGCGCGCACTCCCGGCAGCGCATCTGCCTTTTGGGTATTCATGGACACAATCCGGGCGTGTGCATAAGGCGAGGTTAGGAACTTGCCATGGAGCATTCCGGGAAGAGCAATATCTATAGTGTAAATAGCTTTGCCCGAAGCTTTCTCATATCCGTCAATCCGCCTTACACCCCGTCGTCCAATGTGCTGATATTCAGCAAGCGGGTATTTGTCTCGCCTGAGATTATCAAACAGTTCGCAGATTGTCTTTTCCACATCCTTTAGCATCAATCACACCCCTTGGATCCCTCTAAACATTTTTGGATCCTTATGAATCCCAAGGCCAAGCACCGCGTTAATCCGCGCCCCAACCGATAAAAAGCTTCTTTCCTTGGGTTGATTGCCGTTACTTCGAACGGAGAATCCACGCTCATTTACCCTCTCTCAGCACTTGGGCGGCCTCAAGAATTGCCTTGGGATGCTGCGGATAGGTACCGCAGCGGCAGAGATTACCGCTGATAGCTTCGCGTATTTCCTGCTCCGTGGGATGGAGATTGCGGTCGAGGAGCGCCTTGGCCGTGACCACAAATCCCGGGGTGCAGTAGCCGCATTGCATGCAATGGTGTTTTACGTACGCTTCTATGAGAGGATGATCGGATGCGGCTATACCCTCGACGGTCTCAATTTGCTTCCCATCGCATTCAACGGCCAACGTCATGCACGAAAGAATGGGCCTGCCGTTCATGATCACGGTGCAGGAGCCGCAAGCACCCCGATCGCACATCAGCTTTGTACCGGTAAATCCCAACCTGTCATGCAGCAGATAATGAAGCGTCCATTCCGGTTCAACCTGCAATTTGTATTTCTGACCGTTGATGGTGATACGTACCGTGCCTTCCGGCTCGGGCACGGGCTCGGCCCTATGATCCTCGATAACGTGCGATTTTATCGCTTCGAATGAGTCAAAAGATTCGAGGCAGTAAGGACACCCGAAGCGCGCCAACCGTTTTGGCGAAGTTTTCCCCGCTTTGGCCGGTCTCACGTTTTTCTTAGGCATAAGCTGCTGCTCCCGGAGCGGAAAATAAGTGAACTCATGCGCGAAAACTGCGGCTGCCAAGAGATCTCAAAAAAACCGACTGTTCGATACGGCTCTCATATTCACTGCGAAAATAGTTCAAGGTATCGACGATCGGGACGCACGCCGTCTGGCCCAGTCCGCACAGTGCCGAAGCGGACATAACCCTGGACAAATCTTCCATAGTGCTGATGTCTTCCCTTGCCCCCTCTCCCTTGCTTAGCCTTTGGAGAATTTCCAGCATGGCTTCAGTACCTTCACGGCAGGGCGCACATTTACCGCACGATTCTTCGGCTAAAAACTCCATGTTGCGCCGCATGATATCAATGGTGTCCCGCGTTTGATCAAACACGGTCACGGCCCCGGAGCCAAGCACTGTCTCGTATGACAAAGTTGTATCGAGCATGTGCGCCGGAATTACTCTGCCGCAAGCGCCGCCGATCTGGATCATTTTGATGTTTCGGGCACAAGCCAGGTCAACAACCAGTTCCGAAAGCCGGCTGCCCATTTCGAGCTCATAAACTCCGGGTCTTGCAACGTCGCCGCTTACCGAGAATACCTTGGTTCCCGGGCTTTGCTTGGTTCCCATCTTTCGAAACCAACGGCTGCCGTTGAGAACAATCTGAGGTACATTCATCAGGGTTTCCACGTTGTTTACCACCGTGGGCATTCCCCAAAGCCCCTTTTCCGGCGGGAAGGGAGGTTTATAGCGAGCTTCACCGCGTAACCCCTCAATGGAATTCATCAGCCCCGATTCTTCGCCGCACATATAGGCTCCCGCACCTTCGCGCAGTTCGATTTCCATGCCTGCGAGAAATCCCTTGCTTTGTGCTTGATTGACGGCATTGACAATCAGATCAAATAGGAAATGATATTCGGCCCGCAGGTAAATAAATGCTTTCCCTGCACCTACGGCCCATCCGGCTATGGCGATCGCTTCAATTAGAGTGAAGGGATCGTTTGCCAGTATGTATCTATCCTTAAACGTACCGACTTCGCCTTCGTCCGCGTTGCAGATAATAAACTTTTCAGGAGCATCGTGCTCTCTGGCCAGCTTCCATTTCAATCCGCAGGGAAACCCGGCTCCGCCCCGGCCCAAAAGACCCGAATCCATTATTTCTTCAATTACTTTTTCGGGAGTCATTTCTTCTCGGGCCTTCTTTAGGGCGGCAAAGCCGTCTCGCCTGAGGAATGAATTGATGTTTTTGGGATCGATCAATCCGCAGTTTCTTAAGACCACCCTTTTTTGCACGGTCATTCTCCTTACAAGGTGCGTGTCAGTACTGTCTTAAGATTTTGGAGATCTTTTTCGGCGTCAGTCTTCCATGCACGTCATGATTTACCAACATTGCAGGAGCCTGGTCGCAGGCACCGATGCAGTTGACCAAATGCAAGGAAAACCTCTTGTCGGCAGTCACCTCTCCCGGCTTTATGCCGATCTCATCTTCAATGGTTTTTAGAATCATCTCGGAGTTTCGAAGGTAGCAAGGCACGCTCTTGCAAACTCGTATCACGTTTTTCCCCTGCCGCTTAGTCGACAGGAAGGAATAAAAGGTCGCAACCCCATAGACATCGCTGAGCGATAGGCTTAGCAAGCGTGCCGTTCTGACCATGAATCCCCGACCGATATGCCTAAAGTTTTCCTGCGCTTCCTTAAGCATGGGTAAAAGGTTCGCGCGCTCCCTGGTGTGCGGAATGAGAACCGGACTGAGGGTTTCCGTTTTTTTTCCTCTCTGTTTATCGCTCGGGTGCTTGGCTTTGGTGAGCGCACTGGTCGGGCAGTACTCGACACAAAGGTAGCAGTCTTTGCAGGAATCCTTATTTAAGGGTACGTCGTTGTCGACCACGACCTTGGATCGAAAACCCCTGTAACCGGTACCGAGGATCCTTTGGCCGGCCAGTCGGTTACACACGGTGATGCACCGAGAACAAAGGATGCATTTTGATAAGTCGCGCCGAACATAAGGACTGACCTCTTCAACCGAATACAAGCGCGGCCTTTTGACACTGAATCGAGGAGGACCCACTTCGAGGTCTGAGGATATCTTGTGCAACTCGCAATTGGCTGCCCACCGGTCGTTAACGCAGGGCCCGGTGTGTCCCGCCAGCAAAAGCTCAAGGAGCATCTTACGCGTTGAAATCACCTTTGGCGAACGGGTGTACACCACCATTCCTTCGGCAATGGGCGTGTGGCAGGATCCGACCAGGCGGTCGGAGTTTTTGAGCTCGACCACACAAATTCTGCATGATCCTGCAGGCGGCAGGTCGCGGTGATAACAGAGCGTTGGAATATCGATTCCAGCGCTCTGTGCAGCTTGAAGTATCGTGGTTCCCGGCGCGCCTCTGACTTCTTTGCCGTCTATCTCGATTTTTACCGTTTCCATCTTGCTCCCCATTCCTTGTTCTGCGGCTGCCCGATTCGGAGGGTGTTAGCGCGATCATAGTCCAAAGCCGATGGCATTCGGAAGCAAAATATCGGTTTTTCATCCCCTATTTATTGGACAATAAATCTCGATCATCGATTCAACCCGCCCAAGACATTGAAGCCGTGGCTTTGGGAAAAGACTCCGGAAATGAGGGTCATGGTTGCTTGTACATACTGATCACGCACGGTCAGCCGGTTTTGTGATCGAGCAGGGCAGGTTGCGTTGTTCGAGCTCGAGCCACAGTGAAACAGGAATTTCTGCGAGGCAACCCGGCCGTCTACGAGCTCACTCAACTTAGAGTGGATATGCGGACCGGACTTGATTGGATCGAGCGCCTCGGGTGTTACCAATGCGGTTTACGTGAAGGACGGTAAAATTGTGGGGATTCGGCCCTTGAACTACGAGATGAACCGGGACGCGAAGGATTTCATTCTCTACAGGATCGAAGGGCAGAACCTTTAAGCCGCATGTACGCGCCTGTGGGGCCCATATCCAGGCCTAAAGTAGACCCACTTATTTCAAAACTTTTTCGATTATTCCGACAGAAAAAATGGTTTAAGCTAAATGACAGTTTTGAGGAGACTCCGCCATGAGTAAATCATCAAAAAAGATTTTGCGACGCGACTTCCTCCTTGGTGGCGGTACGGCGGTTGCGGCCGGCGCGCTTACGGCTCTCACACCCGAATCGGCAGAGGCGGTCCCTTCGCGCGCAACTGCAACCTACGAACCCTCCGCCGGCTACCTGGTCTACGACAGTCGCCTGTGCTTTGGTTGCCAAAGCTGCATGTATGCCTGCTCGTTGTCGCATGAAGGCGTGGCAGTTCCTTCGCTTTCCCGCATTCAAATAATCCGCGATGCTCCGTCGTTTACCAAATACCCCTACGACATCGTCATCTCGGTTTGTAGACAGTGCGTCACGCCCCTCTGCGTCCAGAACTGCCCTACCGGGGCATGTCACGTCGATACGGCCAACGGAAGCGTCCGTCGCATCGACGAAAACAAATGCATCGGCTGTCAGCGCTGCATCAATTCCTGCCCGCAACGGCCTCACCGCACGATCTGGAATCCGGTTAAGAAAAAATCAACCAAATGCGACCTATGCATCGACGCGCCCTACTGGGGTCGCCGGGGAGGTCCCAAAGGAGATCCGGCCTGTGTCACCATTTGCCCGGCGCAGGCATTAAAGCTGGTCCACGAGCCGCCTCCACAAACCGACATCGCGGGCTACGACGTTAATCTGGCTCCGCCTCCAACACCAAAAACCATTCCAACAAAATCCAAGACAGAGCCTTAGGGAAGGAGGACCAATATGACAGGCGGATATGCAGGTAAGATTTTGAGAGTAAACCTGACCACCAAACAGATCAGCACGATCGACACCGCCCAGTACGAGGAATTCGGCGGCGGTTACGGAATTGGAACGGCCCTGTTTTGGGATCTCGCAGTGGCCCCGGGCGAGTGGGATCTGAAAGATCCTTTTGATCCTCGCAATGTCCTCCCCATTATGGTCGGTCCTCTGGCTGCCACCGGCGTACCCGGGTCGGGAAGAACCAGCGTTTGCGGTCTTTCTCCTGAGACTTACCCTACCGCCGAGTTCTGGCGCGGAAATCTCGGTGGCCGATTCGGCAGCATGTTAAAGCTCGCCGGTTGGGACGGGGTTGTGGTGGAGGGCAAGGCCGACCGGCCGGTGTGGATCAACATCATTAACGACCAGGTGAAAATTGAAGACGCCAAAGAGCTCTGGGGTCTAGACACCTATGAAACGCAAAACCGAATAACGGAAATGGTGGGCGGCAGGACCCGCTTCGGTGAAGAATGGCAAGAAATCGGGGGATCCTACACTACCAACCGACCCGAGATTCTGTGCATCGGTCCGGCGGGCGAAGTTAAGTCAAGAGTGGCTGCTCTTATCACCGGCAGCGGAGTCAGCGCACGTATCGGGGGTCACGCCGCAGTCTTTGGGGCCAAAAATCTCAAAGCCATAAGCGTAACCGGGACCGGCAGCGTAAAAATATCGGATCCCAACGGCGTTCTGGCAGCCAGACTGCACCAGATGGAAGCCTCGCGCACCGGATCAAAAGCCTTTGCCCCTCGGGCCGGGGCCGCGTCCTGCATGCCCTGCTTGCGGGCCGACCGGCGCCGAAGCAATTATCGCGGCGGCGAAACCATGTGCGCTTGTCAGAGCTGGTTCTTCAGCAGCAAGAGTCCAAGCGCCCAAGACCTGGCTGCGGAGGCGTTGATTCGGAAGGGCATCAGCAGTTGGTCGGTTCATTTCCATGCGTTTTCCATTGACATTCCCGGGGCTCCGGAGTTTTTCCGCGGCAAGGTGCCGACGGATTCAGGCATGGGCTGGTATCTTCAGTACCTATACGAGCAAGGCCTCTTGGGTCCGGGAAAACCAATCGATTCCGCACCGCTACCCATGGATCAATGGGGTGAGCTGAGCTTCCGCCTGGCTCTGCTGGATGCCATTTCCCGACGTGCCGGCATAGGCGACGCTTTGGCCGAAGGCTGTTGCAGGGCGGCAGAGAAATGGGGCCGACTTGAAACCGACAGAGAAAGCGGCGCTTTGCGCCTTCCCGCTTGGGGAGCTACCAGTCACTGGACTATGCCATGGGTTGAATGGGCCTATGCCTATCTGTTCGGCGCAGGAGATCCTGCTTGGCATGGCTTCATGGCACCCGTCGGCGCTCCCCGCGACGGCACGCCTCTGGAAAAATCCCTGGAGAAGCTGGCAAAAAAGACCATCCCGTATACCGACGACATTTTCATGTTCAACTATGCATGGAAGGGCGAAGAAGCATGGAAAACCGGCATCTATTCGGCCCACAAGGCCAAGCAAGTAGCCTGGAGCCGCCACTACTCAGCTTTCTGGAATGAGTCCATGGCCTTTTGCGAGATGTTCCTCCCCGAATTCGGCGCTGAGACTCCCGAGATAGAAATCATGTACTACAGAGCCGTCACAGGTAAGAAGGATTCCTTCGCCGACACCATGCGAATAGGTCAAAAGATCTGGACGCTGGAACGAGCCATCCGAGTCATGCACGGGAGAAGCCGCCAAACGGAGGACTTCTTCCCGTATATGTATAAGCCGGGAGCTTCGGGTATGGCCATCTACGGGGGCGTCCCCATTTACGAAAACGGTAAATGGCGCAGCGATAACGCTCCGGACATGTATGATCGGAGGGGTGTCGAAGACTTCAAGACCCACTTCTATGCCCTTGAGGGCTGGGACAAAGAACACGGCTGGCCCACGCGAAAGACACTGGAGGAATTCGGGATGAAAAGAGTCGCTGATACGCTGGCGGCCAGAGGAAGATTAGGAACCTTGTAAGACACCGCACCGGGATAGCCCGATAGATCGGAAGCTAGTACCGAAGGCTTCGCACAAGACAGGCCGCCATGCCCAATTTCGGAATCGGGCTCATGTGATTTCGCAAAGGCGACGAAAGGTCTCAAACCCGGGTTTTGTTGCCAGATGAGCGGCCAGATGCGGATCGTCCCAGCGGAAAAAGGGATTGGTGGCGCACTCTTCTTCCAACACCAGAGGTACAGTGGGCGCATACCAATTACCCCTTGCCTCAAGCTCCTTAAGCCGTTTGGCCAAGCGCGCGTTATGCGGATCAATTGCGGCAGACTCGCGGACGTATTGCAGTGTGTATTCATGCGCGCACCAGATCCGGGTTTTAAGCGGCAAAGACCTGATCTTGTTGATCGACTCAAACATTACTTCGGGCGTGGCTTCAAAAATATTGCCGATGGTAGCTCCAAAGACGGTGTCGCCCGAAAATAAGTCGCCGCCGCCGGCATCGTCGGCGAAAAAATAGGCGATGTGCGCTCGGGTGTGTCCAGGAACTTCGAGTATTTTAGCTTTCGCTCCTACTACCGTAATCTCGTCGCCGTCCCGGAGAAAAAACGATTGTCCGGAAATACGCCCCCGGTCAAGCAAGCTGCCATAAACGGCAACGCCCGGGCAGCGCCTGAGCAGCTGGGCGTTACCGCCGGTATGGTCTGCGTGATGATGGGTATTGAGGATTGCAACCAAGCGCCGGCGGGTCTTATTCAGATACGCCAAAACCGAATCTGCTGCTGCCGGATCGACTACCGCAGCTTCCGGCGCCGCGTCGTTGAGAAGTAGGTAAATATAGTTATCAGCCAATGCTCGAAGCGTTTCTACCTTCATTATCGGGTTAATCTTACTCCCAAATCGACCAGACGGCCATGCGATCGAGCCGATTTACTTGACTTGTCTCAGACCCATTGCAAGCCGTGCTTCGATTTTTTGAAGAGTTTGCCGACTAGGACCTATTGGATCGAGGCTGCCGAAATCCAAGCCGCCAAGGCATGTCAATGACAAAGAGAAGGATCATCAGATCGTCATAATTCTCTACTCGAGCAAGGTATGTGCCGTCAAGCATGGCGCATGATAAAAAGGTAACATTTACACCTCCGTCCCGTATCAACTATTGAGGATTTCCTAGGAGGCCCATTATGGGCAAATCAATAATGAAGTGTCTTCTCATCGGCCTTGTCATTCTTCTTGCAGTTGCCTTATGGGTATGTCCGGCGGAAACCCAAAATACACCTTCCTCCGAAGACATCGATGCCCGTGTTAGGCAGTTTCTCGACAGTCGGCGCTGGTCGTGGGGATCGTGGGGAGGTGGAAGCGTTCCCGAGGTCGACGGACAAGCCCTTTACAACATCATCGTAGAGCACGGATACAAAAGGGCTTTGGAAATAGGAACCGGAATCGGCCATTCGGGAATCTGGATCGCCTGGGCGCTTTCGCAGACCGGCGGTAGACTCATAACCATTGAGATCGACAAGTATAATTACGAGCAGGCACTCAAGAACTTCCGAGAAGTCGGCTTAGCCAAATATATCGACGCTCGCCTCGGCGATGCACATAAGCTGGTTCCAGAGCTTCCCGGGCCGTTCGATTTCGTATTCTGCGATGCCGACAAGGATTGGTATAAAAACTACCTTGATGCAGTCTTGCCTAAACTGACAATTGGAGGCTGCTTTGCCGCGCACAACGTCGCGGATTTCGGCTCCACAGGAGGATTCGGCGGGCGTTTCGGACGGAGTTTCCGAGGCGGTTTCGGTAGAGGCTTTGGAGCGGGGCCCTGGGGCTATGATTTTCTCGAATACGCTCGTAGTATTCCTAACCTGGAAACTAAGGTGCTGGACCTAAGGGGTTCCCACGGATTGTCGGTAAGCTACAAGGTTGCCGAGAAATAGATTGAGAACAATACTTCTTAAGCAGAAGCCCCGAGCCGTTTAAGGAATTAATATCGGCTTGATCCGGCTAAGCAAAAGACAACCGGTATTGGGTGCAAAAGAGAAGACAAACTTCTAAAAACCTACCGCCTTGTCAATCAGGGCGCAGCCTCCACTTCTACCTAAAGAAGCAAGGCCGTTTGCTTTGCATCCGCACTCATCTTATATTCAATTTTTGATTCTTGTCCACCAAGGGCAAGAGAAACCATACTGGGCGTCGATTGTCATCCTTTGATGACATATCGGCCACTACTGCAACACATAAAATAGTAGCAATTATTTTAGCAAGGGGGTTTTGAGCTGTTTCCAGGGCATTCGACTCACGGCCGGTTGAATGGTTGGCTTTGCAGGGTAGATACGAAAATTTGCGATAGCTTGTGGTGCAATCTGTGCTAATCTACCTGCAAACGCAAAAATAAGTAGTTACGGGTGCGGGAAAGACTGGTGCTTCAGCCGGCTCCCCGATTCAGATCGTTTTGCCGGCCGACATGCGCAACCTTTTTATGAAACGGCAAATGACCGGCTGCCTTCATAGACGGAGATACGATGACGGAAGCACCGAACTCGAGCTGTTCTCTAAAAGCGAGGTGGAGACGTGAAATCGGCTAAAGAAATGAACTTATCAGGACCCCTTTCCCGTTTTTGGGAAGCGAGCTGCGATTTTGGATTATCGCTACTTGAGCAGATTCTTTCGCACCACAATCTGCGCACTTTTTTGTTGAAAGAAATCGAAAAATACGCCGTTAGCTGCGCAAACAGCAAGCCATCCGCTCGATGTCCTGAGCGTGTCTTACAGGATCAAGCGGATTTGTTAAGTGCAATTTTTGCATCCGTATCTCGTGCGCTTGATAGAGGCCAGATTTCCCAAGCGGCTCTGAAGGGATTGCTGAGGTCGTTGCTGATTAATGTTGTTTTGAGACGAGGCCAAGGGATGGATCGCGCAGTAGCGGAGTTTGCCAAGAGACACAAAGGCAGTTCCCCACCTTCTTTTCTCGTTATCAGTCCTACGAATGCTTGCAATCTGCGATGCACGGGATGCTACGCCAGCTCGGGGATGCCGGTTTGCAAGCTGGAGTGGGAGGTGCTAAACCGAATCATCACCGAAGCCAAAGAACTATGGGCGGTTCGCTTTTTCACGATCTCCGGCGGTGAGCCGCTGATATATAAATCCGCGGGCAAAAACATTTTGGATCTGGCCGATGAGCACCGTGAGTGCTTCTTCCAATTTTATACCAACGGCTGCTTTATCGACCGCTCAACGGCAGAACGATTGGCAGAGCTTGGCAATATTGTCCCTGCAATTTCAGTCGAGGGGCTTGAAACTCGAACCGACGCCCGCCGCGGAGCGGGCGTTTTCAGGCAGATCCTTTGCGCCATGGAGCACCTACGCCGGGCCGGAGTGCCCTTCGGCATCTCAATCACTGCGACCCGGGAAAATGCTGAGGAAATCCTCTCCGATGAATTTATAGATTTTTTCTTTAGTAAGCAACAAGCCGTCTTCGGATGGATATTTCAATATATGCCCATCGGCCGTAGCTATACGGTAGACCTCATGGTTACGCCTGAGCAGCGACTGCGCATGTGGAGACAAACCTGGCGAATCATCAGAGAAAGAAAAATCATGCTCATTGACTTCTGGAATTGTGGAACGGTTACCATGGGATGCATTGCCGCCGGCAACGGCTATCTTTATATCGACTGGAACGGCAAGGTAATGCCTTGCGTATTCGTGCCCTACTCTGCAGCCAACATCCTGGATGTCTACAAAGACGGCGGAACCCTGGATGACCTGTTCCGCATACCCTACTTTGAAGCCATCCGCCGATGGCAGTCGGATTATGAACACAGCGGCGGCCGTGACGGACAGATGGGCAACTGGCTTAGGCCTTGCTCATTGCGCGATCACTATGCTACGGGCCGTAAACTAATCGAAGAATATTGTGCTGAGCCGCAGGATCAATTTGCAGCCGAAGCCTTAAGGGATGAAAACTACGCAAGCCAATTGCTGGATTACGACCACAATTTAGAGCAGGTGTTTGATCCGGTCTGGGAACAGGAATATATCGCTCCCGCTCTGACCTGTGAGAAAGTATTGACCGACGATGGACGACACGCAGCTCAGCTCTGAGGCGAAAACTTCGCCTGCTTCTGCCGCATCCGCAGGTTAGGTTTTTTACGTTCCCGCACCTGATCTCGGGTTTGTTATCTCCCTCCCCTTTTTATGGGATATCAATGCTCGAATCCGCGGGACGGGCGCTGGGGAAATAGTCCTGCAAAGCCCTGACTTCCCATGTCCGATTACGCGCGTAGCGCAAAGCCGCGATGGTGGCCCGGGCGCCTGATTCCGTCGTTACAATCGGTATACTGCGCAGGATGGCTTCCGAGCGGATTTTTACCTCGTCCACCCGGGTACGGGTCCCGCTGGGCGTATTGATAATGAGTGTAATTTTGCCTTCTTTCATCAGTTCGAGAGCGTTGGGCGACCGGTTCTCTTGGAGCTTTCGCAAGGCCAGCACGGATTCGATCCCCGCTGAGCGCAGAGTTGCGGCCGTGCCCTCGGTGGCGGCCAGCTCGAAACCGAGATCCGCCAGTTCCCAAGCGATTTCGCCGATCCATGATTTATCTCCGTCCGCGACACTGAGAAAAACCAGCCCGTGAGTGGGAAGCATCTGGCCGGCAGCAATTTGACTCTTCCAGTAAGCCATCTCAAAGCTGGAATCAATACCCATGACCTCGCCGGTAGATTTCATCTCCGGCCCGAGAATCGGATCCACGCCCGCAAAGCGATTAAAAGGCAGCACGGCCTCCTTGACCGCAAACCAGTGCTGCCGCTCAGGACGCGGACCGAGGCCCATATCCTTGATCTTGTGCCCGACGACTATCCGCGCCGCCAGTTTGGCCAGCGGCACTCCCGTGGCTTTACTTACATAAGGCACCGTGCGCGAGGCACGCGGGTTGATTTCGAGAATGTAAATCTCGTTGCAGCGCACGGCAATCTGGACATTCATCAATCCCTTGACCTCCAGGGCCAGAGCAATTCTGCGGCATGCATCTTCAATCCGCCGCTGCAGGGAAACATGCAGACTGTGGGGCGGCGTACAGCAGGCGCTATCGCCGGAGTGTATGCCGGCCTCCTCAATATGCTGCATGATGCCGCCGATATACACCGTCTCGCCGTCGCACAGCAGGTCCACATCTACCTCAATGGCGTGGTCAAGGTAGCGATCGATCAATACCGGAAATCCCGGGCTGGCCTTGAATGCAGCCTCGACAAAGGGCCGGGCTTCGCTTTTGTCCGCCGCAACCATCATGGCACGGCCGCCCAGCACATAAGACGGACGGATCATCACGGGGTAACCTATACGGTCGGCGACGGCGAGGGCGTCATCCACGGTTAAAGCCGTCCCGCTTTCGGGCTGGCGCAAGCCTAACTGATGGAGCAGAACGCGCGTTTGCTCGCGGTCCTCGGCCTTGTCAATGCTCACCGGCGAAGTGCCGAGGATCGGGACGCCGGCTTTCATTAGGGGGATGGCCAGATTGAGCGGCGTTTGCCCGCCCATTTGCACGATCACGCCCATGGGACGCTCGTTCTCGTAGATGTTCATCACGTCCTCAAACGTCAGCGGCTCGAAATAAAGTTTGTCGGCCGTGTCGTAGTCCGTACTAACCGTCTCTGGATTGCTGTTGACCATGATGGTCTCGTAACCCAGTTCACGGAGAGCCATTACTGCATGTACGCAGCAATAGTCAAACTCGATGCCCTGGCCGATACGGTTGGGCCCGCTGCCTAAGACCATGACTTTCTTTCGGTCGCTCACCCGCGACTGGTCCTGTTGCGCTGCATAACTGGAATAGAAATAGGGCGTATAGGCCTCGAATTCCGCGGCGCAGGTATCTACCAGCCGGTAAACCGGCCGGATACCGGCCGCCTGCCGTTGACGGCGTATGTCAAGCTCGGTAACGCCCGGGCCCCGGAGCGCGGCGATCTGCCGATCCGAGAAGCCAGCTCTCTTGGCGCGGCGCAATAATTCCGGATCAAGCGGCCGATCCTTGGGAGCTGCGAGCAACTCGCGCTCGATGTCCACGATCTGAGCCAGGTTGTCGATAAACCAGGGATCGATATGAGTAAGAGCAGCGATTCTTTCAATAGGAATGCCACGTTTTAGCGCGCACTTGGCCGCTACATGCCGGTCCTGGTCGGTGATGGCAAGCTGCTCCTCCAGCCGCTCGGTGATGATACGTTGTTCTGCCTTGAGATCAAGTCCGTCCACTCCGATTTCCAGCCCTCGGAATGCCTTCTGAAGCGCCTCGCGCAGGTTGCAACCGATGGCCATGGTCTCGCCCACTGACTTCATGCTTACTCCCAACCGCGGATCGACGCCGGTGAACTTCTCGAAGGCAAAGCGCGGGACCTTGACCACGCAGTAATCAAGTGTGGGCTCGAAGCTTGCGGGGGTCTCCCTGGTAATATCGTTGGGCAGTTCGTCCAGAGTGTAGCCCACGGCCAGTTTGGCCGCGATCTTAGCAATAGGAAACCCGGTAGCCTTGCTGGCCAGGGCGGAGCTGCGCGATACACGCGGATTCATCTCGATAACCACCATGCGGCCGGTTTTCGGATTAACCGCGAACTGCACGTTCGAACCGCCGGTTTCGACGCCGATGGCGCGCAGCACTTTGATCGCGCTATCGCGCATTTGCTGGTACTCGGCGTCGGTCAGAGTTTGCGCGGGTGCGACGGTGATACTATCGCCGGTGTGGATGCCCATCGGATCAAGATTCTCGATGGAACATATGATCACGCAGTTGTCCTTACGGTCGCGCATAACCTCGAGCTCAAATTCCTTCCAGCCCCAGACCGATTCCTCAAGCAGAACGCTATGCTTCAGACTGGCCTTCAGCCCGCCTGCGACAATGGTCCGCAGTTCATCCATGCTGTGCGCCGTGCCGCCACCCGTCCCCCCGAGGGTGAAGCTGGGCCGGACGATGATGGGAAATCCCAGCTCTTCAGCAAAAGCCTCGGCCTCGTCGAGGGAGCTAACCATCCGGCTGCGCAGGCATTCGAGACCGGCCTTGATCATGGTTTCCTTGAACAAGTCTCGGTCTTCGGCCCGCTTGATGACCTCCGCATTCGCTCCGATCATCTCGACCCCGTACCGGTCAAGAATGCCCCGCTCGGCAGCCTCGAGCGAGATGTTCAGCCCGGTCTGGCCGCCCAGTGTCGGCAGCAGCGCCTGGGGTCGCTCCTTGGCGATAACCTTCTCGACCGTCTCTACGGTAATCGGCTCGACGTAGGTGCGGTCGGCCATCTCCGGATCCGTCATGATGGTGGCGGGATTGCTGTTTATCAGCACAACCTGGTAACCTTCCTCACGCAATGCTTTACAGGCCTGGGTGCCGGAGTAGTCAAACTCGCACGCCTGCCCGATGACGATCGGCCCGGAGCCTATGATCAGGATCTTTCGGATGTCGGTCCGCTTAGGCATACTACTCCCATTCTATGGTCGACGGTGGTTTTGAGCTGATGTCGTATACTACCCGGTTGATTCCTCTCACCTCGTTGATGATCCGTGCCGAGATCTTCTCCATGGTCTCGTAGGGCAGGCGGAACCAGTCCGCAGTCATGCCGTCCATGCTCTGGATACAGCGAACGGCACAGACGTTATCGTAAGTCCGCCTGTCGCCCATCACCCCCACCGTGTGCACCGGCAGCAAGACAGCAAACGACTGCCACACATCGCGGTAGTTGGGCAGCTTCTGAATTTCCTCCTGCACGCGCAGGTCGGCCTGCTGGAGCACAGCAACACGTTCCCGAGTAACCTCTCCTATGATGCGCACGGCCAGTCCCGGACCCGGGAACGGCTGCCGATACACAATGAAATCCGGGAGACCGAGTTCGCGTCCTAATTGTCTGACCTCGTCCTTGAACAGTTCCCGGAGCGGTTCGATCAGGCGGAATTTGAGATCTTTCGGCAGGCCGCCTACATTGTGATGACTCTTGATAGTGGCTGACGGGCCGCCGACGGGAGAAGCGCTTTCGATCACATCAGGATACAGAGTACCTTGGGCAAGAAACTTAACCCTACCGAGTTTGCGCGCCTGCTCGGCAAAAACATCGATGAAGGTTTTGCCGATGATTTTACGCTTGGCCTCCGGATCGGTCACGCCGCGCAGGCGCCTGAAGAACAAGTCTGCGGCCCGGACTACGTGCAGATCCATGCCAAAGGTCCTGCCGAAGATGTCTTCCACGCTGATCACGAGGCGACCCAATTCTGCCGCAGCCCGGATTTCAAAGGGCATTCTTTCCCCAATTTTCGC
>FWPV01010337.1_pt1 | contig 15332 bp, 13 predicted proteins | sample 2228371 | NCBI WGS metagenome assembly FWPV01 (sample SAMEA103939776, study PRJEB20133) | metagenome | reverse complement strand
GAAATTATGAGTTCAGTGATAGAGGTAAAACTCAAAGACGCCAAGGGGCGGTACTATGCCAACCCTCAGGATCTGCCGCTGGTGCCTGGGGAGTGGGTAGTGGTCAACCACGAGAACAGCATGGAGGTGGGGGTGGTGGGCCGGGTGCGGCGCATCCAACCTGAAAAATTAACCATCTCCGGCGAGGTGCTGCGCAAGGCTGGCGAGGAGGAGATAGCCAGGCTGCAGGCCAACCGGCGACGGGAGGAGGAAGCCTACTGGGCCTGTCTGGAGCTGGTGGCCAAACACGGCCTTCAGATGAACCTGGTGGATGTCGAGGCCAAGTACGACGGATCGAAACTGACCTTCTATTTCACGGCCGAGAAGAGGGTGGACTTCCGGGGCCTGGTGCGCGACCTGGCCGCCATGTTCAAGGGCCGAATCGAGATGAGGCAAATAGGGGTCAGGGACGAAGCCCGCAAGGTGGGGGGCTATGGCCTGTGCGGCCGGGAGCTATGCTGCGTCACTTGGCTTAGGGAGTTCGAGCCCATCACCCTGAAGATGGCTAAGGAGCAGAACCTGTCCATGACCTCCAACAAGATGTTGGGCCTGTGCAGCCGACTGATGTGCTGTCTGATGTATGAGGACGAGTTCTACGAGGAGACGGCCCGGGATATGCCGCGGGTGGGCACGGTGGTGGTTACGCCCCGGGGACAGGGCACGGTCTACCGGGTGGATATCTTCCACCAAAGAGTGTTCGTCAAGTTCGAGGAGGGTGTCGGAGATTTTCAACTTTCGGAAATAAGCCTGCCATGAATACCTTCTATGTGACCACCCCCATCTACTATGTAAACGACGAGCCCCACATCGGCCACGCCTACACCACCATTCTGGCCGATGTCCTGGCCCGCTACCACCGCCTCTTCGGCCGTCAGAGCTTCTTCCTCACCGGGCTCGACGAACACGGCCAGAAGGTGCAGGAGGCGGCCGCCCGGAGGGGAGTGGCGCCCCAGGAGCACTGCGACCTCATGTCCCGGCGGTTCCTGGACCTCTGGGAGCGATTGGAGATCAAATACGACGATTTCATCCGGACCACTCAAGAGCGGCACCAGCAGGTGGTGCGGCAGATCCTGGCCCGGCTATATGACCAGGGGCAGATCTATGCCGCCGAATACGACGGCTGGTACTGTGTGCCGGACGAGAGGTTCTGGACCGAGAAGGACCTGAGGGAGGGCAATTGCCCGGACTGCGGGAGGTCGGTGGTGCGCCTCTCGGAGAAGAACTATTTCTTCAGGATGTCCCAACATCAGATCTGGCTGGTGGAGACGATTGAATCTGGAAGGATAAGGATACGGCCCGAGACCAGGCGCAACGAAGTGCTGGGCTTCCTCAAACAGCCCCTGGGCGACCTGTGCATCTCCCGTCCCAAGAAGAGGCTGTCCTGGGGCATAGAATTGCCCTTCGACCGCGACTATGTGACCTATGTCTGGTTCGACGCCCTGATCAACTATATCTCGGCCATCGGATATGCCTCCAGCGACGAGTCCAAGTTCTGGAGGCTGTGGCCCGAGTCGCGGCACCTTATCGGCAAGGACATCCTCACCACCCATGCCGTCTATTGGCCGACCATGCTGCACGCCGCCGGCCTGGAGCCGCCGCACACCATCCTGGCCCACGGCTGGTGGCTGGTGGACGACGCCAAGATGTCGAAGTCGCGCGGCCAGACGGTCAAGCCCCTGGAGATGGCTTCAATATATGGGGTGGACCAGTTCCGCTACTTCCTGATGCGGGAGATGGTTCTGGGCCAGGACGCCAATTTCTCGGAGGAGGCGCTGGTGGGCCGCATCAACTCGGACCTGGCCAATGACTACGGCAACCTGGCCAGCCGGGTGTTCAAGATGGTGGAGACCTACTGTGGGGGGGTGGTCCGCGAACCGAAGAAGTTGCGAAATGACGACGAGGATCTGAAGTCATTAGCTCTTGGGCTGGGTGATAAGGTCAGAGAGGCGGTGGAGGGGTTCGACCTCAACGGTGCCCTGGCCATGGTCATGGACGCGGTCAAGGCCACCAACCGTTATGTGGAGGCCAACGCACCCTGGAGGCTGGCCAGAGAGGGGGACCAGGAGCGGATCGACACCGTGCTGAACACCGCGGCCGAGACCTTGCGGATATGCTCCATCCTCCTGTCGCCGGCCATGCCCGTCAAGTGCCGGCAGCTGCTGTCGCAGTTGGGCATAGAGGATGAACCATCGCTCAAGAGGGCCCAGGAGTGGGGCCTGGTGAAACCAGGCACTAAGATAAAATCCGGAGAGCCGCTCTTTCCCCGGATCGACGTTAAAACAAAGTCAGAGGGCAGCCCCTCGACTTCGCTCGGGACAAGAAGGCAGAAAGCAGAAAACGAAAAGCAGATGGAACAAATCAAAGGTGATAAGGGAGACGTCCAGCCGGCCGAGGAATTGGTGGACATCGACTACTTCAAGAAGATCCAGTTGCGCACCGCCGACGTCGTCTCGGCCGAGAAGGTCCAGGGCGCCGACAAGCTGCTGCGGCTCCGGATCAAGATTGGCGAGGAGACCCGTCAGATACTGGCCGGCATCGCCCAGTGGTATACGCCGGAGTCCCTGGTGGGGAAGCAGATAGTGGTGGTGGCCAACCTCAAGCCGGCCAAGATCCGGGGCCTGGAGTCCAACGGCATGCTGCTGGCCGCCCAGGACAATGACGGGGTGGTCATCCTGACGCCGGAGCGCAGGACCCAGAGCGGCAGCGGGATCAAATGACCGGCTGACGTAAAAAGCCCCGCAGCGCCTCGACTAGGCTCGACGACCGGCTGCGGGGCTTTTGAGTTTACCGAACGATAGATTCAGAAATCTATCCCCTTTTCTCCTCCTCAGGGCCCTTCTCCCCGCCCGGCATCACCGGCATCCGGGGGTGCTTGGCGAAGGAGAAGGTCAATTGCTCGTACCAGGTGTCCGAGGAGACGGCCATCCTTAAGATGTTCTTCCACAGGTCCACCGGCGGCCCGAAGTGCTGCCAGTCGACCACCATCACCCGGACGCCGCGCCGCCGCATCTCCTGCACCAGCAGTCTGTAGTTCTTGTCCAGATGCTGCAGGTAGTCCAGGGGGACCCCGGCCTCCTGCTCCCGGGCCCGGGCGGCCATGCGGCGATGGCACTCCTCGGGCGGGACGTCCAGAAAGACGAAGATGTCGGGCGGCATCACGTCGCGGCTCATGTTGCGGAAGACGTCCACGTACAGTTGGTATTCCTCCCGGGTCATGAAGCCCCGCTCCATGGCAGTGGTGGCGAAGACGGTGTCGCCGTAGATGGGCCGGTCCTGGATGACCACGCTGCCCTGAGAGCCCCAGGCCAGCTCCACCGCCAGCCGGTGCTGTTCGTAACGCTGGCAGAGCATGAACATCTGCATGGCGAAGCCGCCCCCGGTGTTCTGGCCGGTGCGCAGATCGTCATAGTAGCGGCTGAGGAAATGGGCGAACTTGGGGTGGTGGGTGGGCTCCTCCAGCACCCGAGCCGACCAGCCCGAGCTGGAGGCGGCCGAGCAGATGGCATGGCAGGCATTGGTCTTGCCGGCGCCGATATTGGCATCCACGGTGATGAACAATCCCTGGCGCCGGGCGGTCTCTTCAGGCGGCATAGGGCCTTCCCCCGATAAATATTCTTGGTCGTTTTACTGGAGTTCAGTTTACTGCATGCACGGAGATTTGTCAAGAAATAATTGACCTTCGACCGGTTGCCTTTCAACCCTGGTTTGTATATAATGAGACGATGTCAACCGGGCTGCGGGGATAAGCAGTAGTCGATAGGAGGCAGTCTGTATGGAGGATGCCCTCAAGAGAATGACCTCCCTGGAGAGAAGGGAGTTGGATATCGTTCTGGGTCAGTTTTTGGAATCGGCCGAGAGCAAGGAGGCCACGGCCTTCCTCAGGTACCTCAAAGCCAGCCAGAGGGATTCCCGACAGTCTTTGTTGGCCAGGCTGCCACTCAAGGCGGCCCAGTGGACCCAGGAGAGGATGGAATCTGTGGAGCCGGCCGGGGCCAGGGAAGTCGAAAAGATGGAGAGGAAGTTGTCCCGGCTGCTGGACCGACTGCCGGCTTTGGTCCGGGCCACGGAGACGGCCACCCGCAGGGCGGCCAAGATCATGGCTAAGAACAGGGAGTTGATAAAATCCCATTTTCCCGAATTGTCGAAGATAGTCTCCGACCAGCAGAAGGGCCTGCCGCGCGGCAGCCTGCAGAAACCGGTTCCGCCCGGTGCCGAATTGATCGAACTGCCGCCGCCGGACACGGTCAATCTGGTAAGACCAGAGATCTCGGAATGCATCACCCGGAGGCAGAGCCGGCGAAAGTTCACCCACGAGCCCCTCACCCAGGCAGAGATCTCCTACCTGCTCTGGGCCACCCAGGGGGTGCGCCAGGTTTTAGGGGACGGCAAGGCGGCCCGACGCCAGGTGCCCTCGGGTGGCAACATGCATCCTCTGGAGACCTACATCGCTGCCAACCGGGTGGAGGGCCTTAAGCCCGGGCTCTATCGCTACCTGCCCCTGGACCACCAGCTGGTATTTCTTTATACTATTAAAAATCAGGCCCGGGCCCTGTCCCAGGCCGCCCTGGGCCAGGGCTTTGTGGGGGACTGCGGCGCCACCTTCATCTGGAGCGCCCTGCCCTACCGCAGCGAATGGCGCTACACTGTCGAGGCTGCCAAATTGGTGCTTCTGGATGCCGGCCATGTCTGCCAGAACCTCTATTTGGCCTGCGAGGCCTTGGGTCTGGGCACCTGCGCCATTGGGGCCTACGACCAGAAGAGGTTCGACAAAATCTGCCGCTTGGACGGGGTGGACGAGATGGTGGTCTATGCGGCGCCGGTGGGGCGGGTGGCCGGGTGAGATGGTCCTATTATAATTTATAAGAGGAATAGATAGTGGGCCGGATCGAAGAACTACAGGCCAGACTGGCGGAACTGGAGAGGAGATCGGCCTCGGCGGCCGAGCGGGCCGACCTGCTGAACCAGCTGGCCTATGCCTATTCCAAAGTGGATGCTGCCAAGGCCCGAGAGATGGCTCGAGACGCCCAGCGTCTTTCCCAGGAGGCCGGTTATTCTTTGGGTCAGGCCGGAGCCCTGTGGGTAATGAGCCTCGGCAGCTTCTGGCAGGGGCAGTATTCAGAGGCCATAGCTTACAGCACCCAGGCGCTGGAGATTTACGAAGGGGCTCATGATCTGGAGGGCCAGGCCAAGGGACACAACATCCTCGGCTCTTGCTATCTCAAGATGGGCGACCACGCCCGAGCCCTGATCCATCATCTCAAGAGCCTGAAGTTCTACCATCTCGGACGCGACCCGAGAGGCCAGGCCCTGGTCTACAACAATCTGGGGGCGGACTACGCCGCCATCGCCGATTACGGCCGGGCTTTGGAGTATTACCAGCAGAGCCTGTCGCTGAAGAGAGAGGGCGGACACTCGGACGAGGCCTCCACCCTGATGAACATCGGCACGGTCTACGAACATATGGAGGAGTATCCGGCAGCCCTGGAGCACCACCGTCAGGCCCTGAAGCTCTTCGAGGAGGCCCACGACGCCCGGGTGTGCCTCTGCTACAACAATATCGGCGGCGTTTTCGAGAAACTCAAGGAATATCAGAAGGCGCTGGGGTATTTCCAGAAGGGGCTGGAGGCGGCCAGGGCCCGGGGCATGCGGCAGGTGGAGGGGGCCATCCTCGCCAACATCGGGGTGGTGCTGCATCATCTGGGCCAGGACCGCCAGGCCCGGGAATGTTTCGAGCAGAGCCTGGCCATAGCCCAGGAGATCGGGGAGCAGGGGGATGCGGCCGAGGATTTGATGCATCTGGCGGTAGTGGCTTTGGACAAGGGCACCTTGAAGGAGAGCCTGGATTTCTTAAATAGGGCCCGGGAGATAGCGGAACGGATGAACTCCCCAGAGCTCAAGAGCCGCATCCTGGAGATATACTCTCAGGCCTATGGTCAGTACGATATGCTGGCGGAAGCCTATCGCTATCTAAAAGAACATGTCGAACTGGAGAAAACCCGACAGCGCCAGTCACTGGAGAAAACCCTCTACCGCATCAAGATCCAGCAGCAGGTCGGAGAGCAGGCCCGGGAGGTGGAGGCCCTGAGGCGGCGGGAGAGGGAATTGGAGGAGGCCAACCGCCGTCTGGAGGAGATGAATGCCAGACTAAGAGAGGCCGACCAGCAAAAGGAGTTCTTGCTGCGCACCCTGGAGGAACAGAACCGCCGGCTGGAGGGCCTGGTCACCGAAGACCTGAAGACCAGCCTCTATAATCAACCGGCCTTCTTCCAGAAATTGGAACAGGAGGGAGCCCGGGCCAAACGTTACCAGCAGGACCTGTCCTGGGCGGTTATGGTGGTGGAGAACTATAGGGCGCTGACGGCCAAACTCTCTCCGGCCAAATTGGACCGAGCCCTGGCCACCCTGGCCCGGATCATCAAGGAGCAGATCAGAATGGTGGATCTGGCCGGACTCTTCGACCCGGCCACCTTCCTGCTGGCCTTTCCCCAGACCAATGTCAGGAAGGCCGAGGCCATCTGCCAGCGACTGCAGCGGGCTATGGAGCACCACCATTGGGATGAACTCCAATCCGGCCTGTCGGTCTCCCTCAAATGGAGGGCGCAGGCCTGGCGCCAGGAGCTGAAGCCCGAAGAGATAGTAGAGGCCATCAGGGATCTCAGGGAGACGGACCGGGAGAGAAAAAAGTAGAGGGGAGAGGATGAAGAGGTTCTGTTTACTTCTGGGCTCTGTTTTACTGGGGGGGCTGCTGGCGGTGGCCGATCCGGCCGCCGTCTACTTCACCCGGAGGAGCGACGGCCAGGGGGTGCTTCAGGTCTACGAGAAGCTCAAGTCCAGTGTCAGAGGCCGGACGGCCATCAAGGTGCATTTCGGCGAGGAGGGAAACAAGAACTATATCAAACCGGATATGGTCAAGCCGCTGGCCCAGAGGCTCGGGGCCACTTTGGTGGAGACCAATGTCCTCTACTCCGGGCCGAGGCAGAAGACCCAGACCCATCTGAAACTGGCCAGATCCCATGGCTTCGACTTCGCCCCCATCGATATCCTGGACTCCGAGGGCGAGACCGCCTGGCCCTGTTCCACCGAGCGCTACAGCCGGGTGCTGGTGGGGAGCCATCTTAAGAATTACGGTACCATCGTCATGCTCAGCCACTTCAAAGGACACGGGCTGGCCGGGTTCGGCGGGGCCATCAAGAATATCGCCATGGGTCTGGCCTCGCCGGCCGGCAAAAGGGCCATGCACGCCGATCTGGTTCCGGCCTACGATGCCGAGAAATGCGTCCACTGCAACGCCTGCGTGGTCCAGTGTCCGGCCCGGGCCATCAAATCAGGCACCATTGCCATCGATCGTCGCAAATGCATCGGCTGCGGCCAGTGCCTTCAGATCTGTCCGGCCGGAGCCCTGTTGCCGCCACGGGGACGGGTGGGGACCGATGAGTTCAACCGACGGCTGGCCGAGTATGCCAAGGCCATCGCCGACAGTGTCCCCATGGTATATATCAATATATTGGTCGATATCTCGCCGGAATGCGACTGCGCCTCGGGCGCCCGCCCGCCCTTCGTCAAGAACATTGGGATTTTGGCCTCCACCGATCCGGTGGCCATAGACCAGGCCAGCCTGGATCTGGTGAACCAGGCCCAGGCCTGCCAGGACGCCTTCCTCAAGGAGGTAGGCCAAAGCGGCGTAGTACAACTGGAGCACGGGGAAAAAATAGGTTTGGGAAAGAGAAAATACAGGCTGATAGAATTATGAAGTGGTCGACCAGGGACATCAAAAAGAACTCTACCTGGCGGCCCGGGACTACTATTTAGCCCGGCCCTGGGAGGTCATCCCCGACTCCTCGATCTTCGGCCTCTGTTTGTACCAAAGCGACGTTCCCTTCTTCTGCTCGGTCCTGGGCAATTCCGGCCTGGTCCAGGGATTGACCGTCTATCCGGGAGGGCAGGGCTTGAAGACCCTAGACCGTATCTTCCAGGACTCTGGGGAGGGAGAGGGCGACGAAGATTTCATTTTCGAACAGTCATGCTTCACCGTCATGTTCGGCGAGCGCCGAGAAATTCTTCCCAAGGAGCTGGAGTTTCTGCAGAGGTTGGACTGGAAGAGGTTGGCTCCAGGGTGCTGGCCGAATTTCCGCAGCCTGGTGCCGGGCTATTGTCCCTGGTACTATAGCCGCAATGAGATGGTGGTCATGTACCAGGCTCTGAGACAGGCGGTGGAGATCGCCGAAAAGTACGCCCGCCGTCCCCAGGACATCGGACCCCGCCAGGACGGGGCGGTGCTCTTCAGGATCGGCCAGGGCCGATACTGGCAGGAGAAGAGGCTGGTGCCGGTGGAGATATTTGGGCACGAGGAGAAAAAGAGGCTGGATCGAGAAACGGTCGAACGGATATCCAAGTTCAAGGAGAAGGCGCTGGACAGAAGCGGAGAATGGGAGATAGACGTCTTCTACGTCAAGACTATGGTGAAGGACCGAAGGCCCTATTTCCCCTATGTCTGGGCGGCCATGGAATGCGGCAGCGGGTTGATCCTGCATCTGGAGGCTGGCCGAAGGGATGAGGCCTCGATCCTTTTTCGGAAACAGTTTCTCTCGCTCTTGGAGGGACTGCCGCTGTGGCCGGCCAGCATCAGGTTCAAGAAGCCGGTGGTAGAGGAGATCTTCGGGCCGCTGGCTGCGGCTTTGGGGATCGAAATGGTGAAAGCCCAAGGCCTGGAATTTGTCGAGGAGATGCGGACAGGGATGGAAGAATTTTTCAAACACCCTCATAGGAGAGGGGAGGAATGATGAATAACCAAAGACAGCGTTGTTTCGGTCTGCTCTTGGCCGGACTTTGGGCTTGGGGGATGGCGGCCCTCCCGGCCATGGCCCAGAGGCCGCTGCTGTCCCTGATGGCCCAGGAATTGGAGCGGGAGTTCGCCGAACTGGCCCAGCAGGAGGTGCCGCCCTACTACCTCTCCTTCCGAGTGGACGACATTACCACCACCGACATCGAGGCCTCGTTCGGAGACCTGATGGCCTCGGACAGGGACCGCCGCCGCATTCTGACCGTCCAGGTGCGGGTGGGCAGTCCGCAATTGGACAACACCCATGAGGTCCGCTACCAGGACGGCGATCTGCAGCTGGGGTGGGGCGATTCCCGCTGGGCGCCTTTTCCCCTGGAGGACCGGCCCCAGGCCGTGGCCCAGGCCTTGTGGCAGAGGACCGACCTAGAGTACCGGCGGGCGGTGGAGGATCTGGCCAAGGTCAGAGCCAATGTGGCGGTGACCGTCGAGGCCGAGGACAAGTCCCCAGATTTTTCGCCGGCGCCGGTGGAGGTCTACGAACAGCCGCTCCTGCCCGAGATCTCTTTCGACCAGATCCTCTGGGAGCAGAGGCTGCGAAGGATATCACGACTGTTTTTGAACGACCCGGATATAAACCGTTCCTCGGTGAGCCTGCGCCTGACCAGGGTGGAGAAGTATTTCGTCTCCAGCGAGGGCGCCCGGCTGGTCCACGGCCGGACCGCGGCCCGCCTGAACCTCTGGGGCGAGGTCAAAGCCGAGGACGGCATGGTGCTCCCCCTCTACAAAACCTATTTTGCTTTTACTCTGGATAGTCTGCCCTCGGAGGAGAGACTGTTGGCCGAGGCCGGAGAGCTGGTGAGGAAACTGTCGGCCATCAAGAAGGCGCCGATAGTGGAGGCCTATGCCGGTCCGGCTCTGTTGACCGCGGGCTCGGCCGGGGTATTCTTCCACGAGATCTTCGGGCATCGGGTGGAGGGCGAGCGCCAGAAGAGCGAGTACGACGCTCAGACCTTCAAGCGGAAGGTGGGCCAGCCGGTGCTGCCGCGCCAGCTCAGCGTCTATTTCGATCCCACCAGTGAATACTACCGCGGGCTGGCCTTGAACGGCGCCTATCTCTTCGACGACCAGGGGGTGCGGGGCCAGAGGGTGGAGGTGGTCAAAAACGGGATACTGAGAGGTTTCCTCATGTCCCGCACTCCGATCGATGGCTTTCCCCGTTCCAACGGCCACGGCCGGGCCCAGGCCGGGATGCAGCCGGTGGCCAGGCAGTCCAACCTGATAGTGGAGACCTCGCAGCGGCTGAGCCTGGAGGAACTGCGCCGACTTTTTCTGGCCGAGGTCAGGCGACAGGGCAAGGAGTACGGATACCTTTTCGCCGATGTCACCGGCGGCTTCACTATGACCGGACGCTTCATCCCCAATGCCTTCAATGTCACCCCCACCGAGGTCTACCGGGTGTATGTCGACGGACGGCCCGACGAGCTGGTGCGCGGGGTGGATTTGGTAGGCACTCCGCTGTCGGTATTCTCCCAGATCGCAGCCGCCGGCGGCGAGCCCGAGGTGTTCAACGGAACCTGCGGGGCCGAATCCGGAGGCGTGCCGGTGTCGGCCGTCTCCCCGGCCCTGTTCGTCAAACAGATAGAGATCCAGCGCCAGGACAAATCCCAGGCCCGACCCCCCATCCTGCCCCGGCCCAGCATCGGCCGGCATCAGGCCCTGGACCAGGCCCGGTGGGATGCTCGAGGGACGGTTTATATGGAGGAGGCCCGATGAACCGGATATTATCTAAAGCCGCGGTCGGAGTCCTGTTGGCCCTAGGGCTGGCCGCCGCCCTTTGGGCCGAGCCCAGCGATTCGATGAGGCTGGCCATGGAGCAGGAGATGCAGCGCACCATGGAGGAATTGTCTCTGGGCGACCTCAAAAGGCCCTGTTTCGCCGGCTTCACCCTGAGCCGGGCCAGGACGCTCCAGATAACGGCCAGTTTGGGCGCCATCGTAAGATCAGACCTTTCGCCGCAGGATCGGGCCCGGGTCAGACTGTTGGTGGGCAGCCATAAGATGTCCAATGAGAACTATATGTTCTCCGGCAATTGGACCCAGAGCGATGATATACCTCGGGACGACAGCCGCCGCGGCATCCGCCAGGTGCTGTGGAGGATAGTCGACGGCCGCTATAAGGAGCATGCTGAGGAGCTGGAGAAGAAGTTGGCCGCCATCGCCCAGCAGAACTTGGCGCCCGAGGACACCTCTTTGCCGGACCTGGCCCCGGCTTCGCCCTTGACCTATGAGCGGACAGCGGCCCGGGTCGAGTGGGAGCCAGCCTATTGGCAGGATCTGGCCCGAAGGCTCTCCGCCATCTTCCTGGATTATCCCCAGATCCAGGCATCGCAAGTATCATTGTACGCCTACCAGGCCGAGGTATGTTATCTGAACAGCGAGGGCACCTGGGCCAGATATCCGGTGAGAGTGAGTGCGGTGGTGGCCGAGGCCCGGGTCCAGGCCGCCGACGGCCGGGATATCGAAGACCGGATCGAATTCTTCTTCCAGACCCCCTCGGGCCTGGCCGGGGAAGCCAGCATGGCCCAGAGGATAAGGGAGATGGCGGCTACTCTTATCGCTCTGCGTTCGGCGCCGCTTTTCGAGGATTCCTACTCTGGCCCGGTTATGTTCGAGGGCCAGGCCCTGGCTGAATTATTGGCCCAGAGGCTGTTCTCTGACCAGACCGGCCTCAAGGCCAAACGCAAGAACATCCTGGATCCTAGCTATTCCCGATACAGAACCCGGCAGGCCCTGGAGAATCCCCTGGAGGCCCGGCTCGGCAAAAAGGTGCTGTGGCGGGGCCTGTCCATCAAGGACGTCCCTGGACTGGAGGAGATGGACGGACAGAGCCTCATCGGAAGTTACGAGGTGGATGCCGAAGGGGTGAGGCCGCCCGAGGAACTAGTTTTGGTGGAGAAGGGGGTGCTCAAGAATCTGCTCAACGGCCGCACGCCCACCCGAAGGGTGCCGCAGTCCAACGGACACAAGCGTCTAGAGCTGACGGCCAATGGCCTGGCCGAGGAGATCGGCCCCGGAGTGGTAGTGGTCACGGCCCACAAGTCCGAGCCCTACGAGAGATTGAAGCGCAGGCTGATCAAGGCGGCCAGAAGCGAGGATCTGGACTATGCCTATATCGTTAAGAAGATGGGACGGGCCACGGGCGGCTCGAACCGGGACCAGGAGGCATCCTTGGGAGAGCCGGTGGTGGTAGTCCAGGTTTCAGTTAAGGACGGCAGCGAAAGGCTGGTGCGGGGCGCGGAAATAACCGGATTCTCTTTGAACGCGCTCAAACGGGTGTTGGGGGCCGCCAAGGAGCCCTACATCTATAACACCATGTTGGGCGCCGATAGTTGGCGACAGAGCTGGGGCTGGGGCCTGTGCGGAGTGCCGACTACTTTGGTGGTGCCGGGCGCCTTGATCTTGGAAGAAGTGGATATGGCCCAGGAGCGTCGGGCGGTGACCGCCAAACTACCGGCGGTGACCAATCCGCTGGAGGAGTGATCTCTCCAGAACGCAGATTGCGCGGATCAAAATGATCTGCGCCGATCCATAAAAAACTAAACTCGCTTGGGATCATCAAACAGGTAGACTGAAGTTTTATACTGTCGCTCTTGAGCCATGGATGATAAGATAGCCACCTGGGAGGCCGCCCGGGAACTTTGCCGAAAGGCCAGGGCCGAGGGGCATAAGGTAGTCTTCACCAACGGAGTCTTCGACATCCTGCACCGGGGCCATGTGGAGTATCTGGCCAAGGCCCGGCAGATGGGCGAACTGCTCATTGTCGGGCTGAACTCAGACGCCTCGGTCAAGAGGATAAAGGGCCCGGAGCGCCCCGTCAACCCCCAGGAGGACCGGGCCATAGTGCTTTCAGCTCTGGCCTGCGTGGACTGCGTGGTGGTCTTCGACGAGGACACGCCCCAGAGGCTCATCGAATATTTAGTGCCCGACGTCCTGGTCAAGGGGGCCGATTGGAAGGTGGAGGAGATAGCCGGCGCCGAGGTGGTAAAAAAACACGGTGGGGTGGTGGCCACGGTGGAATTGGTGCCCGGTCGCTCCACCACCGGATTGATAGATAAAATCAAAAACAGATAGAGGACAATATGCCGCTCTGGTCCAACATCCAGTAGACCATAGGCCCCAAAGAGGCCTCGCCCCCGGGCCTGATGCGGGTCAAAGGGACTTCGATTCTGGCCACGGAGAAGTTCATCCGAAATAAGTTCGGAGAGCAAGGCTACGGTCGTTTCCTGGAGGCCCTGCCGCCTGGCTCCAAGGATCTCTACAGCACCACTGTGCTCTCCCCCAAATGGTATCCCATCGATGAGGCCTTCTATATTCCAATGGAGACAGCTGGCCGGCTGTTCTTTCAGGGAAAGAGCGAGCAGGCGGCCAGGGAGATGGGCCGGTTCTCGGCCCAGGACGGGCTGAGGGGTATCTACCAAGCCTTCGCCCGATTGGCCTCGGTGGACTACATGCTCAAGAAAACGGCCAATATCTTCGCCACCTACTACCGGCCGGGAAAGATGGAGGTGGCCCAGAGGGGCGATCGTCTGGTCGTCATTCGCATGACGGATATCGTCCAGCCTCAGGTGCTTCTGGAGGAGAGGATCAGCGGCTGGCTGGAGGGGGCGCTGGCTGTCTGCGGCGAGAAGGATGGTCGGGTGATGGTGGACCAGTCCATGGCCGAGGGAAAAGACAGCGCTGACTTCGTGGTCAAGTATTGAACGACGGCTGTTGTCGCCCTTCGATCCGTCAGGCAGGACTTCAGTCCAGGATAACAGGTACTGGAGAAGACAGCCATGGCCAAAGAAGACATACGACAACTTCCCTTCCTGCTGCTGGGCTTCGTCGTCGTGCTGTTGCTGTGGAACACGCCGTTGATCTATCCGGTCAAGATCTTCACCGTCTTCCTCCACGAATTATCCCACGGCCTGGCGGCGGTGCTCAGCGGCGGCCGCATTGTCTCCATCGAAATAACCGCGGACCAGGGCGGCCTGGCCACCACCTCCGGGGGCTGGCCCCTGCTGATAGCCTCGGCCGGCTATCTGGGCAGCATGCTCCTGGGTGGGCTGATACTGCTGGCCGCGGCGCGCACCCGGGCCGACAGGATGATCTCCTTGTTCATCGCCCTGACCGTGGCCGCGGTCACGGTTCTCTATGTGCGTAATCTGTTCGGTTTCTTCTTCAGCCTGGCCTTCGCTGCGGCGATGGCGGCCCTGGGCCGGTGGGGCGGGGCGGCCCTCAACGACTTCGTGCTCAGACTTTTGGGCCTGACCAGCATTCTCTATGTGGTCGTCGACATCTACAGCGACCTCATCGTCCGCACCGTGCCCGGCTCGGATGCCTCGGCCATGTCCCGCCTTTTGTTCGGGCCGCCATGGATGTGGGGTATGTTGTGGTTGCTGCTGGCCATAGGGGCGGCCAGCGGATTCCTTTGGCTATCGCTCCGCCCGTCCTCCCCGGGCCCGAGAGGAAAAGAGGGGATATCGCCGGCGCCGTGAAAATAGAGCGATGCTTTTGCCAGATAGACTTAGACCCAGGGAGAGAATCCCTCAAGAGCCATGGTTCAACGGGCGACCTCGAAAGGGGAAATATACGGCAGGGTGCGTCGCTGATCGATATCAGATAAAGATAATAGGAGGAAGATGATGGAGTGCTGGCATTGCGAGAGACCGGCTAACGCGGTCTGCAGTTTCTGCGGCCGTTCGGTATGCAAGGAACATGCTAAGACCATGCCTTCGATCCTGGCCATGTACCGGGACAAAGAGCATAAACTGAAGGGGCTGGCGGTCTCGGATGCCGTCTACTGCGGGATCTGCCACCCCAAGGACGAGCCGGTGGACCTGGACGATATCGGCTGAAACGTAGTAACGTTTGACGATGAACGTTTAACGTTGTAAGTTCAACGTCAATACGCGTTATGTCCAAAAAGGCGGTATACAACTTCTTGACCAAAGCCTTCCTCGATCCCGAATTCAGGCAGAGGCTAAAGCAGGATATTTGGGGAACGGCCCGGGAATGGGGCGAGGATCTTTCCGCCGAGGAGATAGAGGAGATCCAGCAAGCCTTAGAGGAGGGCGACAGCACGGCCACCGGGCTGGACCAACGTCTATCAAAAAGCGGGGTGTCGCTTTCTCCCCAGGCCATGCTCAGACAAAAAGGCGGAGGCTTTAAAAGACCGCTAAGAACAACCGAGGCCTCTCCGACCACAGGAAGTAAAGTCAGGACGGCGCGTAAAGATGAGAGGATGTATCAGGAGAGCAACAAAGTCGATGACATAGAGTACGATCTGGACGAACCCGATTACGAGGTGGAAAGAGATTAGAAAAGATTTTTCGAGTGATAGATAGAGACCATAAGTCCCCTTATAGGGGAAGAGGATGATATAAAGGTGGAGATTATCACTGGGTGGTTGAAGTGTGAAATCTGCCTAAATCAAGCCCATTCTCCTTCAAGGGGAATTATTATTCAAATATATA
>FWPV01010334.1_pt1 | contig 15335 bp, 13 predicted proteins | sample 2228371 | NCBI WGS metagenome assembly FWPV01 (sample SAMEA103939776, study PRJEB20133) | metagenome | reverse complement strand
GTCGTACCGTCATTGCGCGCAACCTTTCCGCCACATAGTTCCCTGCGCCTGCTGACAGGCAAGGCGCCCGCTCACCTGATCACACTGCCCGGCGCGATCTCGGTATGCGGCGGAATCAGTGCGCCCATCGCAACGATCACGCCGCGCATGCGCATCTCGTCCACTGTAAGGAGGCCATGAACGACCGCCGTCGGCTGCGCGGCGCTGTCCGGAGCTGCGTTGAGGATGGCATGATGGCCAATCTGCGCCTGATCATCAATCCACGAGTGACTGATGGCCGCGCCGGCTCCAATTGTCGCGTTACGACCAACGACCGTACCGCCGATCATGGCGCCAGCGCCGACGGTCGCTGCGGTCTCGATGGCTGAGGCAATGATCAAGGCTCCCGGCCCAATCACGGCGCGCGGACCGATGAAGGCCGGCCCGATAATCTTCGCCTCTGCATCAATCGTGGCCCCATCGCTCACCAGCACGGCACCCTCAAGGCTGGCCTGCGCGGCAACATGCGCGCCCGGCGCAACGACGGGCTCTGGCTGGCGTCGGGCCTGGCGGGCAAGCAGGAAACGCGCGGCCAGCAGGGCATCCCACGGCGTGCCAACCGGGATCCAGTGGCCGACGCAGATGTGGCAGGCAACCGGCGCGCGCGCGGCCAGCAACGCGATCAGGTCGGTCAGCTCAAGTTCGCCGCGCGGCGAGGGCGTGATCTGACGCAAGAGCGGGAAGACCGCCGGATCGAGATGGTAGATGCCGGGGTTGGCCAGCGCATCAGGAGGAGGCGCAGGCGGCTTCTCGATAATCCGCTGCACCAATCCATCGCGCGTGTCGAGGATTCCGAACGCGCGCGGATCCGGCACCCGCAGACCGGCTACCGCGTAGCGAGACTGGCTGACGCCGATCACATCTGCCCGGTCGATCAGGTTATCGCCGTAGAGCAGAAAAAAGGGTTCATCAATCGGTTCGGCCACGAGCAGCGCGCCGGCAGTGCCGTTGATCTCGGTTTGCGGCACATACCTGATCTGCATTCCGCGGAAAGCGTCGCCAAAGGTGGCCATGATCTGCTCGGCCCGGTAGCCAACGACTAGTGTCACCCGATCGACCAGACCGACCAGTTCGTCGAGAATGTGGGCAAGCAGCGGTTGCCCTAGCAGGGGGATTAAAGGTTTAGGCCGGTGATCGGTTAGCGGACGAGTGCGAGTCGATGCGCCGGCTACCAGAATGACAGCATGACGAGCGGCAGACACAGTGCTTCTCCTTCAAACATCACGAAACCGGCGTTCAGGATACCATGCGATGGGCTGCGCATTCATTCAGGGGATCGCCACCGGCGCCGCCGTGAGCACCCAATCGGTGAACAGATCATCCAGCTCGCACTGGCAGGCCAATTCGGCGGCGCGGAGCAGATCCGGACCGGCGATCTCGCGGTAGCGGGCAGCATCGACATATCCGGCCAGGAACGCATCAAACGCATGCTCGCCGATCCGCTGACGCAGCGCGTGGAAGAAGAGCGCACCCTTGGCGTAGACGAGCGGCACGTAGCGCCCACCGGCAAGCGCAGCGGGCGGCGTCGCCAGCGGCGCATCAGCGCCCCGCTCACGCAGGCGGCGATAGGCGGCGCGAAACGCATTCAGTTCCGCCTGCGCCTGCGCAGGCTCGCCAATCATCTCGTAGTAAAGGATCTGGCTGTAGCTGGCCAGTCCCTCATCGAGCCATGCCTCGCCTTGAGCGTCGTTGCCGACCAGTCCGTACCACCACTGATGGCTGATCTCGTGAGCAATGGTTGTTTCCAGTAGGCGATCATCACGCCGGTAGAGGCTCTGTTCGATCAACACGATCCCCGGATATTCCATGCCGTAGAACTGTGTCAGCGCCGCCTGCACCAGATCGAGTTCGGCGTATGGATACGCGCCGAAGCGTTGAGTGAACACGCGCAACGCAGCGATGGCGATTTCCAGACTGCGCTCGCCGGCAGCCTGATCGCCCGGTTGAACATAGCTCGTGACCCGCGTGCCATCGATCTCGGCGCTCACGGCGAGCAAACCCTGGAGGGCGGCCAGGTAAAACTCGCGTTGCGGTCCGCTGACAAACCGCGCGCGCTGTCGGCCTGGTTCGACAGCAGCCTGCTCAATGCGCGCGCCGCTGCTCACCAGTTCCCAGCCGATTGGCGCTTCCACCGTCACATCGTAGAGCGCAATCGCGCTGACGGTAAAATCGCCGCGAGCCACAATCGGGCGGGTATCCCAGCCGATGCCGGGAATGTAGCGCGCCAGCAGCGGATAAAACGAGGCCATCGACCAGACCCCTGCTTCCATGTTGTAGGCGCCAAAGATGCGCTGGCTGGCATTGCGCGGCACGCGGGCGGCAAAGGTAAGCCGCGCAGTGGTGACATCGCCCGGCAGCAGCAGTTGCGGCATCTGCAAACCGATCAGCGTATCCCCGTGCAAGGTGCGCGATGGCACGGGCCGGTCATCGATGAACGCCGAGGTAACATCGAGCCGACCGCCAAAGTCGGGGTGATTGGGGTAGAGGTGAAACCAGAGTTCGTCAAGCGCTGTGTCGGTGCGATTGGTAAAACGCACCGTCAGCTCACCGGTGAGACGTGGCCCTGTCGGGTCAAGCCTGACGTTCATCGTGTAGCGATCCCAATCAACCAGCGTCACATCGGCGCTGGCTGCGGGTCGCATCGCGGCGGTTTGGGTAACGACAAACGGATCAACAACCGGAGGCGCTGATAGTGCCGCGTCGTCGACGAAGCGCGCCGCCGGCGCGGTATGACATAAGATGACGGCAAGCAATAAGATAAACCACTTCATGCCGTCATCATACCACGCTGCTCAGGAAACGCCAACATGCGGCGCCTCGTGCTACCATGATCACAACGACACGATTGAGGAGCAACGCCTATGTTTGACCGTCTGTTTGGTCGGGAAAAGCGCGGGTTGCCGTCCGTCCTGCGGGGCGATCGCCCAGGCGAGCCGATCACGTTAAACGTCGCTCTGATTACCCACGATCCGCCGATCCCAGAACGAGGCGGCCTGCCGTTGAGTCGGGTCATGGGCTGGCACGACGCCGAAATGCTGGCGGCGCACTACATTGCCGATCTGCGCGCCTGTTCGGGCGGGATCGCCGATTACCGGATCGCGCTGCGCCGCGCATTTCACGATTTTCCGGTGAAGATCGATGGCTTTCGCTACGATAGCGCCAGCTATCTGGCGGCATGGGAAAAGCGGCGTTCGCCGCACCATCCCGATGAAGCCGATTATGTTCGGTTGCTGACGCAGATCAATCTGACCGACGCCATCGAGCGCAGTGAGATTGATGAGATCTGGTTGTTTGCGTTTCCCTTCGCTGGCTACTACGAAAGTCGCATGGTCGGCGCAGGCGCGTTCTGGTGCAATGCGCCACCGCTGGAATGGCCCGGCGCGCGCCGTCGCTATATCGTCATGGGCTTCAACGTCGAGCGCGGCGTTGACTGCATGCTGGAAAATTTCGGCCATCGAGTCGAGTCGATTATGGCCCATGTCTATCGTCGCCATCCGCCAGAACGGAACCTGTGGGAACGTTTCATCCGACTCGACGAGTGCGGCAACGTCCACTTTGCCCCCTCAAGCGCGCGCGACTACGACTGGGGCAATCCACGCCCGGTCTGGTCACGCGCCGACGCCTGGTATCAGTTTCCTGACCTCAGCGGCCAGCCGCGCCTGATGCGCTGCGCCGAATGGGGCAGCGGCGACATGCGGCTGCATCATCTCTGGTGGCTCGATCACCTGCCGCGGGTCGCCGGAGAGACGGATGGCGTGCTCAATAACTGGTGGCAGTATGTCTTGCAACCATGGATCGTGCCATGAAGACCTATCTGCCGTTGACCAATCTCTGGCGCCATTTCAGTCGCGGCCAGAGCGCGCTCATGCTGGCGGCGTATGCAATGATCAGCGTAGCGCTGGTCGAGTTCATCGTCTTTCATCTGGATTTGCCGCCGCAGCGATTCTACCCGGTCGTGCTGATGCTCAGCCTGTTGCTGGCGCTCAATGCGCTCTGGGAACGGATGCAGCAGCAATGGGGCAGCCAGCGCGCCCATTGGATCTTCCTGAGTCTCAGCGCTGTACTGCTGCTGGCAATCAACTATCTCGGCCTCGATGAAGGCTGGTCTTTTCTGCCCTACCTGCTGTTCGTAGTTACCTCGCAGGCCGTTGTCAGTCTTGGCATCTGGCCGGGCATCGGGTTTAGTCTGGGCCTGTGCCTCGGCTGGAGTGGCGCGCTCTGGGCGCGTGGCGTGCCGCTGACCAGCATCGCCGCGCAGATACCCTCGATCGCGCTGGGCATGATCTTTGTGCTGGTGTTTTCCATCGTGCTCGCCCGCCTCTCACAGCAGATGGCGCGCGCCGAACAACTGGCCGCCGAGTTACAGGCCGCCAATGCGGAGCTGGCGGCAGCGCGCGAACGCGAGCTGGCCCTGGCGGCAGCGGAAGAGCGCGCGCGGCTGGCCCACGAGATTCACGACGGTCTGGGTCATCATCTGACCGCGCTCAATGTGCAATTGCAGGCGGCAGCGCGCCTGCTGGAACGCGATCCGGCGCGCGCCGCGCAGGCGCTGGCGCTCTGTCGCGAAGAGGCGCAGGCTGCGCTTGCTGAGGTGCGGCAGAGCGTGGCGCTGATGCGCAATACCCCGATTGCGGGCCGTTCGTTGCCCGCAGCCATTGCCGGGCTGGCGCGCGACTTTGATCGCGTCTCACCTTTGCAGATCAGCTTTGTCGCTGAAGGAACGATCGGTGAGGTGTCGCCGCAGGTGGCAATGACGCTCTACCGGGCCGCGCAAGAGGGCTTAACTAACGCCCAAAAACACGGTCAGGCCAGCGCAGTCGAGGTGCGACTGGTCGGCGATGATGCCAGACTGCGCCTTGAAGTCGTCAATGATGGCCCGCCCGCATCGTCGCCGACCGAGAGCGGGTTCGGCCTGGCCGGGCTACGCGAACGGGCGGCGCAGTTAGGAGGCAGCCTGCGCGCCGAGCCGCGCGCCGAAGGCGGTTTTCGGCTGGTCATTGACATCCCACGCACAGCGAACGAAAGAGAAGGGAATAGCCATGATCCGGGTGTTGCTGGTCGATGATCAGACGCTGGTGCGGCAAGGGATTCAGACCCTGCTTGAGCTGGAAGAAGATCTGAATGTGGTTGGCGTGGCCGCGAATGGCCAGCAGGCCATCGAACAGGTGGCGCAGCTTCAGCCTGATGTGGTGCTGATGGATGTGCGGATGCCGGTGATGGATGGCGTGGCCGCCACCCGTGAAATTACGCAGCGCTGGCCAGAGGTAGGGGTGATCATCCTGACCACGTTCGACGACGATGAGTATGTCATCGAAGGGTTGAAAGCCGGCGCGCGCGGCTATATGCTCAAAGATGCTGACAGCAGCGAGATCGTTGCGGCGATCCGCATTGTGGCCAGCGGTGAAGCCCTGATCCAGCCCAGCATCACGCGCAAGGTGTTGGCCGAGTTTGCCCGGCTGGCCAGCGAGCGCCATGTCCAGCCGCCGACGCAGCGCCTGGCCGAGCCATTGACCGAGCGAGAGCTAGAGGTGTTGCGCGCGATTGCCGCCGGACACTCCAACCGGGAAATTGCCGGTCAGCTCTTCATCAGTGAGGGCACTGTGAAAAATCACGTCTCGAGTCTGCTGGCCAAGCTCGCCGTCCGCGATCGCACACAGGCGATCATCCGCGCCCGCGAACTGGGGTTGATCTCGTAAGTCGCGCGTCATGCGCTCAAGCCGGAGCGGCCGAGGGCGCCTGCCCACGCTGATCGCAACCGCCGCCCTGCGTAAGAAACAGTGCAATGCAACGTCTCTACGCGCTGCCGTCCTTTCCTATGCCGTTCGACATAGCTCAGACTATGACTACAATCTATCTTCCGACACTGGCAGCGCGCGCGCCGGAGCGGTATCCTGAGCGCAGAAAGGCAAGGGGAACAACCACAGAAAGGGAGGCCCACAATGACGAATGAAACAACGACCGCGCCCGAACAGAACAATCGCGCTCTGGTTGGGATGATCCTGATCGCAGTAGGCGCGATCATGCTGCTCGGCTACATTGTCGATACCGGTTTGCTGGTGCTGCCGCTCCTGGCGCTCATCTTCGCTATTGCCGGCATTCGTTCCCGCAGCTCTGGCTGGTTCATTCCAGCCGGCATTCTGGGCGGCATCGGTTTAGGCGCCGCCCTGATCGAAACGCTGCCTCTAACCGAAGACATTGCCGGCGGCGTCTTCCTGGTCTCGTTTGCCGCCGGTTGGGCGCTCATCCCGTTGCTCAGCGCCATCTTCACTGGCGAGCGAGTCTGGTGGCCATTCATTCCCGGCGGCGTTATGGCAGTGATCGGGTCATTGCTCTTGGTCGGTGAACTGGGCAGCACCCTGCTCGACCTGATCTTCAACCAGGCCGGCTGGATCTGGCCGCTGGCGCTGATCGCAATCGGCGTTGCGCTCCTCTTCCGCCGCGAACGCGACTGAACGTGACCGCGCGCAACACGATAACCCGGTAGTGACGCTGTGTCGCTACCGGGTTTGTCTTGTCTCACAGGGTATGATTAACTGAACGCCCCGTTCGCCAGCCGAGATCACGCGCTGCGCACCAATACCACTCAGAAGATGATCTGGTCGGCATTCACCTGGTCGAGACTGCTCCACGGCGAGCGCACCTGCTCAGCGCGGAGCTGACCGCGCAGACTGAGGATCAGCAACATCAGGCCGGCAGCGGCGATCAGGGTCAGCGCGCTCAGATAGACGGCAATATAGCCGCTAGCGACGACGCCGCTCATCCGCCCGATGATGTCGCGCGCCAGACCGGCGGCAATCGTGCCGACGCCCTGCGCCAGCGCCTGGGTGATGCCCCAGAGGGCCAGGAACAGGCCGGCATGCGCCCGATCGCACAGTCCCATCACCAGAGACAGGCCGCCAACGATCAGCATTCCGCGCCCCATGCCGATCAGCGCGACGCCACCGAGGAACTGAGTCACGTGATCGGGTGAATTGGCCAGACTGATGGTAGCAAACCCGACTACCCCGATCAGCGAAGCGCCGCCCAGCATGCGCAGCGCAGGCTGGCCGCGCCAGATCAGCCAGCCGGTGAGCACAATCGCCGCGAGCATCCCGCCGCCCCAGATCGCAGTTAGTCGGGTCGTCTCGGCGACGGTCATGCCCAGCACCTGACCGCCATACGGCTCAAGCAGCACATCATGCACGGCAAACCCGGTTGTGCTGAGCGCCAGCACGATGAACAGATTGCGCAACGGGCGCTCGGCGGCCAGCATCCGCAACGACTGCCCCAGCGTCTCGCGCACGCGCACCGGTGTCACATCGGCGAGCTGGCCATTAGGCAGCAGTCGCTCCTGATCGAGCAGTGACAGGAAGGTCAGAAACACAAAGGCCAGCGCCGATCCCTGCATCACCTGGATCAGGCGGGTATGGCTGTAGTCGAGCAACAGCTCGCCGATCAACAGTGAGCCAACCACCGTTCCCATCACCAGCGCGACCCAGAGGATGCTCAACACCCGCCCTCGCTCTTCAGGCGGCGTCACATCGCTCACGATTGCCAGATAGATAGTCTCGGCAATGTTCACGCCCAGACCATACGCGAAGAAGATGGCAAAACAGACGATCACTGCCAGTGGGAATGGCAGATAACCCTCGCCGCTCAGCAGAATCAGCGAGAAAGGCGCGGTAGCCAATCCGCCATAGGTGAGCATGGCGCCAAGCACCAGATAAGGCGTGCGCCAGCGGCCTGCAGCCCGATGGACATCGGAACGGAAGCCGACAATCGCGCGCGCCGGCGAGATGAAGTAGTGAATGGCCAGCAATGAGCCGACCAGAAACGCGCTGATCCCCAGCTCGCTGATCAACACCCGGTTGAGGGTGCCGGTCAGGGGCGCCAGCGAGAGACCCATCCCGAACTGAAACAGACTGAGACGAAACACGCGCAGCCACATCCGCAGGCGCGGACGAGCAGCCAGCCAGTTTTGCGCCTGACGGAACGGTCGCAGCAACGTATCTGCCATCGCCATCTTCCGGCTCCTTGCCCTTCAACATTGCACTTGTGTCATATTATAGCACGCGGTGACTTGCGGTATAAATCGTCCAGGTTACCGCCAAACTGCGTTGTCGAGGCCACAATGTGCCGCGCAGCGATTCACGCTCGCGCTGGGCGCAGCGATGGCGCAGCGCGCGCTGCGCCGGGCGACTACCTCGCTTAGCGTCATTGCCTGCTGCTGCCGGCGACTCAATCCCCTGCGCAGGCAGAGAAACCTGGCTGATCTCAGATGCCAGGATCAGGTGAGCTATCCCAAACTGTCGATCCAGGTGCGCATGACCCCGTTGCGGCGCGGGCAAGGCGCCAGCGGCGAGGGGCAACCAGCACAGGCCAACGCCATCTATCCGATCGGCCTGCTTCTGAAACTGGTGACATCATGCGCAGACTGTGGTATCCTGTGGCGCATCATGCGGCGCTGGCGACCACTCGCGACGAAGGCGCGTTGAGGCAGAACATTAGCCAAAGCGCGCAATGAACCCGAAGCGGAGCTGTCACTGCCCCGCTCATTGATACGGTGAGGCAATCATGATCCGGATGCTGCACCTGGCCGATTTGCATCTTGGGGTCGAAAACTACGGCGCGCTTGATCCGCGCCGGGGACTCCACTCGCGCCTGATCGACTACCTCGACCGGCTTGATGAGGCGATTACGATTGGTCTCGATCACGAGATCGACCTCTGCCTGATTGCCGGCGACGTATACAAAAATCGATCCCCCAACCCGACTGTCCAGCGCGAATTCGCCGCCCGCATCCGCCGGTTACGCGCAGCCGGCATCACGGTGGTCATTCTAACCGGCAACCACGACATTTCACCTGCGCAGGGGCGAGCGCATTCAGTTGAGATTTTCGCCACGCTGGCGCTCGACGGCGTGCTGATCGCCGATCGTCCGCGTCTGCACCGTCTGGAGACGCGCAGCGGCCCGCTCCAACTGATCGCCGTGCCGTGGGTAACGCGCCAGATGCTGCTCTCGCGCGAAGAGATGGCCGGCGCGAGCTTTACCACGATTGAGTACGAGTTGCGGCGCCGCCTCGAACAGTTCATCGAGCAAGCGATGAGCGCGCTTGATCGGTCGCAGCCGACGGTGCTGGCCTTCCACGGCACGGTTGAAGGGGCGCAGGTGGGCGCGGAACGATCGCTGATCCTGGGCAGCGATCTGAGTCTGCCCCGCTCGGCGCTGGCCCAGCCGGGGATCGATTATGTTGCGCTCGGCCACATTCATCGACACCAGAGTCTGGGTGAACAGCCCCCGATCGTCTATCCAGGCAGCATCGAGCGAATCGACTTCGGCGAGCGCGAGGAGCCGAAAGGCTGCGTGCTGGTCGAGCTGGAGCCGGGACGAGCGCAGTGGCGCTTCGTGCCGCTGGCCGCGCGCCCCTTCGTCAGCATCGAGCGCGATCTGCGCCGCAGCAGTGATCCGGTCGGCGCTTTGCAGGCTGCGATCGCCCGTCACGATCTGCGCGATGCCGTGGTGCGGATTGAAGCACAGTTGTCACGCGAACAGGCTGCCCTGCTGCGCGAAGAGCAGGTGCGGGAGTGGGTGCGCGATGCCGGCGCTGCGGTGATTGCCGCGATTGTCTTCGATGTTGAACGGCCTGCCCGTCAGCGGTTCGCCGGCGTCGCCGACGCGCTGCGGGAGGGGTTGACGCCGCGCCAGGCCCTCGAACTCTACCTCAAGAGCAAAAACGTGCCGCCGCAGCGGATCGCGCAATTGCTCGCCGCCGCCGATGAGATCATCGCGGAAGCAAATCAGGCGTAGGCGACGGTCGTTACGCAGACCACGGCAGTCGGGGCGAAAAAATTTCGCCTCTGCCGCAATTTCACCATCCGCAACCCGTCAGACCAGACGAGTGATTCAGCACACCTGCAAATGCATCCCACCGCAGATGGGGCACATGGTCGGAGATGGCGCGCCGTGCCTGAAGGTATGCAACGCTATCTTCCGCTGGTTGCTGCCGGAAACGATATTTCGTGAACGTATATGATACCAACTATAGATTGTCATGTATCGGGCAGCTCCGCACACACTGTCTCAGGAGAATGATGAGGCGGGAGCAATACCAACTTTAGGTGCCCAATCATCTTCAGATCAGCGCGCGGCGCTTCCCGCGCGCCCGTGCCATCCTGCTGTCTGGTCAGGAGCGTGTGGCGCCGTCCCGATCCATGTCATTGCGAGGGCGCGGAGCGCCCGAAGCAATCCCCCGCGTCAGCGGGAGTCGTGCCTCAGCGCCCGCTGCTGCTCCGCTCTCCCAGCAGGAGCGGGGCGGGAGTGAGGGTGCGCAGGCGATGGCCACGCCGCCGCCATGCCGGTCATATCAGCATTCGGCGCGCGATCGGTGCTGCCCCAGCAACCGCTCTGCGGAGCGCTCCCGCCGTATCCTGCGCTCTGAGACAGCGTTGACGTGGCTGCCCGATACGTGACCATCTATCTAAAGTCGGTAGTAGACGTTGCGCGTTTGTGACGCGATCCCCGGTTGTTGATAGCAAGGCTATTCCGCGAGCGTATCTCGTGGCGGAAGAAAGAGGTGTGCGCAATCTGCACAGGTTTTTCTGTGCCAGATGTCGCAAAGTTCGCAAAACGGATTATGGTATACTAATCGAAACAAATGTAGAGCACAGCGCGATGCAAACCGGCCATGACGCCTTTGGTTTCTCTTCACAACAGTTGGATGAGGAGTTGCCCGGCAACATCATCCTTCCTATTACCGTCATCTCTGTCGGTCAACTCGCATCACAGATCAGTTCGCCAGTTGGGAGGAGCATGCAGGTGAGCGATTCGATCGCGATTGAACTCCGCGACGTCGTCAAACAATTCGGCGATGTGGTTGCAGTCGATCACGTAAGTTTGCAAATTCGCGACGGTGAATTCTTCTCGCTGTTGGGGCCGAGTGGTTGTGGCAAGACATCCAGTCTGCGCATGATCGCCGGCTTTGAACTTCCCACCGTCGGCAGCATTCTGATCCATGGGCGCGAAATGGGGATCACTCCCCCGCACCTGCGTCCGGTCAACACAGTGTTTCAGTCGTATGCGCTCTTTCCCCACATGACGGTCGCGCAGAATGTCGCTTTTGGCCTGGAAATGCGGAAGACGCCGAAGGCCGAGATCGGGCGGCGGGTGAAAGAGGCGCTCGAACTGGTCAGGCTGTCAGGTCTTGAGGATCGCCGCCCGCGCCAGCTCTCCGGCGGTCAGCAGCAGCGGGTAGCGCTGGCGCGCGCCCTGATCAATCATCCCGAAGTGCTGTTGCTCGATGAGCCGCTGGGCGCGCTCGATCAGAAGCTGCGCAAGGAGATGCAGCTTGAACTGAAGAGCTTGCAGGCCCGTGTTGGCATTACCTTCGTGTTTGTGACCCACGATCAGGAAGAGGCATTAACCATGTCGGATCGGATCGCGGTCATGAACAAGGGGAAGATTTTGCAGGTCGGCACGCCAACCGAGATCTATGAGCGCCCGAATTGCCGGTTTGTGGCCGATTTTATCGGTGAAACCAATTTTATCGATGGCGTCGTGGTTGGGCGCGATGGCCATTACACCGTGCTCGAAACACCCGAAGGTCTGCGGTTTCGCGGTCTTGCCACGCGCCCGTTGCCTGATCATACCCCGGTAACCTATTCGATCCGGCCTGAAAAGGTGCGGTTGCTGTCGCCTGATGGTGAGCTGCCGGCTGATGGTCTGGCTGGAACGGTGATGACCGTGAACTACATCGGCAGTGATACCCGGATTACGGTGCGCATCAACGATCGGCGCACCATTGATGTCTGGGAACAAAACACGCGCTCGACCCTCGATCGAAATGAGTACTGGCAGCCGGGGGAAGCAGCCGTGATCGTCTGTCCGCCAGATAACGCCCTGGTGCTGAGCGAGTGATTGACCGATGGCAACACGGCAAGCATGTGGTGAAGGAGGGAGATGATGGCAACGCTGCAACGGCAGCAACAGCATCGTGATCGGATTCGGCTGGCGTTGCTGCTGACTCCTGGGCTGCTGTGGCTGGCACTCTTCTTTGCGCTGCCCCTGGTGATCATTCTGGTCTACAGCTTCATGACCAATGACGCGCTGGGCCGGGTGGTCTACGAGCCAACTCTTAACAACTACATCACTATCTTTACTCAGAGCATTTATGTGAATGCCTACTGGCGTTCAATCTGGACGAGTGTGCTCACAACGGTGATCTGCCTGATTCTGGGCTACCCGCTGGCCGTATTTATCGCCCGCAGTCCGCAGCGGTGGCGGCTGCCATTGCTGATGTTGATCCTGATCCCGTTCTGGACGAACTTTCTGGTGCGCATTTATGCCTGGCAGATTATTCTGGCCAACAACGGCCTGATCAATGGTCTGCTCGAGATCATCGGCGTAGGCCGCCTGACGCTGCTCAACACCGAAGGCGCAACGCTGATCGGTCTGGTCTACGGCGAACTGCCATTTATGGTGTTGCCCCTCTACGCGGCGATCGATCGCTTCGATTTTACGCTGATGGAAGCGGCTGCCGATCTGGGCGCTAATCGGGCGCAGGCGTTTCTGCGCGTCATGCTGCCGATGACCATGCCGGGCATCGTGGCTGGCTCGGTGCTGGTATTCATTCCGACCCTCGGCCAGTTTGTCGTCTCGGAGCTGCTTGGCGGCGCCAAGGTTGATTATCTCGGCAATCTGATCCAGCGCCTCTTCCTGCGCGCTAATCCGATCAACTGGCCGCTCGGCTCGGCAATGGCGGTGTTGATGATGATCGTCTTGCTGGCGTTGATCATGATCTATTTCCGGGCGACAACGGAGGATGAGCGATGATTGACGCGGCTCCTTCTGCTGCCACTGCAACCCGAGCGCGGGGCGCGTTCGCCGAAGGCCGCCTGACCTGGGGCGGGCTGTCGCTGGCGGTCATCTCGGTGTTGATCTATATCTTCCTGTACGCGCCGATCGTCATTCTGGTGATCTTTTCGTTCACTCGCGATGAGTTCGGCGTGCGCTGGACGGGATTTACCCTCGACTGGTATATCCGTCTGTTCAACAACCCGCGCATGATGGGCGCGGCCTGGAATACGCTGGTGGTGGCGACGGTCTCAACCATCGTTTCGACGATCATCGGCACATTGCTGGCTATGGCGATGGAGCGTTACCGCTTTCGCGGTCGCGGTCTGATGGAGGGGCTGGTCTATTTGCCGATTGTGGTGCCCGAAATTGTGATGGCCGTAGCGCTGCTGGCTTTCTCGGCCATTGCCTTCGATCTGATCAGAATGGTCACCGGTGAGACGCTCCGCCGCAACCTGACGACGGTCACGATCGGTCATATCGCCTTCAGCATCTCGTTTGTGGTCGTCGTGGTGCGCACCAGCCTGAAAAATTTCGATCGGCGGCTGGAAGAGGCGGCTGCCGATCTGGGCGCCGATTCCTGGCAGATCTTCTGGCGCATCACGTTCCCGCTCATTCTGCCTGGTATCCTCGGCGGCGCGTTACTGGCCTTTACCCTATCACTCGATGATTTTATCATCTCACTGTTTCTCTCTGGGCCTGGCACGTCGCTCTTGCCGGTTGAAGTCTACAATCGTGTGCGGCGCGCAGTCACACCTGAAATCAACGCGATTTCAACCCTGATGCTGATTCTCTCGATGGCGCTGGTCGCATTGTCGCAACTGCTCCAGCGTCGCCGTTGATAGTGGTTCGTCAGACAGGAGGAAACTCATGCAGATGCTCCGCGTTGTTCTGATCGCGCTGTTGCTGGCGCTGGCAGCCTGTGGCGGCGGCGCGGCAACCAGTCCGGGCAATGAGTATGGCGCAGCCGGAGACGATACCCCGGCGCCGATTGATGGCGTCGATCGCAGTCGGCTGTCGCGGCAGCTCTTTTTCTACAACTGGTCAGATTACATCGATCCAGATATTCTGGCGAAGTTTGAGGCTGAATACGGCGTGCAGGTTGTGGTTGACACCTACGACAGCAATGAAGACATGCTGGCCAAGGTGCGGGCGGGCAATTCCGGGTACGACATCGTGGCGCCCTCAGACTACGCGGTCCAGATTATGATCGCCGAGGGGCTGGCTAGCCCCATCGATAAGGCGTTGGTGCCGAATATGGTTCATCTTGATCCGGATCTGCTCGACCAGTACTTCGACAAGGGCAATGTCTACTCGATCCCGTATATGTATGGCATCACCGGGATCGCGTACAACACGAAGTTCTTCCCCGACGGCATCGATAGCTGGGCAGCAATCTTCGAGCCTGATCAGATTGAGCAGTTCCGGGGCAAATTCAGCATGCTCGACGACGCGCGCGAGACGCCGGGCGCTGCCCTTCGCTACATCGGCGAGTCGCTCAACTCGACCGATCCTGCCGCGCTGGCGCGGGTAAAGGAGATTCTGCTCACCCAGAAGCAGTTCCTTGCCGCTTACAACAGCTCGGATGTGAATCGCAAGCTGGCCAGCGAAGAGTACGTGATGGCCCACTCGTGGAGCGGTTCGGCGATGCAGGCGCGCAATGGCCTGGGCGGTGAGTTCAGCGGCAACCCGAATATCGCCTTTGTCATTCCCAAAGAGGGCGGCATGATCTGGATGGATAACCTGATGATCCTGAAGGATTCGCCCAACGCCTACACTGCGCACGTCTTTATCAACTTCCTGCTGCGGCCCGAAATCTCGGCGCAGAACACCGAGTATATCGGTTACCTGACGCCGGTCAAGGATGCGGTGGAGTTGCTCTCTGATGAGATCAGGGAGCTGTACGCGCAGGGCTTCGCGCCTGATGACGAGATGTATAAGCGGCTGGAGTGGGCCGTGCGCAACGAGGGCACCACTGCGTTTGATGATCTGTGGACGGAGATCAAGGGACAATAGCGCTCGCGCGTGTTGTTTGGTCGGCGGGGCAGGCAATGCAGCCTGCCCTGCTCGCGTTTTCACGCCGTATGCTGGCAAAAGCGTCGCTGACCATCGTTCATCATCACAAGAGATGAGGGAAATAACGACCAGTTTGTGGTATGCTACAGCCAGTCATGTCATTACTAACAGGCTAGATGCCAGGGAGAAGCGCATGGAGATCCGCGACCGCCCCGACCACGATCCGGTCGCCGATTTGCTGTTAGTTGATGCGTATATGCGCTGGGCATTGCTGGCGACCGAAGAGGTCATCGGACGCAATGGGCTGGCCGTTGTGTTGCGCCAGGCCGGGCTGAGCCAGTTGATCGGCAATTATCCGCCCGAACAACTCAAGGCGACCTGCGGACTGACTCTGTACCATTATGCGTCGCTCAATGCCGGACTGCTCAACTTCTTTGGCCGTTCGGCGCGGA
>FWPV01010332.1_pt1 | contig 15341 bp, 13 predicted proteins | sample 2228371 | NCBI WGS metagenome assembly FWPV01 (sample SAMEA103939776, study PRJEB20133) | metagenome | reverse complement strand
CCACAGCATTTTTCATAGTAAACCTTTAACTATAGCTAAGTATTCTTCTATTCGTTTCTTAGATGAAATTAATAGACTTTTAAGTTCAAAAAAATTTGATATTGTTCACTTTGAAATGCTTCATACCGGGCAATATATCAAAGATATTCAAAATAAAGAAGGAATAAAAACAATACTTGATGAGCAAAATATTGATTCAGGTATATGGATCAGGCTTGCAAAAACAGAACCTAATTTAATTAGAAAGGCATTATTTTATTGGCAATATAAATGCTTCAGAAATTATGAAAGACGCATTTGCAAAGATTTTGATATATGTCTTTGTGTTTCGAAAGAAGATAGCGATCTGCTGAGGTCTATAAGTCCTGGAATCCCTGCTGAAGTCATACCAAACGGAGTCGATCCTGATTACTTCAGTCCTTTGCGTAATGAAGACGATGAAATGAAACTTGTTTTTACAGGTAGTATGGATTGGCAACCTAATGAAGACGCAGTTATTTATTTCTGTCAGGATATTTTTCCATTGATAAAATCAGAACTAGCAGATATGAAATTTTTTATTGTTGGAAGTAATCCTACAAATAAAGTTTTAAGTCTTAGGGATATACCTGGTGTTTATGTTACAGGACTGGTTGATGATGTCCGACCTTATATAGCGTCTGCGGGAATATATGTCGTTCCTTTGCGTATCGGTGGTGGAACCAGACTCAAAATATTACAGGCACTGGCGATGAAAAAGGCTGTTGTATCAACATCCATCGGTTGTGAAGGCATCGATATAGAACCTGGTAAAGATTTGATAGTGTCTGATGACCCGCGAGATTTTGCAAATAAAGTTATCATGCTATCCAGAGATAAAGTTTTGAGGAAAAAACTTGGGGAAAATGGCAGGTCTTTAATACTACAAAAATATGATTGGTCGGCAATTGTCAGTAAGCTTGAATCTACTTATATTAAACTAGTTGAAGAATGATGTCACACCATGAATAATACCAAACAGAAATGGATCAAAACACAACTCCACTGGGATGATAAAAGAACAATTCAGAGTCAAAAAGTTCCAAAATCTGTTATCTACAATTGGCGGAGGATGAATCAAATATTACAAAATCTATGCAAGGAAATATATCATCTACATAACAATAAAATTATCATGGTTGATATTGGATGTGGGGGAGGTAAATTCTACTATGGATTAGAACCTTATGTTAAGCAATATATTGGTATTGATCCCTCTGATAAAATGTTATCCTATACATCCAGGAATAAAGATCAATATTTTATAAGAGGTGTTGGTGAAAAACTCCCATTACGTGATGGTTTTGCAGATTTAGTGCTTATTAAAAGTGTTTTAGACCAGTGCTACGATCCACAAAGATTTATTAGCGAATCATTTAGAGTGTTAAAAAACAAAGGTTGGGTTTTAATAAGCCTGAGCAACCGAAGTTCATATTATTCAATACTCAGGAAGATTTATAATTATCTGCGCCATAGCGATAGCGACCATTTCTTTCAGGAAAGTCATCAATTTTATTTCAATACTAAAGATATTGCTGATTTATTAGTAAAATATCAATTTAATATTGTCTATCAAATACCATTTGGATATTTTATTTTTCCCCGTTTTCTTGAATGGATGATTCCAGACACGGCAATGCCAGCTATTATTAAAATAGCTGATGAAATTGGAACTTTCATAATGCCCAAAAACGGTGGAGGATTTATAATATTAGGACAGAAAAAATAACTATGGAAAACAAAAAGCTTATAACAAATACAAGCGATGTGGAAAAAATAATTTCAGAAATAGATTCCATGCCTATAATCGCAGTTGATACAGAAACAGAGGGACTTGACCCTTATAAAGACAAGGTATTACTTCTTCAGATCGGGAATTTAGAGAAACAATTCATCATAGATTGCAGGAAAGCAAGCCCTGAACCTTTGAGAGGCATTTTAGAAGGTCAAAAACCAAAAGTTCTTCAAAATGCCAAATTTGATTATAAGATGATCAAGCATGCTTTTAACATAGAGATGGAAAACATGATAGATACGATGTTAATTGAACAGGTCCTTACAAGTGGTCTATCAGGTAGACGTTATGGATTAGCTGATCTTGCGGAGTATTATTTGAATACGAAGATTGACAAAACAGAACGCGAATCCTTCATAAACCATACAGGTGAGTTTAGTGAAAATCAGCTTCTATATGCACAAAATGATCTTATCTTTACTTTACAAATACTAAACCATCAGATGCCAAAGGTAATCCAGGAAGGGCTTGAACATATTGTAAAACTTGAATGTCTTGCTATTGGCGCGTTTGGCGATATGGAATATAACGGAATTCTTCTGGATAAGGAAAAATGGTGTGCGATACTCGAAGAAGAAAAGCGGATGCGGGATTCTGCACAAGAAAAAATGGATAAAATCTTTATACCACATTCGGATCTGGATTTATTCGGTATAGTTGATATAAATTATGATAGTGAAGAGCAATTAAAATCTGCTCTGGCAAATATTGGAATCACTGTTAATGACACAAGTAAGGCAACTTTATCAAAAATTGATCATCCTATAGGTCAGTTAATAATAGATTATAGGGAACATCAAAAAGTTGTATCTTCTTATGGGCAAGGTTTCCTGGAACATATTCATCCGATCACAGGCAGGATACATCCGTTGTTCAAACAGATAGGAGCTTCTAGCGGGAGAACGTCATGCACTGAGCCGAACTTACAGAATATTAAGGCTGATTCACGCTTCAGAAGCTGTTTTATAGCACCGAAAGGACGAAAGCTAATTGTTGCTGACTATAGTGGTTGTGAACTAAGGATTATAGCAGAATTAAGCGGAGATCCTGTATTCCTAGAAACATTTAGAAATGGTGGTGATTTGCATTCTATAGTTGCTACCGAGATATTCAGGAAAAATGTTAGCAAAAATGAGAATCCCGAGCTCAGGCAAAAGGCGAAGGTAATAAACTTTGGTCTGGCTTATGGTATGGGAGTTTCCGGTTTATCTTCTGCCCTGGAAATATCCGAAGATGAAGCTAAAGAACTCCTGGATAAATATTTTCAGAGTTATCCCCTTGTTAAGAGATACCTTGATAAATCTGCAGAAGAAGCGATCCAAAAAGGGTATTCCATGACTATTGGAGGCAGAAGGAGATATTATGAAATAGATGATAAAAAAGATTCCAAAACAATAGCAAGCATTGCAAGGCAAGCAAAAAATGCTCCGATACAAGGCACCAATGCTGATATGACAAAGCTTGCTTTGATATGGATACGCGATAAGATCAAAGAAAAGAAACTTAATGCGATGCTGGTTAACACTGTTCACGATGAAATTGTGTTAGAATGTGACGAACAAATTGCAGAAGAAGTCGCAGATATTACTCGAAATTGCATGGTAAAAGCTGGCGAATATTATCTTACCAAGCTACCAGTTGAAGTTGAATATTCAATTTCTGAATGCTGGGAGAAATAATCAGGAGGTTAAAATGAAATTTATACAGGCACTTAGGATTTCAATAATGTCGACTATAATACTTTTGCCCGTTATTTTAGGTGGATGTAGTGAGTCAGGTGGAAGTAGTTCCGTTGAACCGATGGCTGATGAACCCATGATACTTGATGCTGTGTTATGTATTTCTGTTAAAAATGACAGACCTGAAGGCATAACAAATACATTTTATAGAGCTAATGATAACAGAATATATTTTTGGGTATATTGGACAAATCTTGAGGATGTTTCTACAGCAAAGGCAGTATGGTATGAGCCTGATAAAGATGCACCATATAGGGAAGATTCGCAGACAATTAGAACAGATTCAGGTTTTGGAATTACATGGTTTTATATAGATGAACCAGTAGGTGGATTTAAAACTGGAGAATGGTCTGTTGAGATATATCTAGACGGGAAACTTGAGAGAAGCCTTCTGTTTACTGTAGAATAATGCTTATAACGTTTTAAAAAACTGTTTTTACAATCCCCTAATCCCTTTTGAAAAGGGCAAAATCATGAAAATCTCCCTTTTCCAGAGGGAGATTTAGAGGGATTTTATAATAAATGATAATTATAATGAATAATTATTTTTTAAAATAGTATTAGGCGAATATAACGAATAGCACGAGTATAAAAAGAATATTATAATCATTTGTGTAATTTGTATAATTCGTGATATTCGTGATTAAAAAATATAATTAAGAATTTATGGAAATGCTACCATCAGGCAGGTTAAAAAATCAAATTGGCAAAGTTATTTCCTAACTTTATAAACAAGAACAGCACCGATAGATATGAACAAGAAATTTGCTCCCCAGCATGATATTAGTGGAGGTAATTTACCATTATTTCCAAGAGCCTCAAATATGGCAATAGCTATTCCCCAATATATAAAGCTAATGAACATGGTAAACAGGAATCCTACCGCCATACCAGACCTTCCAAGTCTGGTAAATAAGGGAGCACCTAGCAAAGCCATTACGAAACATGCAAATGGGAAAGATATTCTGCTGTGAAAAGCAACAAGATCTTTTCTAACTATTTGTCCAGTTTTCTTCTTATATTCAATAAGTTTTGCCAGATCATTAAGTGGCAATCTTAAGAGGTTCTGGCTTGCTTTTACTATGATTTGCGGGTCTACAGAAACTGTTATGTCCTTTTGAGCATAGGATTTTTCTACCCATTTACCGTTTTCTAGCAATCTTTCAATAACATTTTTTAAGTGCCAGGTTTCTCCGGACCATGATGCCTCATGAGCAAATTCACTTGAGATAACATTATTACCTTCGTCGAATGTATAAATTGTTATATTTCGCATCTCATGTTCGCGTAAAGAAATAAACTTTATATAGAATGATTTGTTACCCGAAGCCAGAAAGACCACGTCTGAAGCTGTCTCTGGTTTATGTTGTTCTGATGATTTCAAGTCAATATCTTTGCCTGTTGCCCAGGTCACAACCTGATCGTTAAAAGCTATCATAAAAAGAGCAATAAAAAACGCAGATACTAATACAGTTAAAAAGATGCGATAAAGACTAATACCAGATGAGCGCATAGCAGTAATCTCATTTTTTTGTGCCATACGACCCAACGAAAAAAAAGTAGCGAAAAGCATGGATGGAGGAGTCATCTGAATTATGTAACCAGGAGTTTGTAGTGCCAGGCTCACAAGCGATTTATATAAGCCCATGCCCCTGGATATAAAGGTTCCCATTTCTTTTTCACTAAATCTTACAACAAGTAACAATGATGTAAAGAATCCTAAACAAGCAAAAAAACTCTTTATTAATTCTCTTATTATATATTTATCTAAAACTTTCATTTTTAAAGTTATTCTGATTCTTTTGGAAATAGTTTATTTATAATGCTTAATGTGTGGATTGGAGCTTCACGTATCGTCTTTATAATTAATACTATGCCTGCCAAAGCCATAAGTATATTAGGTGTCCATGCTCCTAAGAACGGTGGAAACATGACTGTTTTAGCAAGTTTTTCTCCGGCTGTTAAGATCACATAATACACAATAATCAATCCTACTCCAACACCTAAACCAACCATTCTACCACCGCGCCTTACCATGAGTCCTAAAGGAACCCCTATTAAACCGAAGGCAAGGTTTGCAAATGGTATTGAAATTTTCTTATATAGTTCAACACGATATTCTGGTATTAATCTTTTTATATTAAATTCCTTAACATAAGCTAAGGTTGATGGAGATTCAGTTTCCCTGTATATCTTTTCTAATTCACTTTTTAATTCTTTAATGCTCATACTTCTTGGACTGTATCCTGACTTATTTTCCTTATCTAAGGACTTTGATATATCCAGAATAATTTTATTCTGTGTAAAATTTACTATTGTATATCCTTTATGAGCAGATTTTTGATCTACTTGATACATTGCCCCATCATACAGATTTAAGGATGCCCATTTATCATAATAATCAATTTTGCCTTCTTTTGCTGTAATAAGGCTTGGTGTAATGCCGACTTTTTCCCAGATACGTATATGCTTCATTATACCTGTTTTTTCATCCAGTGATTTGAAATACCATTTTCTTCCTTCTTCGGACATCTCTTCCATTATCGTATCAGCTTCCAGTATGAGAGCAGGATTTTTTTGTCTTATTTCAGTGTAAAGCTTCGTATAAGCTTTGTTACCTTCTGGAATACCAAAATCCATAAAGAAGATCATAAAAATACTGAGCAATAAGGATGATACCACAACAGGGACAATTACTTTCTGCATTCCTATCCCTGCTGTTTTCATGGCAATGATTTCATTATCTTCAGACATACGACCAAAAGCAGTTACTATTCCTACCAAACATGCCATTGGTACTGTAAGAACCAGTGCTGCTGGTGAATAGTAGAAAAGCATTTCAACCATATACCATGGGTTAACACCTTTTTCTACAAAGTATTTGGTAAGAATAAATACTCTATCCACAAGTAGAACAGATGTAAAAGCAGTCAATGCAAGGAAAAAAGGTTCTATTATTTGCTTCAATACATAACGAGTAATGATTACCAAAACTTATCTCCATTATTAATGAAATGACTGGTAAATCTGCCTTTATTTAAAACATAAAGCAAGTTTCTTATTTTATTCTGAAATAATACTACGGAATTTTTCTTCAAATTCATCAATAGAATTACATAATATTGCCTGACTATGTAATGTTTCTAATGTTTCAGTATTAGTTATATTATTTATTTTATTAATCATATCTTCTGGAATTAGCTTAAATCTAATGCTAAGAACCTGTATCAATGAACGTCTGATACCTTGTTGTAACCCTTGTTGTAATCCTTGTTGTAATCCTTGTTGTAATCCTTTCTCAAGTCCCCGCTCGATTGCTATTTTTTCTAAGCTACTAATATATGGCATTCTTCTCACCTCCTCAAAATGAAGGATTTCATCCCAAAAACTTGCATTCAATTCCCTTGGAAGATACATTATCCAATCTATGAATCTCAATAAATTTACTATATCTTCACGTTTATATTCATGTTCATACAATCGCCTTGCTAAAGAGAACTTCCATCTTTTTCGATCTTCGCTATTATTTTTTGTTTCCAGAGTCTTTAGATGCGACATAACTACTAATGCAAATGGATTACGACTACTCTCAAGCTCTTCCCATTTATTGCGATAATCTAATAGCTTAACTATAGGAAATTCAATACTTGCTTTAAATCCCCATAATTCATAGCCAAAAGAATTTGGTCTCCATAACGGGTTTTCATCCCCCAATAATGCAAGGCTCACAACAAAATGATCATATCTATCAAAAATTCGATAGTTATATACATACATACGCTTGGCAAAATCTGATTCTCTTTGGCTTTGTATTTCTATATGTATGAGTATCCATGATTCTTCACCGTTTTTTAGCCAGACCTTAATTAACCTGTCAACTATACGTTTTCCAAGTTCAGAATCCTTGATGATCTGTCGTAGTTCATTATCTAGTGATTCATGTTTTTTTGACCAATCAATATCAACATAAGCCTTTGGAAAAAAGAATGAAATAAAATCTTCAAAATAAATATCAAGTATATCTTTCCAGGGAGAATCAAAATCAAATTGTTCTTTTTCTGTCATACTTAACCTTAAATAATATCAAAGAAATATTCTATAACTTTCCAGACTGGTTTTATATTACCAGTCTGGAAGCAAAATACAGGATCACTTTTTCTCGAAAGCTGCATCAAAGGCTGTCGCAGATGGTGCAAAGTCTAATGCTTTTACGAATTCACATGCTTCAGCAGCACCATGTTCACGGTCCATCCCGGAATCTTCCCATTCCACACTCAAAGGACCTGTATAGTTAATTCTATTAAACGCCCTGATTATTTCCTCAAAGTCAATGCTACCACGCCCAAGTGAGCGGAAATCCCAATAACGGTTTACATCACCAAAGGGCAGATGTCCGCCGAATACTCCAGAAAGCTTTGGGACCGTTGACCATGCTACATCTTTCATGTGAACATGATATATACGATTGCCAAGTCGTTTGATGAATTCGACATAATCTACACCCTGATATCCAAGATGGCTTGGATCATAGTTGAAACCAAATGCCTTTCGTCCTCCCAGGGCATTAACAGCTCTTTCTGCTGTCACAACATCGAAAGCAATTTCCGTTGGATGTGCCTCAAGTGCAAATTTGACACCAACCTCATCAAAAACATCCAGAATCGGATTCCATCTATCAGCAAAATCCTTATATCCGGCTTCAATCATTTCTGGTGAAACTGGAGGGAACGAATATAGCAAATGCCATATACTTGAGCCAGTAAATCCACATACGACGATATCATGCCCAACAACGTCAGCTAATTTTCTGGCAGCTCTAGCTGTGTTTTTCATTTCCTCAGCGGCGCGTTGTCTAACTCCTTCTGGATCACCATCACCCCAAATATATGGTGGAAGTATGCCTTTATGTCGTTGATCGATAAGATCGCATACTGCCTGTCCTACAAGGTGATTACTTATTGCCCAAACGCCCAAACCCTTCTTACTTAGAAGTTCCCATTTCTCTTTGCAATAATTCGGGTTATCTAACGCAGCTCGGACATCAAAGTGATCACCCCAGCATGCTAGTTCAACACCATCATAACCAAAATCAACTACTTTATCTACAAGATCCTTCAGTGGAAGGTCTGCCCATTGTCCTGTAAAAAGTGTAACTGGTCTTGCCATTTTTATACTCCTATAATTATGATTGAGCAAATCAAATTTATTTTGAGTGCTCGTTCTTTTACATTTCACTTATCTTAACCCATCTTTTTTCCTGAATCGATTTAACAACAGCATCCAGAACTTCCTGACATTTCACACCATCAACGAAGCTTGGACTTGGCATCTTGTCATTAGCTATTGCCTGCATCAGGTTATATACTTGATGTATAAAGGTGTGTTCATATCCGATTATATGCGCTGGAGGCCACCATGCATGTAAATATGGATGAGATGGATCGGTTGCCTGGATAACTCTGAAACCCTGTAATCCTTCTGGGTCATCAACATTATAGTATTCAAGCTCGTTCATACGTTCAAGATTGAATACAATGCTTCCTTTACTTCCATTGATTTCAAAGCGATTATGATTCTTTCTTCCAGCAGCGAAACGTGTTGCTTCAAATGTTGCTACTGCACCATTAGTAAAGCGTGCAAGGAAAAGCGTCGCATCATCAACAGTAACTTCGCCTTTTCCGCCGGTTGCCTTTGCATGTAGTCCACCAGTAGTTCCTATTTCAGTCAATGGACGCTCTTTTATGAAAGTTTCTTCCATACCTACGACGCTATCAAATTCACCAACAAGGAATCTTGCAATGTCAATTATATGTGCATTCAAATCTCCATGTGAACCTGATCCTGCAACACTTTTATCCAGACGCCACACTATAGGAAAGTCAGGGCTAATTATCCAGTCCTGGAGATAAACACCGCGGAAATGATATATTTTACCCAAAAGCCCTTCATCGATCATCTTTTTGGCAAGTGCAACTGCTGGTGCTGTGCGATAATTGAAATTGATCATGTGCTTTACACCAGCTTTTTCTACTGCTTTGAGCATTTCACGAGCATCTGCCAGGTTGAGTGCTAATGGTTTCTCACAGAACACATGTTTGCCGGCTTCTGCTGATGCAATACCTATTTCTTTATGTGCATTACTGGGTGCAGTTATATCGATCAGATCAATATCGTCACGCTTTATCAATTTTTCCCACGAAGTTTCGTAGCTCTCCCAACCAAATCTCTCAGCAGCTACCTTGACACCTTTTTCGTCACGACCACATATAGCCTTCATAACTGGCACTACATCAAGGTCAAAGAACATTGCTACATCATGATAAGCATGGCTGTGTGCTTTTCCCATAAATTTATAACCTACTAATCCGACGTTGACTTTCTTAGCCATTTACAAATCCTCCTTTTTACTACTTGAATGATATGATTATGGTTAAAACAGTTTATTTCACTGACCCTATATTTTGTAAGAAAAAACGCACTCTATATATTACTAGGATACAAAAAAGATTATTTTGTGTCAATCGTTTTTTGGTTTTAGCTAAAAAGGCAATGCTCTGCGATCTTTGCCAGGCCATCTCTCAATTCCACCGAAAGCATAAGGTATGCGATCTTCATAGGAACCAACATCAGGCAATGGTTTTGTTCTATTGATCTGATACCAGTATGCTGTGCTTGTCCAATCACCCTGTCTGTCATTGGAATGACCATGCTCTATTGAAAAACGCAATGATTTCTCAAAATATACAGGGTCCTCAATATGAAATCGGTATTGCGAATGTTTACCTGTATAATCCGAGTTACCCTTAAAACTATAGCCAAAATAAGGAGTGCAATATGTCTGAGTTAATATGTTATAATTCCATGCACCGCAAAAATAGTCTTCGGTTCCTGTTCCATGCATGTTTGGTGGCCATTTTTCTCCATCAACGAAAAACATATCATCACCTTCGCCCCACCATCCAGGTTCATTCGTATCAATATGCAGACAGCATCCAACATAATGACCTTTTCCTTCGGTCTCAAGTATAAGATAGTTATCATTGCCAGTTGTATTTAGTTCTTTACGATCTGGTTTTCTTATAACTAGCTCTCTGCGCCAATTAGCATGAAACCTTCCTGTATCTTCAATCGGCTCATCAAGAGCCTGATAGTCTATATAGAAATATAAAAAACTATCATCTGGAGAATCATTAGTTACAGTGATTTTTGCCCCGCTGGAATATGGCATGGGGAACCAACAATTCATTCCAAGATAAAAAGCCTGTAATGGCAATGATTGAAAGTAATTTGCCTTTGCATGACCAAGCCCAAAAAAGTCTCCGATCGGGCAAAGAACAGAAGGTGTTTCCTCTCCATCCCAATACATACGGAGGATAAGCCTGCGCAGATTATTATTGCCATCAGTAGTTGTCATCCATATATGCCTTATACATCCTGCGCCTTCCATTTCTCCCAATACAATTGTCTTTCCTGCAGGAATGGGCCAACTATCACCATTACCACCGGTTTTATCATAGGATGACCATCGACGTGATTTTACGCCTTTCCCTAATTTTGCAAGATTGCCTAGAGATGCTGTTCCAAAATTCATTTTTTTCTCCTTAAATTATCGCTTCCAATTAAATAGCTGGAGGTTAACACCATTTAGTCCATCGAAGAATGCTAATGTCATGCCGGGTAAAGCGGAAAAAGGTTCTTTTATAAAATTAACGCCTTTGGCTTTTAATTCTTCAGCAGTCTTTTCAACGTTATCAACTTTGAAAGATAAATGATGAACACCAGGTATCCCCAGCCTTCCCTCACCTTCAAAAGCAGCTTTGGGAATCAACTCCAACTGTATGCCTCCGGCGTCTATAAATAGAGCTTCTCCAGCATCCCCTAATGGGAGCCTTTCAATAATTTTCATTCCTAGCACGTTTGAATAAAGGTTTTCAGCCTCCTTCATATCCTCAACAAGTAATGCAATTTTCCAGATATTCATCTTTGTCTCCTTTCGCGTGAATAATAAATTTTCACACAGAGTCTTAAACATTGTGCTATTAGATGATTTCTAGAACCCCTGGCTATACTACGTTTTTCTTAAGTTTTCGCGATTTGGGCGAATAATTATTCGCCCCTATGAAACCGCATGAATATTGTTTTGGCTAAATTGATCATTTTAGTCAGTGCTATTGTCCAAGCTATATAGCACATTTTACAAAGCCCAGAATAGCATATAGATTGCATTTATCAATTAATATCGAATCTAAGATACTTCGGGTGGGAAGAAATATAAAGCTTCTAATATGGTGTCACCATCGTTTACCAGATCATATCTATTAATGCAAGCCGGGACAAAGATGGATTTTCCGCGTTTAACCGGGACATGTCCAAAGCTTCCATGAAGCATTCCACTACCCTTAGTTACCGTTATGCAATGGAATGATTTTGCCTTTGGTATATCCATTGATGTTGCAATCTTGTATCTTGATATTTGAAAATACGGGCTTGCTTCTTCAGGCACCAACTTTTCTTCAATATTATTTCCTTCTTTCCTTGCGATAACTGGTGTTCTACGAACATAATTATTAAGGTAGTCAAGGCTCATTGCACTGAAATCCGCCGCCTGCAATGCTGTATCCCAATCCAGACCCAATGTTCCATCATTTTTACCAAATGGATAACCTTCCCATTCTGCCAGAATATTCCAATCAGTTGGTTCCTGTGGTTCAAGTATGCAAAGCCCTGAACCAAGTGAATGCACAAAACTATCCCGTAAGAAGATAACATCATCCACCTTTGGTTCGATCTCATGCATGTGTGCGCGCATCGCAGAAACATCTTGTGCTTCCAACCATTTCTTAAAAGTATCTATTGGAATATCTTCTTTCCATCCTATCCACGCTTTTGCACCTGGTCTGGTCCCAATTACAATCCATGCCTCATTCTTACCATAAGGTGAATTAAGGTATTTACTTGCGAATTGTGGAGATGGGTGCCAGTGAACCGGTATATGAGCATCATCTCCTACATCGAATATCTTTACTAAAATACCAAGATTTGCTCCGAATTTTTTGTAATGTGGTTCTCCTAAAGTTTCATTGGGAAAATTTTCCAGCAACTCTTTAAGAAGAACTATTTCACCATTTGGTAACTCTATTCGGCTGAAGCCCTTATCAGGTGGATTATCACGACCAGGAGTCACTGCACGATTAGTTGAAAACATCCATTCCTCAGAACGATAATCGTCCTTTGGATCAGGTTCTCCCAAAAATTCTGCACGTAGTTTACCCCCGTTATAGAAGTGAAGGTATGTGTTAGGAGCCATATATATCGGACCTTTGAGCATTTGTTTCAACATTTCTTTAGATGCCATGTTTATAATCCTCCAAAATATTGGGTTTTACCATGTTGATCTCTTTTAGCATTGTTATCGTAATCAGTATAACAGAATGATATAATATTTACAAGGTTATAGATATATAGAGCTTGTTTTCTTATGTATACGCGGAGCATATAAAATTAAAATATCTTGTATTTGGATATAGGGAACAAGCTAGACAGCTTGTTTTACTCAAAAATAACATCGAGCCTACAATGAAATTTTATTTTTGTTAAATTCCCATTTTCTTATAAAATATTTTTATATTATCATTAATGATCCTTTCAATTGCTTTACTTGATTGTGTTGCTCCAGTGATAGCATCAACCTGGTTATTAGCTTTCGACATCGGAGTTGCTCTTGTTATAGATTCTGTATTTTCTTTTTGATCTTTTATTCTTTTAACGATCCTGATTTCTGGTAATACTCTCTTGCCTCTGAATTGATCCTGGAAAGTATCTTCTGTTATTCTTCCTCCCAATCCCGGTGTCTCAGAATGCTTCAGAACCTTAAAACCTATAATTGTCTGGAAATCTGGTTCTAAAGCGATAATAGCATCGATTGTCCCCCAAAAACCTGGTCCTGTAATTTCAATTGCAGTTCCTTTCTCAGATTCATATAAAGTCATATCATCTTTTTTTCTAATGATTATATTATTCTTAAACACTTCTCCGATATTATTTTTATCATAATTAATTCCAAATACATCCAGTATGCTTTGTTGAAGTTTTATATTACTATTGAGTGACACTCTATGCTCAGTTTTATAGTATACTATACTTAGCATTCCTGTAGAAATACCAACAACTATTACAAGAGATAAAATTAGCAGAATATGTTTCATATTGCGTTCTGTTTGGATTTTAATGCTATGACAGCATTATCGATAAGTGGAGCAAATATATTCATTAATACTATGGCAAAAGTTATGCCTTCCATGTATCCTGATAATCCTCTTATAACTATTGTTATTAAACCTAACAACGAACCATATATCCATTTGCCTGATAACGTCATAGGGCATGTGACAGGGTCTGTAGCCATAAACATAGCTCCGAAAAGTAATCCACCGGATAGCAAATAGAAAATTGGAGGAGCAAATTTTTCAGGATATAACTGTGATAATATTGCTGAAAGAATTATAGTAGAACCTAGATAAGTCAATGGTATACGCCAATTACTAACTTTTGTTACCATCAGGAATATTCCACAGAGTAAAATAACGATTTTAGAAGTTTCACCAATACATCCAGGAATATTTCCTTTAAGAAGGCTTGTGTATGAAGTAATTTCTCCGTTTGTCTTGAAATTTGCTAATGGAGTAGCAGTTGTTAAGGTATCAACCGAATATTTTGAAAAGCCTCCTAATAATCCATTGAATGGCTCATACCAATTTGATGTCATTATAGAGGTAAATGCAATGGATATGAAAAGACGCCCTATTAATGCTGGATTAAATAAATTTTTTCCTGTTCCTCCGAATACTTCTTTACCAAATATTGTTCCAAAGGTTATCCCGATGGCAACAACCCATAAAGGAATTTTCGGTGGAAGCGTTAAAGGATAAAGCATGCATGTTACAAAAGCTCCCTCTGTAAGCTCTTCCTTCCTAATTGAACAAAATATCCATTCAGTGCCAACACCAAATATATAGGATATTAATATAACAACGATAACTCTCCATCCAAAATGATATATTGCTGAAAATACAATGGGTAAAAGTGCAAATATGACAGTTATCATATACCGCTTTAAGTTAATATAATCACGAATATGCGGTGCATCGCCACTAACATCAGGAGTTCCAAAGAAAAAGCTATCAAATGCCTCGATAGCTATTTTAAATAGAAACCATCCCGGACGATCTTTTAATATGTTTTTTGCTTTATCAAGTGCTTTTTTTACTATATTCATATAGATACCGTTGTTTTTAATGCAACTTTTCAAAAATTATAACAAAAATTAAACCTTCATTCAAATTAAAAATTCAATAATGGGCAATTCAGAAAGGTTAATATTAGGAAATGTTGTGCACTTATTCTACCAACATTTCGTCCCTATGGGACTTAGAAAATGTTGTTTTATTTGAAAAAAAAGAGTTAGAGAAAAGCCTGTAATTCGGAAAGTTAAACAAATTTTAAGTTGTTCTTATTCAAATTTGACCATAAAATGTAATCAAGAATTTATAAATAACACAAAATTTTAAGCTATTTTACTATACATACGTTAACCTTTCCGAATTACATTACAGTTTAATAATAACAATAGCATAATTGGCATAAGTTCAAATTATGATAAAATATATTCATAGACACACTTTAAAATGCCCTTAAAAGCGTTTATTTTGCGTTTTAATTGACTTATATCTATCATAACGAATAAAAAGTCATAAAAAAAAGAAAATCTGTTATAAGCCATTTATGAATGG
>FWPV01010331.1_pt1 | contig 15341 bp, 11 predicted proteins | sample 2228371 | NCBI WGS metagenome assembly FWPV01 (sample SAMEA103939776, study PRJEB20133) | metagenome | reverse complement strand
GATCTCAACATCACCCCGGACATGTGGGGTTGGGTGGTCGGCGCGTTTACGCTGTCGTACGCGCTATTCGAGATTCCCACCGGATCCATGGGCGACCGCATCGGTCCCCGCCGGGTCATCACGCGCATCGTCGTCTGGTGGAGCGCCTTCACGGCGCTCACCGGTTCGGTGTCCAACTTCAAGCTTCTGTTGCTCGTCCGGTTTCTGTTCGGCGCGGGCGAGGCGGGCGCGTATCCCAATTGCTCCGCCACCATCGCCCGCTGGTTTCCCACTGTCGAGCGGGCGCGCGCGCAAGGCGTCGTGTGGATGGCGAGCCGCATCGGCGGGGCGCTCTCGCCGGTTCTGGTGGTGCCGATTCAAATCGCCTTCGGATGGCGAATGTCGTTTTGGGTGTTTGGAGTGGTGGGCATCTTGTGGGCGATCTGGTGGTATGTGTGGTTCCGCGACAACCCATCCGAGAAGCCGCAAGTCACCGCCGAAGAGATTGCCGAAATCGGCAACCCTCCCCGCAAAGCCCATGAATCCTTGCCTTGGAAAATTGTGCTCCGCCACAGCAATTTGTGGATCATCATGCTGATGTATCACACCTACTGCTGGGGCAGCTACTTCTACCTTTCCTGGCTGCACACGTACCTGCAAAAGGGACGCGGCTTCACCGAAAAGGAAATGGGCTTCTACTCAACCCTGCCGTTCCTCTGCGGCGCCTGTGGGAACTTGTTCGGCGGATGGCTGAGCGACCGTCTGGTCAAACGCTTCGGCGTGAAATGGGGCAGAAGAATGGTGGGGTGCACCGGACTCGCTCTCTCAGGCTGCTTGCTGGTAGCCACGGGACTCACCGAAAGCCGGATGGCGGCGGTGATCTTCCTGGCGTTGGGCTACGGAGCGCAGGATTGCTTCCTGCCGGTGGCTTGGGCGGTGTGCCTGGACGTCGGGCGCAAGTACGCCGGGGCGGTCACTGGATCGATGAATATGGCGGGGCAGTTCGGCTCCTTCCTCTCATCGGTGGCTTTCGGCTACATGGTGAAGCACTTCGGCAATTACAACACGCCGCTCGTCGGGATGGGGTGCGCCTTGTTCGTGAGCGCTCTGTTGTTCTATCGTATAGACGCGAGCAAACAGCTCGTGCCGAGCGAAGAACCTGCGCGCGCCTCGGCATAAGTCATGTTTGAGATCCTCGAGCACACCGCCGACATCGGAATCCGAGCCCGCGGCGCGACGCTTCCCGAGGTGTTCGAACAGGCGGCGCTCGCGCTCGAGAACGTGGTTCTCGACCCGGCGGCGGTGGTTCCCCGCGAAGAGCGCCCGGTCGAGGCTTGCGGCGAGGATCTGGAATCGCTGCTGGTCAATTTCCTCTCTGAAATCCTGTACCTGTTGGACGCCGGGCGCATTGCGTTTGCCGCCGTCCGTGTCCACGAACTCGCTCCGGAGCGCGTGCGCGCGCTTGTCGCAGGGGAGCCCCGGGACGCCGGGCGCCATCCTCCAAGGGTGATCGTCAAGGGCGTCACTTACCATCAACTCCGGCTGGAACAAACCCCGGAAGGTTGGATTGCGGAAGTGTTCCTCGACATCTGAAGAGCGAAAATAGAGGTAGTGAAGCTCACTCCGATCGATTCTTATCGCTGGCTGATTCCCCGCGGGGAGAAGCCCGGGATGCGGACGGACGTCGTGGTGTACGCTAGCGAAGGCTTGCTCGAGCAGATCCGGCACGACCTTTCGCTTGAGCAGGCAGTGAACGTCGCCATGCTTCCCGGCATTGTCGGCCCAAGCCTCGCTATGCCGGACATCCACCAAGGCTATGGCTTCCCCATCGGCGGCGTCGCGGCGACGGATTGGAGCCATGGCGTGGTTTCGCCCGGAGGGGTGGGATTCGATATTAACTGCGGCGTCCGCAGCGTCACCACCACGCTCACCAAGGACGAAGTCCGCGCCAAGCTTCAGGAGATCGTGAATCAGACTTTCCGCGACGTGCCATGTGGCGCGGGCAGCGAAGGCTCTTTCCGCATCACCGAAAAGCAACTGAAGGACGTGCTCGAGCAGGGCGCACGGTGGATGGTGGAACAGGGTTTCGGCTGCGAGCGGGACTTGGAGTATTGCGAAGCCGGCGGCTGTCTGGAGGAAGCGGACGCCGCGACGGTGTCCGCGCGCGCCAAGGAACGAGGCAAGCCGCAGCTTGGAACGCTTGGCAGCGGCAACCATTTTTTGGAGATTCAGTTCGTCGAGGAGATTCACGACCCGGAAGCCGCCCGCGCCATGGGGCTGTACAAGGACCAGGCGGTGGTTCTGATCCACTGCGGGTCCCGCGGCTTGGGCCATCAAGTTTGTACGGATTACTTGGCGCAGATGGGCGCGGCGATGAAAAAGTACGGCATCACGCTGCCGGACAGGCAGCTTGCCTGCGTGCCGATCCAATCCGAAGAAGGTCAGGCGTATCTGGCGGCGATGCGCGCCTCAGCCAATTTCGCTTGGGCCAACCGGCAGGGCATTCTCCACCTCTTGCGCGGGTCTTTCCAGAAGGTTTTCGGCAAGTCCGTGCGCTTGGAGCTGATTTACGATGTCTGCCACAACATCGCCAAGCGCGAAACGCATACCTTGGACGGCAGAAAGTGCGAGGTGCTGGTGCACCGCAAAGGCGCTACCCGCGCTTTCCCGCCCGGACACCGCGAGGTGCCGCGCGCTTACCGGGACATCGGTCAGCCGGTGCTGATTCCGGGGAGCATGGGAACCGCTTCCTGGATCTTGACGGGTACGTCCCGAGCCATGGAGGAAACTTTCGGCAGCGTGTGCCACGGCGCCGGCAGGGTTCTGAGCCGCACCGCCGCGCGCAAGGGGCACGACGCCCGTCAAGTGGCCAAGCGTTTGGAAGAACAGGGCATCCTGGTGCGCAGCGAATCGCGGGAAGGCATCATTGAAGAGATCCCCGAAGCATACAAGGACGTGGACGCCGTGATCGAGGTGGTCCACCAAGCCGGACTGGCGAAGAAAGTCGCCCGCCTCCGGCCCATGGGCGTCATCAAAGGCTGAAATTTTCCGAACGAATTCCGTCCGGCTCCGTACATACCTGTTTGGAGACGTGTTCCTCATGGCTTCGAACGGCAAGCACGGACGGAAGCGGCGGTGGTGGATATGGGCTGTGGCCGGATTGCTTCTCTTGACCGGAGCGGGTTTGGGACTGCGGGCGGCGCTCAAGCCCAACCACTCGATCGACCCATCCAAACTCGGCACGGTGCAGAAAGGCGACATCGCCCGGTCCGTAGTGGCCACCGGCAAGATCCAACCCCGCGCCAAAGTCGAGGTCAAGTCCAAGGCGAGCGGCATCGTCAAGCGGATTTTCGTGGACTACGGCGAATACGTTCGCGCAGGGCAGACGCTTGTCGAACTCGACAAGGAAGAATTGCAGGCTCGCGTGCGCGAGGCGCGCGCCACCTTGATGGCTGCTCAAGCGGCTGAGGAGGCGGCTCAAGCGGCGCATGAGCGAAACAAGGTTGAAGCCGAAGGTCCAGACCTGCCGTTTCTTCAATCCGCCATGGAACGGGCCAAGAAACTGCACACTCAAGGCCTGATTTCGAAAGCGGTCCTCGAAGAATCGGAAAAAGCCTATCAAATGAGCCTCAACCGCCAAATGACGGCGCTGCGGAACGTCGCGGTGACCCGCGCGGAAATGGCTAAGGCCAAGGCGCAGGTGGCGCAGGCGCGGGCGGCGCTCGAACGGGCGGAAGAGGACCTCCGCAATTCGACTATCGTGAGCCCCATGGACGGCTTGGTGTTGTCCCGCAACGTCGAAGTGGGCGACGCGGTCAGCTCGATTCTCGTCCTGGGATCCCAAGCCACCTTGGTGATGACGCTCGGCGATGTGGGCGACGTGTATGTGCTCGGCAAGGTGGACCAAGCCGACATCGGCAAGGTGTACTTGAATCAGCGTGCGCGCATCGTCGTGGAGTCCTTCAAGGACAAGAAGTTTGAAGGACAAGTGACGAAGATCTCGCCTCTCGGCGTGGAAAAGGACAACGTGACAACATTCGAAGTCCGGGTTTCGATCAAGAATCCGGGCGGCGAATTGAAGGCGAACATGAGCGCGAATGCTGAAATCATTCTCGAGGAGAAGACCGGCGTTCTGCTCATCCCCGAAACGGCTGTGATTTACGACAAGGATCGGAAGACCTTTGTTGAAGTCCCGGATTCCACGAAGGAGAAAGGCAAGAGCCGCGTACCGGTTCAACTCGGCATTTCAAACGGGCTTAAAACCGAGGTCGTCGCCGGTCTTAGAGAGGGGCAGAAGATCGTACTGCCATAGCGCGCCGCTCACTTGCAGCCTTCGTCCCACGGCAGGGGCAGTTGCACTGCTTGCCAGCGGCGGCTGCGGCGTTCGAGCGCCTTGGCTTCGGCGTCCCGCCCCCAATGATAAAGCGTCCAAACCCGCTCGCGGGCGTAGCGGTTCAGCGTGCGGTAGTCCTCGCGCTTTTCGGCTTCCGCAGCCAAGGTTTCCATCACCGCGAACGCTTCCGCCAGCCGTCCTTCGGTTTGCGTAAACGCCAGGATGCGGCGCGCCAGCTCGCACGCCAGCTCCCAGTGTTCCGGCTGAACGACCACCCGGTGGAAAGCGAGATAGAGGTCCGGCAAGATGTCAGCCGTCACCGGATGGCGAATCACGGCTTGAGCATGGCGGAGCTGCAATTCCGGTGTGATGTTGGTCTGATCGATGACATACTGCGGGACGGTGCAGCGGAAGCCTTCCGGATCGAGGGGTTGCGCCGGCGCGGGAACGCCATCAATTTCCACGCCCGCGATTTCCGCGGCTAGCGACAGCGGAAAACCCGCCGGAGCGCAAGCAGCCATCGCCGCCGTGATGACGCTCGGATGCACTTCCGAATTTCCGGCGGGCAGGCGCACGCACGGCGCTTTGGGCATCAACCTTGGCTGCCGGGTTGTGATCAAGGTCGAGGAGTTGCCGCCCGGACAGAACCGTGGCTTCCGCGGGACGTGGTCCAGTATCAGCAAAAAACGCTTCCATTCAAAGATGGCGCTCAGCTCATAGAGAATGGACTCAGCGTCGCCCTCGGCGCGGTGCCGCATCTGAGCGAGGATTTCGCCGGCGATCTCCACCGCCGGACGGTCGCCGGCGTAAACCCAGAAGACGCCGTCGAAAAACTTCGCATAGCGGTGCGCAAATTCGCACGCTAAGGATGTCTTGCCGGCGCCGGGTCCGCCCCGCACCATGGCCACTCCCGGTTTCTCAGCTATGGCGGACCGCAACAGCTCGAAATCCGCCTCCGTTCCCCGGAATGCGGGGCTGCGGGCGGGAATGAAGCCCGGTTTTTCGATCGGTGCGGGCGCCGGGTGCAGTCGCAAGTTCAATCTTATCAACCAGCGCCACGATCTGCGCGCGCCAGCAGACAATTTCGTCGCTTCCCGGCTGCTCCGGCAGCCATTTTGACTCGAACTCGTGCAGGTTTCTTGGTCCCACTCGGGAGTGGTGGGTGGGTGATTTGACCCGATGGCCGGATTTGACCCATCCCGAGACGGGATAAACGGTGAGCTTTCTATTTGGAATCAATGAGTTGCCGATATAAAGAGTTTGGCATCCAGAATGCAGTTATAAGGGCAACTTAAATAAGTCTTCATTGACTTAAGCATCCCCAAACGGGGCGACCCAGCGCCCCGTAAGCCCCTCTGATTGGAGTCCCGGCCCCCCAACCCGGGACTCCCGCTTCCCATTCCAATCAACCTGAGACGGTAGACTTGATTTCAGGGATCGAGTTGTGATGTCCGAACGGGTCGGTATCCACCGCGCGGCGTGGAGCGTGATGCTCGAGCATGCGCGCGCCGCATATCCCCGCGAGGGCTGTGGTGGGATGTGGGGAGTGCAAACGGAAGGCGAAGCCCGGATACTCTATGCTGCGGCGCTCCCCAACCGGGTTGCAGAACAAGATGCCCGGCGTTATGAAGTCGATCCTCAGATCCTGCTTCGCGTGGATCAAACCGCGCGGGAACGCGGCTACCGCCTGGCAGGCATTTTCCATTCCCACCCCGATGCCGGGGCGCACTTCTCCGAAGCCGATCTCCGGAACTGCTGCCCGTGGTATCTGTACCTCGTCCTTTCCATTTGCGGCAGCGCCGTGCCTGAAGCGCGTTGTTGGAAACCGGCGCCGGATGGCTCCTCGGTATCCGAAGTTCCGATCTTCCTGTTCGATTAAATCCCCACCAAAATTAGGGTGTTTCTCCCCCAACTTCAAGCTGTTTCGCCACGTCCTCTGAGCCGGAGACGTGTTCAACATTGTAGGTAGCGATGAGGATCACCCGCATCATCTTGACGTCATTGGTGTGCTTACCGGCGCTTCAAGCCAGCGGCGTCCAGATTTCGTTCGAGCCAGAGAGCAGGCGGTGGACGCTCAGCAACGAATTCATGCGGGCCGAGTTCGCCATCAGCCCTGAGGGGATCTTCGGAATGGTGAAGATCGGGCGAACCGACACCGGCGACGAATGGCTGGCGGCGGGACCGGCATCCAACTCACCGCTGCGGTTCACAATAGGCGATCTGGCAGTGGGACCGCGCAGTTTCTTCCGCCTCGTCCGCCACTGGCAAGAAGATGCCGGCAGGGGCGGCAAGCGGCAGGTGATCGAACTGGAAGACGCCGCCGCCCGCGTCCGAATCCGCTTGCACCTCGAAATGTATCCCGGTCATGCCGTTCTCCGCTACTGGACTGAGGTCCAAAACATCTCCCCCCGCCGTCTCTACGCCCGGCTTGCCGACCTGCTTCCATTCCGCTTCGCCGCTTCGGACGAAGCACAGTTCCGGTGGTTCCGGGTCAACCAGTGGACCATCGTGCCGCGGGAACTGAACTTTGAACCGCTGGAATCGCGGATCAGGACGGACGGCACAGCGCTCAGCATGCAGTCGGGCGCCCGTGGCACACAGTGCGCCTGGTGGGCGTTGCGCGACGCCACCGACAGGGGGCTTTTCGCCGGATGGGAATTCGACGGCCGGACGACAGCGTCGGTCAGGCACGTCAGCACCGAGGACTACATTCAGTTTTCCGCAACGATTCAGGAGCTGAACCACCCGGTAGACCCTGGCGAGACGTTCCTGATCCCGCCCGCTTTCCTTGGACTGTACCGCGGGGATTGGGACGAAGCCGGTTACCGGACCCAACGGTTCGTCGAGCAGGTTCTCGCCAAGCCAATGCCGGACGATGAGAAGTTCCCTTACGTCGCGTGGGACACGTGGGGACATGAACACGATTTCGACGAGACGACGCTGCGGCGCAGCGCCGAGATTGCAGCCAAACTCGGCGTCGAGCTGTTCATCGTGGACTTGGGCTGGGCTCGGGCAATAGGCGATTGGTACACCGACCGTTCGCGCTTTCCGAGCGGGATGAAAGCTATCTCGGAGTATGTTCACTCGCTCGGCATGAAGTTCGGTCTTCATTTGGCCTTCGCCGAGGCGGCGCCGGAATCCCCCGTGCTTCAGGAGAATCCGGATTGGACCACTTCGGAGGAGTATTACTATCACGGCGCCAAGTCCTTATGCCTTTCCCACCGCCCGGTGCGCGACTGGGTGATCGAGGAGCTCACCCGTGTCATTCAATCCTACGGTGTGGACTGGGTGCTGCAAGATGGCGAAAACATGGTGAAGAAGTGCACGAAAACCACCCACACCCATGATCCAAAAGACTCCAATTACTCGAACGCGATCGACGGTTTGGATTACATCCTGCGGGAGGTGCAGCGCCGCACCCCGAACACCGTCTGGGAGAACTGCGAAGACGGCGGAAACATGATGACCTTCAACATGGTCCGCAACTATGTCACTTCCATCACTAACGACGCCAACGGGGCGCTTGGGGCGCGACAGGCGGCTTACGGCGCCACGTATCCGTTTCCGCCCCGCTATGTCGACCGTTACATGCCGGGGGAGTCGGTGGATAAGTACACAACCCGGAGCTACATGTTCGGCGGGCCTTGGATTCTGATGAACCGGCTTACCGAGATGAGCCAGGAAGATCTCGAACTGCTGGCTGCCGAAATCGCCGCTTTCAAAAAGATCCGGTCTACTGTTCGGGATGGAAAAGTCTTCCACCTCACGGCGCGTCCCGCCCCGGGTCGGATCGACGCTCTGCAAGCGCACCATGAAGGTCTGAATCAATCGGTGGCGCTGGTGACCCGCGATGGCGCTGCGGCGAATTCGTACCTCCTCAGACCGAAGGGTCTTCAGCCGGACACCCCTTACCGGGTGACCTTCCTCGATGACCGGCGGGTGCTGTTGATGAACGGCAGCCAGCTCATGAACTCAGGGTTGCGGGTGAATCTCCCCGACGCCGCCTCCGCGGAAGTCGTATTCATCGACCCTCGCGATTAGCCGCCCGCCTTGCCGCGGCTTTCCAGGTTGCGGCATCATGGCGTGGTGATGCTGCGGCGCCTATTGATAGCGGCGGTTTTTGTGCTGTTCGCGTTCCGCTTGGGCTACCGGGTGGATTCCAGCGGCATCGCATCAGGCTGGGTCGACCCGGTGGGCAGGATCGCCGCGCAGGATGAAGCGGTCTATAGCCACATTGCCATTCGCATGGCGCGAACGGGCGAGTGGCTGACTCCGCGTTTCCTTGACCGGCTGGCGTTGTTCAAGCCCCCGGCGTTGTACTGGCTATCCGGCCTTTCCGTTAAGCTTTTCGGACCGTCGAATTGGAGCCTGCGGCTGCCTTCGATCCTGGCAGGAGCTGCGCTGGCGGCTCTGGCGGTAGCCTGGGCGCTGCACTGGGGACCGTGGCAGGCGCTCGCGGTGGCGCTTCTGCTGGCTGCGAACCCCCTGCTGCACCGCCTCTCGCGGCTCAACCTGATGGACGCCCTGCTTGCCGCGCTGTTTATGGGCGCGGCGTTCATCCTGCGCGCCGACCCGGCATTGAAACTGAGGAAATCACGCGCCGGTTTTGGCGTGCTGGTGGGCGTGGGTATCCTGACGAAGGCAATCGCGGGCTGCCTGCCCTTAGTGATGCTCGCCGCCTATTGGGTCCTGGCGGCGCGCGTCGAGCGTCCGCGCCTAGCCGCGCTGCTCGAAGTGGCGGGATGGAGCGTCCTGATCGCTGCGCCGTGGCACCTCTATCAATGGGCTGTCCACCCGCAGTGGTTCTGGTCCGAGTACATCATCGACGAGCATTTCCGCAGCGCGATTGCGCCGCTCGGTCAGACCTCAAGGGAGGGACAGTTGGATTTCTATGTCCGCCGCTGGGCGCGCATCGACCCGGTTCTGCTCGGCGCGTGGCTGCTGGCGCTGCCGTGGCTCGCTTGGGCCCTGTGGAAGCGCCGGACGGCTGAGATCCTGGTCCCGATATGCGCCGTCGCCACCGTATGCCTGGCAGTGCTTGTTTTTCAGTATCGCAACGCGGCTTACCTCCTGCCGGCTATGGCTCCTGCGGCGCTGTGCGCCGTCGCGGCGGGACCGCTGCGGCGTCCTTGGGGCGCTGCGTTTGCCTCGGCGCTTTTCGCCGCGGCGCTGGCGTGGCGCATTTTGCACCCTGCGGAGGTCTGGGGGCTGCCGTTTCCGGAGAAGGCATCCGCCCCTTCGGCGCAAGACCTGGACCGCTATGCGGCGCTCAACCGCGGGCGCGAACTGATCATCGTGTTTCCGTCCGACGAGTTCTATTCCACGCTCGTGCGCGTGCCGCGCGTCCGGTATGTCTTCACCGACGACGGACGAACCCGTGCGCGGCCGGCCATGGATTTCCGTTACCTCGGCATTACGCTCTCTGTCGACGAGTTTCTCGACCTCGACCGCCACCGCCCGGCGTTTGAGGAAAGATTGCGGCGCTTCAACCTCGATACCGCCGCGCCATTGGGGACGGTGATCGAAATGTCTTCCGAGGCAGAACTTCCAAGGCTGCTCGCCGGGGCGCCGGGCGCGGATTTTTTCCTTCCGGGACACCTCTGCGGCGCAGCCCCGGCCGGGCGCACGGTTGCGCCCGTTTCAGGAGGGCGCTGCTTTGTCTATGGCGAGTGAACTCCGGTCTATTCCGCCCTCGCGTGGTGGTTGACCGGACCGGAACCGCGTCCGAGTCCGGGATTTTCCCGGATGGCGCGGGTGATGAACGCTTTGGCGCGAATCACCGCCTCCGGCAACGCCATGCCTTTGGCGAGGCACGCGGTGATGGCTGCGGAATAGGTGCACCCCGTGCCGTGGGTGTGCGGCGTGTCGATTTTCTCCTCCCGCAATTCGATCCAATCGGATCCGTCGAAAAGGATGTCCACGGCGCCGCTGCCGAGATGTCCGCCTTTCACAAGCACTGCCTTCGGGCCAAGGTCGAGGATCCGCCTTGCGGCTTCCCGCATGGACGCCGGGTCCGACACGGGAGCGCCGGAGAGGACGGAAGCCTCCGGAAGGTTGGGCGTGACGAGCCGCGCGAGCGGCAGCAGCTCTCTCCGGAGGACTTCCTCGCCTGCCTCTCCCAACAAAGGCGCTCCGTGCTTGCTGACCATGACCGGGTCCACCACCAAACAAAAGGCGAAACGGCGCGCCACTTCAGCCACCGCGCGGATAACCGCGGCATTCCCCAAGGCTCCGGTCTTAACGGCTCCGGGCGGGATGTCTTCGCACACTGCGACTGCCTGTGCGGCTACGAGTGCCGGATCCAGAACTTCCACCCGCTTCACCGCCACCGTGTTCTGCACGGTGATCAGTGTGATCACGGCTTCGCCGTACACACCGAACTGATGAAACGTCTTGAGATCCGCCTGGATGCCGGCGCCGCCGCTGGGGTCGGATCCGGCGATGGTGAGCGCTACGGGTGTCATGCCCGTAGCTCAGGATAGCAGAGCGGCTTCACCGGGCTGCGGCTGCGCGCGCCGGGTGCTCGGCGAGGTACTGCGAGACGATAATTCCCGACCGCGTGCGGTCCTTCGCCGCCACAATCTTGATCTGCACCGGACCGGGCGTTCGTCCCCACAAGACGGTCCCCATGGCGGCTTTGCCGTCGGCGCCCGTGAGCGCCACGTCGGTGTGAAGCCCCCCGCGGAAGAATCCGCCCGGTCCTTCCTCGGGGAGCCGGAAACTGACCGTGGCGCCTTGGACAGGACGCCCCGTCTCGTCGCTCACCTGCACGAGCAACGGGCTCGCCGATTTTGTTCCGGCCATATGGACAAGCCCTTCTCCCCGCAGAACGCGAATCTGAAGGATCAAGACCTCCCGGCTCTCAGCTCCGGCTACGCTCCAAAGGAAGCCCGCCAGCGAGATGCCTGCCGCCAAGGCCAGTACGCGCACCAATCCCGGCAACAATACGGACTCCATACCGCTTTGTTAGTGCGCCCGGCAGGGCAAGAATCTCACTTCGCTTCGAGCAAAACGACGGTAACGTTGTCCGGCGCTCCCCGCTCGATGGCGGCGTCGATCAGCGAGCGGCAGCGTTGCTCAAGAGACCCGCCGGCGCCCAGCGTGCGGCTGATGGTGTCTGCGTCCACCACGCCATGCAATCCGTCGCTGCAAAGCAGGATGAGATTCCCGGGCTTAGGATGTAACTGGTAAGAATGGATACGTAAATCCTCTGTAATGCCGATCGCCATCGTGAGGACGTGGCGCATGGGATGCTTCCGCAAGCTCGCTTCATCGATGCCCAAGCGCCGTCCTACTTCCTGCACCCAAGTTTGGTCTTCGGTGATGGGTATCAGCGACGGGGCGTCATAGAGATAGGCGCGGCTGTCGCCCACGCTGGCTACGCAAATCTCCTGCCCGCTGTCGAGTGCGGCGACCAGCGTGGTGCCCATGCCTTCGAACTCTTGATCCGAACCGGCGGCGCGCAAGACGGCCATATTGGCCTCTTCAAAAGCGCGGGCCAAAGTTTCCGGACCGGCATGCCCCACCCGCTGAATGTGGTCGCGAACGGTTTCCGCCGCCAACCGGGAGGCTCTTTCGCCGGCGCGGGCGCCTCCCATGCCGTCCGCCACCAGGTAGAGGCCCAACTGCCGGTCGATGATAAAAAAATCCTCGTTGTTCTGGCGAACGCAGCCCTTGTCGGACAACCCGAAAACTTCGAGCATGAATGCTCCGATTATACCGGCTTCCCGCGCAGCGTCGTAGCCCGCTGGCAGGCATACAGCCGTTCTACAGCGGAAATCAGGTGGCACTAAGGCGACCATCCGATGGGATGATTCGCCAAAACGTTAGACCATATTATCGTGCTCCCAGTGCCTGTGGACCACACGCCGGATCAGCCTGCCGCGCCGAAGGGGAAACTGTCCCGTAAGTTCTCGGTTTTCACCGGGCTTCTGGTTTCGTGGGTGGTGTTGACGTTTCTGGGGTACGACATCTCAAACGATGCCTTCAGCCCGGCTAAGGGCGTGCTGCTGTGTCTGGTAGTGCTCCTGGTGGCTATGGGGATCTCCCGTTTCACTTTGCGGGTGCTTTCCCGTCCGCTCGCCAATCTGCAACAAGGACTCGCACGAGTGGGGCAGGGCAAGTTGGAGCCGATCCAAGTGAGCCCCACGGGCGATGAGGTGCAGTATCTCGGTGAAACCTTCAACAAGATGATCGCGGCGCTGGAGGAATCCAATGCCGAAGTGCGCCGCTATCAGGAACTGCTTGAGACGAAGATCAAGCAGCGGACGGAGGCGCTTGAAGACGCTCTCAAGCAGGCGGTGTCGGCGAGCCAGGCGAAGAGCGAATTTTTGGCGAATGTTTCACACGAGCTTCGCACCCCGATGAGCGGCGTCTTGGGGATGATCGACATCGTGTTGGACTCACACCTTTCGCCGGAGCAGAGGGAGCACTTGGAAACCGCGCAACGGTGCGCTCAGTCCCTCCTGGCGCTGTTGAACGACATCCTGGACCTGTCGAAGATCGAAGCCGGGAAGATGATCCTGGAAAAAATCCCGTTCGACTTGCGGAGCGTGGTCGATAATTGCGTGAAAACGCATCAGCCGAAAGCCAGGCAAAAGGGAATCGTCTTGCTGATGGAAATGGATCCGTCGCTCCCGCGGCAGGTGATTGGCGATCCGCTGCGCCTGCGGCAGATTCTCGCGAATCTGCTGAGCAATGCCGTGAAGTTCACCGAGCAGGGGACGGTGCGGGTGAAGGTCTCCCGGTGGGAGCCTTGCGGGGAGGGCAGGATCGGAGTGCTGATGGAAGTCGCCGACACGGGGATGGGGATCCCGCCGGAGAAACTGAGCGAGATTTTCGAAAAGTTCACCCAAGGCGACGGCAGCATGACCCGCCGGTTCGGCGGCACGGGTCTGGGTTTGGCCATAACCCGCCGGCTGGTGGAGATGCACAACGGGCGCATCACCGTGGAAAGCGAGCTTGGGAAAGGAAGCACCTTCCGCGTGGCGCTGGAGTGCGAAGCGGCACCTGACGCTGCGCCCGCCGCCGAGCAGCCGGCTCCCGAGATGACGGCGGAAGCCGGCGCATCGCCGGTTAACGACGTCAGCCATAAGATCCTGGTGGTCGAAGACAACGCGGTGAACCAGAAAGTGGTGGCGACCATTCTCCGCAAGAAGGGTTACACCGTGCGCGTGGCGAGCCATGGAGGCGAAGCCATGGAGGCGCTGGCGCAGGAGGACTTCGGGCTGGTCCTGATGGACGTTCAAATGCCTGTCCTGGATGGTCTGGAGGCGACGCGCCTCATCCGCCGGGAGGAGCGCTGGAAGGATCTGCCGATAGTCGCCATGACGGCTCACGCCATGCAGGGCGACAAGGAGCGGTGCCTGCAAGCCGGCATGAACGGCTATATTTCGAAACCCGTCCATCCGGCGCATTTACTGGCCACCATCGATTCGTATTTACGCTGTTGCCCGCCCCGGCTGTCCAGCGGCGGAGACGAGAGCGAAGAGAAAAGCCCGATCGACCGGGCATTGGCGGCGCGGATGTTGGACAACAAGCCGGCGCTCATGCGGGGGCTGTTAGACCTGTTCCTGCAAGTAGCGCCGAGCCGGATGCAGAAGCTCCGGTACGCCTGTAGCCGCAGCGACGCCGAAGGAGTCTTGCGGGAGGCTCGTGAGATCCGGAAGGCGGCCGAGCGCATAGCCGCGCTGGATGTTTCGAGCGCCGCCCGGGAACTGGAGGACTTGGCGCTGCGCGGCGAACTCTGCGCCGCGCCCGCTCGCCTCTCTCACCTTGAATCCGAAGTCTATCGCGTCATCCGCCACGCCGCCGGCGAAACCGTCCCCGCCCTCCACTGAGAATCAGGGATTGCCTGAACAGATTCCCCTAATTCAGGGCGGCTTCGCGGATGAGCGCCCATGCGCCCATCACGTCCTCCCGGGTGGTGGCGATGTTCCCGATGGCGAAGCGCAGGACGAAGCGCTGGTTCAGCACGGTGTGGGAAAGGAACACCTTGCCCGTAGCGTTCACGCGGTCCAAGAGCGCCCGGCTAGCCTCGTCGCCTGCCTTCAAGCGGAAACAGATGGTCGATAGCGGCACCGGCGCGCACAGTTCAAACGCCGGGTCAGACTCTACAGCGCGGGCGAACTCCTGCGCCCATTCAAGGTGCTGCCGCAGGATACGGCTGACGCCTTCGCGCCCGTAATACCGCATGATGAACCACAGCTTCAAAGACCGGAAACGCCTACCCAAAGGCACGCCGTAGTCCATCAGGTTCACCGCGCGGTGATCCTCGGAGGTTTTCAGATATTCCGGCACGAGCGAAAACGCGCGTCTCAGGACCTCCGGGCGGCGGGTGTAAAGGACGCTCAAATCCATCGGCGTGAACAGCCACTTGTGCGGATTCACGACGATGGAATCCACCTCCTCGATGCCCTTGTACAAGTGGCGCTTTTCCGGGAGCATCGCTACCGGACCGCCATAGGCGCCGTCCACGTGCACCCACATGCCATACTGGCGGGCAACGGGCAGGATTTCAGCCACCGGATCTATTGATGTCGTGGAAGTGGTCCCCGTGGTCGGTACGACGCAGAACGGGCGCTTGCCCTCGCGAACGTCTGCCGCCACCATGTCCGCCAAGACATCCGGGCGCATTCTGAATGCCGCATCTACCGGCACTTTCCGCACGTGCTTCTGGCCGATGCCTAAAGCTATGGCGCCTTTTTCGACCGAGGAATGGGCGTGCTCGGACGTGTAGAGCGTAAGACCAGGGCTTGCGCCTTCGGTGCGAAACTCCGGAGCGGCCGCCTCCCGGGCCGCGGCGATCGCGTGCATGGTGTTCACAGACGCCGTGTCGTGAATGACCCCGAAGTACTCAGGCGGCAACCCCAGCCATTCGCGCAGCCAGCCCAAGACGACCTGTTCCAGCTCGGTCGCCGCCGGGCAGGACTTCCACACCATGTGGTTCACATTCAGCGCCCCGGCAAGCATCTCGCCCAGAATGCCGGGCGGCGACGCGGACACGGAGAAATAGGCGTGAAACCGCGGA
>FWPV01010330.1_pt1 | contig 15341 bp, 14 predicted proteins | sample 2228371 | NCBI WGS metagenome assembly FWPV01 (sample SAMEA103939776, study PRJEB20133) | metagenome | reverse complement strand
CAAGATGACTTTTCTTCCGGCCCCTTGAAATTACAGGACATTTTAGATATTCCAGGTCTTTTTGCGGCAACTAATTTGGAGATGACCCAACTTTTTAAAAAGTCTTGAACTCTTCTCTTAACTTCCCCATAATATTTTGAAAAGGAGGGAAAATGCGCAAAACAAAGATCATCTGTACTATAGGACCAGCCAGTCAGCAGCCGGAGATGCTCTCACGCTTGATCCAAAAAGGAATGGACATAGCTCGCCTAAATTTTGCCCACGGCAGCCCCCAAGAGCATTATCAAGTTTATCAACGGCTCAGGAGATTATCCCGCAAGTTCCATAAACCCCTGGCCATTCTTCAAGATCTACCAGGCCCTAAAATGCGCGTGGGACTAATTCAACAGGGGCAAGTAGAACTAAAAGAAGGTCAGTCTTTTATCTTGACCACCCGGCCTATTCTTGGCTCAGCCCAAAAGGCCTATACAGACTACCATCATTTACCTAAAGATGTGCAACGAGGAAGCACCATCCTCATGGGTGACGGGTACTTGCGGTTACAAGTGCAAAAAGTGCAAGAAGGGGAGGTCCTCACCGAAGTAGTGCACGGCGGTTTGTTGAAAAGCCATATGGGCATCAATTTACCTGGCGTCAAACTCTCTGCTCCCCCTTTAACTATCAATGATCGAAAAAATTTGGCCCTGGGGATAAGCTGGGGAGTAGATTTCGTGGCTATGTCCTTTGTCCGGCGAAGACAAGATGTTCTGGAGATCAAGAAGCTCATGAGGGAAGCGGGAAAGGAAGTCCCCGTTATTGCCAAATTAGAACGGCCGGAAGCTATTGGTAATTTAGAAGAGATCATTGATGTTTCGGACGGGGTAATGGTCGCCCGGGGAGACTTGGGCGTTGAAATGCCTCTAGCCCAAGTGCCTCTTCTTCAAAAACAAATTATTCGCCGGGCTAATCAAAAAAGACGCCTAGTTATTACAGCCACCCAAATGTTAGAATCAATGATTGCCAATCCGCGGCCCACCCGCGCCGAAGTATCGGATGTAGCTAATGCCATCTTCGATGGCACTGATGCGGTTATGCTTTCAGGAGAGACAGCCGTCGGTAAATATCCGGAAGAAACGGTGGCCATCATGGCCCAAATAATTACTACTGCGGAAGCCCAACCTGTGCGCTCGCCAGAAGTCTTTGTGTCCCCGCCAGGAGAAGAGTCTATCCCTGATGCTATTGCCCAAGCCGCCGTGCAAGCCGCAGAGCGTCTGCACGCGCGAGCCATTGTTGCCTTTACCCAGTCAGGGGCTACGGCGCTCTTAGTCTCCAAATATCGGCCCACTATTCCTATAATTGCCTTTACCCCGCACCAGGAAATTTGGCAAATGATGCAGCTTTATTGGGGAGTTCGGCCCGAGATTATGAGGCCCATTACTAATACGGATTTGCTCATCGAAAAAGTTGAAAAAAATTTGCTCGGCGAAGGCCTTGTCCAGAACGGAGATACGATAGTTATCATTATGGGTGCCCCAATTTATAAAAAAGGGACGACGAACTTGTTGAAGATTCTCAAGATAAGTAATCCCTAAGGGCCTTAATTATTGGTAATTAAAGGAGTTGTTATTTTCTTCAATTAAAACAATATGGCCCGTCAAATAATTCATATTGATATGGATGCCTTTTATGCCGCGGTGGAACAGAGAGACAACCCGGCTTTAAAAGGACGGCCGGTAATCGTTGGTGGAGACTTGCAAAAAAGAGGAGTAGTTTCCGCTGCCTCTTATGAAGCTCGCGCCTTTGGCGTGCATTCAGCGATGCCTATTGCTCAGGCTCGGAAACTATGTCCTCAGGGCATTTTTTTGCCAGTAAGGATTTCCCGCTATCAGGAAGTGTCGCAACAAATTTTTCAAATCTTAGAAGAATATACCCCCCTCATCGAACCTCTATCTTTGGATGAAGCCTTTCTGGATGTTACGCAATGCCAGCTTCTCTTTGGTCCTGCTCTCCAAATAGCCAAGGATATTAAAAAGAGGATTTATGCAGCTACTGGGCTTACTTCTTCCGCAGGTATAGCGCCTAATAAATTTTTAGCGAAAATTGCTTCCGACTTAAAAAAACCAGATGGCTTAGTAGAAGTAAAGCCCGAAGAAGTAAGAGAATTTCTCAGCCAACTGCCCGTCTCCAAACTTTGGGGGGTAGGTAAGGTAACTACCGAAGTTCTCCACAGCTTGGGTATTAGGCAAGTAGGCCAGTTAGCGATTTTCCCCCCTGAAATATTAGAAAAAAGATTAGGAAAGTTCGGCCACCAGCTAATCGCTCTCGCCCGCGGCGAAGATGACCGACCAGTTATGCCCTCCAGTGAAGTTAAATCTATAAGCCAGGAAGAAACTTTTACTCCTGATCTTGCCCAAGAAAGAGAAATGGCCAGAGTTCTTCTCCGCCAAGCAGAACAGATAGGTTTTGAACTGCGGCAGCAAGGGCTCAAAGGAAGGACCGTGTCCCTCAAAGTTCGTTACCCCGATTTCCACCTGATTACCAGAAGTTTAACGCTTGCTTATCCTACTGACCAAGGATGGGAAATATATAAAGTAGCTCGCCAATTATTGGCGCGGACCGAAGCTTTGCAAAAAAAAGTCCGCCTTTTGGGAGTAGGGATAACTAACCTCCACCGGGGAGACTACCCGCAGCAGCTCCCGCTCTTTGCTCAGGAAGATAAGAAAGCACGGGCTGCTTCGGCCGTGGACCGCATTTGGAAAAAATTTGGCTGGCAGTCTATCCAAAGGGCCTCCCTTTTAGAAAAAAAGTAATCTATTTCCCCTGACCCTCTTCCCCGAAGTGTTCTTTGAGATAGATATATATCTTTTCCCCAATTTGTAAACCTAAATCAATGAACTCCGGACCATATAGCTTACCAGTGGGGGAGCGGAAAGTATCTTTAATGCGGGCAATTCCTTTCATGCCTTTGGGAAAGCGCTGAATTAATCTTCCTAAGGAGGCTTTAGAGAAACGGAGCATCTCCCATAAAGTTACGGTGAAATTGTCAGGTCCCCAGCGGAATTTATCAGCATCATAAAGAGCATCGCTCACTATCTGGCCTAAGGGGTTGGTTAGCTCTTTAGGTTCCACAAAGGCTTCATGATTACTAATAGCCTGCGTAATATAATTTTCTTTCTCTCCCGAAAAAAGAGGAATATTTTTCAAGATAATTTTAGCCGCGGCAGCACTGGCTTGAGCATGGTGTTCTTCTCGGCGGCGCAGATCATGAAGGAGTCCCGCTATTTGGGCCAAAATCCCAGCTTCATAGCACTCCGCCTCGGTCCAGGAATTTTTTTCCATTTCCAAATAAGCCAGAGCCCCTGCTTCCACGGCTACTTTTTCAGCATGATTCAGGCCATGGCCAAAATCTTCGCTCAATTCTTGATAGGCAATTTCCCGACACTTTTTAACACGGGGATCGCTTTCATAAATGTTGCGGGAGATAATAAGCCATTCCTGACAGCAAGTATAAAATCGGGGAAGGGGAAAAGAAGTGGCAATTTCTTGGGCGGTCTTTATCATTTCCTGGTAAATATCCGCCATCCCTTCTCCTTAAGTCTAAATTATTTTTTCTACTTTGATCTCAACTCTAACTTGCGCTGGCTGATTAGCGGCTAAGCGAATTTGGGGAAAATTCACGTCTATGGTTACCGGAATCCTTGTATCGCGATCAATAAAGCTAAGGTCTACTGGCTCAGTAAATACCTCTTTTACTTTCTTTAGCAGACTTTCGGGGCCCTGGAGAACAACAAAGGGCGGCTCGACCCAAACTGACTTTAGACGGAGAGGTTTGGGTAGTCTGCCGACCAGTTGGGCTTTGACTTGAATGGAGCGCGTCTTCACCTCTTCCAGGCGTAAACGAATTGTTTCGGGATTAATTTTGGTTACTTCCGTGCCTAAGGGGACAGATATATTCTCTGGACTCAGACGAATATAATTTAAACCCCGATTCGTCTGGGAGAGATCAATATGCGCGCGAATTTTGTCAGCAGAAACATTAGTAACTACACCCCGGGGGCCGCGCAAGCCCACCTCTATTCTATTTATCAGTTCTCCAGAAATCTCAACATTTGGGGGCAAATTACGATACTCTAACGGAATAGTGAAGAACATCTCTGTCCTTTGCTGACCCGCAATAAAGCCCCAAAGACCTAAGGACAAGACTAAAGCACCTATCTTGGGCACTAAATTAGTGGTGATAAAAGAAGACCAAATTTTGGCTCCTTTTTCTCTTAGCAATAAGGACCTAAGCTTTTCCTGTAACTCTTCAGGATGATTGAGCGGACTAATTTTGCCCTCTAAGGCCAGGGAAATTTCTCCCCTTTCTTCCGAAACAATAAGGGAGAGCGCGTCACTTTTTTCCGTAATCCCAATCCCTGCTCGATGGCGACTTCCATAAAAGCGGGGTAAATTGGGATTATCGGAGAGGGGGAGATAACAGCCCACGGCTACTATTCTGCCCCCTTTTATAATAACTGCCCCATCATGAGCTGGGGATTTAGGGAGAAAAATACTGGAAAGGACCTCATAACTTACCCGCCCATCAAGGGATATGCCTCCTTTTAAATAATCATCTAAAATATCACTTCTCTGGAAAACCAATAGGCCCCCCACGCGGTTTCTGGCCAAATCCGTCACCGTTCTAATAACTTCATCTAAGACCAATTTATCTAAAGGCTCTGGACGTCCTAAAAAGAAGCGCAGCGGGCTTATTCTTTCCAAAACTTGCCGGATTTCGGCCTGGAAGACCACGACCATAATTACTAAAATTACGGCCCAGAGATATTGCAAAATCCAGGTAGTCATGAAGAATCCAAACCAGAGGGCTAAGAAATAAAAAATGGCTAAGGCGGCAAAAGCAAGCAATATGCGTAAAGCGCGTGTGCCTTGCAACCAGATATAGAGCCAATAAATTATGGTCGCAATCAGGAGGATGTCAAAGGCATCCTGCCAGCGCATGGAAGAGAAAATTTCTTTAAAAAAATGGACCAGCTCCCTCATCTCTTCTAACTCTTTTCTATTATCATATTACAAGTTTCTTAAAGAATCTACTTTATCCGTGGCTAAAACTCTTAAGCCAGGCGTAAGACTTTCTTGACCACTTCTTCAGGATCATGCCCCAGGATCCTAATCATGGGTTCTTTCCCCAACCCACCCCGATCATAAATCAAATCAGGAATTTTTTTGGCCTGCGCCAAAACCTTTTTAACACCCCAGGAGAGAGAAGAACCTTCTAACTGGCTAACCTGAGCGGGCTCCTGGCGCCGATCGAAATGGCCAATGGCTAAACCAAGACGCCGCGCCTTTTGCAGAAGCTCCTCGGAAAACTTCAAATTCATAGCCGAACGTATGCTTTGATCAAAATTCATGGCCGTAAGGATTATACGCGCAATATGCTGGGAAGCACCAAATTCCGGATCGGCAATCTTATAAATTTCCCTGCCCCACTTTACCAATCGCCCTGGAAAAGCAGCGACATCTTCAATCCCCTCAGGATAGGGCAAGGCATAGCCAATATTGGATTGGACTTCCGGAAAAAGATGGCCTACTTTTTTCTCTTGCAGTAAATAAAAAGCCTGTTTTAATTTTTGAATTATCTGATAGCGCTCCACATCTCTGGCCACGAAAGCATACGAATTAACTGGCCCTTGCCCCTTCCCCAAAGGCAAAGAAAATTTAATGGCGGTGCTAATGAAGGTCTTTGCCTTAGAAATGGCTTGGGGAAGACTCTTACCTTTAGCCAACTCTACGGCAATAACCGCCGCGGTCGTACATCCTGTACCATGAGTATGCGGTGTGGGAATTCTCGCCCCAGTAAATTCATAAAATTTCTTGCCGTCAAAAAAAATATCTACGGGAGAACCTTTTAGATGCCCGCCTTTAATTAACACGCTTTTCGCTCCCATTTGCCATATTAAACGAGCAGCTTTTTTCATATCTGCTATACTTTTTATTTTTCGCCCACTGAGGATTTCACTCTCTGGAATGTTAGGCGTAATTACCTGGGCGAGGGGAAGCAGTTCTTTTTTGAGAGTTTCCACGGCCTCCGGTTGCAGAAGCTTGGTTCCACTCTTAGCTACCATCACTGGATCGACAACCACTCGCCGGAGACGGTATTTACGAATTTTTTGCCCGACCACTTTGATAATCTCCGAGTTCACCAACATGCCCTTCTTCAAAGCATCTGCCCCGATATCAGACAAAATAGCCTCCATTTGCTCGCCCACCAATTTAGGCGGTACGTCCCATAGGGAGGTAATTCCTTGAGTGTTCTGCGCTGTTATAGCTGTAACTACACTCATACCGAAACCGCCCAGAAGAGCTATGGTTTTCAAATCTGCTTGGATTCCCGCACCACCCCCAGAATCAGACCCAGCGATAGTCACAATTCTTGGAATCATTTCTCGCTCCTTTCTGTCTTCTGTTATTAGGCCCCCGGCCCATACCTTATTTTTAAGCCATTTTAACCCAAAGTCTCTTCATGTCAACTAAACATTCTTTTTCCTTTCTCAAAATTAAGATTTATTTCCCTACCAGTGGCCCGGCTGTTTTTAAAAGATACCCAGAGCCTCATTTTAGCGATCCTCTTTCCCTTACGCCTGATCTGTCCTTGAATGCGAAAGTGATCGACGGTTAAATTTAGCTCCTTGCCCACCTTCACTTTGGGGTCCGAATCTTAGGGCGTATAAGAGGCCAGGGATTATTGGAGAAATGATGCTCCCTCATTCACCCCCTGACCTCTTTATATATTTCTGCTCAGATTGACTTTCCTATAAATAGATAATAGAATTGATAATAACTTGCTCGGTTGAGAGGAGAAGGATATGTCCTCGACAAAAAGGATTTTTTTTTATTCCCTTTGGCTTATCTTGGCCAGCGCCTGTGCCACTTTTAAGCCCATCCTTCCCTCTCCATCTAAAGACTTTCTCCCCCCTGGCCCTGCCGCTGAATCCTATTACCATTTTCTTCTCGGCCAAATTTACCTCAAGAATGGCCATTTGGACGGAGCAATTAAACAATATCAGCAGGCTTTAGAGAGAGATAAGAATTCAGCCTATCTCCGCCTGCATTTAGCTACTTTATACCTCAAAAAGGGTTGGTCGGAAAAAGCCTTGGCTGAGACAGAAGAAGCTATCCGCCTTAATCCCCAAAGTGTTCCGGCTCACTTGCTCCTTGGGGGACTCTACCTTACTAACAATCAAAAGGCCCAAGCCATCCAGGCTTACGAAAAAGTCACCCAGCTTGACCCCCAAAACCAAGAAGCTCTTCTTTTCCTGGGAACTTTACATGCGGAAGAGAAAAATTTTAGCCAAGCAGAAAAATATCTGCACGCTCTTTTAAAGATAGATGCGCACTCTTTAATGGGGCATTATTATTTAGCCCGCGTTTATGCCGAAACCAGAAGATTTGATGAAGCTCGTCGCCATTACCAGACTGTTCTGGAAATTAAGCCCCAATTTGAACCAGCTCTAATGGACCTGGCCTTAATAAATGAAATCCAAGGAGAATACGATAAAGCAGCAGAGCTTTATAAAAAAGTTTTGGCTTTTAATCCGGGTAATTCCGAAGCCCATGAACGCTTGGCCCAAGTTTATATTCGCCAAAATAAACTCAACGAAGCCTTAACCGAATTCTATGCGGTAGAAAAACTGACCGTTAATAATTGGGAGGTGCGCACCAAAATTGGGCTCATCTATTTTGAACAGGGCCGGCTGGATGAAGCTGCCGAACAATTCATCTTTGTCCTTTCAGCTCAACCGGAAAACGATCGCGTCCGCTATTATTTAGGCTCGGTCTATGAAGAAAAAAAAGAATTCGAGTTGGCGGCTAAAGAATTCCAGAAAATTTTGCCCGCCTCCAAACTTTTCATTGAGGCCCAGATTCACCTGGCCTTTATCTACGACAAACAAAATAAAACAAAGGAAGCTATCTCTGTTCTGCAAAACGCTATCCAAGCTAAACCCGATCATCCTGATCTCTACCGTTTTTTAGCTTCTTTTTATGAAAAAGAAAATCAATTTACTGAAGGCATAAAAGTTTTGCAAGAAGCTTTAAAGATTGCTCCCCAGGATGAAAAAATAATTTTTAACCTGGGCGTTCTTTACGACAAATCTGGAAATTGGGAAGAATGCCTCAGGCAGATGCGCAAAGTCTTAGAAATAAACCCCGATCACGCTCAAGCTCTCAATTACATTGGTTATACTTACGCCGAAAAAGGAATTCATTTAGAAGAAGCCGAAGCTTTGATTAAAAGAGCTTTAGAACTTAAACCTGACGATGGCTATATCACCGATAGTCTGGGCTGGGTATATTTTAAAAAAGGAGAGATTGAGAAAGCCATCGTGGAATTGGAAAAAGCCCATCGTTTAGCTCCAGATGATCCAGTCATCGCTGATCATCTCGGCGATGCCTATGCTGCCCAAAATTTGATAGAGAAGGCTATATTGATGTACGAACGAGCCCTCAAATTAGACCCCAAAAAAGAAGAAATTAAAGAAAAAATTAAAAAGCTTCAAAAAGACAGGAAAAATAAATGAAGAGAATTTTTTACCTCTTCCTGGCTGGATTTTTGTTCTTGGCCAGTTGTTTGCCCCCCCGGCTTCTGCCGCCCGAAAAACCTGCCCCAGAATTTCTCCTCCAGCAGCTCCAAATTCGGGCCCAAAAATTTAATGGCTTAAAGGGACTGGCCCAAGTGCGCATTTCTAAGCACGATAAATCTTTTAGCAGCGAAAATATCCTCTTCCTGCGTCGTCCTGCCTGGCTACGGGCAGAAAGTCTAAGCCCTTTAGGCACGCCTCAATTTTACTTATTGACCGACGGTAAAGAAATGAAAATTTACTACCCTGCTGAAAATAAATATTATTGGGGAACAGTTAACTCACACTACTTTTCTAATATGCTTCCCCTCGCGATGAATCCTGCTGATTTGGTTTCTTTGTTTTTAGGGAGCCCTCCGCTTATTGCTTATGATTATGCCCATGTCTATAAATCTCCATCGGCCTCTTTATGGATTTTAGAACTTCTGAATAACTCCCCCAACAGACGTCAGCTGCTTTGGATTGATCCCCTGGATTTTCTTGTCCACCGAGTAGAGCTATATGCCGATGAACTAATCTATCAATTGATCTTCAAAGAATTTCGTCAGATCCATACGGAAATCTTCCCCGAAAAAATCCAATACGTTTCTTTAGCTAATAAAGTCCAGGTCCAATATAAAGAAATTTTCCTTAATCCCTCTTGGGAAAAAGATGACTTTCATCTACCGGTTCCTCGGGGAGCTAAGATTATTTATCTGGATTGAATTCGTGGGCATCAAGATTTAAAACGTAGGGCAAGGGTTTATCCCTTGCCTCATCCAGCAAGCCACGAGGGCTTGCCCTACAAATTTAGAGGAGACCCCATCGGCCTGAATGGCCACCGAAAATAAGAACATGAAATAAAAATTTTGGGGAAAATTAAACTGTTGCCGAGGGAGAAGATAATACTACAGGGAGGAAGATGGTTAGCCGATTTCTTGCAACTTCTTCCGCGCGCGTGTGGCCTGTTCAGATTTAGGATAGCGTTTGATGACTTCGCGCAAGATTAGTTTGGCGTTAATAGTGTCCTTCATCTCTAGAAAAGCTATTCCCTGTCGATATAAGGCGTCCGGAACTTTATTTCCTTTGGGATATTTCTTGATCACCTCATCGAACTCTAAGATGGCCTCTTCATATTTCTTTTCCGCAAAGTAACATTCTCCTAACCAGTAATGGGCATTTTCCGCTAATTTAGATCTGGGGTAGACTTCTAAAAACTTTTTGAAACCCTCTTTGGCGCTTTTTATGTCTCCCTTCGTAAAGTGATCATAAGCTCGCTTGTAAGCTTCTTCTGGAGTGGCTGGAGGTTTTTCAGCCTCCACTTCCACTTTTTTCGCCTCTTTTATACTTTCTTCTTTAGGTGGAGTTTTTTCCTCTGCTTTAGGTGGTTCACTGGAGGGCTTTTCTTCTCTTTTATTCTCTTTTTCTGTCCAAGCTCCTTTCTTTTCCCAATTCTCCAAACTTTTATTTAGCGCCTCTACTCGCTTTTCTAATTCTTCTATCCTGCGCTGGTAGGTATCACGGATTTCTTTGGTCTCCCCGAAAGTTTTCTGGGCAAAGTATTTTGTCTCTTCAAAGCGGCCCGTTAAATTCTGCAGATCCATCTGCAACTTATCTATTCGCGCACCAAGGTCTGCTTGGTAGCGGCGCATGGGCTGACTCGCTACTTCAACCTCCTTTTCGATAGAAGCAAATTTGGTCTTGGTGGCGGCCGAAAGAGCCGTGAATTCTTGCCGCAATTCTTCAGTTCTTCTACTCAACGAATCGAGTTTATGAGAAATATTCTTTAACTCTGTGTTCATGTCGTAAAGGTTTCTCTGCAGGGCCAGAATTTCCTTGGTATTATTATTAGTATCCCTCTGCAGGTTCTCCAAGTCGCTCTGGGAGGCACAGCCCTGAAAAATTAAGAATGAAAAGGCACTAAGGAAAACAAACTTTTTTATGGGGCGCATAAATAACTTTAAATTGGCCCCCTCCCCTGGAGGGGAGAGGGCGGTTCATACTTTAAAATTTATTTCATCTTCACGAATTCATCGCGACGGTTTTGGGATCGATTTTTCTCATCCGTATTGGGTACTGCTGGCCTCTCTTCTCCATAGCTTATGATTGAAATACGGGCGGGAGAAATTCCCAGGCCTTCTAAATATTTTTTGGCGCTATTAGCCCGCCGTTCTCCTAAGGCCAAATTATATTCCGATGTCCCAATGTCACAGGTGTGTCCTTCTATCTGAATTTTTTCATTGGGATTTTTGGACATCCAGGCAGCTAATTTCTCTAAGTTCTCTTTGGCTTTGGTAGATAGGCTGTAGTCATCAAAAGCAAATTGAATGCGTAAGCTGGCTAAATCTATAGGTTCAGCAACAGGCTTGGGGGGTACAGCTTCTACTTTGGGAGCGGGAGCCGGTGCCGGAGCTGGGGCAGCTGGTTGTGGTGACGGCGCTGGCGCGGGAGCCGGAGCTGCTGGTGCTGGCGCGGGTGCTGGTGCCACTGGGGCTGGGGCTGGCGCTTCTTTTTTGGCTTCCACTTTGGGCAAGCCAGCTGCTTCTTCTTTTACTACCTGTTTCTTGGCGCATCCAGTAGCTATGAAGGTCATAGCCATAAAAGAAACCAAGATAACCAGCCATATTTTCGAGCTCTTCATCTCTTCCTCCTTATTTTTAAAATTTTGAATAAAAAAACTTCAATTTTTAAATCGTGGCGACCAATTAGGATATGTATCACTTCCACGCGAAAATGTCAACCTTTTTATTTGCGTTCCTTCCAGATTTATCAGATATAAATGCGGTCCTCCTTCACGGTTGGAATTAAAAACTAAGTGGCGCCCATCAGGGGACCAGGAGGGTGCTTCGCATCTCCCCATATTGGCGGTTAAGATACGGAATCCAGTTCCGTCAGGACGAATGACACATATGTTATGATTGCCATCGATCAAAGAATTAAAAGCTATTAAATCACCTCTTGGTGACCAAGCCGGATGAGTATTATATTTCCCTTCAAAAGTAAGCCTCTGCACTTCTTTGCTGGTCAGGTCCAAAAGATAAATTTGCGGGCTTCCTCCACGGTTAGAAACAAAAGCTAATTTCTTGCCATCAGGAGACCAGGTAGGGGAAACATCAATCGCGGGATGGTCGGTTAACCTTATTAGACCTGAGCCATTGATATTCATCAAGTAAATTTCTGGATTGCCATCTTTACTTAAAGTTAAGGCCAATCTCTGCCCATCAGGAGCCCAGGCCGGAGAGATATTAAGTCCCGGAAAATGCGAGATACGTTTTTCTTCACCATTGCGCAAATCTTTTAGATAAAGATCTGGATTACCCATTTTATAGGAAGTAAAAACGATCCTTTCCCCATCAGGAGAAAAACGGGGTGATAAACAAATCGATTGATGTTTAGTCAGTTGCCGTTGGTTGCGCCCGTCAAAATCCATGAGGTATATTTCTTTATGGCCACTTACAGTGGAAACAAAAACAATTTTAGTTTGAAAAAAACCCGGTTCGCCCGTGAGGGCTAAAACAACCTCATCAGCAAAACGATGAACCATACGGGAAAGGTCCGAGATTTCCCCAATGTATTTTTTACCAACAATCAATTCCTTTTTAAGTACATCATAAAGACGCGCCTCCAAGGTTAAAGCATTATTTTGGTAAGTAATCTCTCCCCGAATTAAGGCCTCGGCACCTAACTGCGCAATCTTCTGGAAATAATCTTCTTCTAAATTCTTTCCTTGTCCCCCAGCTTCTGGAGAAGAAAGAGGCTTACCCTTGGCCCCAAGTTCTTTAAGGTCCAAGAGACTAAAAAAGCCACAAATATTTAAATCGCTGTTTAAGATTTCGGTAGCCCGTTCCCCTAATCTCATCTCAGACTGGCCAGGAGGGGAAGAGAAGAAGGGCTCAATCGCGATTGGAAATTTGCGGAAAGAAGGCGAACGAATATCAATATAAATCTTGGCGGTTAATCTATCTTGGCTCCAGGTCAAGAAAACAAGAAAACCAAATAGTAAAATAAATAACTTTTTCATTGTTTTTCCCTAAAGCTCCGCTGGCGTAAAGCGCACACCCAACTCTAATTTATCCCCTTCCATGCCAGGGGGCAAGGGGGGTAGGGGATTTGCTTTTTTGATCGCTCGCCAACATGACTCATCCAAATAAGGGTTCCCCGACTTTTTTTCAAAATACATTTCCTCAATCTGACCATCTTTGGCGAGGCGAATGGCGATAATCGTCTCCAAGTTCTTCTTTCCCCGCAGAGCTTCTTCCGGAAGCACCCAAACGCTGCGAATCCTCTGCCATATTAAATTATAATAGAGTTTATGCTTAATGGACATTATGCCACTCGGGGCGCCGCTGGCTCCTACATTTGATTCTGTCGCGCCCATGCTCCCGATCGTCACCCGATGGCGAATTCCTTCGATGGCGGAACTTATCTGTTCTGCCTCTTTGGAACTGCGAATTCTTTCAATGGCCTCCTCAATATTCTTTTCTTCTTTTTGTCTGCGCAAACGCTCAATGGCTGACTCCAAGCTTTTTTCTTCCTTACGCTGCCGAATTTTAGCAATGGCTTCTTCTATTTTCTTTTGGGTCTCCTCTTCTTTCTTTACGGGAGTTAAAGAAATAGGTTTTTCTTTAACTTTTATCTCTTCCCGGACCTTGGGAGGCGCAGAAGGAGCTGGGAGCGAAATCTTGGCCTCTTTTAGTTCTTTTCCTGCAGGCAAACTGGCCGGAGGACTGACCAGACGAACAGAATATACAGGAGAGTAAAAGGTCCTTTGGGAAGCTAAGTTGGGGAGGAATAACATGGCGCCGATAGCGAAAACATGCAAACCTAAGGAGAGAAAGAACATCTTGCCCATCGCGGGCGAGTAGCTAAGTTGCTGCTGGAGATACAAATTAGGCGAGGTCTTCATTTCTTTTCCACCAAAGGTTCGGTGACCATACCCAATTTTTCAATTCCAGCATTCTTGATCTCCGCCATGGTTTGCACTACAAATCCATAGGGCACGCGGCGATCGGCTCGTAATAATACCTCCCGGTTAAATTTAGCTGCTCCTGATTGTTGCAGTTTGCGTCGCAGCAACAGGGGATCAACTTTTTCTTGATTAATAAAAACCTCTTGTTTGGCATTTATGGTAATTACGATCCTTTCCTCTTGTCCTTCAATAGGTTTAGAGGTAGTCTGCGGCAAATCCACATCAATTCCTTGTTGCATCATGGGAGCTGTGACCATGAAGATGATGAGCAAGACCAGGATTACATCCACCAGGGGGGTAACATTGATCTCACTCATTACTCTATTTTCACTTTGGGGTGCGGGCATAATAAATTTCGATTCTAATTCTTAAAAAATTTAATTCCTGTTACTTTGATTAAGCTTTCAAAAAGTGGCGCTTGATGATATTTAAAAACTCCGCCGAAAAATTTTCCATTTCCGCATTCAAAACTTTGATTCTATTTACATAATAGTTATAAGCCACCACCGCTGGAATAGCTGCTGCCAAACCCGCGGCGGTCGCGATTAAGGCTTCCGAAATACCTGGAGCTACTACAGCCAAGGTGGCTGAGCCGCGCAGCCCTATCCCCCGAAAAGCATCCATGATACCCCATACCGTGCCAAAAAGACCAATAAAGGGCGTAGTAGACCCTGTCGTAGCCAAAAATCCTAATGCTCTTTCTAACTTGGTCATTTCCGAAGTGGCTGCCTGGCGCATGGCCCGGCTGATGTTATCAATGCCACTCAATTCAATGCCCAAAGCAGTTAAGTCAGCCTCCCTCTTTGGATTATCGGGATTGTGGGTAGCTTGGCTAAGCTTGGTCAATTCCACATATCCGGCTCGAAAAATTTCAGCGGTGGGGCTAAAACGCAACTTTTTTGAATCAGCAAAGATAGAAGAGAGTTGCTTTCCTTCCCAGAAGAGGCGCAGAAAAGCCCGCGACTCATTGGCCGCCCGTTTGATTAGACGCATCTTGGAAAAAATAATTGCCCACGAAAAAACTGAGAAAAAGAGGAGGATTACCAGAACCCCCTTCACTACTGGGCCGGAATAGAGAACCAAATCAATGACACTACCCCGAAAACCACTGGCTAATTCTCCAGTAAAAAACTGCCCCATCACTTGCCAGAAAATATATTGCACCCTTTCCCCCTTTTCGCTTATTAATTTAATATATAAAATTCAACCATTTCCGTCAACCAGACTTTTTTCCTTACCCACCTGCACTTTTTAAAAACAAAAAAAATCTAATAAATTAATTGCCAGAACTTTATAAAGAGGTCAGGTGATGAATGAGGGAGCATCATTTCCCTAATAACCCCTGGCCTCTTAAGCGGCCCAAGATTTGGAGCCCAAAGTGAAGGTGGGCAAAGAATTTTCCTGCTTGGAACAAAAAGCAAGTATCAATGGAAAAGGTAGGGAAAAAGTTTAGCCCCCGGCCACGGGTGGGAAAATACTCAGCACATCCCCCGGTTTTAAAGAATCAGAGAGTTGCCGGTGAACTCCATTTACTAAAGTAATCATGGGAATTGCAGGAGATATTTTCAATTTCTCTAAAATTTGAGCTATGGTTATTCCTTCTTCAACGTCTAAGAAGCAAGTATATTTATCGCTCCCCGGCGGTAGAAATTCCCGAAAATTAGCAAAAAGTCTCACTTCCACTTTCATGGCTTTTGTCTCGATTAAATTAATTTAATTGAGTCATCTCCAAATTAGTTGCCGCCAAAAGACCTGGAATATCTGAAATGTCCTGTGAT
>FWPV01010329.1_pt1 | contig 15343 bp, 9 predicted proteins | sample 2228371 | NCBI WGS metagenome assembly FWPV01 (sample SAMEA103939776, study PRJEB20133) | metagenome | reverse complement strand
CGAGACAGGCGAAGGACGCGAGAGACTTGCCGATGCCCTCGAGGTCCGCGGCGACGATGAGGAGCAATACCTCGTCCGCGACGAGGTCCTTCTCAAACTCACCGAGCTGGCTCCCGCTCCTAACCTCCCGCAGGTTCAAGAACCTGCGGGAGGTTCGGTTCACACCGGCCGCTTCGGCGGCAGCGTGATGATCGAGCCGGCGCGCGAGGGCCAGCCCATTGACAAGACCGACAGCCTCCTCACCTGCGCGGTTGGCGACGAGATCGTGGCCACCTACGTTGACGAACTCCACGCCGGCGGCGAGGTCCACCGCCAGGTCACCGCCGCCATCCAGGTCGTCGGCGAGCTCGACGGCCGCCCACGCGCCACCCAGAACATCGTGCCCGACCCCGTGCTGAGGGCCAAGAAGCTCCTCGTGGAGGCCACCGCCTACCTGGAGCTCGCCCGCATCTTCCGCTCAATGGGCCTCACCAAGGGGGCGAAGGAGAAGGCCATGGAGGGCCTTGAACGCGTGGAGAGCATCCTCAGCGAACAGGGCGAGGCCCTCGGTGCGCCCAGACAGGGCCAGCGCGCCAGGAGCCCCATCCCCCCACATCTCCGCGAGGAGGCCTACAAGCTCAAGTGGGAACTCCACATCGTCCAGGACGACTTCGACAACGCCATTGCCACCTGCCGCCTCTTCAACCGCCTGTATCCCGACAGCCCGTTCGTTGACCAGGCCCTTATGGGCATCGCAACCGTCCGCATGGAGCGCAAGGAGTACGCCGAGGCCATCGCCGTCTACCGCCAGGTGCTGGCCCTCGCCACCTCCCAGGCCAAGGCCGAGGCCCAGTTCCGCATCGCCGAGGCCACCGAGGCCATCGCCGCCAAGGCACTTGCCGCCAGGCCGCCCGGAGCGGCCGCCAAGGCCCCCCAGCAATCCGAGGCCGCCATCCAGCAATACCGCATCTGCGCCGAGAAGTTCCCAGAGAGCGAGTTCGCCGGCCGCTCCCTCGCCAAGCTGGTTGACTACTACGTGGAGCAGAGCGACTTCGCGCGGGCCGAAGACCTGTTAGAGCAGATCTTCCAGGACTACCCCGACGGCGCCTTCCTCGACGGCATGCTCCTCAAGTGGGTCCTCGTGGCCTATCGGCGTGGCGACTACGCCAAGGCCTACGACAAGTGCTCGCAGCTCATCTTCGAGTACCCCGCCAGCGAGCACGCCAAGAAGGCCAAGGAAATCCTCCCCAAGATCGAGGAAAAGGTGAAGGCCAAAGAAAAACCCGCAGAGAAGGAGGGCTGAGACGATGAAGGCCATCTCGGAGTTCGGAGTCCGGATTTCGGATTTCAGGCAATCGGCAATCTCCCTTGGTGTCATCTGCCTTGCCCTGGCGGCTGCCGTGGCCGGGGAGCCGGCTATCCCTAAGGAGCAAGAGGCCCTCCAGCAGCTCCTCCAGAAAGTCCAGGCCGACCCCGGCGGCGCGACCGAGGAGCAAATGAAGGAGCTGATCACAGCCGGCCAGCGCCTCGGCCACTGCTACGCCGTCTCGCTCGCCGTGAAGTCGCACCTCGCCCAGAACTACCGCCCCTCGCCCGCCCTGCTGCGCCTGGCAGCCGAAAACGCGCTGCTGGCGGGCGACCTCCGCAGCGCCGCGGCCCGCTACAAGGCCCTCATCGCCGCCCCGGGCGCTAACGACGCGCCCTCGACTTCGCTCGGGGCAGGCCCCGCCTCCGAAGCCGCCGCCACCCTCTACCAGGTGCTCCTGGACTTCCTGCGTAACGACGACGATGCCTACCGCCTCATGGCCGCCAATGGGGACAGGCTGCGCGCCTCCCCCGCCGCGCGACGCTTCGATGCCTGGTTCCTCGACGCCGCCCGCCGCCGGCGCGACTGGCCGGCCATGGCCCGAGCGCTCCAAGCCATCCTGGCACAACAGCTTCCACTCGAACAGGAGCGCCTCTACTTCTGGGACCACCTTGACAGCCTGATGGACGCTGCGGCGCGCGGCTGCGACGACCGCTTCGACGCCCTCCCGCACATCAGGAAGATCGTCCCAGCCGTCCGCGACGACCGCCGCCGCTCCCTCAAGTACTCCCTCGCCCTTGCCAACCTCGAGTTCAAGGCCGGCTCCGCAGGCAAGGACAAGGCGGCCCTCGACAGGGCCTTCGAGCCAGCCGTCGCCGCCGCCGGCGCCTACTTCGCCGCTTTCCCCACCGCCGCAACCCTCAAGGACATAGTCCACGTCTTCACCGACGGCGGCACGGCCGGCGGCTTCAACGACGCCGCCTGGGGCCGCCAGCACGAGGCTAAGACCGCTTTCTTCGTCGAGGCATTCGGCAAGCTCAGCGACCCAGACAGGGAGGCCATCCTGGAATGGCGCCTGCCCGCCCGCGGCCACATTGCCGGCCTCCTCGCCACCCGCGAGCAATGGGCCGAGCTGGCAGGGCGTCACGCCGACCTCTTCCGCCGCTGCGACGCTGTCCGACACCTCCCCTTCCTCATCCAGGCCCCCACCCCCGAGCTCATCAAGCAGCAGGCAAGCGTCCTGCGCGACGTGCCGTCCCGCGACGCCGCCGTCATCAACGCCCTCGCCGCCAGCGACGAGCTCCCCAAGGCCATCGAGCACCTCGTCCGCCACGAATCGTGGCACCTCGCCTATGGCGAGCCGTTCGAGCTGATCGAGAACGAGCTATGGCCCGCCTGGCGCCGCCTCAACACACAGGCCGGCAAGACGCCCCCCGATACGCTCTACCGCCAGGCCCTCGCACGCTTGACCGCTGACGTCCTCGCCAAGACCCCCATGGCCCTCGACCCCCGCTCGGCCCGCGCCTGCATCGAGGCCACCTGGGAGGCATTTGCGGCGCAGCAGGCCCCGGCCACCTCGCTCAAGACTGCCCTCGACGCCCTCCAATGGGTGCCCTACAGCCCCAAGGACCGCCGCGAGGTCTTCGCCGACACCCACCGCCGCTTCCGCGAGTGGGCAAACGCCGTGCGCAAAGACCAGAAGGCCCCTCAAGAGGTGGCCAACCAGATCGCGCCTCTTGAGGAGGCATTCCGCAGGGCCACAGAGGGCAGGCCCGACCCCTCCAAGGCCCCCAACCCCCTCTGCCGCGCGCTCGCCGAGGCCATCATCGCCGAGGGCCAGAAGGACCAGGCCGCCTTCCTCAAGGCCGCACGCACCCTCTACCCGCTCGTGCGCGACTGCGACGCCAAGCGGGAGCCTTTCGGCCGCGTGGTCCTCGCCTACATCCTCCGCTGCCGCCTCGACGCCTTCGAGACCATAGACTTCCAGGCCGAGGCCCTCGCCGACCAGCTCGCGCTGCGCGCGGATTGCCAATTGCCGATTGCCAATTGCCGATTGCACGGGCAAGGGTCGCGAGGGGCCTGCGCGACCTCGGCCCGCATCCTTCGTGAAGTCGCCGAGGCCTGCGTCTTCATCGCCCCCGACCGCGGCTGGTTCCGCGTGCCCAAACCCTGGCAGGAGCGCACCCGCCGCCTCAACGCCGTTCTCGAGAAGGCCCTGGCCCAGGCCCTCGACCGCAAGCAGTTCGCCCCGGCACTCTTTGACTGGTTCCGCGGCACCCGCGCCGGCGAGGGCTGGGCCGACACTGACCGCGGCGAGGCGGTCATGGCCAAGATCATCGAGCTGAAGGCCCTCCACCAGGCCGATTACCGCCCCAGCGAGGCCATCCGCTCCGCCACCTGCGCCTACATGTGGCTCATCCGCAACGAGTTCCCCCGCCTCAATGCCAAGTACCCGGTCGAGCGGCACTTCGACGACATGTTCGTCGAGGAGGCCAACCGCACCGGCTTCTTCGACTGGCGCTACTGGGACTACGGCCTCGACGGGCAGAAGAAGGTGGCGAACGCCGCCGCAGCGTTCCTCGCCAAGCTCGACACGCTCCCCCTCGGCTACGGCGATGCGGCCGGTCCCGCCTGGAGTGCTGCCGATCTTTGGAACTGGCACGCGCGCGCCCTGGCCGCCGACAAGGCGCTGCGCGACGCCCTGCTGGCCAGAGCCGAGGCCGCCTGGGGCAAAGGCCGCTTCGACCCCTACGCCATGGGCCGCGGCTACTTCGCCGTCCTCGCCGACGCCTCCACCCCCGACGGCCGCAAGGAGTTCTTCGCCCGCCTCGCCGTCTACCTCGAGCGGGCGGCGGCCGCCCCCTCGCGCCTCGGCCCGCCCTTCCTGGGCGCACTCGAAAAGCTCGGCAACGGCAAGACCCTCTCTAAGCCCGAGCTCGACGTCCTCCTGAGCATCTTCCCGCGGTGCACGCCCGACACCTGGCCGCAGCGGTGGGGCAGTGAGACCCTCGCCACGCTCATCATCCAGGGCGCAACGGCCCAGAAGCGCCAGGCCGAGCTCTACCCGCTCATCCCGCACTTCTGGAAGATAGCGCGCGATACCCGCAACGCCCAGTTCCAGCACGACCTCACCAAGGTCGCCGTGCAGTTCGCCGATGCCCCGCCGGCCGAGGGCGTGCTGACCGACCTCGCCCTCATCTGGAGCCAGACCGGCCTCGACCTCATGGGGGCCGAGCTCTCGCAGGAGAACACCAACACCCTCGTCGCCGTCCAATCCAAGGCCCTCTCCACCACCGGCGGCGTCATCCCGGTCCGCCGGGACGACCGCCGCTACCCCATCTACGCGGCGCAGGCGTCCTTCCTCGCCGGGAGGCTCCAGAGCGCCTGGGCGCTCTGCGACGGCCGCGAGGCCCTCGTCCACTCGATGGTCAAGGAGCTCGACCCGTCGTTCACCATTTGGCTCATTGACCGCCACAGCGAGGTGGGCGATTTCGCGGGCGCGGAGGAGCTGGCGAGGGTGATGATCCAGTGGTTCGACTCCGTCACCGACGGCTTCCAGCCCGAGGTGCGCGCGCGGCTGCTGCTGGCCTATGCCAACATCGCCTTCGCGCGCAAGGAGTACCCGCGCGCCCGCGCGCTCTACGAGCGCATCGCCGCCGCAAAGGAGTTCGACGGCACCCGCGCGCAGAGCGACGCGCAGATACAGGTGGCCGAGGTTGACCGCGCGACCCGCCGCTATGACCAGGCCCTCGCGCTCCTGGAGAAGCTCGCCCGCAGCAAGGACCCCTACGTGCAGGCCGAGAGCTACTACCACATTGCGCTCGTCAAGTACGACCAGGAGGAGTACCGCGAGGCCCTGGAGCACCTGGAGGCCGTCTTCGCCCGGGTGCCCGACCACGCGGAGGCGAAGATCCTGGAGGGCCGCACCAAGGTCAAGATGCGCAAGCTGGAGGAGCCCACCGACATCCAGGTGGGCACCGTCACCCAGCGCCGCTTCGTCGTCCCAGGAAAGCCCCTCAGGGTCACCCTCGAGGACCGCAACCTTGCCGTCGTCGGCGGCGCGGGCCACATCGAGCTGCGGGCCTGGACCGACTCCGGCGACGAGGAGTTCTTCAGCCTCCTGCCCCTTGGCGACTCCAAGACCAAGTTCCGCGGCCAGCTCCCCACCGCCTTGGCCCCAATCGCTAAGGGCAACGGCACCCTTGAGGTGCTGGGCAGGGACGTCGTGCACTACGATTTCTCCGAGTCGTTCAAGAGGGACCACAAGCTGGCGGCGAGCGAGCCGCAGGACCTCGTGGTGGCCACCGATGCCGAGCTCCTGGTGTCGTCGGGACGCATCCTGAGCCGGGAGGAGCGCGAGGCCAAGGCCCTCGAGGACCTCATCCGCCAGCGCCTGGGCGAGCGGCCCGCCGCCAAGCCCTCCGTCGCCCTCAGCACTGTGCGGCCCGAAAACCAAATCCGGCCAGGAAACCCCTTCAACGTCCGGGTCATTGACCCCGATAGAAGCGAGACGCCGGGGAGGGACAAGATCGAGGTCAGGGTGGCAGCAATGAGCGGCGATGTGATCGCTGCATTCCCGCTTGAGGAGACCGACACCCACTCGGGGGTCTTCGAGGGTGCGGTGCAGACCTCCTCGGGGCAGGCGGCGGCCTTTGCGAGCGATTCGGCAGACGGCTCGGAGCCGAACTTCGCCATCAGCAAGGGCAACTACCCGCCCTGGGCCGCCTTCCCCGACAACGTGCGGCCAAAGAGCTTGACAATTGACCTCAACGACAACGTGGCCCTCGGCAAGATGCAGGTCGTCGCCAACGTCCCCGGCCGAAAGCTCAAGAGCTTTGCCGTCCAGACCAGCCTCAACGGCCGCGTGTTCCAGACCCTTGCCTCCTGGCCCGCGGAGTTCAAGCCCTGGGACGGCTCGCCGACGCTGGAGCTGGTGCGGTACGGGCAACAGAGCCGCCCCCCGGCAAGCGTGGCGGAGTTCGCCCAATACCTGGACGAGGGCTGGCTGCGCGACGGCGCGGCGAAGTTCTCCCTGGGCGTCAAGGGCCTCATGGCCAAATGGAACGAGGGCGTGGGCGGCTACGCCGAGCGCCTGGGCCTCACCCCAGAGAAGGAGGGGAGCTGGTATCTTGCCCACCTCAAGGGCGCCTTCTACCAGCCCATGCGCAGGGTGCGCACCTTCCAGCTCGCCACCGTGCCCGAAAAGCCTCTCGGCGTCACCTACTTCCTCACTGTGGACGACCAGCCCGGCGACTCCCCCACCCGCGTCCGAGCCTCCCTCGGCAAGGGGGTGCACCGCATTGACATCTATGTGGCCTCCACGCGCAAAGGCTGCCCGGAGTTCCAGCTCGAGTGCGACACGGACGCAGCGCCGTTCATGGCCCCCGCCCCGCCCGAGATGTTTGACCCCGCCGCCCATCCCGAGATAAAGGCTGGGGTCGCAACCAAGCCGGCCACCGTGGCCGCCTCGGCCGATGGGACGGCCTTCGACGTGGCCTTCCCCGAAGGCGCCAGGGCGCGGGCCGTGCGCCTCCTGCTCATCGACTTCGAGACCGATGCCCCCGCCATCGCGCGCATCTCCCTCACCGACGCCGCCGGCAAGCCCGTCCTCCCCACGCCCGAGGACTTCATGGCCCTGCGGAAGAACCAGGTGCTCGAGATAGTCCCCGGGGACAAGGTGACAGTCACCTACCAGGACCCCCGCGCGATCACGGAGGGCCGCGAGCAGCACGAGGCATTCCTCTCGGCCACCTTCAGCAACGCCACGCTGAGCGCCTGCTTCGTGGAATACACCACCGGCGCAGGGGGCCAACGCACCGCACGCTACATCCCGCTGCGGCGCTTCAAGCCCGGCGATTCCGTGCAGGTCTTCATCAACGACCCGGATGCCGACATCAGCGACAAGCCCGACACCGTGGCGTTCGCCGCGCGCAGCGGCGACGGCAAGGCCGTGGAGCTCAAGGCCCTGGAAACCGAGGAGCACTCGGGCGTCTTCGTCGGAACCGTCTTCCCCGTCAAGACCGAGCCGCAGCGCCCCGGGGAGGTGAAGGTGGCCGAGGGCGATGACCTGGTGCTCGCATATCTGGACAAGGAGAACACCGACCCCGGCATCCCGTGGGAGCGCACGGCGGTGGTCGAGCAGTCCTGGTTCGAGCCGCCGGTGGTGCGGGTGTACGAGGTGACGTCGGAACCCTTGCCGGCCGAGGCGTCCACCACAGCCGAGGGGCAACCCGCGCCGCGGGGCGGGAGCCCGAAATCAGCGATCGCGGACCGGCACGCGGAAGCCGAGGAAGAGGTGCCGGCGACCCGCACGATGACGGTGAGCTGGCCCGAGCGCCAGGACCCCGCGAAGGCGACGCCCATGCTCCTCGGCGGCCCGCTGCTTGTCGAGGTGGTCTTCCCCTACGCCGCGCAGTCGGCCGAGAGCACGCTCGCGCTCTACGCCCAGACCTCCGGCGGCCTCAAAGCATACGGGAAGCCCCCCGAGGGGCCGTTTGATGTCAAGGTGCCAGGCACCATCAAGCTCCTGGCGCGGCCCTCCAACCCGCCCAGTATCGAGCCTCCCCCAGGCTACAAGAGCGTGCTGGTGCGCGAGAACCCCTTCGCCGGCCAGCCCCTCGACGACGGGCGGTTCACCTTCCTCGTCCCCGTCGAGCTTGCGAAGCTGCCCGAGCGGTCGCTCGCGACCGACGAGCCCGAGGAGGGCGAGTTGCCAGTGCTGAGCGTGAACGGCGCCGACGAAATCCTCCTCGGCCTCGAGTTCAAGGGTCCCGACGGCAAGGCGCAATGGGCGACCCGTAAGGTGGTGCTGGCGGCCGACGAGTTCTTCGACATCACCGAGCGGCGCTACCGCGAGCCCCTGGAGGGCATCCAGGTGGGCGAGACCGCCTACTTCCGCGTGATTGACCCCCTGCGCGACACCTCCGACCAGGCCGACACCGTGGTGGTGTCGGTGAAGACGGCCTCGGGGACGACGCAGGAGTTGAAGCTGAGCGAGACGTTCAGCCATTCTGGGGTCTTCAAGGGCATGGCCAGGATCGTCTACAAGGGCGACCCCGAGGGGGCGAAAGCGCCCGACGCCCTGGCGGTTGACTACGGCGACAAGATCACGGCGGTCTACCAGCGCCCCGGCGCGCCCAAGGGCATTGAACGCTCGCTGCTGGTCTACAAGGGCAGCGACGGCAAGGTGCTGCCGTTCACCAAGCGGTTCGCCGACCCTGCCGTGGCGGTGAAGACCCAGTTCACCATCGCCGAGGCCTACTTCGAGCTTGCCAAGCGCCACCGCGAGCTCGGCCAGGAGAAGCTGGCGAGCGAGGAGATAGCGCTGGGCAAGAGGATCCTCGAGGAGGCCATCGCCGACTTCCCCGACACCGAGGCCCGCACCCAGGCCGACTACCTGCTGGCCGACCTGGCCCTGGAGTTCGCCAACAACACGGCCGACGCGGAGGCTAAGAAGAAGCTCCACATGGAGGCCGCCGCGCGCTTCGGCGACATCGTGGCCAACTACCCCGACAGCCCCTACGCGCCCAAGGCCCAGTACAAGAAGGCCCTCGTCTTCGAGAAGATGGGCCTCATTGACCAGGCCTGCGAGGAGTACGTCAAGCTGTCGTACCGCTACCCCGACAACGAGCTCGTGGCCGAGACCATCGCGCGGCTGGGGCAGTACTTCCTCACCAAGGGCAAGGAAATCCAGGCCGAGGCGGCGGCCAAGGCCGACCCGGTGGAGCGCGAGAAGGCGGAGCTCCAGGCCCGCGACATGTACAAGACCGCCGCCCAGGTCTTCGGGCGACTCGCCCCGCGCTTCCCCACCCACAAGCTCGCGGGGAAGACCGCCGTGCTGTCCGCCCAGTGCTACATGCAGGCCGAAGACCTCCCGAAGGCCATTGAGGTCTTCAAGGAGGTCGTCGCCAACTCCAAGATGGAGAACGAGCTGATCGCGGAGGCGATGTACTGGTGCGGCGACTGCTACATGAAGCAGAAGGACTTTGTGAACGCCTACCGGATGTTCAAGAAGCTTACGTGGGACTACCCTGCGAGCAAGTGGGCCAAGTTTGCCCGCGGGCGCCTCACCGAGGACGCGCTCGCCACCGCAGGCGAAAGGTCCGACCAGTAGGGGCAGCCCTTGTGGCTGCCCCCATGTGGCTGCCCTGCCAGGGGCGCCGCCACGAGCGCGCGGTTGGGGAAGCCATGAGCTCCGTTGCCATCGCAGGGCTGCCGGCGCCGCTCGCCGAGCCGCTGGACGCCGCTGCGGCCTTCGCCGGAATGTCCAGGGCCGAGCGCAGCCTGGCCGAGGAGGTCCTCGGCGGCGAGGAGGTCCTCTTCGTCGTGCGCAGCGGCAGCCGCGTGGACGTCGGGGGCTGGCTCGGCCCCGCGCGCCTCTGGGTGCTCGCCCTCAGGCACGGCCTGGCGCTGGTGGCCCACGGGCCGCGGCCATACGCGGAGCGCATCCTGTTCTCCGAGCTGCAAGGCAGCACCTACAACCCCGTTACTGGCGAGCTGGTGCTTGCCCCAGCCCGCGCGCCGGGCCTCCACGGCATCCGCATGACGCCCCTCGAGGCCTACCAGGCGCTGGCCCAGATTTTTCAGGAGAGACCCGGCAATGTTGCAGTTGCTGATTGATGGCGGCCCGCTGATGGTGCCACTGGCGCTGTGCAGCATCTTCACTGTGGCCGTGCTGATTGACCGCGGCCTGGCGTTCTGGCGCCACAGCAAGACCGACACGCGGTCGCTGCGCGCCCGCGTGCTTGAGCTTGTGGGCGAAGAGCGCGTTGACGAGGCGGCGGCGCTGTGCGCCAACACCCCCAGCCCGGTCTCCGCCGTCCTCCTCGCCGGCCTCCAGGCATACGCCAAGCACCGCTCCCTTGCCAGCCGCATCGAGTCGCTCCTGGCCATCATGGAGAAGGCGATGGCCGACTACACCCAGCACGCGATGAACGCTGTGGAGAAGCGGTTCGCGGTGCTCACGACGGTGGGCAGTGCGGCGCCCCTGTTCGGCATGACCGGCACAGTCACCGGCATGATCGCCTCGTTCGGCGCGCTGTCGGCCGCCGGCGTCGAGGCCAGCGGCGTCGCCTCGGGCATCGCCGAGGCCCTCATCACCACCGCAGCCGGTCTCCTCATCGCACTCGCCGCCGTCATCCCATACAACATCTTCACCGCAATGGCCAACCGCATCGAGCTCGAGATCGGCGAGGCCTCGTCCGAGCTCCTCGACCTCATCGCCACCAGGGCGGGCGCTCCGCGGGGTAGCACTGCAACGCAGTAGGGGGTGGCCCATGCCTCGCGACAAGCAAAGGTTTGGGTTGGAGGACGTGCCTGTGGCCTCGTTCTCCGACCTCGCCTTCCTGCTCATCATCTTCTTCATCCTCACCACCACCCTGGTGGCCACCCGCGGCCTCCTCACCGAGTTCCCCGCCGGGGAGCGCTCCGAGAAGCAGGAGAAGAAGACCACCACGGTCTGCCTGCGCGACGGGCGGCTGACCCTCAACGAGACGGAGGTGGACCTGGCGAAGCTGCGAGCGGAGCTCGCCGCTCTCAAGCTTCACGAGCGGGCCGGCGAGGACAAGGTGGTCATCCTCGAGGCCGCCGGCAAGGTGGAGTACCAGGACTACTTCGAGGTCATGGCCGCCATCACCCAGGCTGGGGGCAGCATCTGCATCATCCGCGAGGTCGGAGGCGAATGATGGAGGCTTGCGAGGATTCGCGTGATTCGCGGTCTCCTGCGGCCTCCGCGACGCCGGAGCGTAACCCATGAGACGGGCGCGCAGGGGCCGCCGCAGGCCCAAGATCGTGATTCCGGTGGCGAGCATGGCCGACGTGGCCTTCCAGCTCATCATCTTCTTCATGATATGCAGCAATTTCGCCCGCGAGGCCGGCATCCCCGTCGCGCCGCCCTCCGCGCCCAGGCTCGACCGCCTCCGCCAAAGCACCACCGTCGTCTCTGTGGATGCCCAGGGCCAGGTCTACGTCCAGGGCCGCCGCGTCCCCGACCCCGCCGCCGCCGAGGCCGAGCTGGCCGCGCTCCTCCGCAACGCGCACACCCCCGAAGCCCGCACCGTTCTCTTCCGCTGCGACCGCAAGGTCGGGCGCGAGGTCTTCGAGCCAGTCCTCGACGCCGTCACCCGCGCCGGCGGCATCGTCGCCGCAATCGGAGAACAAAGCGAGGATGGAGCAACAGACCGCGAATCGCGCGAATCCACGCCAATCTCAGAAGCAACAGTACCAGAGGAGAAACGAGATGGCAAGTAAGCCGCCCGAGGCACTCAAGCACTCGCCCGACAAGTTGCTCACCGACTTCTCCAAGACCAGGGTGGCCTGGTATCTCCTCATTGCCGTGGCGGTCCACATCGTGGCCGCGGCGGCCACGTCGGTCGGCTACATCCGCGACCGCTGGATTGACCCCGAGGGCGCTGCCCGCCGCAGGGCCGCGCAGCTTGAGGCCAGGAAGGCCGAAGCTCCGCGCGCCAGGCCGAAACCCGAGGCGCCGCGCCCCGCGCCAAGAGAGGCCAAGGCCAAGTCGCCTGAGGAGGCCCGCAAGGACACCCCGGTGATGAAGGAGATCACCGAGCTGCCCAAGAAGGGCGAAATCCCCGAGAAGCCCGACGACCTCGGCATCTCGATTGATGAGACGAACAAGTGACCAACCGCATTTCCGGTTTTCGATTGCCAATTGCCGATTGAGGAGAACAGGAGTCCGCCCGTGCGTTCGGCTGAAATCGGCAATCGGCAATCGGCAATCGCTAATGCTCTGCTGCCCTCCGTCCTGTGCCTTCCCCTCGCCTTGGCCGCGGCGGTGCTGGCGCGCTACGCAGTGCTCCTGCCCCTGCTGTGCCGCCGCGCGATGGATGCGGACAAGGCGTTCGCGCGGGCCTTCGCCGACGCAGCCATCCCCGGCCTCGCGGTTTTCTGCTCGCTCATCTCCTGGATTGCCGCGGGGGCGCTCCTTGTCGCCAGCCTCCTCGGCCTCCTGCGGCGGCCCTGGGCGCTCGCCCTCCTGCGGAAAGCCTACCTGGGCGTCTACCTCCTCGCCCTCGTCTACGTCTACGCCGCCTGGCGGGTCACTGCCGCCGCTGCCGTGGCCCGCACGAGCCCCGAGGGCTTCGGGCCGACCGCAATGGCGCTGATGGGCTGGCGCTGGCAGTTCCTCTGGCCGGCGCTGTGCGTTCTTGTTGTCTTCGCTGCTCTCCACGTCACGGCGCTTCGCAGAGTGGCCGTCGCCGCATACTCCGGCGCGGTGCCCGCGGAGGCGCTGCTGGGCGACCGCATCGTGGAGAACATCCGCACCCACGGCCGCGACCCCTCCTACCGCAAGAGCCTCATCACCAGCGCCCTCGCCCACATCGCCGTCATCGTCGTGCCCCTCGTCCTACAGGCCTTCGGCTGCGTCCGCAGCTACCTCATCCCCTTTGGCAGCGGCAGGCCGGGCGTCGCCGTCGTGCATGCCGTCGAGCGCCGCGAGGCGAAGAAGAAAAGGAAGCGCCTTGTCCTCAACCCAAACTCCGCCATCTACTTCCACGTCCCCGACCTCGACGACTCCGACCTCCTGCGCCAGGTGCAGAACATGACCGAGCTCGCCTACGCTGCCGACACCGACGCTGTGCTCGGCAAGATGGGCGCCGGCGAGGGCAAGACCGGCGGATGGCCCGAAGGAACCGGCAGCGAGCCCGTCCGCTTCATCCGCCTCGAGTACAGCGGCCACGACTGGAACGACGGGATGGACCCGAAGGACCGCGCCGACGTCAACTTCCTGCAGGAGTTCCGCCGCATCACGGGCTTCAAGGTCGCCGCCCGCTCCGAGAGCCACCCCATCCGCCTCCTGCGCAAGTACGACAAGGGCTACGCGCCGCCCTTCGTCTACATGACGGGCTCCGGCGCGATCAACATCCCCCCCGCAGACATGAAAATCCTCCGCGACTACCTCCTCGACGGCGGCATGCTCTTCGCCGACTGCGGCAGCCCGGCCTGGGACCGCGCCTTCAGGGAGTTCGCCCGCGCGCTCTTCCCCGACAAGCGCCTCGTCGAGATCGCACTTGACGACCCGATCTTCCAGATGCCTTTCGTCTTTCCCAACGGCGCGCCGCCCCTGTGGCACCACGGCGGCATGCGCGCGCTCGGCATCAAGCACAAAGGCCGCTGGCTCGTCTTCTACCATCCCGGCGACGTCAACGACGCCTGGAAGACCGGCCATTCCGGCCTCCGCCCCGAGCTCGCAAAGGCCGCGCACCAGCTCGGCGTCAACATCGTCTACTACGCCTTCACCCATTACCTCGAACAAACCCGCAAGTACCGCAAGTGAGGGGACAACTGAGATTGCCCCCTCCCTCTTAGGGAGGGGGTAGGGGGAGGGTCGAACCGCGGTTCTACCCTCGCCCCGGCCTCTCCCTGAGAGGGAGAGGGGATGCGAGAACAATGGGCAAGCTCTACGAGTATTTCGGCGTCGTCGGCATCGCCTCTATCGTGGCGTGGGCCGCGGCGCTCCTGCTCCTTGCCGCCTTCGCCCGTAGCCGCATGAGGACCCGCGCCTGGCTTGCCGCCTTCGCTCTCGCACTCCTCGCCTTCGTCCTCGCAAAGGTCAACTCGCACTACATCGGCCAGTTCGAGACCGAGCGCTCGCCGGCCAGCGCAGGCGGTGGGAAGCGCGAATCCGGCGAATCGGGCGAATCAAGACCCCTGGGAGATGATTCGCGTGATTCGCAAGATTCGCGGTTTGCACATGCTCAGCCCGCCTACCGCGAGGCAGGCAAGCAGAAACGCGACGAGGGGGCGAAGATCGAGCGCCCAGAACTCGCCACCGTCAGCGAGAAGCCCCACGCCGTCCCCTCCGCTCGCCGGCTCCCCGAGGCCGACATCATCGCCGCCGACCGCCTCGACCGCCTGAACCTCTTCGCCGCGCGCCTGGTGCCCTGGCTCGCGCTCCTGGCTCTTGCCTTCGACTACCTCAGCCGCCTCAATCGCACCCTCGGCTGCGCCTTCCCCCTGCCCATCGCGGGCAGGACCCTCGACGCCCTCTTCCCGAAGACCCACTCCGTCCTCCTCAGCACGCCCGAGGCCGAAGCCACGCGCCACTACCTTGAACAGCTCGTTCGGAAGGGCGAGACCTTCATCTACTTCGGCACCGCAGACCCCTGGGAAGCCGACGCACTCCCCCGCCTTCCCGGCGCCTTCGGCGCCAATCTCTGGCCCGTCCGCAAGCTTCGCCATGGCGGCCAGGGCGTTCCCGCCGATCCCCGCTTCGTCTTCGACGCCGCCTGGTTTGGCCGCTACTGCTTCGTCGTCACCGACCCCGAAGCGGCGACGGCCCTCATGGCCCAGCTCGCCGACTACCTGGATGCCCGCCGCATCCCCCGGGCCTCCGCCCCGCGAACCGTCCACATCGTCTGGGACCTCCCCCCGCCGCTCCCAGCCCGAAGTCCCCAGGAGTGGGCATCCCTCTGCCGCGAGGCCAACTTCAAGCTCACCGTTGTCGCGGCCAGCGCCCCCGCGCACGACTGGGCCGACGCCGCCTCAGCCTTCGAGGAACGGCTCGCGCTGCCCAGCGGAGCGAAAGGAGTCTGACGTGCGCCGCCTCGCACCCATCCCCGCCCTTCTCCTGTGCATCCTCTTTGCCGCTGGCTGCGGCAAGGAAGAGCCCCCGAAGCCGCCGGCCACGCCGCCGGCGCCAGCGCCCAAGCCCGAGCCCAAGCGCGAGGAGCCAAAGGCCACCAGGCCCCCCGAGCCAGCGCCAGCCAGCAAGGAGTTCGACGAGGCAATCGAGAGAATCCTCACCCTCGAGCAGGACGGCCAGTTCGCCGAGGCCACCCAGCTCTGCCGCGAGGCGTCCACCAGGTTCGCCGCCCACCCCAGGGCCGCCGCCCTGTCCGAAATCTCCGCCCGACTCCGCGATGAGCGCCAGGCCGCCGCAAGGCTCGCCTTCGTCGTCCCGAAGCTCGCCTCCCCCAGGTCGCCAGCCACCTCGGGCCGGTAGGGGCAGGGGATGACCTTCCCCTCCGGCGTGATGCGGCAGTACTGCACGCCGCACGGGCAGCGCGTCTCGTAGTTGAGCAGCGGCGAGTCCGGATC
>FWPV01000901.1_pt1 | contig 15344 bp, 15 predicted proteins | sample 2228371 | NCBI WGS metagenome assembly FWPV01 (sample SAMEA103939776, study PRJEB20133) | metagenome | reverse complement strand
GAGCGCGGTGTTCAATTAGTTGCCACTGCGCACGGCAATTCACTGGAAAATCTCTTAATGAACCCTACCCTATGCGACCTTGTTGGAGGCATACAAGCTGTAACGCTAAGCGATGAAGAGGCAAAACGCCGAGGGACACAAAAGACCGTTCTTGAAAGAAAAGCCCCGCCTACATTCGATGTGGTAATAGAAATAGTCGAAGTGGACAAACTTGCTATTCACCGCGACGTCTCCAAAGTAGTAGATAAACTTCTCAGAGGAACGCCTCCACGACCGGAAATTCGCATACGAAACCCTGAAGGACAGGTTGAAGTTGTACAGCAAGCCGATTTGGACGTCCGGGCGGAAAATATCGAGCAAGAATATAATTCTTTTCAAGTTACCAAACCGAAAAAGCCGCTGCCCGCCGTTGTGAGGATTTTTCCATATGGGGTAAGCAGAAATCGGTTGGAGAGAGCAATTAGAGAATTGCGTGTTCCGGCATATATAACTAAAGATACTTCAGAGGCTGATGCAGTAATTGCATTGAAAGCCAATTATAGGAGAGAGCCCCAGAAGCTGATGGAAGTATCTTCACGAGACTTGCCTGTTTATGTAATAAAGAGTAATACCTATACGCAAATAGCAAGTTCCGTGCGAGAAATATTCGGCCTACCGGGAACAGACGAAGAATTGGCTCTTCGCGAAGCCGAGGAAGCTGTTGAAAGGGTTCTGGAATATGGAGAACCGCAAGAACTTATGCCTCAGAACAGCTATACCAGAAGGTTACAGCACCAACTAGTTGAAAAGCACAACCTTTATTCTGAAAGCATCGGCATTGAACCGAACCGCCGCCTTCGAATATGGAAAGCATAAAACTTCCCGGATTTTTAATCACCATAGAAGGCATTGAAGGTTCCGGAAAAACCTCTCTTGCACGCTTGTTATTCGATAAGCTTAAATCCGAGGGTTATAATGCAATTTTTGCCGCAGAACCCGGCGGTGATTCTATTTCCCAAAGCATTCGTGACCTTCTGCTAAAATCCAGCGGTTCTATGGATGCTAAAACAGAACTTTTTCTTTTTCTCGCTTCACGGGCTCAGCTCGTTTCCCATATCATAATTCCGCATATAAGGACTGGCGGTATTGTTATCTGCGATCGTTTTACCGATTCGACGCTAGCATACCAAGGTTATGGCAGAGGTTTTAATTTAGCCTGGCTTAGACAAATGAACGAGTTTGCAACTGATGGTCTATTGCCCGAATTGACTATTTTGTTAGACCTTCCAGTGGAAATTGGACTGAAACGGCAGCAATCAATCGACAGAATCGGTGGCGAGACAAGTAGCTTCCACGAAGCAGTTAGAAATGGGTTTTTGCGCTTGGCAAGAGAAGAACCAAACCGTTTTTTAATTATCGATGCAACAAAAAGCACCCAGTTCATATTTGAAACTGCTCTTGCAGAGATTCATCGCAGATTTGAAAAGCTTAAGGGAGTCCTAGAGTGAAACTTGTTATTACCATTATTCACGCGCGAGATAAATCTAAAGTTACGGAAAATCTTTTGCACAGCGGATATAAGTTTACACAAATAGCCAGCACGGGCGGTTTTCTCCGTGACGGAAATTGCACACTGCTGATCGGTGCGGAAGATGACCAAATAGAAGAAGTAATGGGAATTATTCGTGACAACTGCAAGTCGCGAGAACAATTTATGAGCCTCCCTCCTCCTGACGTTATGCCCGCTGGCACATTCATTCCAAGCCCTGTTAAAGTCTGTGTGGGCGGCTCGGTTACGTTTGTTCTACCTGTAGAGCGATTTGAGAGATCTTAAAAGGTCATCAATATGCGGTTTTCTGAAATTATTGGTAACTCAACTGCAATAAGAGCTCTTCGCAAAAGCATAGAAAAAGAAGCGGTTGCCCATGCTTATCTCTTCAGTGGTCCTGATGGTGTTGGAAAGCACTCAACGGCATTAGCATTTGCCTCGGCGCTTAACTGCGAAAAATCGGATTTAATTCAAGAAAGCTGCGGGGACTGCCTTCAATGCAAACTGATTGAAACAAACCGCCATCCTGACGTCCTGACTATTTCTCCAACTGGAGCAAATGAAGAAACAAAAATAGACCAGATGCGTGAGATACGACGCAATGCGCAGTTCCCTCCATTGAAAGGCAAATGGAAAGTTTACATTATTGAACGGGCGGAATCTATGAACGAGGAAGCGGCTTCTTGCATCCTCAAGCTTTTGGAAGAGCCGCCCAACTTCACGGTTCTATTGTTAATTAGCAGTAACTATCGCGCGCTTCTTCCAACCATACGGTCCAGATGCCAAATGCTAAGGTTTACTGCTACAAGCAAGAATGAGCTTCGGCAGGCATTGATTGAAAGGTTTAATGCATCAATTTCCGAAGCCGATTTTTTATCTTCATTCTCCGAAGGTCGTCCCGGCAAGGCTATAGCATTGTTGGGCGATCCCAGCTTTTTTGATTTGCGCGACACAATAGCTGGACTAGTCAATAAATTAATTTCTGAACCTGTTTATGCTGCGCTAAAACTTTCTGAGAGCATCCGCACACTTAACTCCCTTTTAAAATCTTCCAACAATGAAAACTACGAAGCAAATGAAGATGAACAAAAAGAAACTGCTGCTAAGGGAAGCTTGTCAAGAATTGAAATTACGCGGGCTTTAGACCTTCTTGTGGTTTGGTATCGTGACTTACTTTCAATAAAGTTGCAGGGTGTGAATGCTCCAGTTTTAAACTCTGATAAAAGAGAAGAACTAATCGCCACTTCGCAGGAATGCAAGGTTAGCTATTTGCAAAGGTCATTGAGGACGTTAATAGACGCTAAACGTTACTTGAATGGCAATGCTAATATTTCTCTTACCTTGGATGTTGTTGCCCTTAGGTTAGGTTTTTAGAACAAATCAAGCCGCTTTTTTGACTCCGGTCAGCTTACTCATTATAGCCCCCGATATTGCGTCAAGCGGCAAAACTTCGCATTCTGCCCCAAGCTTTATAGCTTCCTTAGGCATTCCGAAAACCACGCAGCTTTCTTCGTCTTGAACGATAGTGTGTGCTCCGGCTTCTTTCATCATAAGAAGCCCTCTTGCACCATCAGCGCCCATTCCAGTCAAAAGTACCCCTATAGCGTTTTTACCGGCGCTTTTTGACACTGATTGGAAAAGGACATCCACACTAGGACGCTGATGATAAACTGGGGGACCGTCTTTTATTCTAACAATATACCGCGCACCACTTTTTTCAAGAACCATATGTTTATTTCCGGGCGCAACCAATGCCAAACCAGGGGCCACAATTTCATTATCGCGAGCCTCTCGTATTTCCATTGCAGAAACCTGGTTAAGTCTTGCGGCAAATGCAGCTGTAAAGGCTTCTGGCATATGCTGGCAGATGACTGTTCCTGGTGCTGTTGCAGGAAGTCCTCTTAAAACCACTTCAATAGCTTGTGTGCCGCCAGTGGAAGCTCCTATGGCTAAAATTTTATGGGAAGTTTCAAGCTGAGAAATTTGATTTTCATCTATCGTATACGAACCGGGCGATGTTTCATATCTTTTAAGTGGCCGAGAAAGCGCAGCTGCTCTAATGGAGCGTATTAGCTGCCGATGGACATCCGGTGTTGAATATTGCGAACCTGGTTTGCTAATAACCTCAACAGCGCCGAGCTGAAGCGCTTTGAGTGCAGCCTCGCTGTTTTCGGGCGTTAGAGAACTGACTATTACTACCGGCAATGGGTAGTGTTTCATTAGCTTGGCAAGAAAAGATATGCCGTCCATTCTTGGCATTTCGACGTCAAGCGTTACGACATCGGGTTTCAGATTCACGATCTTGTCTCTTGCCTCGTAAGGGTCGATTGCAGTGCCTACAATCTGAATATCGCTGTATTTCGACAATTCTTCTGATAGTACTTTTCGAACTACCGCAGAATCGTCCACAATTAACACTCTAATCAATTTACGCCTCGCTAATTAGCCTGGCTGTTGCCTTCCAAATAGATCAGCACATCAGCTCGGCCGTTTTCTAGCCCAATATTCACTGCTGCAGTAGGCTCGCTATTACCCGACGAAACATCATTAAGGGATATGACTTTGGGCGCTGATAATCGAAAAATTTCCTGAGATCCGCTGACCGCTGGGAGAACATTACCGCAAATTACGTTTGCCATTTCGCCAAGGGCATCGCGTTGCATCTCGATTGACGGCGGAGTGTCTTCTCCCAACATATTAGATGCTATGGCTTCCAGCAAGCCATCCGTAACTCGCAACTCGAGTTTTCCTTTGAGCGGGCCGGTGAAATCTACAGTAACCGCAGCTTCTATTGGTGAAGCCAATTGTGTTTCGTCAACTTCTCCAGTAGTAAACATAAACCCAAGTTCTTCAAAAGTCAAAGCTGCCGCTTGATAAAGAGCCTGCTCCGCTGCTTTCATAATTATTAACTCCGGTAATAGATAAAATCGTCTCGCGAAGAGTTTCTGGTGTAAATGGCTTGTGGACGAATCCGGCACCCTTTCTGCTAAGCATTTCGATTCTTGACTCGCTGCTATCCGTAGAAACAACGACAATAGAGAGATCCCGTGTTTCAGGGTTTTTACGCACGCGGTCAATCATTTCTTCCCCGGTCATAACTGGCATATTGATATCCACAAGTGCCAAGTCTATCCAATTATTGGAAAGGACATCCAATCCTTCCGCTCCGTTAGAAGCCTGATAAATTTCGCCTAGAGACAGGCCACTTAAACGAAGCGTTTTGATTATCATAGCACGCATTACAGCGCTGTCATCAACAACAAGGACATTGAACGCCACTTACCTGTCTCCTTTGAAACTTTGATATTGGATTTTAATAAGTGCATTATAAATTATTGTCTTTTCCTTCAATTTTCAACAGTACGGTCCCAGTTCCTATTTCTAGAGACATAGTTCGAGAACTGTTGCCGCCGACATCATATGATTTAAGCAAAACACCGTTTTTCCAAAGCAATTTTCTGAGCATTACGAAGTTTCTCTTGCCAATCTGAAAATAATCTTCTCCTTCGTCTTCGTGCACTGAGGCGCCTCCAGCTACTTTTACCTCGAGGCGCTCCTTCTTGGCTCCTAGCTTATAGGATTCTAGAAAAAGCCTAGGCACTCCGGTATCAACAAACATATATGGGTTTTGAGCCGCTTTTTCTGGGTCCAAAGTAGACAGTGGCAGCATAACGTGCAGAAGCCCTCCAACTTTGGCAACCGGGTCGTGAACGGTTATACCAAGGCAGCTGCCTAAAGCGTGTGTTACAATGATATCGCCTTCCGTAGCTGACAGCTTCATATCTGCCACGCCTACAACGTGTCTCACTAAAGTTTACACCCCTAAAAAATCTGCAAGTTGCAAAAACCATCGCATTTTAGTTCTAATAAGTATTGAATATTGGTCTGCGAATGTTATTTTTTATAAATAGCAGGCTGAACATAATGGAACTTGTGATCTATCGAAACAAGGCTTTCGGAATGTCCCACAAAAAGATGGCCGCCTGGTTTCAGATAATCATAATATCGATTGACGAGCCTCTCCTGGGTAGGCTTGTCGAAATAAATCATCACATTTCGGCAAAAAATGATGTCGAAAGGGCCTTTCATTGGCCAAGATTCCATCAGGTTCAGCCTTGCGAATGTTACTAGTTGTTTCACGGAATCTTTTACTTTATATTTAGTTCCGCCGTCTTTCACTATCTCAAAATACTTTTTAAGTAGTTGCGGGTTTATATCCCGAACCGATTCGGCTTCGTATATGCCCTCTTTCGCTTTTTTCAGAACTGCCGTAGCGATATCCGTCGCGAGAACTTTTACATCCATTGCATTTATGCCAGGAGTTGACTCTAGAAGCACAATGCTGATCGTATATGGTTCCTCGCCAGATGAACAGCCAGCGCTCCAGATCCTAATCCGGGAACGTGCGGATATCAATGCCGGCAGGATTTGGTTTCTCATGTAATCAAAGTGCTGAGACTCACGAAAAAAGCTGGTTTTGTTAGTCGTGAGTGATTCCATCATATTTATAATTTCACGACCTGATTTATCTTGTTCAAGATAACTGATGTATCTGTCGAAACTATCGAAGCCGAGCGAACGTAACCTCTTTCCCAGACGAGCTTTAACCAACTCTTCTTTGCCCATATGCAAATCGATACCGCATATCCGATAAACCATACCGGATATGATCTCGAATTGCTTTTGGGTTAATGAAAGCGAAAGCGGTCCAGGTTCCTGCATAATTATCCTCGAAACGATTTGGCGTTAGGCGGCCTCATCCAAAGCCAATTCTTCGCCAGTCATTTCGTCGGCTACTGCTGCTATTTCCGCTACATCGGCAAGAGGCAATACCTTGTCAATATCCAGCAAGATTTTTACCTTGCCTTCAGATTTACCGATTCCAAGGATATAATCAGAGTTAACATCGGCACCGAATGTTGGAGGTTCATCGATTTCATCTCCGGAGATATCGAGCACTTCTGAGACTTTATCAACTACAATTCCAATTTGTATGCCGTTTGCCTGAACCACAATTATGCAAGTTTGTTCAGTTGCTTCGGCTTCCATCATTCCTAGCTTAAGGCGTAAATCAACAATAGGAATGACCTTGCCGCGCAGGTTTATCACACCCTTAATAAAGTCGGGAGTCCTAGGCACTGGAGTTATTGCCATTAGCCCGATAATCTCGTGGACTTTAAGAATTTCCAGGCCGTATTCTTCTCCGGCAAGGAAGAATGTGAGGAATTTGCCGTCGTTCATTCCGGCATTGTTTTTGTGTGCTTCTTTACCATCTACCGCTCTAATACCCATTGTTTTTCTCCTTTTTTAATAAATTATGCTGCTAGTTTCATTATCATTTCCCGAGCAGAAACAGTCGTTGTATGCCCTCTTCCGGCTGCAGCGATTCCATTGGGATCCAATATCAATCCAACACAGCCGTCTCCAAGAATCGCGCCGCCGGATACACCTTGGACTTTTCCAATACCGTCGCCAAGAGGCTTTGCAACGACCTGTTGCTGCCCAAGTAGTTCGTCTATTAGAAGTGCGCATCGCCTGTCACCGTCATCCACAACCACTAAAAGCCCGTTAGCAGGATCCTCTATCGCATCCTCAATTCCAAACAGCCTGTGAAGTCTAATAATCGGCATCAACTCTCCGCGCAACATGACTAACTCTCCCCTACCAGCGACAGTAGTGAGAGAGTCTCGGTCAGGCCTGAAACTCATATGAATATTCAGGGTAGGGATTATAAACCTTTCAGAACCGACTTTTACCAGCATTCCGTCAGTAACTGCCATAGTAAGAGGCAAACGAATATAAAAAGTTGTCCCCTGCCCTTTTTGAGAACTTATGTCAACCCGCCCTCTAAGGGATTCTATCGCTCTTTTAACAACGTCCATTCCGACTCCCCTTCCAGAGACGTCGGTAACTTTATCGGCAGTGGAGAAACCGGGCTCGAAAATCAGACCAAATATGTCACTATCTGCCATGCCTTTGTCAGATTCAATCAGCCCGCGTGCAATGGCTTTTTCGACGATTTTATCTCGGTCCAAGCCCTGACCATCGTCGCGCAATTCAACAACGACATTCCCACCTGCGTGGTAGGCTGATAAAGTTACTGTTCCTGCTTTGGGTTTGCCGTTTTGCTCTCTAATTTCCGGGTGTTCAATGCCGTGGTCGCAAGCATTTCGAATCATGTGGACAAGCGGGTCATTTATGACATCCACCATATTACGGTCAATTTCGGTATCTTCGCCTTCAGTTACGAAATTGACAATTTTCCCGCTTTTCCTCGCCAAGTCGCGCACAAGCCTCGCCATTTTCTGGAAAGTCGGCTTTAGCGGAATCATGCGCATAGACATGCTAAGGTCTTGCAATTCGCGGATAATCTTTCCGGCGTGAGTAACTTTCTTGAGAAGTTCGTTATTGCCAACTTGAACAACTACTTGGTCTTGTGCAACCATCGAATGGGCAATTACAAGTTCCCCAACCATATCAATCAGTCTGTCCAATCGGTCCGTTCGAACTCTGACTGAGGATTCTACTGCTTGATCGGCGCCTTTCATTCTTTGCTGAGTCCGAAGCGCTTTTCCAACGTCTTGAAGTTTTGCGGTTTCTGAACGGACAATAGCCACACCAATTGGCTCTTTTCCTTGATTCAAAGCCGCTTGTTCGACTTCATCGCGTTCAGCTTTTCCGCCGGCAACTAAAATATCGCCCAGCCGTGGAGCATCGTCTGCTTCTGAGCTTGGATCACCTGATATGCCGGAAGCCTCGGGATTCGCCAAAACCGTTATGAGCTCACGCAAGCCGTCCGGACTAGTCATTGGGCTTCCTCCCAAAGCATCTTGAACAGACTGCAGCAGCTCTTTAATCATATCGGTAGCGCGAAGCGCCAAATCTGCATAACCGCCAGTGAAAGTGATTTCCTTATCTCGTACCCGGCTTAAAAGATTTTCTGCTTTGTGCGCCAATTCGGAAAGCGTGGTCAATCCCAAAAATGCAGATGTGCCTTTTATGGTATGGAAGGCTCGAAAGACGGTATTAATGGCTTCAACATCATCTATGTTCGTTTCCAAAGAAAGCATCGCCGCTTCCGCACCAGCTATAAGTTCCCTGCTTTCCGTAATGAACTCAGCCACCAGGTCCACATCAACATCATCCGGCAGGTACTGCTCTTCGTCCATTTGGACATTTTCTTCAGCTGATCCGTCAGTTACAGCAGTCTCTTTTGAACTTGAATTATCTGAATTATTATCTTCAGACGGGTTTATCTCTGAATCTTCCATCGAATAGATTGCGTGTTCCAAAAATTCGCCAGCGGCTTGCATTTCCTGCTGAGGATCGTCTGTATTTCCATCCAAGAGGCGTGATAGGCATTCAGACGCAGAAGCTAAATGCTTGGCGGATTGGCCATCGGCTTTCGCCGAGAAGTTTCTTATGGCATCCAGAAGTTTTTTTATGCCAGCCAAGTCTTCTACGTCTGTCTGAATTAGCAAGGCAGCTAAATCATCCAAAGATTGAATTGGGATTGGATCATCGGATGAGAGACTATCCCTGTTTTGAGACGAATTATCCTCAGTAATTGTGCGAGCGAGCACATCATTAAGCGCGGCGTGTATCTGGGAAGCTAATGATTCTGAGTCTTCTGCCTCAGCAACAACTTGCTCCGCAGCGGCTGCAGCAAGGCCCATACAATGTATCAGGCTTACGGCATCGCTGACGTTTTTCTGGTATAAAGCCTGAAGTCCCTTCAGGATCAGTTCGAATAGCCCTGAAGCCGAAGGGTATGTATTATCCAACTCTATAAATATGGCCTCTATTTCCGCCCCTATGCGAGCAATCGTTTCGATGTCCTCTGCTTCAAGCTCACGTATATCCGCAGCAATGGATTGCAGTGTTTTGATCAATGAATCTTTAGCGTTTGGATCTGCCATTTTTAGCTACCCGGAACCCGTATGTGATGTTGATTAGATTTGGAGCTGACAATTTTAAGCCAAAACTGGCAGTCCGGCAGCTCGAATTGAATGCGCGAAGATGGGAGATCTCCTGGCATCAGAAGCTCGACATTGCTGCCGCGGACTACTGTTGGAAGAGACATTTCCACATTCATTCCAATATTTTGCAAACGCGCTACAGCATCGCCGGCTAAAACATTGGCGAGTTCACCAATAACATCGCCCATATCCGAACTATCGAAGGGGATTTCAAAACCTGCAAATTGCATTGCCATCGCCGTTGCCGAATCGCGCGGGAATCCAAGCATAAGCGAAAGGGCACTATCTTCACCAACGATCGATATAATGCCGACTATGCCGTCACAATGAGCTGCGCCGTTGGCGTTCTCTGAATTGCAAACTGGCTCTAATCCGCATATTGAAGAAAATGTTGTTATCACCGAGTCTTTAAGACACTGGATTGTGGAATCATCCAAGCCATTTTTCGAAGCCACAGGGCTGGTTTCCGCCAATCTAGCCACCTCCAACCAGCTTGCTGAAAAAACCGCCTCCAGAAGCTGCTTTTTCTTTGTGTTCGGACACTTCCTGGATTATCTTGCCGATTTTTCGCTGCATATCATCAACCGTAAACGGCTTGCAAATATAAGCATTTGCGCCCGCTTTATCCAATGCTGTCTCTACTTTATCCATCGTTTTTTCACTGGTAACCATGATGATTGGTATATGCTCGGTCTTGCCCATTGAACGCACTTTGCGGACGAAATCTATGCCTGTCATATTCGGCATATTCCAGTCCGCAAAAACAATATCGGTATTTTTAACGTTAAATTTATTAACCGCATCAACTCCGTCTTCTGCTTCAATGAACTCGAACTCCGCCAATCCGGTGCGATTTAGGGTTTGCATGACCATACTACGCATAACCTTTGAATCATCAATGACGAGAGCTCTTAACTTCATAATACTAAAACCTCCAAACCAAAAGTTCTTATTTAAGTGCTGAAATTCTGATGCGAACCAATTAAAATAGCTTCTGCCAATAATCTAAACGCGACGGTCGTGAGGGATGAAATTCCAACCTTCAAGAATGATTAGTTGCGATCTATCCCCACTCCCATACGTGCCATAGCTAAAGCCAAAAGCGACTTGCAGGCAAAGCAATTTTCTATCAGCAAATATATCGGCATTTAAATAAATAATCCGTATATTTATTGATAAAATTGATACAGGGGATTTTTTGCATATATTGAAAGTCTTCTCATTTTGTTGTTCTAGTATTAGGCTTTTTGCTAAAAACTAAATTATTTGAAAACAATCTATTCTTGACATTGCGCATTCCAAATGCGAGAATGCCTTTGTCTTAGCTAGTGAATGGAAATATTGGTTCATATGATTGAGACAAGAATTGCTGATCTATGGTTTGAAAACGAAGATTTTTTAAAAAGAATAGAACCTATGCGTTCCGCTTTGTGGGAAGCCACAGTAGAAGCTGGGGCTACTATTATAACCGAGCAGGCGATTCAGTTTTCGCCCCACGGAGTTACAATCCTGCTTGGTTTAGCAGAATCCCACGTTTTAATACAATCTTGGGTTGAACAGAAACTGTTAACTGTTGACGTTACAACCTGTGGAAATGCGCGGATTGATGATTTGGTAAACGGATTGGTGCAAAAACTAAAACCAATTCGGCATTCTATTCAGAAAATTGCAAGGGGCAATTCAGAAAGTTAGCTCATCCTTTTTGCCAGTTATATTTTGCGGCAGACTTTTTTGTATTGGTTGTTACCAAAGCTAAAACAAAAATTGTATTGGGAATAGATGGAGGCGGCACAAAAACCGAGGCCGTTTTAATGGACGCGGACTTTAACGTGCTGTCTCGAGGATTTGGCGGTCCTTCTAACAAAAATTTTGTTCCGGCTGAAGTCGTTGAATCCTCTCTTCGCAATGCAATAGAGACATCGTTGCATAACAGCGAATATGAAATGAGTCGCATAAAAGTTGTCGGTGGGTGTTTTGCCGGGCGAACATCAGTTCTTGAACCTCTATTAAATGATTTTTCCTATAACGGCGTTATTTTGGATTTTTCAGAGTTCGATGTAGCCTTCGAAAGAGCTGGCGTTAAAGAGCCGCGTGGAATTGCCGTCATCGCCGGAACAGGATCATCGTTTTGGGGATCAAATGGTTCAATTCCTCCGACTTATATTGGGGGTTGGGGTCCAGTGGCCGGAGAGGAAGGAAGTGGTTTCTTCATTGGACTTCGTGGAGTTCAAGCGGCTGGGCGCGCGTTTGATGGCCGGGGACCTATGACCGTGTTGCTTCAAAAAGCGCTGGAACATTTTAAAGTTCAAGATTTTACTGAAATATTAATAACCAGATGCCGCCCCGCAATCGACCAATTAGCTATCGCTAGTTTTGCAAAAGTAGTTACTGATGCAGCTAAACAAGGAGATCTTACAGCAATTCGGATTATCGAAGAAGCAGCCAGTCATTTGTCCATTGACACAGTTTTCTTATGCAAGAAGTTTTTCAGTCCTGAAGATGAGTTTCCAGTGGTGTTGGCTGGCGGGGTTTTTGACGCTGGCGATATAATTACTGGGCCTATAAAAAAATCCGTTTTAGAATCTTTTCCTAAGGCAAAAGTGCTTCTGCCTGCAATTAGCCCCGGCGTGGCAGTAGCGAGGCTCACTGTAAAAACGTTCGCTGATAAAGCTATTCAGTTCTAAAATGATTTGGATTAATTCATTGCGAAAACAAGATACTGTTTTGGAAAAACAAGCGATTTATACTTTACCGCGATTGACTCGCCTTGCAAATGACCTGCCTGTTTCGAGTTTTTCAGTAAAATGTCTTGAAAAGCGTTTTGAGGTCCACCATTGCAAAGAAAAAATAGTCCGGACTTTGTATCCGGACCTTGTGAATAAACCAAGATATTTGAAAATAATATTCAGCCTTCTTCCATCTCACGAATTATAGCATCAGCCACCTCAGCAGTTCCGACTGCTGTCGGGTCATCACGGTTAGGCTTCATATCGTAGGTAACATATTTTCCTTCGGCGATAACTTTTGCCACTGCATTTTCCAAACGGTCTGCGGCTGATTTTTCGCCAATGTATCTAAGCATAAGCATACCCGACAAGATAACCGCCATCGGATTGACTTTGTTTTGACCTTTATACTTTGGAGCGCTGCCGTGGGTTGCTTCAAATACGGCTGCATCTTCGCCGATATTGGCGCCTGGAGCCACTCCAAGTCCTCCTACCAGCCCGGCGCAAAGGTCAGACAAAATGTCACCATATAGGTTTGGCAGCACCAAGACGTCGTAAAGCTCCGGCTTTTGCACTAGCTGCATACACATATTATCTACCAAGACTTCCTGGTATTCTATTTTGCCCTCATAATCTTTTGCCACTTCTCGCGCAGATTCGTAGAACAGGCCGTCGGTGTATTTCATTATGTTTGCCTTCGCAACAGCAGTGACTTTTTTGCGATTGTTATTTACTGCATATTCGAAGGCGAATTTAACTATGCGTTTGCTAGCTTCTTTTGATATTGGTTTGATTGAGATGGCTGAACCTGGTCGAATTTTATTTCCACTCAGTTCAATGATTTTCTCGCATTCCTCACTGCCAGCAGGCCATTCTACGCCAGCGTATAAGTCTTCCGTATTTTCACGGACAACAACCAAATCCACATCGGTATATTTTGAACGAATGCCCGGATAGTATTTACAAGGCCGCAAGCAAGCATACAGATTTAGTTCTTTGCGAAGGGCAACATTAACGCTGCGAAACCCTGTGCCTATTGGAGTGGTTATGGGACCTTTAAGAGCAACTTTGTTGCGGCGGATACTGTCTAGCACAGATTCAGGAAGCGGAGTGCCGTATTTTTCCATCACATCAATCCCGGCATCCTGAACTTCCCAGTTTATGGGAACTCCCGTAGCCTCTATGACTCTTTTTGTTGCGGCTATTATTTCGGGTCCGGTGCCGTCACCGGGAATTAAAGTTATATTATACGCCAAAATATGTAACCTCCATATTAAATATGTGACCGCCCGAGGCTCTGCCCCGGACGGCTATTCTAAGATTGGCGGCCTAAATTAACTGCATTTTAATGCGGCATTTCAGCTTCTTCAGTCCGCGCCAGATCTTCAAATCTTAGATCCGCCCCTACTATACCTTTTATCTCATTTGTCATCGGATCTCGAATTGGCGCTGAAACGGTTATGCAAAGGGCACCTGTGATTTTTGAAGTATAGAAATCCGTGACAAAAAGATCTTTGGTCTTCATAGCACCCTTGAACCAGTCTCGATCCGAAAAATCACGTTCTTGGCTGAAAGATCCGATTTGATCGCGGAATTGAGGCTGGGTTATAAGCTCCGAAATCCGCTTTCCTTCGGTATTGGTAACGTAAACAAGCTGGATGAACGGATGTTTGTGGACAGTCTCTAGTAAAGCATCTTCCATTCCTCGAGGATGAAGTTCAACAACTCGTGGATCCTGTGCCAACTCCAAGACTACTTCTTCCGAAAGCTGGGTGGCTCGCTCTTTGAGGATATCGAACTCTGATTTGAAATACTCTGGCAAATGTATTCTAGCTTGAGCAAGCATTTCTTCGTTTGAGATGCTTGTCACTCTTCCAGCGTTGTATTGTTCTTCGACCCATTCAGCAATTGCTAAAAGTCCTGGATGGCGTTTGTCGATCTGATGCTCTTGTTTAAGGCCAAGATTGGAATTAACCCAGTGTGCAATTCCTGCAAGTCCCGACTTATCAGTTACGTTAACACCTACAGGTCTATTGAGAAGTGTTGCCGTGTCGAAAATATTGTAGATTTCTTCATCTTTAAGCACGCCGTCGGAATGGATTCCAGCGCTAGTGGTATTGAAATTGTCTCCAACGAACGGATAGCCCGCTGGGACTTCTGCTTTGATAACTTTTTTGAAGTATTCGCCTATTTCAGTTATGACGCGGGTATCTACGCCAGATGAATCCCCTGTTATTGAAATCCACTCGATGACAAGTCCCTCAAGCGGCGGATTGCCAGTACGCTCACCAAATCCAAGCAGCGCTCCATTTGCAGCTCCACATCCATATAGCCAAGCAGCCTGCGCATTAACAAGGACTTTATGGAAATCGTTGTGCCCATGCCATTCAAGCCAGGAACTCGGAACGCCAGCTTCGTGACGCAAGGCATAAACCATCTTGGGAATACTTCTTGGCAAGGCCGCTTCTGCATAAGGCACGCCGTAACCCATAGTATCACAGAGGCGGACCTTAACTACTTTTTTCGCTTCTTCGGCCACTTCCATTAACGCCTGGACAAACGGCATAATGAAGCCATAAAAGTCTGCCCTAGTTATATCTTCCAAATGGCACCTGACTGCATCCAAGCCAGCGTCAAAAGCTGCCTTCACGATAGCGAGATAATCTTCCAAGCACTGGCTACGAGTCTTTTTAAACTTATGGAAAATATGGTAATCGGATGCTGATGTCAGAATCCCCGTTTCCTTGAGACCGATGTTCTTAACCAATTCGAAATCTTTTTTATTCGCACGAATCCAACCGGTAACTTCGGGATATTTATAGCCCTTGGCAAGGCAAGCTTCGACTGCTTCGCGGTCTTTTTGAGTGTAAAGGAAAAACTCCGAAGCACGAATCAAACCCGTCGAGCCGCCAAGCCTATGGAGCATATCATAAAGGTCAACTATTTGCTCCACAGTATATGGAGGTCGCGCTTGCTGCCCATCGCGAAAAGTGGTGTCTGTAATGAACATTTCTTCCGCCGGTTCCATTGGAACACATAAGCCATCAAAAGGCAAGCGCGGAATTTCAGTATACGGGAAAATATCACGAAGAAGGTTGGGTTCTTGAACAT
>FWPV01010326.1_pt1 | contig 15347 bp, 12 predicted proteins | sample 2228371 | NCBI WGS metagenome assembly FWPV01 (sample SAMEA103939776, study PRJEB20133) | metagenome | reverse complement strand
CACACCCAGCCCAACTGAAAAAGCCCCCTCGCCCACCCCGCAGGTCATCATTCCCCCGCCGCCTGGCCCGCGGCCGCAATACCTGCTCTACACCCGCTTAGACTACGCCCGCAAACGGGTAGATGTCGAATACCTGGCCGCCTACCCCAACCAGACCGGTCAACCGCTCGATACGCTCGTACTTGCCATAGATGCTAACCTTTACCCCAACGGCTTCATTATGAAAAACCTGACCTGCAACGACCAGACCACCCCCTACCGCCTGAACAGCAACCGGTTAGAAGTCACCCTGCCTGCGCCGCTCCTGCCAGGTGAGACCGCCACGCTGAACATAACCTACACCCTGTGGCTGCCGCAAAAAAGCGGGGCGCAGGTTTATGGCTACAACAACACCCAACTCAACCTGGTGGATTGGATTCCGCAATTTGCGCCCTACCAGCCCGATTCCGGTTGGCTGCTTTACGCCCCCTGGCCGTTTGGCGAACACCTCAGTTTCGACGCCGCCGATTTCGACATCCACCTGCAACTCACCGACCCCACACTGGGCGTCCAACTGGCAGCCAGCGCGCCGCCCCACCCCAACAATGAATGGACGCATTACCACCTGGAAGCCGCACGCACTTTTGCACTCTCGGCCAGCCCATACTTCCTAACCGCCACCCGCCAGGTCAACGGCATCACCCTCACCAGCGCCTACTTTAGCGGGCACGAATACGCCGGACAAGCCGTGCTGGACTATGCCGAACAAGCCCTCACCCTGTATGCCAGCCTGTTTGGGCCCTACCCGCACGCCGCGCTCAGCATGGTCGAAACACACCTCAACGACGGCATGGAATATGATGGGCTTATCTTCCTCAGCCGCGATTTTTACAGCGCCTACAACGGCACTGCCCGCTCTAACCTGGCCATGATTAGCGTGCACGAAATAGCGCACCAGTGGTGGTACAGCGCGGTAGGCAACAACCAGGCTCTTACGCCCTGGCTCGACGAAGCCCTGTCAACCTATGCCGAGCGCATCTTCTACGAACGCGCCTACCCCGCCGACCTGGCCTGGTGGTGGAATTTTCGCATCAACTTTTTTGCGCCCACCGGCTATGTAGATACCACCATCTTCAACGGCGGAAATTTTCGAAAGTACACGAACGCCGTTTATCTGAACGGCGCAAACTTTTTGGAAGAAGTGCGCCAGCGTATTGGGGATGAAGCCTTTTTTGCCTTCCTCTACGATTACACGACCCGAATGGCCGGGCAACGCGCCACCCCCGCCGATTTCTTCCACATCCTGAACGAACACACCCAAACCGACATCGCCGACATCACCCGCCGTTACTTTCAATCGCCGCCCTGAGCCAGAAATTCTAAATGTCACAAAATACGCTAAAATACGGGGTAGTAAAAAATTCCGGGAGTGGGTAAATCAAGGGTTATCATAAATTCTGCATTGAACATGTTGATATCAACAGGTAGGACAAACGCTAGCGCTTGTCCTACAAAAGAAGCAGTAGAATTATCCGCTAGCCCAAGATTTCGCCACCCCAAAAATTCTCTGGCGCAACCGAATATACTAAACCTGCATGCGCATGGAATGGCACAGCCAGCCATGCCAGGCAAAGCCTGGCGATGCAAACAGCGCGTTGCAGAACTTTTGCAGTCATGATAGATTTGGTAGCGCAATACGATAACAGCAACACACCAGGCTGCTAACAAATCGGCGCTCTTTGAGGTAATACCACATAAAATGTAATCTCGCACCCCAACCTGCACAATGAAAATAGCCAAACGCCTTATTTTGCTAGCCCCCAAAACAAAAATGGTGATCAGCTTCATCTTGCTGGCCATTTATATCGGGCTTGCTTTGCTTGCGCCGCCAGAAGTTGGCTTTGCCGTGCTGGTATTGGGGTTTGCGCCGATTATTCTCATCAGTCTGTTTTATGGCTGGCAGATAGGGGCATTCTTTGGCATGCTTGTCCCGTTCATTAGCGCGGCTGCCGCCCTGCTGCATAACGACCCCGCATTTGACGCCGGCAAGCGCCTGGGTGGCATAATCTCGGCTGGCATTTTGGGCGCAGTGATTGGACTGATTCGCAACCAATGGCTGGAGATGTTGAACGCCGAACAAGCGCTAGACGAACGCATTGCCGAAAAAACCCAGATACTGCAACAACAAAACGAATACCTCAAAGCCCTGCACGAAACCACCCTGGCGCTCATCAACCATCTAGACCTGCATACTCTGCTACAGTTGATTCTCTCGCGCGCCTGCCAGATTAGCGGCACCCCACACGGCTTCATTGACCTGGTCTTGCCCGATCAATCGGGCATTCGCCAGGAACTGGGCATGGGCGAATTCGCGCACCTCAACGGCGTCATTACCCCCAAAGGGGTGGGGCTGACCGGCAGAGTGCTGGCAAGCGGCCAGGCAATGCAGGTAGAGGACTATCCCACCTGGGAGCACCACATTCCAGCCTATCAGTTCGGAGTGCATGCGATTGTGTGCTTTCCGCTGCGCGGGCGCGATGAAACCATTGGCGTGCTGGGGTTGGCCTACGCCGAAAAAGGACGCCTGTTTACCCCAAAACAAATCGAACAACTGGAACAATTCTCTCACCTGGCGGCTCTGGCCTACGAAAACGCGCACCTGTACCATGCCGTACAAGAAGAACTGTACAAACGTGAGCAAGCCGAGCGCGACGTGCGCCTGCTAAATGAAGCGCTGGAACAACGCGTTTTGGAACGTACCGCCCAATTGGAGTATGCCAACCGCGAACTACAGGGATTTTCTTACGCCATATCCCACGACTTACGCCCCCCGCTGCGCGCCATAGACGGCTATTCGCGCATTGTAATGGAGCAAGAAAAGGAGAATATCTCCGCCGAGAGTCTGGAACTGCTGAACAAGGTACGCCATTACGCACAACGTATGGACCGCCTCATCAACGACATGTTGAACTTTACCCGCCTGGGGCGGCATACCCTGCGCCGTGCGCCCACCCCCGTGCGCGAAGACATTTTGCAAGCCTTTGAACAGGCCCGCGCCGAATTTGACAACACAGACAATGTTCAACTCATTCTCCACGACATTCCAGAAACCATCTACGCCGACCCCGCGTTACTTCACATCATTTTCACGCATCTATTCAGCAATGCCATCAAATTCAGCCGCCACACCCCCGCGCCGCGCATAGAGGTTGGCTGCGAAATCATGAACAACGCCCCCACGTTTTACGTGCGCGATTACGGCATCGGTTTCGACATGAAATATGCCCAAAAAATCTTTAGCGTCTTTGAACGCCTGCACACCAGCGACGAATTCGACGGCACAGGCGCCGGGCTGGCTATCGTGCAACGCGCCATCCAGTTTCACGAAGGGCGCATCTGGGTCAATGCCGCGCCAGGGCAGGGCGCTACGTTTTATTTCACACTCGGCGACACCCAACATGCTCAACATACCCCATGAAACGCGCTTTGTCGAAATAAACAATGTACGCCTGCACCTGCTCCTGGCTGGCCCGCAAAACGGGCCGCCAGTGATTTTACTGCACGGATTCCCAGAATTCTGGTATGGCTGGCGGCGGCAAATTCCGGCCCTGGCTGCCGCCGGGTATCGCGTCATCGTCCCCGACCAGCGCGGCTACAACCTGAGCGACGCGCCGCCCCGCGTGGCAGACTACCGCATTGATACGCTGGCGGCCGACATTATCGGGCTGATGGACGCCCTGGGGCTGGCAACAACCTGCCTGGTTGGGCATGACTGGGGCGCGGCGGTGGCGTGGACGGTTGCCATGCTGTACCCGCAGCGCGTCAAAAAATTGGGCATACTCAACGTGCCACACCCGGCAGTGATGATGCGCTTCATCCGCAACAGCCCCAAACAGATGATAAAATCCTGGTACATAGGCTTCTTCCAAATCCCTGGCCTGGCCGACTGGCTGCTACGGCAAAACAACTATGCCGGGGTCATCAACATGCTGCGGGCCAGCGGCAAGCCAACCACCTTCCGCGCCGAAGACCTGGAAGCGTACCGCAACGCCTACGCCAACGCTGGCGGGCTAACCGGCATGATTAACTGGTACCGGGCGCTGATGTGCCACCGCCCAGCCATGCCGCACGATGTGCGCGTAAAAATGCCTGTCTTGATTTTATGGGGCAAAAACGATGTCGCCCTCAGTTACGAAATGGCCGCAGAAAGCCTGAAACTATGTCTTCAAAGGCAGCTGCTTGCCTTTGAAGACGCCACACACTGGGTGCAACATGACGCGGCCGAAGCCGTCAACCGCGCCCTGATGGAATTTATCGCCTGAGAAGGAGACCCTATTATGAGCAACACCCCCATCGTCCCTGCCAACACCCCACACAACACAACGCGCGATCTGATGATTATCGCAGGCATTCTGGTTGCCTTTCTATGTTTGCTGTGCGGGTTGGCAGCATCGGCATATTTCGTTTTTCAAACCGTTCAAGAAAGCAATAACGCCCAGGCTACGGCTGCCATAGCCACCCAAATGCACGCTCTGAAAATTGCCCAGGCCACCCAGCAAGCCGAAGCCACCGCCGCAGCCCACGTCACGGCGACGGCCCAGGCGCAGTCCACTGCGCAAGCCATAGCGCGCGCCACCGCCATTGCCGGGGCCGACCTGTTCGAGGCATTCAACGACAACACCCGCGGCTGGCGTACGGGCGAAGAAGACAGCGAGCTCTGGCAAGGCAACACTACCATCGAAGATGGCGTTTATAAGTGGCAGATTACCAACACAAAAGAAGGTTTTATTGCCTGGAGCACTGCCGACATCCCAGCACGCGACCTGGATCTGTACGTAGATGCCCGCCTGATAAGCGGCGACCCCAACCAGGTATGTTATGGTTTGATGTACCTTGCTAACCAGGATGATCTGGAAGAAGGCGCGTTAACTTTTAGCGTTTGCGATTCACAAGATTTCAGCATCGAGTCGTACACTGCCGAAAACGGCTGGCAAACCCTGTTCGACTGGCGCTTCACCCCGTACATTCGCCCCAACGACTGGAATCAACTGAGCGTCACGCGCCGCGGCGCAACCTATTCGTTTTACATCAACGACCAGCTGGTTGGCTCGGTCAACGAAACACGCCTGGAAAAAGGGTACGCCTCAATTTTCGTTACGGTTTATGAGACCATTCCCGGCGAAGTATGGTTCGACAACTTTGCCCTCAACCTGCCCTGAGCCGCCATGTCTTTAGCCGCGCTTGGGCTGCTGGCGCTCTCGGCCAGTTTGCATACTTTATGGAATCTTTTGCTCAAACAATCCACGCATAAAGTGCTGGTTTCCTGGTGGAACACCATCTTCGGCGGCGCGCTGGCGCTGCCGATTCTTTTGAGCATTGGGCCGCCGCAGCGTTCGATGTGGCCGTTTCTGGCTGCCAGCGTGATGGCTGAGGCGCTTTATTTCATCCTGCTCTCCAGGGCCTACCAGCGCAGCGATTTTTCGCTGGCCTATCCCATTGCGCGCGGCGCTGCCCCGGCCTTTCTAACGCTATGGTCTGTGCTTTTGCTGGGTGAAACGCCTGGTCCAGTGGGTTATGCAGGCCTCGCCCTGATTATCATCGGTTTAGCGCTGGTTGGCAGCGCACACATTAGCCCAGGTAAAAATCTGGCTACCGCCCTCAAAGGGATGTGGCCCGCGCTGGCAACCGCCGTTCTCATTTCCATCTACACCGCCATTGATGGCGCAGCAGTCAAACGCGGACCCAGTTTGCCCTATGCGATGGCCATATTTTTTCTGGTGCCGTTTGCGCTTAGCCCCTTTATCCTCTTCCGCTACCCATGGGCGCAGCTATCCGCCTGCTGGCGCGAACAAACCTGGCGTTTGCCGCTCATCAGCCTGCTGGGCATGGCCGCCTACAGCCTGGCCCTGAGCGCCTACCGCATTGCACCGATAGGATATGCAGGCGCCATCCGCGAAATGAGCGTGGTATTCGGCGCACTGGCCGGGTGGCTATTCCTGAAAGAGGAGTTTGGCGCAAAGCGTGTGCTGGGCGCTGTTATCGTCTTTGCTGGCATCCTGCTCATCACGATTTTTGGATAAGGAGTTATCCGCATGGAACAAAAATACCCCGAACCCACCGTAGGCGCTTTCATCTTCAACCCCCAGGGCGAAATTTTGCTGGTGCAAAGCCACAAATGGCATGGCAAGTGGGTGGTGCCGGGCGGGCATGTGGAATTGGGCGAAACGCTTGAAGACGCCCTGCGCCGCGAAGCGCTGGAAGAGACCGGGTTGGAAATTCACGGTCTGGAATTCATCAACTTTCAGCAGTTTATTTACGACGACGCCTTCTGGAAGCGCCGCCATTTCATTTTCTTCGATTTCGCCTGCCGCACCAACCAGACCGAAGTGCGCCTCAATGATGAAGCCCAGTCCCATGTGTGGGTCAAACCAGAAGACGCACTGAACATGAATGTGGACCGCTACACCCGCACTTCGATAGAAGTCTGGCTCAAAAAACATGCCAAAGCATAATCAACCGATTGAATTGCAACGTTTTTTTCTGTTTTGAGCCGCGCAAAAAAGGTAAAATACCCTGAATTCGAGATAAGCCTTTTGAACCGTCCCGAACTGACGTTAAAATAATGCCCTAAAAACCTGCCTCACGCCGCAAAAACACACATTATGGAACTTCAAAACAACCCGTATGTATTTGCCGTCATCTTGGCTGGGATCATCAGCCTGTCCAGCGCCTTTGCTGCCTATAAACGCCGCAAAATCTCTGGGGCCGAAAGCCTGGTAGCGCTCATGAGCGCGCTGGCAGTTTGGATGTTTGCCTACGCCCTCGAACTGGCCGCCGCGCAGCTGGATGCCCAAATTTTCTTTGTCAAAGTCAAATACATCGGCATTGTAACCGTCCCCCCGCTGTTCTTCATCTTTGCCTTGCAGTTTGCCATGCCCGGACGCCTGACGGTAACCCGCAGCCTGATTCTGGGCATCGTGCCAATCCTGACCCTCTTGCTGGTCTGGACCAATGATTGGCACGGACTCATCTGGCACGATACCGCCCCCATCTTTACCGGCGTGTTCTACACCTTCAAATACGAATCAGGCCTTGCCTTTTGGGCATGGGCAATTTACGCCTATGCCAACATGCTGGCTGGGTCCCTGGTGCTGGTGTGGCGCATCTTCAAAACCTATGCCGAGCACCGCACTCAGGCTGCTTTGCTTGCTATCGCCACCCTCATCACCTGGACAGGCAACATCCTGTACGTAAGCGGCAACAGCCCCATTCCCTATTTAGACATCACCCCCTTTACGCTGGTTTTGGTTGGCCTGCTGCTCACCTGGAGCATCTACCGCGCCGGGCTGTTTGAGCGCATTCCGATTGCTGGCGAAAACATTTTAGAAAGCCTCAACGAAGGCATTATCGTGCTGGATAGCCGCAAACGGATTGTGATGGCCAACCGCACCTTTGAGTATTACACCAAACTCGACCCCGCCAGCCTGGTAGGCATACCAGCCCAAGAGGCGCTGCAATCCTGGCCAGAGTTTCTCGAACTGGCGCTCTCCGATTCCGTGCGCCGTCGCGAACTAGAACTCAAACTGGAACCGCACTACAGCCTGTTTTTCGATGTGCGCATTTCACCCATCCGCAATACCGATGGTGAAACGATTGGCTGCGCTTACATCCTCAACGACATCACCGAACGCAAACAAGCCGAACGCCGTCTGCGCACCGAAGAAGACACCCCCGACCCGTCATCAGAAATCATCCCGCTTGTCTTCATGTATCGGCAGGGCGATGGCAAAATTGTCGAAGCCAACCGCACATTCATCATAAAAACCGGCTACAACCGCGGCGAAGTCATGGGGCAATCGCTGCTACAACTCAGCCTATGGAGCGCCGAAACGCGGGCCAACTTTATCCGCGCCCTGCGCGACCATAACGGCAAACTAGACGGCTACCCCCTGACCCTGACCACCCACAACGGCGAGCCGCTCCACCTGAGCGTAAGCGCCCATGTAGCCGAGGTCAAAGGGGAAAAATATGTGGCCGTCATTGGGCAGTCAGCCGCAACATAACAGGCTGGCCTCATGCCAGGTTAATCATAATCCGATAAAATCGCTCCAGTTTTACTCCCTGCGTCATCCTTTCTCATTGCCCAGGGGTAAGCATATTTTTCGCAACCGCTAAGCCCCACAGGAGCGATTTTTATGGAACGCAAACTCAAACACCTGGCCCCACCCTCCTCCGAAATCACCCCAGAACACGTCTACCTCTCACGCCGCGACTTCATGAAAGCCGCCGGGCTAGCCGCCGGCAGCGCCCTGCTGGCGGCCTGCGCCCCTCAACTTTCCACAACACCCGCCCCCACCGGGGATACTCCCGTCATCGAAGGACTCACCGACGAACTGGGCGACCCCGCCAACACCTACGAAGAAATCACCAACTACAACAACTTCTACGAATTCAGCACAGACAAGGAAATGGTTGCGCCCATCTCCAAAAAATTCAACCCGCAGCCCTGGACGCTGGAAGTCACCGGGCTGGTGCGCAACCCGCGCACCTATGGCATAGAAGACCTGCTCAAATTTGAACAAAAGGAGCGCATCTACCGCCTGCGCTGCGTAGAAGCCTGGAGCATGGTCATTCCCTGGCAAGGGTTTGAGCTGGGCGACCTGCTGCGTGAAGTCGAACCGATGTCCAGCGCCAGATACGTCGCCTTCACCACCGTGCTGCGCCCCAGCGAAATGCCCGGCCAAAACAGCCCCTTCTACCCCTGGCCCTACACCGAAGGCCTGCGCCTCGATGAAGCCATGCACCGCCTGACGCTGATGGCCACCGGACTGTACGGGCGCAACCTGCCCAACCAGAACGGCGCGCCCATCCGCCTGGTGGTGCCATGGAAGTATGGCTTCAAGAGCATCAAATCCATCGTGCGCATCGAATTGACCGAAGAAATGCCGCCCACGCTGTGGAACACCGTCCAACCCCGCGAATACGGCTTCTACGCCAACGTCAACCCCAACGTAGACCATCCGCGCTGGAGCCAGCGCACCGAGCGCCGCATTGGCGAATTTCGCCGCCGCGAAACGCTCATGTTCAACGGCTATGCCGAAGAAGTCGCCAGCCTGTACGCAGGCATGGACCTGGCCAAAAACTACTAAAAGCGGCGCCGCGCCTTTGCGTTACTTCGCGCTGCAATCGAACACAAGAGACGGCCTTTGAAAACAAAACCCCTCGACATCCTGCGCATCGCCATCCACCTCATCGGGCTCAACCCCCTGCTGCAGGTGGGCTTTTACGCGCTTACCAACAACCTGACCATCAACCCCATCCAGTTCCTCACCAAATTCCTGGGCTTTCACGCCCTCAACCTGCTCATCCTCTCGTTGGCCGTCACGCCCGTCGTCACACTCACCGGCTGGCGCGCGCTCATCCGGCACCGCCGCACCCTGGGGTTGTACGCCGCCTTCTACGCCGGGCTGCACTTCCTCATGTTTGCCGGGGTAGATTACGCCTTCGACCTGTCCGAAATCAACCGCCAGATTGTCGAAAAACCCTACATCCTCATGGGCTTTGCCGCCGGGCTCATCCTGCTGGCGCTCACCCTCACCTCCACCAAAGCCGCCATGAAGCAACTCGGCAAATCGTGGCAAGCGCTGCACCGGCTGGCCTACCTGGCCGGGGTTATTGTCATCATCCACTACGCCTGGGCATTGAAAGGCAACCTGGCCACCCTCAGCGGCGAAGTGCTCGATCCGCTCCTCAAAGGGCTGCTCACCGCCCTGCTGCTCATTCTGCGCATCCCGCCCGTGCGCCGCTGGGCGGCCGGGCTGCGGCAGCGCATCCGCTAGCCGCGCGGGCAGGCCGCGTGACATAATCAACCTGTCCGTCATTCGCAGGAAAGATGCAGAAAAATTTGCCAGCATGCCGCTGGCTGGCTCTACCGAAGCGCTCGCCCCCATTGTTCAGTTCATACCTGGGATTGTGCTTACGGTGATCATTGTCACGTCAGCGCCGAAGGTTGCTCAAACCGCCTTCAAACTCTACCAAAACTAAACTGCGAGTCTGTGCGCCTGCCCATTCGTAAGTAAACCGCGTTTTGAACCAGCCTATGCGCCCTGGCATCTGCCCGATGCCGGGGTTTTTTCTTTGTCCAACCTGCCCACCCCGCCTGGAGTATAGTGGCTGCAGGCGGGGTGGGCAGGCAATACCGCCAGGCGCATTGTCGGCTATAATTTACACAAGGAGGAAAACATGACCGACACCATGCAAGGAAAAACAGTCATCGTCACCGGCGCGACGGCTGGCATTGGCTTCGAGACGGCCCGTGCGCTGGCTGGCATGGGGGCGCAGGTGGTCATCATCAGCCGCAGCCCAGAGCGGTGCCAGATGGCTGCCGAACAAATCAAATCCGAAACTGGCAATCACCGCGTCCACTTCATTGCTTCAGACCTTTCTTACACTGCCGGTGTGCAAGAGGCCGCTTATCAGTTCAAGCGGCAATTCACCCGGCTGGATGTACTGATAAATAATGCGGGGGCTTATTTTCACAGGCGCATGGTCAACACAGATGGCTACGAGATGACCTTTGCCCTTAACCATCTCAATTATTTTTTGCTTACGCACTTGCTGCTGGATGCACTAAAAGCCAGCAGCCCGGCGCGGGTAGTCAACGTCGCATCCGATGGACACTACGGCGTCAGCCTGGATTTTGACGACCTTCAAAATGAGAAAAATTACCAGGGTTTTCGGGTCTATCGGCAATCGAAACTGTGTAACGTCTTGTTTACCTACGAGCTGGCCCGCCGCCTGGAAGGCAGCCAGGTAACCGCCAATGCATTACACCCGGGCTTTGTGGCAACGAATTTTGGTAGCGACATTGGCCCCATTTACCCTCTGCTCAAACGCTTGTTTGGCTTTCTGGCCAAAAGCCCACAAAAAGGCGCCCAGACCAGCATCTACCTGGCCTCAGCGCCAGAGGTAGAAGGGATGAGCGGTAAGTACTTTAGAAATTCCGAGCCGGTCGAATCTTCGCCCCTGACGTACGATCGCCCCACTGCCGAGCGTCTGTGGCAGACCAGCCTTTTGCTTATTGGCAAAGCAATGTAAACGCCCAAAAACACGACAAAAAAAGCCCTTGAGTCCTGAAGGGCTTTTTTTATTACAAGGACTCATGAAGAAACGCGATTACGCCCGGCTGCCTTAGCGCGATAGAGCGCTTGATCGGCCTGGTTGATTAACTGTTGTAACGTCTCGGTTTCCTCGGTCATTTGGGCCGCACCGAAACTGGCTGTAACCACAATCTCTTGTTCACCTGAACGCACCGGCTCGCTGCTTATTTTCTGGCGCAGGCGTTCGGCTAAAGTTAGTGCGCCTTGCAATTCAGTTTCAGGCAAAATCATCACAAATTCTTCGCCGCCATAGCGCCCAAAGATGTCTGTTTCTCGGATGATGGCCGCACAACGTCTTATAGACAGCCGCAGCACTTCGTCGCCAGCCAGGTGACCATAGGTATCGTTGATTTGTTTGAAGAAGTCCAGATCCATCATCAACACAGAAATAGACAGGTTATAACGACGGGCGTTGCTAAAGGCGGCTTCGGCCAGTTCGAAAAAATGATGGCGGTTGAAAATGCCAGTAAGTGGATCAGTGATGGACAACTCGTGCAATTCACGGTGCATGCGCGCATTGCGAATCGATGCTGCAGCATGCGTGCCAAATAACCCAAGCAATTTGAGGTCTGTACGACCAAACGACACATCTGAAAAAACGAACAACACCCCAATAAATTCGCTGCCCCACACCATAGGCACCCCGGCCACTTTGCCCCATACCGAGCGCGACAACTGGTCGGTACGCCCGGTATGATATTCCTCCAAGAGCACTGGCTCGCCTTTCTCCCACACCTGGCCGGGCAACCCTTGCCCGCGCTTGCAAAATGGGTCGAGCGGAGGCTGGTTATCGCCCATGGTAATGGCGACTTCGAGCATATCGGTCTCCGGGTTATGCAAATAAAGCGCCATGGCTGCCCCGTTCATCAACTCGATCGCGCGTGGGGCGATCAGCCAGAGCAGGGTTTCCAGTCCCAATTCAGCAGAAATATCCAGGGTAGAGCGGCGCAGCGTTTCTAACTGGTCGGCCTGGCGGCGCAAGGCACGCTCGGTAGCTTTTAGTTCGGTTACATGTTGCAAAATGCCGCCTACCAGTTTCTCATTTTCCAACCGCAGGGGGAATAACAAAAGATGAACAAAGCGCGAAGGTTTATCGCGGGGCTGCAATTCACGCTCAATTTTGATGACCGACTCATTTTGCAGGGCGTTGCGGCCCATATTGGTGATTTCCATGTAAAGGTCACTAAAAGACTTATCTGCCTTGGGCAGATTTTGATCGTCGCTCACTAATGCAGCAAGTTCCATCAATGAGCGCTCAACCGCTTCGCGCCGCGAGATGCGCGTCATGCGCTCCATGCCGCTATTCCACTCCCGAATAATCCCCTCTTCATCCAGCAGGATAATCCCGTCTTCGGCCTGGGCAATAAAACTGCGAAACTTGATTTCATTGGATTGCAGCGCCTCATAAGCGCGACGACGTTCGGTCGTTTCAGACATGGTGTTTACCAGCACGTAACCGCGCTTGCTCTTCACCACAGTCACCCGCGACTCGACATACCGCAGACTGCCATCGGGATGCTGATATTCATATTCAATAGGATGCCCCACCCAGGGCGCTTCACCCGTTTGCTGCAGGCGCTCAAACCCGGCGCGAATACGCTCAACTGCCGTAGGTGTACGCTTATGCGGTGGAATAAATAGTAACTGCACTTCAACGGCTGGGCGGCCAATCATCGCCGCAGCTTTAGCCCCCGTAATTTCTTCCATGACCTTGTTCCAGATCATAACATCGCCTTCTTCGTCAATGACGCACAGCCCCACTTCGATATTTTGGACGATCTGGTTCAGGCGATACATATCAACGTCGCGGGCATTGCCTGCACGACGATTTTCTTCAAACTGCGCTTTTCGATCAGATGATGACGTTTGCTGAGTTGCCATAAGCGTTTGCGTACCTGGTTTCCCCACATGATAAAAGCGGAAACGTGATTAATTTTATTTGATGTTGAGCGAGTTCATGTTTACAATAGTGCAAGGGAGTGTGTAAACCGGGCAGGTTTGTTTTTATGTCTATTCACAAACCCCTGACCGCCTTCAATCTGCGATCAGGGGTAAGAAGCAACCCACTGGGTTTGTTCATGCACAAGTCCAGCATATGTGAAAATCAGCCCGCCCGATAAACCTGCACCGGCGGGCTATTCCACGCCCACAGCGCACCTTCAGGCTGGCCTTGCCGACTGAGCGCAGCGCGCCACCAGCACACTGCATTCGGAGTAATGCACCAACTTGCGCGAAACGCTGCCCATCAGCCAGCTGCGCACCGGTCCTAAACCGCGCGAGCCGGTGACAATCAGATCAATATCGTTGTTTGTGGCGTAATTGAGAATTTCGGTCGCAGCATCGCCGCGCCGCAAAACTGGTTCGGCGCTTACGCCCTGCACCGCCAGGCTGTGTATCGCATTTTGCAGCAGCCGTTGGGCATAGTCTTGTTGCTGTTCGTAATGCTTTTTCAAATCTTCAGCCGTCAGCGATGCAGGAATAACCCCAACCCCACCTGCAAATGGCTCAACCAACACTTCAGGGTAGATTTCGGACATCACATGCATCACCCATACCTGAGCGCCAGATGGTATTGGAAAGCGCCCCAGGTAGTCGCAGGCAATGCCGCTGCACTCCGAGCCATCTACCACCAACAAGATGCGCTCCAGTTTATTGTGGTCTTTGCGCACCACAAGCACAGGCCAGCGCCCATCTTCCACAATGTGCATTGCCACCCCGCCCAGCGGAATGCCAAGCGTAGCGCGCTGCCCCTTCGCGCCCATCACAATCAGGTCGGGGTTTGTATCTTCGGCATATTCGATGATTTTGTCTGATGGATAGCCCATGAGCATTTCGGTTTTGACGCGCAAGTGACGGCTCATGAGCAAATGCTTGGTGCGCTCCAGCCCGTCCTCAATCGCTTTGTATTCTGCGGTTTGCAACGCAGAAAAAACGCGGATGGCCGTAATGCGGCATTCGGCATCGTGCGGCAGGCTGGCCAGCAAGTCCACCGCAGCGCGCGCATCGGCCGAGCCATCATCGGCCAGCAAAATGTTGCGCAAGTGGATTTTTTCAGGAGCAGCCATCACAACCTCCTTTCTATATAAACCAACGCTTCCCCCGAACATCCTTGCATATATACTTTAGCACGTTTCGGGCTGCTTGTAGCGTTCAGTTCGTTTTGCTATACTCGGTAGTGTTTCAATTGACCACACCCGGCGGAGGGCATTATGGAACGCTTCTTCACCTTAGACTGGCAAGGCGACCCGTTCATCATGTTTGGTGCAGCCCATTTATCCACGTTGGCGGTAATTGTCCTGCTCAACTTCTGGCTGCTGCGCTTTAGGGGCGCACCCGAAACAACCCGCCATAAAGTGCGCTGGACGATGGCCATCATCCTATGGCTGAACGAAATCGGCTGGCACGTCTGGAACGCCGCCACCGGGCAGTGGACCATTCAGACCATGCTGCCGTTGCACTTATGCTCGGTGCTGGTGTGGACCGGCGCGCTGGCTCTGGTCACGCGCAATTACCTCATTTACGAATTTATGTACTTTATGGGCATTGCTGGGGCCATTCAGGCGCTGCTTACGCCCGATATTGGCATTTATGGGTTTCCCCATTATCGTTTTTTTCAAACCTACATCTCGCATGGCTTAATTGTCACTGCCGCCATTTACATGACCGTTGTCGAAGGCTTCCGCCCTACATGGAAATCGCTGGGACGTGTATTTGTATGGATGAACATCTACATGGCGATTGTGTTCGTGGTTAACCTGCTCATTGGCAGCAACTACCTGTTCATTGCCCGCAAGCCCGACACCGCCAGCCTGCTCGATATTCTGCCGCCCTGGCCATACTACATTGCCTACATTGAAGTCATAGGGCTGATCATGTGCCTGCTGCTGTACCTGCCCTTTGCCATCCGCGATTGGCGCGCCAGCCGCGCCCCTGCCGCAGCCCAATCATGAGCCTGTCCGACCTGTTTAGCCCAGCATGGCAAGGCGCGCCGTTTGAACTTTTTGGCGCGGCGCACCTTGCCATGCTGGCAGCCATTGTGCTGTTCAACCTGGGGCTGCTGCGCTTCAAAAGCGCCTCGCATGAGACCAAAAAACGCCTGCGCCTGGCGCTTGCGCTTGCCCTGTGGGGCAACGAAGCAGGCTATCACCTGTGGAAAATGTCTATTGGACAGTGGACAGTACAAGAGATGCTCCCGCTGCATCTATGCAG
>FWPV01010320.1_pt1 | contig 15350 bp, 13 predicted proteins | sample 2228371 | NCBI WGS metagenome assembly FWPV01 (sample SAMEA103939776, study PRJEB20133) | metagenome | reverse complement strand
AATTAATTGCTATTCCATTATTGAACGCAATAAACGAACAGGTTGATATGATTTTGGTTAAAGATCCATTATTCCTCAGTGCAAATAATAAGCAAGGAATAAGAGTAGTTAGAATTGTTAATGATGAAAGCAATAAAGCAAAAGGAAATACGGTTCTTATCCCACTGAATACACCGATGAATGGAAATGCAAAAGCTTATCTGGAAAGTGCAAAAAAATTTGAGGAAGAGTTACAATCTATTAAAGAAAAACTCGAAAAGATTGCTGAGTCCAGAAATTTATCTGAACCATTCGAAAGACTTAAACTTGCTTGTGAACAGGTTCAATCTCAAAGAACAGGTGATTAAAATTGGTTGTAAGGCAAGCCAGAAAAAAATTAGCAACTTCAATTTCAAAAATTGAAGTTCGTGATGAATTCCAATTTAATAAATGGCTTCGTCCACCAATAAATAAAAAGATAGATATTCCTAAAGTCCGCACTTTTGAAGATCCATATCAGATTGAATTTGATAAGCTTAAACCCCCATTAGCAGTTAAATTCAAATTTAACTTTAGTCAATCGGAACTTCCTTCTGTAAAATTTCCGCAATTCAATCAGAAGGCAAGGGCGTATATGGTCTTCTTTACAATTCCGAAGCAAAAGATTTATGACAAAAGTGATATTTTTGTTTGCAATAAAAAACCAGAAGTAAGTTCATTTCAATTTCAGCTTGCGACTACAGTAATAAATAAATCTAAAATTTATATTCCTGAAGCACCGAAAATTTTCACCACTGGTTTTAATCTTTCTCAAGTAGCTCTTGAAGAGCTTCCACTACTTCTAAAACAACCAGTTATAAGAGATTATTTAGCTGAGATGATTCCGGAAATCATTAAAATTGATTTACTAGATCAGGAATCTGTCTCATTTGATATTGATGAAAAGAATCTTTGGCAGAAATATGAAGTTGAGAAAATCAAAACACCTAAAATTTATAAAATTAAAGTCCCCGGAGTTGAAAACATTTTTAACTCTGTTACTACTACAAGAGTAATTCCTATCATTGATCTTGAGATTACTCCAATTTATGACTTTAAGACTTATATTGACTCAATTCCAAAAATTTCGAAAGCAAAGTTTGAACTGAATAAAACCTCGACTCAAAAAATCAATTTTTCACAATATGAAACAAGAGCAGAGGTATTTGACATTTTAGGAAGTGAAAGAAATTATTTATCAGACAAGGTTAAACATATTTTATCACCAATCATTGACCTTAAGTGGGAAGATGTAATTGAACATTTAAAGTTTTTGAATGATCACGAAATTGAAGGCGCAAAATTTTTAACTGAAAATAATTTTGCAATTCTTTCAGATGAACTTGGAATAGATAAAAAGATTCAGGTGCTTGCTGCAGCCAAGTATCTTCTCAAGACCGGTAATGTCAGCTCTGTTTTATGTCTTACTCAGGAAAAGAAACTCTTTGACAGTTCAATTGGTAAGAAATTCAATTACAATTACGGTTGGGAAAGTCTGCTTTCAAAAAATTTTCCCGATATACATTATTCAATTCTTTCGGGTGTAAATGGTAATGCTGAAAGTCAGACTCACTTTACTTTTCTACCTTTCGATAAATTAAATCAGGAAACATTAGATCTGCTTAAGAAGTGGAGAAAGTTTGATCTTGTGATAATTGATGATTTAATTTCTGGTTATACCTCAAAAGAGTTTATAGATCAGATTATTTACAGAACCGAACCAGCTTATCTTTGGATAACTTCTGATATTGTAAATCAGACAATAAATGAAACATTAATTACTGAGTTTGATTTTGGTAAAAAAGTTAAGTTTAATAAGCTTAGCAGAACGCTCGATCAGATTACTGCAAAAACAATGACAATATACGAAGATGTTTGGTTGAATCTTGATGAAATGCAGATTTTTGAATATGAAGAAGCTCTGAATTCAGCTAAAGATGAGCTACTAAAAACTTTCGAAACAAATAATCCGTTCAAATTTCAATCGAATATTTTCACATTAATTCATAAGCTTAAACAGATACTTAACTTTTCTTCATTCAGAAATATTAGCCCGAAAGCTGCTCATTTGTTGGAACAACTAATTGCAATATCCAGGAACAGAAAGAAGGTATTGATTTTTACACAATATGATGAAAATGGATTGAAGAAAATAGATCAGATTTTATCATCTAATGATTTAAAGTTCGTTTTGGCCAAAAACGGTTCAACTATTGACGAAATCAAAAAAGCAATAGAGGATTTTTATAACCGACAGGAGATATCTGCATTGGTAACTAACCTGAAACCATCCAAAATGAATTTAGATTTAACAAAGATATCGTATATCATTAATTTTGATCAGTGGTGGAACCCTGTTATCAACTGGCAGAACGAATCTGAATTAAAGATTGAATCACCGAGGAAGAATAAAATTATTGTTTATTGTGTACAATTATTTTATTAGAAATACTTTCGAAGAAGACTTGAAATATTTTCTTTTTAATAAAGGATTACTGGAAAAGGATGTTTTTGAGTTTGTTAAGAATGAAGTTATTTCTGATATGATTACTCCAGCTCAATGGTTAAAATTCTTCGGTCAGTCTATAGAAGATGATGAAATCAACAAAGAACTATATACAGAATTAGTGTCGTTCATCGAGCAGACAGATCTGGCTAAGTTCAAAGAAATGGTTCAACTGGTTCTCAATTCAATTGGATTTAAAGATATCGAAATTCTTGATGTTAAGAATGAACCTTCTTTTTATATCAAAGGACATGCTAAAAAGGGAAGGCATAAATATGATTTACAGGCAAAAGGAATAATGTCTGACCGGGTTACTTTGGCCGATTATGAGGAAATGCTTGTTCCGCCAAATAATGAAAAGCACTTTAAAAAACTTCTATTTACTAATTGCGAAATAGAAAAAGTTTCATCGTCCAATATAACTTTCATTGATAAATATCTTCTTGCAAACTACATACAGCTACTTGGATATGTTTATAAATTCCTGACTAAAAGACAAGCTACTATCAAGTCAATATAATTCATCATATTTTGTCATCAATTCTTCAAACAACTGCCAGCATCTTTCAACAACTTTTACCTGCCAGTCATAACAATAGTCAGTTAATAATTTAATTGCTTTCTGTTTGTCTGAATTCATCAACTCAAGGGCATTTTGTTCCAATGCTTTTTGATTATTAAACAATTCTTTCTGCCAGGGGTCCCAGACAGCTCTTACATCTTTCCTCATATCGCCCCATCTTTGGTGTGCCAGAGAACTCATTGCATTAAAAGCCCACCAGGCAGATTTCCGTGTGAATCCGTTTGGTCTACCGGGAGTTGAAGTTGTCTCAGGTACTTTTGTTATACTGCAATAATGTGGAGCATAAATTGATGTTGCCACATTATCCCAAGCTAACCAGACTAAACCCCCAATCTCATCAGGCAGCCAATTTCGGCATTGAATAATTGTTGCATACATTGTGTACCATCTAGCAATAGTTCTTTCACCGCGCCAGCCCCATCCACCGTTTATCTTAAACAATTTATTCATATCATAAGGCATTTGAGGATTTGCCAATGGGGAAATTATTGTCCTTCCGCTGTCATCAGTAACCGTTAAATTTCTTGTCATATCAAACTCGGTTCCTTCATAATAGTCAGAAAAAATCTCGACCATTTTTTCTAAAGTAACCGGTCTATCTGGTTTTACTGAGAATGGATAATTCTCTGAATTCGGATCAAGTTTTAGTGATGGAGCTACTAAATCAAAAACCCTCCATTCTCTTCTTCTTGCAGCAAGTGAATTCCTGTCCGCGTAAGCATAACAGAATTCAAACTCACCTAGTTCAGGATTCCACCAACCATTTTCAATTGCAACCTTAAAAACATTTTTGGAATACATAAAATTATTTACATCTGTTGTATCAATTTTCCGGATTCTACTTGCATTGGCATTAACGCTTATGTGATTATCAGGAACTCTCTGAGCAACCCAAACAGCACCAACTTTATCTTTTCCGGGCCCAACTACTTCAAACATCCAGACTTCATTTGGGTCAGCAATTGATAAGCACTCCCCCTCGTCGTTCCAACCGTACTTTTCAAGTAGTTCACCAGCCATTTTAATTGCATCTCTGGCAGTTGAACATCTTTCCACCATCAATGTTACAAGTTGTGTGCAATCTATCAAACCTTTATCAGAAACAAGCTCAGGTCTGCCTCCGAATGTAGATTCACCAATTGCAAGTTGTTTTGTGTTTATACATGGATAAGCTGTATTTATATATCCGAAAGTTCTTTCTACTTCAGGAATTTTGCCTGTTTCAACGAATTTATATGCCGGCATTTTCTGAGAATTATCAGGAACTCTTTTATAAAGAGTTTTCATCGTTCCGGATTTAAAGGTTTTGGCAGGAACTACATCAAATTCACTTCTTGTTCTGTGACTATCATCAGTATGAGATGTCATTACACTGCCGTCATAACTTGCTAATTTACCTACTGCAACAGTTGTGCACCCTTCAGGGAATTCTTCAACCCAATCAGGTTTGGTTTCGTCTTTGGTTTGTATATGTTGAGCATTACAAAACAAACTGAAGAATAAAAAACTTATAAGAAGAAAAATTTTGTTCATAAAAATCCTGATGATATTTTAACTCTTGAGTGTTTCAAATATAAATCAACTTAATAATAGACAAAAGTATTTTTTAATGTTTTATGAATAATAGAAATTTCTTTTCGGCAATTCAGAAAGAAATTCCGGACGAAATAGTTGAAACTATCATTCAATCTGAAACTGTCAGAATCGAAAGAATCATTTCAAAGGGTCATACAAGTCCTGAAAATTTCTGGTACAATCAGGATGAAAATGAATGGGTAATTGTGCTGGAAGGAAAAGGAATTATTAAACTTGAAGATGAAACAATTATTACTCTTCAAAAAGGTGATTACCTGAATATTCCTGCATATCAGAAACACAGAGTTGAGTGGACCGATCCAAACCAACTGACAATCTGGCTTGCAGTTTTTTATAAATAACTCTTATTGATTGCAACTACTCATGTATTATCACAAACTTTTGATATTTTTTAGTGCCTGCATATATTTGGCAATCATTTTTTGAAGAAATTCTAATCAGTAAATGCAGACTATTACAATAAGCGACTTAAAGAATTTTGTTGGGCAGGAAGTAACTTTATATGGCTGGCTTTATCATAAAAGGTCAAGCGGTAAAATAAAGTTTTTAGTGTTAAGAGACGGAACAGGATATGTTCAATGTGTTTACTTTAAAGGTAATGTAAGTGATGAAATATTTGATATTGCAGATCGGATTGGTCAGGAATCTTCCATAATTGTTACCGGTAAAGTAAAACAGGAACCCAAAGCACCCGGTGGCTATGAAATTGATGCAAACCATTTAGAAATTATCCACGAAACCCACGATTATCCAATTACTCCCAAAGAACATGGAATAGAATTTCTACTTGATAACAGGCACTTGTGGCTACGCTCTAAGAAACAAGTGGCAATAATGAGAGTTCGTCATCGTGTAGTTAAAGCGATTCGTGATTTTTTTGATGCAAAAGGTTTTACTTTGATGGATGCACCTATTCTGACTCCTAATGCCGTTGAAGGAACATCCACTCTTTTTGAAACTAAATATTTCGATTTAGGTAGTGCATATCTTACTCAATCCGGTCAACTCTATGCTGAAGCCGGTGCTATGGCATTGGGCAAAGTTTATACTTTTGGTCCCACATTCAGAGCAGAGAAATCAAAAACCAGAAGACACTTAACTGAATTCTGGATGGTTGAACCTGAAGTTGCCTTTGCAGACCTGAATGATGATATGGATTTAGCCGAAGAATTTTTGGAATATATTGTTCAGACTGTCCTTAAGGAAAAAGAAGAAGAATTAAAAATTCTTGAAAGAGATACTACAAAACTTCAGAATGTAAAAAGACCATTCCCCAGAATTCATTACAATGAAGCTGTTGAGATTTTAAAGAAAAATGGAATTGATTTTCAGTGGGGAAATGACTTTGGCGGTGGAGATGAAACAATTATTTCAGAACAATTCGACAGACCCGTAATGGTTCATCACTATCCGGCTGAGGTTAAAGCATTTTATATGAAAAGAGATCCTGAGGATGAAAGATTTGCTTTGGCTGTTGATGTACTGGCACCTGAAGGTTATGGAGAAATTATTGGTGGCTCACAGAGAGAAGATGACCTTAATACACTTTTGAAAAGAATTGCTGAACATAATTTGCCGCGGTCAGCATTTGAATGGTATCTTGATTTAAGAAGATTCGGTTCAGTACCTCATTCAGGATTTGGCTTGGGATTAGAACGAACTGTAAGCTGGATTTGCGGACTTGAACATTTAAGAGAAGCAATACCATTTCCAAGATTGATTTACAGAAATACACCTTAACAATTATGACTCTTGAAGTAGTTTTATTCTTTATTTTCGGATTTGTCGCTGCAGCTGCCGCAGTTCTTATGATAACCCGAACTAATCCGGTCATTGCCGCACTTTATTTAATTCTTAATATGGCATCATTAGCTGGTCTTTATCTGACTCTTAATGCCCAATTTATTGCTGTTGCTCAGGTGATTGTATATGCCGGTGCAATTATGGTTTTATTCTTATTCGTAATTATGCTGTTAAGACCTGATAATGAGAAGAAGTTTATGGAGTCGAATCCAAAAGTGAAAATATTTTCATTCATAGTTGCCGGATTTGTCTTCTTTCAGCTGATATATATCATTTTCTTCTCCGCGCCTTCAAAAATTTTAAGCAAAAATCTGGAAGCAAGTGTAAAAGCCGGAACAATTGAATCAATCGGTAATGAGTTGTTCCGAAATTATGTGTTGCCATTTGAAGCTGCCGGTTTTCTTCTGTTAGCGGCTACAATTGGTGCAATATTATTAGCAAAGAAAAAAATTGAATAACCATGACTATTACAATTGAATATTATTTAATTCTTAGTGCATTTATGTTTCTTGTTGGCGTAGCCGGCGTCTTAACAAGAAGAAATGCCATCGTTGTCTTTATGTGTATCGAACTTATGCTGAATTCAGCTAATTTGACTATGATCGCTTTTGCTTCTTTTCTTGGTAGTTCAGTAGGACAACTTTTCGTATTCTTTGTAATGACTGTAGCCGCCGCTGAAGCCGCAGTTACAGTTAATATTGACGAAATTAATATTCTTAAGTGGTAATAAGATTTTATGCGTGATTTAATTTATCTAACTGTACTACTTCCGTTAGCAGGATTTCTGGTAAACGGAATTTTTGGAAGTCGTATTAAAAATGAAAAAGTTATCGGAACGATTGGAAGCGGTGTTATTGGTATCTCATTTCTCTTTGCTCTTGGTGCATTCTTCGAGACTTTATCTCTTCCTGTTGAACAAAGACAACATATTGTATCTCTTTTTACCTGGCTAAGTGCAGGCGGACTTAATGTTAGTTTTGCCTATCAGGTTGATCAGCTATCATTGGTGATGGCATTGATTGTAACAGGTGTTGGATTCGTAATTCATGTTTATTCCATCGGATATATGCACGGAGATAAGGGTTTCTGGAGATTTTTTGCATATCTTAACCTCTTCATCTTTGCAATGATGAATCTGATATTAGCTGATAATTTTGTATTACTCTTTTTAGGTTGGGAAGGTGTAGGTTTATGTTCATATCTATTGATTGGTTTTTGGTACGATAGAAAATTTGAGAAAAGCACTACTTCCGACGCCGCCAAAAAAGCTTTTATCGTAAACAGAATTGGTGACTTCGGATTTCTTTTAGGAATGTTTTTAATCTTCCTTACTTTTGGTTCACTAAACTTTAATGAAGTTTTCAGTAAAGCGAATACATTCAGTGTTTCAGCTTCTGTTTATGGTTTTATTACTTTATTTCTTTTTATTGGTGCAACAGGTAAATCAGCTCAGATTCCTCTTTATGTTTGGCTACCGGATGCAATGGCTGGTCCTACTCCTGTTTCAGCTTTGATTCATGCTGCAACTATGGTAACAGCAGGGGTTTATATGGTCGCCAGATGTTCAGTTCTATTTGCTTCAGCACCACAGATTTTGATTGTTGTTGCTATCATTGGACTAATGACAGCATTCTTTGCTGCAACCATTGGAATCGTTCAAAATGATATTAAAAAAGTTCTAGCTTATTCAACTATAAGTCAGCTTGGCTATATGTTCCTTGCAATGGGAGTTGGTGCTTTCAGTGCAGGAATATTTCATGTGATGACACACGCATTCTTCAAAGCTTTACTATTTCTTGGAGCAGGAAGTGTTATTCATGCTATGCACGAGGAACAGGATATTCAACATTACGGTGGATTGAAAAAATATATGCCTCAGACTGCCATTACCTTTTTAATCGCTGCATTAGCAATTTCAGGGATTCCTCCGCTTTCAGGATTTTTCAGCAAAGATGAAATTCTCTGGTATTCATTTTCTAACGGAAGTTTTATACTCTGGTTGTTTGGAGTAATAACAGCACTGATGACTGCTTTCTATATGTTCAGATTATATTTCCTCACATTCGAAGGTAAGGAAAGATTTAGTCACGATAAGCATCCTCACGAATCGCCCAAAGTTATGACTATTCCTCTAATCATTCTGGCAATCCTGTCTGTTATCGGAGGGTTTATCGGAATACCAGAGGTATTCAGTGGCGAACACGGTAATCAATTTCATAATTGGTTAGCTCCAATCTTTAAGGATGCAGACAGAAAATTAATGCATTTTGGCTTGCATTCACACTTTGAGGAAATTCTTTTAATGGTACTATCAGTAATTGGAGCTTTAGCATCCATCTGGTTGGCTCGATACATTTACTTGCATAAGCCTGAAATTGCCTCAAGGTTTGCTTCTTCCTTCAGGGGAATATACAATCTTCTCTGGAATAAATATTATGTTGATGAACTTTATGATGCCGTTATTGTAAATCCGATTGTTACAGTTTCAAGAAATTTTCTTTGGAGAATTGCCGATAACAAAATTATTGATGGAACTGTGAATGCGTCAGCAAAACTTATTGAACTGTTCTCTGCATCTATCAGGAAAATTCAAACAGGTGTTGCACAGCTTTATGCATTAGTTATGGTGCTGGGAATAGCTGCAGCTTTATTATGGATAATATTGAGTTTTTAATTTATGGAAAATAATCTATTACTGACATACTTAATTTTACTTCCTTTAATCGGAGCTTTTGTATTACTATTTCTTAATAAAGAAAAAGCTTCTGCAATAAGATATACCGGACTATTATTCTCTACATTAACATTTTTAGTCTCTTTATTTGTTTACTTTGGATTTAATCATAATTCATCAGATTTTCAGTTCATTCACAGGTTTAAGTGGATAGAAGGGCTAAATATCTATTATTTTGTTGGAGTTGATGGTCTTTCGATTCTTCTGGTTTTATTAACAACTTTCTTAACACCGTTAACATTAATTTCAAGTTGGTCGAGCATTGAACATAAAGTAAAAGAATTTACTTTCTTTATGCTTTTACTTGAAACAGGTATGATTGGTGTTTTTGTTTCGCTCGATTTGTTCCTGTTTTATATCTTCTGGGAAGCAATGCTTATTCCGATGTATTTTATAATTGGAATCTGGGGTGGTAAAGAAAGAATTTACGCTGCTGTAAAATTCTTTCTCTATACAATGTTTGGAAGTTTGTTAATGCTCGTTGCAATAATCTGGTTAGCTGTTTATTCATCACAATCACTTGGAATATTTACTTCTGATCTAACACAGCTTTATAAAGTTGCTCCTACGATCACCCGAGATATTCAATTCAATTGTGGATGTTCCTTGCTTTCGGATTGAGTTTCGCTATTAAAGTGCCTTTGTTTCCTTTACACACATGGTTACCTGATGCACATGTTCAGGCGCCAACTGCCGGTTCCGTAATCCTTGCCGGAGTTTTACTTAAAATGGGAACTTATGGCTTGCTAAGATTTAACCTTCCTCTATTCCCGGATGCTGCGATATTCTTTGCCCCTTACTTTTCAGTTTTGGCTGTCATTGGAATTATTTACGGGGCTTTAGTTGCAATGGTTCAGACTGATATGAAGAAACTTGTAGCATATTCATCCGTTTCACATCTTGGATTTGTTGTGCTTGGTATATTTGCAATGACTCAGGAATCTGTTCAAGGTGCTGTAATACAAATGATCAATCACGGGCTGTCAACCGGAGCGTTATTCCTTTTAGTGGGAGTTATTTATGAGAGAACACACACTCGTGAGATTGCTGATTATGGTGGAATAGCGAAACTTGTTCCATTCTTTGCATTTGCTTTAATGTTCGCTTCTTTATCATCTATTGGCTTGCCTGGGTTGAATGGTTTTGTTGGAGAGTTTTTAATTCTCTTAGGTTCTTTTAAGTCGGGTGTTCTCAACAGTTGGTGGTTTACAGTTTTTGCTGCTTCAGGAGTAATATTTGCAGCAGTCTATCTTCTTTGGATGTATCAGCGGGTTGTTTTTGGTGAAGTTAAAAATCCTTCACTGAACGGATTGAAAGATATGAATTCAAGAGAAATTTTTGTGATGATTCCAATTTTCATTTTTATTATTTGGATTGGAATTTATCCATCTACCTTCTTGAAAGTATCAGAAAAAACTTCTGCTAAAATTATTAATCAGGTTTTTAATCCGGTTCATACTACAGAAACATTAACTAAATAAAATGTAAACAGAGTTTTTGATTTATGTATAATAATATTCAGGAATTTTATAATACTCTTCCGCTTATAATCATAGCAATTGGAATTCTTGTTTCGACTGCTATTGAAATGTACTCGAAGAAAAGCGAAAACTTCTTAAGCTGGTTTTCAATACTGATTTTTCTTTTTTCAGGATTTTATTCTTTGTTTACGCTCGATGCCCGTTCAGTAGTATTACAAAATATGCTTGCTACCGGTGGTTATGTCAATATTTTTTATTTTGTTTTTACTTTCAGTGCTGCGATAATTTGTGCAATGTCAATTGATTACTTAAAGAAATACGATGCTTATTTTGGTGAATACTATATTTTGATGCAAACATCAGTTCTTGGTATGATGCTAATGGCTGGGGCTAAAGATTTATTTATGATTTTTCTTGGACTGGAAGTTATGTCTGTTTCTTTTTATGTACTTGCCGGAATAAACAGAAAAAGATTGACTGCAACAGAATCTGCACTTAAATATTTTTTGCTTGGTGCGTTTGCAACCGGATTTATTGTCTATGGAATTGCCTTGATATATGGGACAGCACAAACTACATCCTTTGAAATAATTACTGCAAAATTTTCTGAACTATCAGGGAATCTTTTATTTATTACGGGTGTAATATTATTTTTAATTGGATTTTCATTTAAGATTGCTGCATTCCCATTTCATATGTGGGTGCCGGATGTTTATCAGGGCGCTCCATCTACAGTTGCGGGACTGTTTTCAACTGCAGGAAAAGCTGCTGCATTCAGTGCAATTATTGTTTCATTATTCGTACTTTTTAGTTCAGGAGCATTGAAACTTAAGCATTGAAACTTATCACTCCATATCTTTCTGTTATCTCTGTTCTTTCAATGTTCTTTGGAAGCATCGTTGCGATTTCTCAATCTAATATAAAAAGAATGCTTGCTTACTCCTCAATTTCACACGCAGGCTATTTAATTATCGGCTTGGCTGCTTCAAATACTGAAGGTATTGCCGGAATTATATTTTATCTGACTGCATATTCTTTTATGAATCTTGGAGCATTTGGTATAGTTAGCATAATAGTATAATTGAAGGCAAAGAAGAAACTAATCTTGAATTAAATTCTTATCGGGGATTGGGAACAAAGCAACCATTTCTGGCAGCATTACTTTCTTTGTTTATGTTCTCGCTTGCTGGTATTCCGCCTTTTGCCGGCTTCTTCGGGAAGTATTATATTTTTATTGCCGCAATCGAAGCTAATTTAACCTGGCTTGCTATTCTCGGTGTTCTCTCGAGTGTTATTAGTGTTTATTTTTATTAGTGTTTATTTTTATCTCAGGTTAGTTGTGCTTATGTATTTCCATGACTCATCCGAACAATTTGAAATTGAGAGAAGTAATTCCGGATTACTCGCAGTTTTTATATCTGCAATATTAGTTGTATTGTTGGGTTTGATGCCCGGAACACTCCTTAATATTATTACTTCTTACTTATAAAGTTGCAAAAGATTTTATAATTTTGTGCAACAATTTTCCCGGCTAAACTTATGATCCCATTATATTCAACCTCACAAATTCGTTCTCTTGATACTTTTGCAGTTAATCAATTGCAGATACCGGGAATTGTTTTGATGGAGAACGCTGCAATTGGAATATCAAACTTTATTCTCTCCAGGTTTCCTAATCTGAAATCAGCTGGTATTATTTGCGGTAAAGGTAATAATGGCGGCGATGGCTTTGCAGTAGCAAGACATTTATCAAACAATGGAGTAAATGTTAATGTTATTTATCTCGGTGACCCGCTTTCGATGAGTGATGACTGCCGGTCAAATTTTGAAATCTGCTTAAACCTTTCAGCTAACAGAAATAATCTTAAGCTAATTCAGTTTTCGGGTATTAAACAACTCAGAATTCTTAGAAACTGCGATATTATTATTGATGCAATCCTTGGTAGTGGATTTTCAGGTACATTGAAAGAACCAATTTCTCTAATTATAAATGAACTTAACAAATTAAAAGCAACCAAGATTGCGATAGATGTTCCAACTGGTCTAAATGCAGATACAGGATATGGTGATCCCATCTTCAGATCTGATTTAACCATTACACTCGGTGAATTTAAGAAAGGAATGTTTTTAGGTAATGGTTATGAAAATTCCGGTGAAATAGTTTTGTGCGAAATCGGAGTTGGGAGAGATTATTTTGATAATGAATTCACTGATATATTTTTATTTGAACCTGAGGATGCTTATAAATTTTTACCGCAAAGAGGAAAAAGGATCAATAAGTATTCTGCTGGCAAAGTATTAACAATTGCCGGTTCATTCAAATATCCCGGTGCTGCAGTTTTATCAGCTGGCTCATCTTTGTATTGCGGTACCGGCGCATCAGTTTTGGCAATTCCGAAATCCGTAAAAAAATTTATTCATAGAAAGATTACCGAATTAGTCGTTCAGACTTTTGGCAACGAGGATAGTGAATTTCTCAGACCAGAAGATTATAAATCCCTAACTGAAAAAATTAAATGGGCTGATGTAGTTGCATTAGGTCCGGGCATAGGAAGGGAAAACCAAACAATTGAATTTGTTCATCAGTTTCTCAGGAAAAAAGAATTTAAAGCAGCCGTAATTGATGCCGACGCATTATTTGGAATAAAAGATTTATTATCCGGGTTCGACTTAAGAAAATGTATTCTGACCCCTCACTTTGGCGAGTTCGCTGCTCTAATCAATGTTTCCACCGAAGAGATAGAGAGAAATATTCTTGAAGTCGGTAGTGATTTTGTTAAAAAATATAAAACCACTTTGGTTCTCAAGGGAGCGCCTACTGTGACATTTTCAAAAGAGGGTGAGACATTTTCAAAAGAGGGTGAAACAATCATTAATTCTTCGGGGAATAATGGACTGGCAAAATTTGGTAGTGGAGATGTTTTAACTGGGATGATTGCCGGTTTTTATGCACAGACAAAAAATTTTAACAGGTCTGCTTTACTATCAGTTTATCTGCACGGGTTATCAGCAGATTTATTACTTCACAAAAAAACTGAATTTGGAATAACTGCCACAGAATTAATGAGGAATATTCCAGCAACGATAAATTTTATTAAGAGGTCGTTTGAAAAATAACTCCAGAGTAATCGTCTTTATTTATCTCCCATTAATAATTCATTGGATATCAATTCTGATATTAACCAGTTTGCCATCAGATCAGCTTCCATCAGTTGAAGTTGGTGATAAAATAAATCATTTTCTTGCTTTCTTTGTTCTTGGTTTTTTCCTTAATCTTACTTTAAAATATCAAAAACGATTTCCGTTTCTCAAAAAAAATATCCTGCTAACGACGATTATTATTGCTGCAGCTTATGGATTACTAGATGAATTACATCAACTTTTTGTGCCGGGAAGAAGTGCTGAAGTTTTTGATTGGATAGCAGATTTTATTGGCGGAATCGCAGGTAGCTCTTTAGCTGAATACATCTACAGAAGATTTAATATTGCCTTAAATAATTTTTTGAAAGTTTAACGGGAACTTTTTAATCAGAATTCTGTAAAAATACCTGAAAAGTTATTTGACAATACCTTTGTCAATAATTAAGTTAGTAACCAAAATTTATGATTTGAGGAGAAAACACAATGCCACTGAGAAAAACTAAAGAAGCTGATCTTATGGCAAAATACAAAAGAGTATTTGAGATCAGTTTAATAATCGCCTTAGTACTGATGATTGTGGCTTTCAAGTTCTTTCCGGATTTTGGAGGACAGGAAGTGAAGATTGAAGGTCCGCAGGAACTCTTTACTGTTGAAGATATCCAACAGACTAAGCAGGAAAATCGTCCTCCACCTCCGCCAAAACCTCCTATTCCAATTGAAGCACCATCCGATGAAGTGCTTGAAGACATTGAAATTGGTGAAACAGAAATTGATGTTAATGCTACTGTAGAAGCTCCTCCTCCACCTAAAGAGGATAAAAAGATTGTAGAGGAAGAACCTCAGTATTTTGTAGCAGTAGAAGAAATGCCTGAACCAATTGGAGGAATTCAAGCTATTCAGAGTAAAATAGTGTATCCTGAAATAGCAAAAAGAGCCGGAGTAGAAGGTAAAGTTTATGTGTTAGCATTCGTTGATGAAAATGGTGATGTAAGAGATGCAAAAATTATAAAAGGGATTGGTGCCGGCTGCGATGAGGCAGCTCTTGATGCAGTTAAGAAAACAAAATTTAAACCCGGAAAGCAAAGAGGAAAACCCGTCCGAGTTCAGGTATCAATACCTGTAGTATTTAAACTTCAGTAATTTTTAAGGCACCTTCTTGGTGCCTTTTTTATGCCCACTAATCTGATTGATATGTCACACATTTCAGCATTCGAAAAATCACTCTGGCTTCATTAACTTTGTAATGAAATATTTAAACATAATCTGATGAAATCTTCTGTTAGTGAAAACAAGAGAGTTCTGTATCTACTGATAATGGCAGCTATGCTGCAACTGTTATTGCTTTACTTCTTTAAATATCAAAATCAAAACTTGTCAGTATTTGATATCGATTTAGAAATAACAGGAAATCTGTATAATCTGGTAGTGTATCTTACTTTGATTTTCTTATTCATTGGTTCACTAATCAGTAAAAAAGTAAAAATAAAT
>FWPV01010319.1_pt1 | contig 15353 bp, 12 predicted proteins | sample 2228371 | NCBI WGS metagenome assembly FWPV01 (sample SAMEA103939776, study PRJEB20133) | metagenome | reverse complement strand
CCGTTTCACTTCCGCCGAGTGAGGCAGAAAAATTTTGTAAACATTTTTTCTAAAAATCTTTTTGATAATTAAAATTGTCCCCAGTTAAAATAAAAACCCTTGAAAAAAGGCGAAGCGAAAAATAGGGTGGGGTTCTTTATTATTTTTTAAAAAAAGTCTTGACTTTTTTTATTTATATGTTATATTAAAACACAAAATCGAAATAGTCAGAAATTCAAATAGGAGATGACATTATGGAAAAAAGTGAAGAAAAAAAGAATATTCTCTTACAGGTAGCCCAGAGCATTTTTGCACGATTTGGTTTATTTAAAACAACAGTTGATGAGATCGCTAAGGCTGCCCGAATGGGAAAAAGTTCTATCTATTACTACTTTAGAAGTAAAGAAGATATCTTTAAAGCTGTTTTAGAAAAAGAGTTAAAAATTCTTAAAGAAAAGATAGCAGAGGCGATTGCTGAATCGAGGTCTCCTCAAGAAAAGTTAAAAAATTTTATTGTTACCAGAATGAAATATTCGAAAGAGTTGGCAAATATTTATGGTGCTTTAAAGGATGAATATTTAAGGCATTATGCCTTCATACAAAAATTACGACAAAATTATGACCGCGAAGAAATAAACACAGTAAAAAATATTCTACAGGAAGGGATAAATCAAAAAGTATTCTTTATAAAAGATTTAGAATCGACCAGTTTTGCTATCGGTACTGCGATAAAAGGTTTGGAGTACGACTGGGCAATAAGAGTTGGAGAAAAAGAGTTAGAGGAAAATATTGATAGTCTATTAGAAGTTCTTTTTTATGGTATAATTAAAAGATAAAATTTTTTTATCTGTAAATCGACTAAAAAACTGAAATGGTCTATAATTACAAAGAAAATCAAATGAAAGTGAAAAGATTAAAACTGTAGGAGATATGGTGAAAACCATCCAAGAGCGAATAAGGATGAAATAATCCAATGGAAACAAAATTCAAGTCGGTTGGAATAGTTGGCACAGGTTTTTATGTCCCGGAAAAGGTTTTAACTAATTTTGATTTAGAAAAGATGGTGGATACAAGCGACGAATGGATTCGTACTCGCACAGGAATTAGGGAAAGAAGAATTGCTCAAGAAGAACAAGCAACATCAGACCTGGCTACTATCGCAAGTCAACAAGCATTAAACAACGCCAGGATAGCCTCACAGGAAATTGACTTAATTATCGTGGCTACTCTTTCTCCAGATATGTTATTCCCTTCTACTGCTTGCCTTGTCCAAAAAAACATTGGTGCTACTAATGCAGTTGCTTTTGACATCGGAGCCGCTTGTTCAGGTTTTATTTACGCGCTATCTGGAGCCCAGCAGTATTTGCAAAATGGGACCTATAAAACAGCATTAGTCATCGGGGCTGAAATTTTCTCCCGTATTCTTGATTGGCAGGATAGAAATACCTGTGTTTTATTTGGAGATGGTGCAGGTGCTGTGGTTTTGAAAGAAGTAGAATATGGAAGCGGTATCCTTTCTACTTACCTGGGAGCAGATGGTTCAGGTGCTGATTTATTGAAGCAACCTGCCGGCGGGTCTCGTTTACCGGCAAGTCATGAGACGATTGACGAACGATTACATTATCTAAAAATGAATGGCAGAGAAGTGTATAAATTTGCTACAAAATCCATGGTAGAGGCAGTGATGAAAGTATTATCAAAAATCGGATTATCTACAAGAAATATAGATTTGCTCATTCCTCACCAGGCTAATATTCGTATTCTGGAATCTGTGGCTCAAAAGTTAGGTCTACCCATGGAGAAAGTGTTTGTCAATGTGGATAGGTACGGAAATACTTCAGCCGCTTCTATTCCTATAGCTTTAAGTGAAGCACTACAGCAGGGAAGAATAAAAAAAGATGATATTGTTGTCCTTGTAAGTTTTGGTTCTGGTTTAACTTGGGGAGCAACAATAATAAAGTGGGGGAAAAATGAGCATAAGAATTGATTATATAAGAACTAAAAAGGACTGGATGGACTTTCTTAAATTGCCATTTAGGATTTACAAAGGGAATCCGTATTGGGTACCACCTCTTTTAAGTGATGTAAAAGAAACACTTGATAAAGAAAAAAATCCTTTTTGGAAACATGCACGGAAAGAGATATTTTTAGCAAGAAGGGATGGAGAAACTGTTGGTAGAATTGTAGCTATTGTAGATGAAAATCATATTAAATTTCATCAGGAGAAAACAGGTTTTTTTGGTTTTTTTGAATGCATAAATGACTTTGAAGTAGCAAAAAGTTTGTGGGATTCAGCTAAAAGATGGTTAAAAATAAACAATATGGCTGTTATGCGTGGGCCGGTAAATCCGAGCATGAATGATGAATGTGCATTTCTTTTAGAAGGATTTGATAAACCACCAACAGTAATGATGCCATACACTCAACCTTATTATTTAGAATTAGCGGAAAGATATGGTTTTAAGAAGGCAAAGGACCTATACGCTCTTATTAAAAAAGTAGAAGACGGTATTCCTGAAAGGATAGAAAGAATGGTAAATGTAATTAAGAAAAAAACAAAAGTAGTGATTCGTCCTCTTGATATGAAGAATTTTGAAAGAGATATTCAGTTCTTGAAAGATATATATAATTCTGCCTGGGAAAAAAAACTGGGGATTTGTGCCAATGACAGGTGAGGAGATGGATTTGGCTGCAAAAAAGTTAAAACAATTTGCCGAGCCGGAACTTGTTCTTTTTGCTGAAATTGACAACAAACCGGTAGGAGTTTCTGTAACAGTTCCTGATATAAATCAGGTATTAAAAAAACTAAATGGCAGATTGGGACCGATTGAGATTTTAAAGTTTCTTTATTATAAGAAAAAAATTGATGGTGTCCGTTCGCTTATTGGTGGAGTTAAAAAAGAATATCGCAATACAGGAATAATTGCAGTTCTATATTATGAGACAGAAAAAAATGCAGTCAAATTAGGATACAAGTGGTGTGAACTAGGTTGGAATTTAGAAGATAACGATTTAATTAACAGGTTTGATATGGCTATTGGCGGAAAGATATATAAGAAGTATAGAATTTACGAGATGGAAATATGAAAAAATTCATACCAATCACAATATTCGCAATAGCGATGGGATTTTTAGAAGCAGCAGTTGTAGTTTATCTAAGGCAAATTTATTATCCCGCTGGGTTTTCATTTCCTTTAAATCCTTATATACAAAAAAATATACTTTTAATAGAATGGATAAGAGAAATTTCCACAATAATAATGCTTGGATGTGTTGGGATAGTAGCAGCAGAGAATTTTATAAAAAGGTTATGTTATTTTCTTTTCGCATTTGGTGTTTGGGATATATTTTATTATGTTGGACTTAAAATTTTTTTAAACTGGCCACAATCGTTTTTAGCTTGGGACCTTTTGTTTTTAATACCTCTTCCTTGGGTTGGTCCTGTTTTAGCACCTGTTGTATGTTCTATTACAATGCTTTTCCTTGCAGTAAGCACAATTTTTGTTGACGAAAAATATGGAGTGTTGCTTAAAGGGAAATTTATTGACTGGTTATTAGTAATCTTAGGTAGTTTTATAATTTATGCTACATTCACAATTGACTTTACCAAATTGATAATTACTGGTGGGTTTATTACAAAGTTTTCCGCACTTGCAACTGACCAAGAATTTGCAAAAGCAGTAAGTTTATATAAACCAGAGAAATTTTCTTGGTTTCCTTTTATTATAGGAGAATTTCTTATTCTAATTTCATTCTTTAAAGTCTGGTATGAAAACAGGATGGTAAAATAAAATGTTTATTTCAATATTAATTCCGGTATATAAAGAACCAAGGTTGTTAGAAGATATTATAGAGAAGATATTAAAAAATAGTTACGAGGAAAAAGAAATTTTGGTTGCAATAGACGGTGAAACTAACCTTGAAATAGAAAAAGTAGTAAATAAATATCGTGATAGGATAGTCATCCATTATAACGGCATTCGTCAGGGTAAAGTAAACTCGTTAAATCTTCTAACTGAATTTGCACACGGTGATGTGCTTCTGTTTTTAGATAATGATGTTGAACTGCCGAACGATGAGAATTTTTTGAGTAACCTAAGTAAAGAAATAATTAAATACGATATTGTTGAACTGCCCAAAGAGGCTATTGTTAGCAATTTATTTTCCAAAATCATAAGTTATGATTTCTTAACCGGGGCGGTCTTATGTTTTATTGTATCCAAAAGTTTCAAAGCAAACTTATTTTTGATTGGTGCTGCTTTTGCGATAAAAAAACAGACATTTGAAGAATTGGGCAAGTTTTCCAAAGTAATCAATGAGGACTGGGATTTGATGTTGAAAGCGTTCAGCTTAAGGAAAAGATATTCCTTCCCAATAAATCTTAAGGTTAAAACCATAACACCAACAAATTTAGACGAATGGATAGAACAAAGAAACCGTTGGATTTTAGGTGTAAGATTTTGGTGGAAGCAAGTCGCTAAAAATATCAAACAATATATCAAAGGGTTACCGATAGTATTTAATATAATTTTGTTTTCTTCCGCACCATTAATTGTTGGTTTGATAATAAAAGAATTTAATCTCTTCAGCAAATTCATTCCAACTCTAATTATTTTGACTCAACACCTGAGCATAAATTTAGGAATATCATCGTTTATTTATTTCTTATCACTGGCGATTATACTTTTACAAGGATTAGGACCGTTTTTGGTTTCATTGTTTATTTCGTCAATCACATTTTTTGTATTTTCAAAAGTACTGAAGTTTAGATTTAATCTCGGAGAATATTTAATATATTCCCTGTTCTATTTCCCTCTTCTGGCACTTTTTTATTGTCTCTACTTTATATTAGGTAAAGTTATCGTAAAACCAACGCTGGATTGGAAAGTCGATTAATAAGGAGGTATAGATTATGCAGAAATTTTCTGAGTTAGTGTTGCGGTATCGTAAGATAATTATGTTTATTACTGTTCTTTTAACTCTGGTTCTGGGGTATTTCATTAAAGACCTAAAAATCAATCCTGATATATTCAGTTATCTACCTAAGAGTGACCCGGCAGTGAAATTGTTTGATTATATTGGTGAGAAATATGGTGGAAATTACCTTGCTATAGTTGCTCTGGAAACAGATGATATTTTTAGTAAAGAAACGATTGAAAAAATTAATCAGTTAACTAATGAATTCAAACTTGTAGACGGCGTTTCTTATGTAACGAGTTTGACTAATGTTCTTGATATTAAAAAAGGTGAAGGTGGAATAGAAATTGGAAAACTCATTGACGAATACAATCTCCCTCAAACGGACGAAGAACTTATAAAACTTAAAATTTATACACTTTCAAAAGATATGTATCGTGGCCGTATTGTTTCTGAAGATTCTAAAGCAACACTTATTATTTGCAAGTTAAGAGAGGATGTTGATAAGATAAAAATTGCAAGACAACTAAAAGAAATTGTTAAAAAGATGAATTTAAAAGAAAAAATCCATTACAGCGGAATTCCATTTCAGTTGATGGATATCAGCGAAATTATTCTTAATGATTTAAAATTTTTGGTCCCTATCGTCTCTTTTTTAATTATCATTTGTTTGTTTTTTAGTTTTCGTAGTTTAAGAGGAGTTCTTCTTCCAATAGTTTCTGTTTTAATCAGCACTATATGGACATTGGGAATTATGAGTATCTTTAAAGTTCCCCTGACAGTTATTTCGGACATCATTCCGGTAATCCTTATTGCTATTGGGACTGCTTATAGCATACATGTGGTAAGTAAATTTGACGAGGACTTATCAACAGTAGAGGATAATATAAAAGCAGCACAGAATGCATTAAGTGAAGTTGGTATTCCGGTGATACTTGCTGGTGTAACAACGATTGCAGGATTTATTTCTTTTGTCTTCGGTTCTTATTTAACCTCTATCTGTCAATTCGGTATATTTTCAAGTTTGGGTGTTCTTTTTGCACTGATTATTTCTTTAACATTTACTCCTTCTGTATTATCGTTATCCTCACCTAAAAAAATGACAAATACTCTTTCAGAAAATTTTAGTAAGAAAAACGGCGTTGCCAGATTTATGGATAAAATTGGTGAATGGGTCTTAAATAACGAGAAAATAATAATAGTTTTTGCAATAATTGTTGTTGTTTTATGTTTCATCGGCATACCGAAAATAGAGCGAAAGGTTGATATGTTAGATTACTTCAGTCCAAAAAACCCGATTAGAATAACAGAAGAGATGATGGAGAAAAAGTTTGGTGGTTCTGTTCCTGTGCAAATTCTGGTAAAAGGTGATATTCAGGACCCGAGTGTTCTAAAACAGATGAAAAAGATGGAAGATTTTTTAAAAACACAGGATAATGTCCATAACCCGCAATCGGTCGCTGACCTTATTGAAGAGATGAACGATGTAATGGGCGAAGGTAAGGACATACCTGATAGCAAAGATAAAGTGAGCAATCTCTGGTTTCTTTTAGAAGGTGAAGATATTATGAGCCAACTGGTTAATCCAGATAAAACAGAAGGAGTTATTCAGGCAACCTTAGGCAGTGTAGATACCAAACGAGGACGAAAATTGATTAAGAATATTGATGACTACATTAAAAAGATAAATGATTCTTCTGTCACTTTTGTCCAGGCAGGAATTCCAATGATTTATCGGAATTTAGACGATAGTATTATCAATAGTCAGATTCGGAGTTTAATAATTGCGCTTGTTTTGGTTTTTATCTGTCTTGTTTTCCTGGCGCATTCTATCACTGGCGGATTAATAGGTCTTACCCCTATTGTTTTTACACTCTTAGTGATTTTTGGTTTTATGGGTTTTACCGGAATTCCTCTTGATGTTGCAACTGTTCTTGTAGGAAGTATTTCTATTGGTATTGGGATTGACTATTCAATACATTTTGTAAATCGTTTCAGAAAAGAATTTAAGCAAGACAAAACTGAACTTGAGGCATTGGATAAAACCTTAGAAACAACCGGTAAAGCAATTTTAATCAATGTTTTAACTGTGATGATGGGGTTTTTAGTTCTTGTTTTAGCTAATTTAGTTCCTTTACGACGATTTGGTATTTTAGTTGCTCTTACTATGATTAGTTCAGGTGTTGGTTCTATTACATTATTGCCAGCAATAATTCTTTTAACAAAAGCAGGATTTATCGGCGACTTTAGTAGATTTATAAATGGTGCGAAAAGTCGTCTGATAAAAGAATTGAAAGGAGGCGATTGACAGATGAAAACTAAAATTCTTAATACAGTGGATATAGGGGTTTCTTCTAAGTTTGTTACTAGCATAATAAATATGGGATTGAGGGATTCAAGTATAAGAAAGATGATTATCAAGGCCATTGAAATATATAATCTCCTTAGGAGGGATTCGGACAGACCAAAGAAAGTTAAAGAAGACCAAAACTATATGATTCGTGCTTTAGCGTATTCTATAGACCGTGTTCTATCAAATAAGAGTATATCCAAAGAATGTATAGAAAAATTGATTAATGTATTCTTTTCCAAAATTTTCATTGAAGATCCTCATGCAAGAAAGAGATTTAGCAAGATTCATGGATTCCCACCACCAGGTTTTATTACAATCTCTCCAACAAATATCTGTAATCTAAAATGCAAGGGCTGTTACGCTGGAGATGTCTATAATAGACATACACTGGATTATGAAATTTTTGACCGAATAATTACCGAGATGAAAACAGAATTTATTTCACATTTTATTGTTATTTCTGGCGGGGAACCATTCATGTATAAAGATAAGGGTAAAACCTTAATTGATATCCTAAAAAAACACCAGGATGCCTATTTTATGGCTTATACCAATGGTACTTTAATCGATGAAGAAATAGCTAAGCAATTAAGTAAATTAGGAAACTTTACTCCAGCTATTTCTGTAGAGGGATTTGAAAAAGAGACTGACGAAAGAAGAGGTAAAGGTGTTTGGAAGAAAATTATGTATGCAATGGATAACCTAAAGAAATTTGGTGTACCGTTTGGTATTTCGGTAACGCCTTGCAGACACAATGCTGAACTACTTTTGTCAGATAAATTCTTAGATTTTTTCTTCAAAGAGAAAGGTGCATTTTACGGTTGGTATTTCCAGTATATGCCAATTGGGAGAGAACCTTCAATGGAGTTAATGGTCACTCCGGAACAAAGGGTGAAGATGTATAGAAAAATTTGGAAGAAAGTAAAGGAGGATAAGTTATTTATTGCCGACTTCTGGAATTCAGGTACCGCTTCTAATGGATGTATCGCTGCTGGTAGATCTGGAGGTTATTTTTATGTTATGTGGGATGGCACCATTACGCCTTGTGTCTTTATACCATTTACTGATAAAAACTATGGCAATATTTATAAGGTTTATGAAAGAGGAGAAACCCTCACAGATGTAATTAAATGCCCTCTTTTCTCTCGTATAAGAAAATGGCATTCTTCATATTGGTTAGACCAACCGAAACAGAAGTGGGGTAATTTACTGACTCCTTGTATGATCCGCGACAACTCCTCTATTTTCTATAATATTGTGAAAGAGGTAGATGCCAGACCGGTAGATGAAGGAGCAATGACCTATCTTTCCTTCATTGAAAAAGGAAAGATGCCAGAATATAACCGAAGAGTTAAGGAATTAACCGACTGCATCTGGGAAAGGGAATACTTAAAGAAGGTTTCAAATTAAGGAATAATATTAAGAGGGGGTGATACTTATAAACCAGTAAAGCTTGAGAATGATAATGTTCAAAGAACGAAAACACAAAAGGAGGAAAATAAAATGAAGAAGTGCATTTTATCGAGTATGCTGATATTAAGCATTATTGCATCTCTTACTCAGGTTTGGGCACAAGAGAAGCAACTTACCGCTTCACAAATTCTTTCAAAAGTGGACGATGTTGTTAACGCTCCAAAAGACCAGGATTTGAAAATAAAACTTATCCTGATTGACAAAGAAGGTAAAGAAGAAACACGTGAGTTGGTAATGTTTCAGAAAGGAAGTGATAAAAGAATGGTGAAATTTACTTCTCCAGCGTCTCAAAAAGGAATAGCTTTTCTTTCCCTTCCTAATGATATTATGTATCTTTACTTACCTGCTTTCAAAAAAACAAGACGAATTGCTTCTCATATAAAAAATACCAAATTCGCTGGAACGGACTTTACCTATGAAGATATGGAAGCAAAAAGATATTCAGAAAAATACATCCCTGAATTACTGAAAAGAGATGAAAGTCACTATATCCTTCAACTTAAACCTAAAGAGGGAATAGTAACAGATTTTTCAAAACTGGTTATGTGGATAAGGACAGACAATTTTTATCCAACGAAAATTGAGTTTTATGACAAAGGTAATAACCTATACAAGGTAATGACCAGAGAAAAAATTGAGAAGGTTGGGGAATATTGGACATCTAAAGAGTCAGAGATGGAAGATTTGAAGGCAAAACATAAAACAAAAATGATTTTATTAGATGTAAAATTTGATTCTGGATTATCAGATGAAATCTTTACAGAACGATATTTGATTAGATAGGAGGTGGTTAAAATGAATCGCTGTTTATTTTCAATAGTTGTATTATTAATTTGTTTTTCTTTAAATCTTTTAGCACAAGAAAATGAAAGTTCTTTAGTCAAATGGAATGGATATCTACAAACTGATAATCGCCTGAGATTAGAAAAAGATAACGATTTTTCATGGAATGAGTACCGGCTTGATTTAAAAACAGAAGTTAAACCACAAGAAAAAGCAAGGTTTTACAGCGAGGTTTGGTTGAGGACATTTGGTTTTCCTTCAGTACAAACTACAAATGATTTAATTGATAAAGACAAAATTTCTCCATTGAACTTAGAGTTAAGAGAAGCATATGTTGACCTTTATGGATTTCTTTTTGATAATCTTGATATTTGTATTGGAAAACAACGTATCGCATGGGGAACAGCGGATAAACTAAATCCAACTGATAACTTAAATCCTGACGACCTTGAAGATATATGGGATTTTGGAAGACATTTAGGTTCTGATGGATTAAGAATTTCTTATTACTTAAAAGATTGGAAGTTTGAATCAGTTTATATTCCAATATTTACACCTGCTGTTTTACCTTATGGAGATTGGTCCTCTGCACTCTTTCCTTCTATAGAATTACCCAGTGGATTAACTTTAGGAAAATTAACAGATAATATTACTATACCAAAAAATGATCTCAGTGAAAGTTCCGTAGTCGGTGTGAAAATCTTAAAGAACTTTTTTGGCTACGATTTATCTTTAAGTTATGTGTATGGGAGGGATGATTTACCTTTAACAAAAAAAATAACTCTCAGTCCTACAACCACCCCAGGTGAAGTAGATATAACAAGTGAACTTGTTTATCCAAGAATGAATATAATTGGGATGGATATGGCAGGTTCTATATCTAATGTTGGGATTTGGGCTGAAGCGGCAATGTTCTTTCCAGAAGAAGTTAAAATGACAAAAGATTTATCTCAATTAGGAATGGGGAAACAAGAATCGGTTGCTTTAGAAGATAAACCATATATTAAATATGTTTTTGGAGCAGATTATACTTTTAAAAATGGAATTTATATCAATGGACAATATCTACATGGTTTTATTCACGAAAGAGGTGATGATAATCTAAAAGATTATTTTATGTTTGGTCTTGAAAAGAAATTTTTCAATGATAAACTTAAAATTACACCAATCTGTGGTGGAATAGAGATAAAAGATTTTAAAGATATTGAAAACAACTATGCATACATTTTGTCACCTGAAATTGTTTATTACCCTATTGACAATGCTGAACTTACCTTAGGTGTTAGGTTAATTGATGGTAAAAATACAACTACCTTTGGTAAACTAAAAGATAAAGATGAGTTATACTTCAAAGCCAAGTATTCTTTTTAACTGGGGACAATTTTAATTATCAAAAAGATTTTTAGAAAAAATGTTTACAAAATTTTTCTGCCTCACTCGGCGGAAGTGAAACGGGGGTGGGCGGGAACGCTGGGGAGCTCATTCAAAATCCGCAAGCGGATTTTGTTCAAAGAAAGCTCTGACCTTGTCCAAATTGGCGGTGTCTTTCAAACTATGTTAGAACTTTTGCCAAAAATAATTATACAAACTTAAATACATGAAATCAAGATTAGAAATTTGAGAAGAGATATTTTTTGGAGAGAGCAAAAACTTGACAAAGTTCGTCGGACTTTGCACCTTGCTTTGTCGCTTCACCGCACACAATCGCAAAAGCACATATCCGCTTTTGCTTTTTTATCAAAAGGTTATCTTGTTGATAAAACCCGTATTATTTTTGTATAATTTAATTAATAGAATATGTTATGAAAAAAAAGGTATTACAGAAACTACAAAAGGCCAATTCTAAAAATAAAAGAAAGAAAAATAATTCTAGATTGAACAAAACTAATATGAATATAGAAATTAGTGAAAATTATAAAAATTTAATTAAATATTGTTATGAAATTTTGAAACATCAGCGCCATGGACAACATTTATTCCTAAATATTCGTGATGAAGCAAAATATTTTGTTGATATCTCAGGTATTACAGGACGAGAGACTTTATTATTTGGTGAAGACGACGAAATTTATGTCTCAAAATCTAAAACACAATCAGAACTTCCTTTGTCTGGGGAAAACGAGATTTTTGAGAAAATCCGCCGTATTTATGATAATTATACTAATAATCCATACGAACTTGAGATTATATACTGCTATCTGTTTATTGTAGGAAAGACAAATGATGGGAAACAAGTATTTGCTCCACTTTTCACTACTCCTGCAGAATTAAAATATGACGAGAATAAAGGAGCATTTGCTATAAGTTTGGCAAGTGATGAACTACGACTGAACCTATTTGCATTAGTAGATCTTTATCCTGAAAAAGAAAGTGCGTTAATGAGCCGAACAGGAGGAATAAAATGCTCTGAATTACCATTAGATTTAGAAAGCGTAAATCAGGTTTTAAGAAAAATTGCTGATTTGCATCCAGCAATAAGATGTGATCCAATAGATACAACAGATTATTCATTGTCAACAAATGATTTAGAACTTGGTAAATTTAGTATTTATAATTCTGGTGGTATAGCCCTAGCTAAAAAAGACAATGTGTATCTTATTAACGATTTGCGAGCACTTTTAGAGCTAGAAAATCTTGATATTAGTTCCTCAGTTCTAAAAAGATTTACTGAAAGAAATAGCGAGGGTAACAATAATTATGGCCATAGTAAAACTTCATGGGAAATTCTTTTAACACCCTTTGCTGCAAATCCTGCACAAATTAAAGTTATTAAAGAATTGGAAAACAATCAACTTATTCATGTCCAAGGACCACCCGGGACAGGAAAATCACAGACAATAGCCAACCTCGTGTGTCATCTGGTAGCCAATGGTCATACTGTATTAGTTACAAGCCAAAAAAATAAAGCACTTGAAGTTGTGTCAGAAATGTTAAATAGATTGAAAATAAAATATTTATATATGCAATTGCTAAAAGATGACAAAGAATCAAAAAAGAAAATCAAAGAAGTCATTAATGAATTGCTAAACGAAATTTTACAATATAATTCAAAACAATTAGAAGATGATATGGCCCACCTTAAAGGATTGCTTGAAAGTGCCGATGAGAAACTTTCTAAGTTACATAAAGAATTTAAACAGGCACAAAAATTTGAATCTGATAAAATAGACGAATTGAATATTACAATTGGAGAGTTATACTCTCGTTATGAGAAATTAAAATCGTTTGATATATTTGAAGGTAATGATTTTATTGCCTTCGCGAGCAATCATCTGCAAAAAATAATTTATACAATTGGCTTAATGAATTAGAAAAGATTGTATCCGATTACTTCTTACTTGAAAAATTACTGAGTTCAGAAAATGTTCCTAAGTCCTTGTCTGAAATAGAGCAATTCTTAGGAGATTTAGATGAATTAAAATCTAAGTTTGAACAAGAAATATCTTTTATTTCGCCTGAAGAAGTAAATGACTTAATTAAAATACTTCCTTGTTTTCAATTTTTGGCTAGTAATAACTTACAAAACTTACACCTTGAAATAAATAAAATTAAAAAAAAGACCGAACAATATATTTCCTATTTATCCTTTATAAATGAGGGTAACAAATATTTTTTAGGAAGAATTATTAACATTCTTTGGAGAAAGCCCAAATCTTCCATTATTCGTGAGAAACTTCGTCCTAAATTGAATAGAAATTTTGGTATATGGCTCAACATAAATAATTGCACTCCTGAAAATAAAAATGAAATATTATCCAAAATGGGTAAAGTTTTTTCTGCTATAAGAGTTCTCACAATCCGCAAACAAATAGAATCTCTGATTGATAAACTTAATCTTTCTGTTACGAACGATATTATTACTTGCCCAAATGAACATTGCAAACAAAAATTGCGTATACCATTGAATAAAGGTAAAACCAAAATAAAATGTCCTAAATGTAAAGAAGAATTTTATTTTTGTCCTGACGAAATTAGAGATGATATGATAACTTTTAACCAGTTAAAATATAACTTATTTCAGTCCTATATAAATAAAGATTATACTCGCTTTGATAAAGTATTTGAGAAGACAAAATATCTGTTTACAATACTTCCTGTTTTCTTAAATGTTCTTGAAATTGAACAAAATATTAAAAGTTACAAACAAACAATTATACAAACCAGGAATAAACTTTTGTTAGATAAATCCAAATTTAAATTCTTTCGTGAGAATTTAGAAAAAATAATTGAGTGTGGTATTTTAAAAAAACTGATTAAAGATGTAGATAGAAAGTTTCGCTCCACAGAAATTATTGCTGAAGAAATCCGGAAGATTAATGATGACAAAAACAAATTTATAAGAAATTTGGTAGATACAGCAATTAAATATAATCTACGGGAAAAACTCAGTAAAAGTTCAATCCGTAATGACTTGGCATACTTTGCTAAAATTTTACAGCGAAGTAAGAAAAGATATGCTACTTTTGAAGAATTGAAAAACGACCCCAATTTTGACTTTAAAGAAATCCTTTCTTGTATCCCATGTTGGATTATGAGTATTCACGATGTAGCCCGAGTTTTTCCTTTAATTGCTGGATTATTTGATGTTGTTATTATAGATGAATCTTCTCAATGTGCTATTCCTTCTGCTATTCCAATTTTATATCGTAGCAAGAAGGCAGTAATAGTTGGAGATGATAAGCAACTACCAAATGTAGAAATGCAATATGTTGATGACCAATTTAATCAATCATTAATAAGAGAAAACAGAATAGATAATTTGCCAAGGTCACAGTCATTTGACTGTAAAGCAAACTCATTATTTGACCTCTGTGCCAATTTTGCTGATAATTATATCTTCTTGAATGAACACTTTAGATGCTATCCTGAAATAATTCATTTCTGTAATGAAAAATTTTATAATAACAGGCTACTTTTGGCAAAAAGTAGTTTCGGCAATTCTTTAGGTAAAATTTTGAATATTGAAGTAATTGATGGTGCTTACGATGATGAAACTTTATGTGTGAATAAAAAAGAAGCAGAAGCAGTAATAAGAAAATTAAAAGAACTTATTGATATACCAAAATATCAAAATTTAACATTTGGAGTAATGTCAATTTTTAGAGAACAGATTGAATACATAAAAGACTTAATATATAACCCTGGAAGTGAATTTTATATTGAACCAGTAACCCGACAAAGATTCAACTTGATTATTGAAACTGCCGATGGATTTCAGGGTGATGAACGAGATATAATACTTTATAGTTTCCGTTTTGCCCCAAATTCATCTCCTCATATTCTTGCTCATACTCGACGAGACGAAGATTATAAACGACTTAATGTTGCTTTTAGTAGAGCTCGTTGTCAAGTATTTTGTTTTGTAAGTTCACCTCCACAGGATTTCCCTCGTGGAATTTTAAGGGACTATTTAGAATATGTACAAAATCCAAAAAGGGTTGATATTGAATATCAACCTTGGGATAGCGAATTTGAAAAAGAGGTTCAATCAGAGATTGAAAAACATGGACTTAAAGTATATCCTCAATTTAGAACCTGTGGATTCAGAATTGATTTAGTAGTTACAGATGACCGGGGACAAGTTTTAGCGGTAGAGTGTGATGGCTGGACAATCCATTACGATGAATATGGAAGATTGCGAGGCGAAGATATAGAAAGGCAACAGATTTTAGAACGAGCTGGTTGGAAAGTGGTTCGTGTTACTTCCCGAGATTTCTACAGAAATCGTGAAAAAACAATAGAACAAATAATTAAATTTTTCAAAAAATAATACGGGTTTTATCAACAAGATAACCTTTTGATAAAAAAGCAAAAGCGGATATGTGCTTTTGCGATTGTGTGCGGTGAA
>FWPV01007815.1_pt1 | contig 15353 bp, 13 predicted proteins | sample 2228371 | NCBI WGS metagenome assembly FWPV01 (sample SAMEA103939776, study PRJEB20133) | metagenome | reverse complement strand
ACCCTCGATTCCAGCATCGTCAACATCTCTCTCCCCGCCTTTGTGGAGATTTTTGACACCAGCTTTGCAACCGTCCAGTGGGTTATTCTGGCCTATATCCTGGTGATCACCTCTCTGCTGCTAGGGGCAGCTCGCCTGGGCGACATGTTCAACAAAAAATACCTCTACATAGCGGGGCTGGCGTTCTTCACTCTGGGATCGGTACTCTGTGCGCTTTCGCAAAATATCTACTGGCTAATTGTTTGCCGCGCCATCCAGGGTTTGGGCGCCGTTTTCACACAGGCGCTTGGTATTGCGATGATCACACAGATTTTTCCTGCCAGCCAGCGCGGCCGTGCCCTTGGAATCATGGGCAGTATTGTTTCGGTCGGAATCGCCCTTGGTCCACCACTGGGCGGTTTGATTTTGAGCATTGCATCCTGGCACTGGATTTTTCTGGTAAATTTGCCAATTGGCATTGCGGCTTTGTGGATTATCTACCGCTTCATTCCCAGTCTGCCGCCCGCCCGGGCAAACCAGCAATTTGACCTTTGGGGTGGCTTATTGCTTTTCCTTACTCTCGCCTCATATGCTTTCGGCATGACGAACGGTCAGCAAGCCGGTTTTAACCAACCATTGGTCACCTTGAGTCTGAGCGCAGCTGGAGTCGGTATACTGGCTTTCGTCTGGCTGGAATCCCGCATCGCCCAACCGATGGTGGATTTGCGCCTTTTCCGCAATGTTTTATTCAGCATGAACTTAATGATGGCTTTTCTGGTCTTCATTGTCATGGCAGGCATGTTCATTCTGCCTTTTTACCTGCAGCTGGTGCTTAAGTTGCCCTCCAGCCTGATTGGTCTGTTGATGATGGTTCACCCGATTGGAATGGGCGTGGTTGCACCGCTCGCCGGTTACCTTTCCGACCGGTTCGGCTCGCGCGTAATCAGCCTTTTCGGCTTAATCTCCATTGCAGCCGGTTGCCTTGCGCTTTCCACAGTCCAGGAAGGAATGACCCCATTGCAATTCTTCCCGCGTACTCTTCTGTTTGGGATCGGTATGGGGATGTTTCAAGCGCCCAATAATAGCGCCGTAATGAGTACGGTGCCGCCTGAAAGGTTGGGTATCGGCTCCGGCTTGCTGGTGCTTTCTCGGACATTGGGACAAACAACCGGTCTGCCCTTGATGGGCAGCCTGTTCACCGCCAGCGTGCTGAGTGCAGGTGGCTTAGCCGCTGGTACAGACATTACCACAGCCGGCACAGCAGCTCTGGTCGGCGGGCTGCAGCGCACATATCACCTGGCTGCTGCGTTCATTTTGACCTCAACGCTAATTGCCGTGCTGGCTTTGTGGGTAGATCAACGGAGAAAAAGATCCCAAACCTTAACTGAACCGCTGGCACGGCTTGATTGAAAATTACTTTACGATTAAGATTGACCTGTTCCGAATCCTGCTTTGCCAAAGGAGGTCAAAACAAAATGGAAGATACCAGCCGCAACGACATCCGCCGATTGCTGAAAGTTTTTGGTGTTCAGGCGGACGAAAAGATTTTACGTCACCTGATCGAAAACCCTCATGCTCCCGCCTTAAAATTACGCATCAAAATCGAAGACCTGACCGATTACGGCAATCATCCCCCTGCCCGTCCGCTCTCATTTGAGGTAGAAGGCGAGATTCGCCGCCAATCATAAACCGCCACCTTCACAACCCCATCGAGGCAGACCTTGAATCCACCCTCTCATACCGAACTCTCCGCCCCGCCAGTCAGTGCTACCACTATCGAAGAGTCAACTTTCCACACCGGCAAGGTCAGTGCGGTTGCAGCCGCTCACGGGGTGCATGATACCTATCAGGCATTCTTACCGCCGCTTTTGCCGTTGTTGATCGAAAAATTCTCCCTGATCAAAACCGAAGCCGGTCTGCTTTCGGTATTAATGACTGCTCCTTCCCTGCTACAACCGTTCATCGGCTATCTGGCTGACCGGCGATCACTGCGCATTTTTGTCATCCTCACCCCCACCATCACCGCGCTGGCAATGAGCCTGCTGGGAATTGCCCCCTATTACGGGCTGGCTGCCATGCTGTTGGTCATCGCCGGTTTGAGTTCTGCCAGCCTGCACGCCACCGGCCCGGCGCGGCTGGCGGACGTATGGGTCCGGCCGGAGCTGACCCCGTCGCTCGACCGGGCGACGGTCCACGTCGGGGTTTGGGCATGAGTTTTTGGATGGTTGGTGGTGAATTGGGACGCACCCTGGGCCCGCTGATCATCGTCTCAGCGGTCTCCACCTTTGGCATTCAGCGAACCCCATGGCTGGCTGTGGGGGGTGTTCTGGTTTCATTGTGGATGGCCTATCAACTGCGTCACCTGCCTGCCCGCCACCCGGAAAGTCACAAAGCTTTACCGTGGAAAAAAGCCCTCATCACCATGCGCCCGGTCTTGATCCCTCTTTCAGTCATCCTCGTGACCCGCGCTCTGGCATTTGTCAGCGTTTCCACTTATTTACCCACCTTCCTCACCGAGGAGGGTGCCAATTTGATGTTAGCCGGAGCATCGCTTTCGGTGCTGGAGGCAGCCGGCGTTGTTGGTGCACTGCTTGCCGGTTCGCTTTCTGATCGGATTGGCAGACGACCGGTGATGATGTTTTCCTTGATCAGTACATCGTTGTTTATCATCCTATTGCTCAACCTGCGCGGGTGGCTGCAATTCCCCGCCTTATTGGGATTGGGTTTTGGTTTGCTCTCGATGACTCCGGTGGTGATGGCCATCGTGCAGGAAAGTTTCCCCGAAAACCGCGCCTTAGCCAACGGCATTTACATGGCCGTTTCTTTCGTAAGCAGTTCGTTTGCAACACTGGCAATCGGTGCAATCGGGGATTTGTTCGACCTGCGCACCGCCTATCTGCTCAGTGCAGTACTTGTGCTGGTCGGTCTGCCTTTTTTATTCCGCCTGCCTGCCAGCCGGAAGACTTTATGACCCTGAAAAGAGGTGAACATGACAGAGTTACACGGTTTTGTGTTGTTGGAAGAGCGCTTTATCCGAGAATATAACACTCGCGCCCGCCTGTGGGAACACCGCCAAAGTGGAGCGCAATTACTTTCTCTTGAAAACGACGATGAGAATAAAGTGTTCGGAATCGCCTTTCGCACCCCACCACCCGATTCCTCCGGTGTGCCTCACATCCTGGAGCATTCGGTGTTATGCGGCTCACGGAAGTACCCCGTCAAAGAGCCGTTCGTGGAGTTGATGAAAGGCTCGCTCAACACCTTCTTGAACGCCATGACCTACCCGGATAAGACCATCTATCCGGTTGCCAGCACCAATCTCAAGGATTTTTACAATTTGATTGATGTGTATCTGGATGCCGTCTTTCATCCACTGATTTCCCCTTTTACCCTCTACCAGGAAGGCTGGCACTACGAACTGGAAGAGCCTCAGGGAGAGATGACTTTCAAAGGGGTTGTCTTTAATGAAATGAAGGGGGCTTATTCCTCACCCGATTCGGTGATGGCAGAAGAAGCCCAGCACGCCGTATTTCCAGATACAATCTACCGCTACGACAGCGGCGGTGAACCAGAGGCAATTCTTTCCTTGACCTATGAAAAATTCCGCTCCTTTTATGAAACCTATTACCATCCCAGTAATGCCCTGATCTACTTCTACGGCGATGATGACCCCGAACAGCGCTTGAAATACATGGCCGAAGCGCTCAAAGATTACACCCGCCGTGAGATTCCCGCCGAAATCCCCCTGCAACCACGCTTTCGCACACCACAGCGGAAAGAAGTTGCGTATGACAGCGGTGATGATCCTAACGCAAAGGCTCAGATCACCCTCAACTGGCTGCTGGTTGAAAGTGGTAACCTGGAAGAGATTCTGGCACTACACATTCTGGATCATGCCCTGATTGGCACGCCAGCCTCACCATTGCGGAAGGCTCTGATTGATTCGGGATTGGGTGAGGACCTGACCGGCGGCGGATTTCAAACCGGCTACCGCCAGACGATGTACTCGGTAGGTCTGAAAGGCGTAGCCGAGCAGGATACTGCTAAAGTCGAGCAGTTAATTCTGGACACGTTGAACGAGATTGCCGAAAAAGGATTTGACCCGGAAACATTACGCGCCTCCCTCAATACCGTAGAATTCAGCCTGCGAGAGAATAACACTGGTTCTTACCCGCGCGGCCTGGTCATGATGCTCAATGCAGTGGAAAACTGGGTGTATGGTCACAACCCGATTGACGCACTGGCGTTTGAAGCTCCCCTGAATGCGATTAAGCAACGCTTTCAGGCTGGTGAACGCTTCTTCGAAAATCTGATCCGCCAGCATTTTTTGGAAAATCCTCACCGGGTCAGCCTGATTCTGCGCCCCGACCCGCAATTGGGGCAGCAACGCGCCGCCGCCGAACAACAACGTTTGCAGGAAGCCCGCGATCGAATGGCGCCAGAGCAACTCGAAGAAATCGTCCAGATCACCCGTGAACTCAAACGTCGGCAGGAAACCCCCGACAGCCCGGAAGCACTGGCTACCATTCCAATGCTCACCCGCACCGACCTTGAACCAAAAATAAAAACCATACCCAGCGAGGAAATTCGCCTTGCAGAGGGCAAAATCCTCTACCATGACCTGTTCACCAACGGCATCCTTTATCTGGATTTGGGGTTTGACCTGCATACTCTGCCGCAGGAATGGCTGCCCTACCTGCCCATATTCAGCCGCGCCTTGCTGGAAACCGGTACGCGCGATCTGACCTTCCAGCAGATTGGGCAGCGCACTGGCGGCATTTACCCGACGACGCTCTTTTCCATCTCTCGCCACACTCGCCAAACGGCCGCGTGGTTGTTCCTGCGCGGCAAAGCCATGACCGATCAGGCTGCCGACCTGCTCGCCATTCTCAAAGATGTGCTGACCAGTGCCCGCCTGCATGATCGTGAGCGCATCCGGCAGATGGCGCTGGAAAATAAAGCCAGCATGGAATCGGGGATTGTTCACGCCGGGCATCGGGTAGTGAACTCCCGCTTGAAAGCACGCTTTAATGAAGCCGATTGGGCCGCGGAGCAGACCAGCGGGGTCAGTCAATTGTTCTTTCTGCGTGAGTTGCTGACAAAAATTGACACCGATTGGGAAAGTGTCCACCAGACTTTCGAATCGATCCGCAGGGTACTCATTCAACAAGCCGTGGCAGTTTGTAACATTACCCTCGATTCGGCCAACTGGCAGAAGATTCGTCCGATGGTAGAAGACTTTCTTCAAAGCCTCCCGCAAGGACAAAGTCACCGTCATTCCTGGTCAACCGGCCAACTGCCAGATATGGAGGGGCTATCCATGCCGTTACAGGTCAACTTTGTCGGCAAAGGCGCCAACTTATACCTGCACGGCTACACCTTCCACGGTTCCGCCCTGGTGATCGTTCCCTACTTACGTGGCAGTTACCTGTGGGAAAAAGTGCGGGTACAGGGTGGCGCCTATGGTGGTTTCGCCGTGTTCGATCAACAATCCGGTAATTTCAATTTCCTTTCTTACCGCGACCCCAATCTGGATCAGACCCTGCAAGCCTTTGATCAGACGGCTGATTACCTGCAAAAACTGGAATTAAGCGAAAGCGAATTGACCAAAGCCATCATCGGTGCCATCGGCGAGGTAGATGCTTATCAGCTGCCGGATGCAAAAGGTTATACGGCTCTCATCCGCTATCTGTTGGGCATCACCGATGAAGAACGCCAGCGCATTCGCGATCAGATCCTAAACACAACTCAGGATGATTTCCGCCGGTTTGGAGAAACACTGGAATGTGTGCGTCAGCACGGTGCAGTGGTAGCACTGGCTGCCCCACAAGTACTTCAAAGCAGTCGTTTAGCCGGAGAGTTTTCAATAGTGAAGATTTTATAGGCCGCTGCAATCCCATACCGATCAATTCCATACTAAATACAAGACTGCCGGATAAACCTTCTCCGGCAGTCTTGCATGTCTCCATTTGATATCCGTTTCAGCTGGCACCTGCCATTTGCAGCAAAAACTGAGGAACCCAAAACTTGCCGATTCCCAAGAGCGAAAGGGCAATACTAATCAGCAGCATTGCCACCCCAAAGCCAATCAGCACCCGGTCGCGGGTGCGGTAATGCAGTTCCTCCAGCCAGGTGCGCGGCCCTACACCAAAGGCCCGCAAATCCATCGCATCAATGATATCCTCACTGGAAACAATGGCATGAATGGTAACCGGAACGATGAGCGGAGCCAGTTTTCGAACCTGCGCCACCAATCCACCGCTCAGCTTTTCCAACTCGTAGCCACGCGCCCGCTGTGCATCCCTGGTGAGCATAAAATCCCGTCCGAAGGATGGGATAAAGCGCATGGTCAGGTCCATGCCGTAAGCCACCTTATCCGGTAATCCCAACCCCTTGAAGATGATTCCATAATGGGCCGGGTTGAGCGAATACGGAATCAAAATGGTCATGCTGGCCAGACTGAAAACCCTGACCAGCATGGATATAGCGTACATGGTTTTTTCGGCGGTCACCGTCAAGGTTGGTTGCCAACCCAGCAGTGTAAAACCGGCTTCCCAGCGGGTAATCAGGTGTTCTTCGCTGTACAGTTCAATACCGCCCCGGCCGGTTAAGAAGGTCAGAAAGGAAAAAAACACCACAAAGCCCCCAATGAACAGCCACGCCCGCCGCATTTCTGAAAACTTGATCCCCGAAGTAACGACCACCACCATTGCCATGCCAAACAGCACCAGCAGGTAGCGCAAATCCCAGAACAGAACCGTACAGGCGATGTAGCAGCCAAAAAAGATGATCCAGGCACGCGGATCGAAGGATTGAATCAGAGACTTGCGGGGTTTATAACGCCATGTAACCAGCATGGGGGGCTATATCCTTTCCTTTCGGCAGGCTACCGTCCGGTTTGACGTTGGACAGAAGAATACGCTGCAACCAACAGCGGAACCAGAATGGCGGCAAAGATCGAATTGGGACCGGCTGCCGGTAAAAACTCACCCACAATAGCTACCGCCGGCGGATACCCATTAATCCAGATATCTGAAATGGCCGCGAAACCGATCCCGATGAAGTTCCCCAGCAGGCTCCACGCCACTGCAGCCGTCACTTCCGGGTTTTTGTTAAACACCGCTGTGAATCGAATGCCAGCCACCAGCAAAAATCCCACAATCGCCGAGAGACCGGCAAACCACGAAATGGTTGCATCCCCAAAGATGCCTGCTTCAGGATCGAAGAACATCATGTTCGGAACATTGCGGTTGAGGAAGAACACCAGCGTTGCCAGCAGCGCCAGAATGAAACTGACCACCAAAACCGTGTTGATGCCCTTCTGGCGGTCCTTGAACAGTAACGCCATGCCCGCCACCATCCCGATCAGACCGTTGCCTACCGACCACTGCGGTGACAGACCGAAACCGGTCAAGGCATCACCGAACATGTTGCCCACTGCCCCGGTGAAAAAACCCACCGAAGGCCCGAATGCAAAACCAAAGAACATGGGGATGGCCACCGCCGGGCGCAGCGCCACCTGACTGACCGACGGCACGGCAAAGACGGTACCATTGAAGAGAAAGGAAAGCACGGCATATAACGCCGCACCGATGGCCATGTAGACCACCTCGCGAGTGCCCACTTCCCAAATCTGGCTCTGGCGAGTCAGCAAATACACAATAAAAACAATTAAGAGACCAATCCCCACAAATGCAAAGCGGAGTACGCCGGTTTCATCCAGCTGCAAGTCGGGGTTGATCATACCGCCGATCCACACAATCAGCAGGAAAAAAACCAGCACAGCTACCAGCGAAACGATGACGGAAATTAATTTGCGATCCATCTCAATCTCTCCTTGGGCGAAAAATGATGCAAATGAATTAATTGCCCGATGCAAGTACATGCGTCAGGGCTTCGGCGCGGAAAAATTGTTGGGTTTTCGGATAGTATTTGAGATTGGTTTCCAGCAGAGAAGTCGGCAGCAGCCGGCATTGACGCAGCCGTTCAAGATCGCTCAACACTTCAGCCGGTTTGCCATCTGCCACCACCTGACCATCGTTGACCAGCAAAACACGGTTTGCGTAAATCACCGCCATATCAAGGTCATGAGTAATAAACAGAATTGCCTCAAAACCGGGCATCCCCAAAATCGAGTTCATAAAATTCATGTAATTTTTGTAATCTTGCCCGGCGGTTGGCTCATCCATCACCAGAATGCGAGAACGCATGGCCAGAATGGCAGCAATGCTCACCCGTTTCTGCTGTCCAAACGACATGGAAAGCGGCGGCGTTTTTTCGTACCCCTGCAGGTTGACAATCTCGATAGCCTGACTCACCTCCTTTCGTATCTCCTCTTCAGGGTGTTTTAGATTGGTGGGTCCGAAAGCCAGTTCGTCATAAACAGTTGGTGCAAATAACATGTGGCTCGGACTTTGAAACACATAACCCAGTGTTGAGGCAATCTCGGCCACACTCAACTGATGGGTATCCCGGCCATGGATCAGTACTTGCCCGCGTTTGGGTTTGAGCAACCCAATGGCATGTTTGACAAGGGTTGTTTTGCCGGCACCGTTCGGCCCCAGCACGGCAATCACATCACCCCGCCGGATTTGCAGGTTGATACCATGCAACACCTCTGGTCCGCTCTCATAGCCAAAGACCACGTCTTTGAACTCGACCAATGGCACGCCGTCGCCATTCACACCCGGCAGGAGATTCAACGGCTGTGGAGGGGGATCTTGAATGGCCAGTTCCATGATCATCGGTGCAGGTAATTTCACCTCGCGGTAATCCACCCGTTCCACCAGATGCTGCGGGTCACCATCGTACTGAATTTCACCTTCTTTCATGAACAAGACCCGTTCTGGTCGGATACGCAGCACATCCTCTACGCGGTGTTCGACCATCAGCACGGTCATCCCCTCGTCAGCAAGCCCACGGATGACCTCCAGCGCTTCCTGCGCACTGGCCGGATCGAGGCTGGCAAGCGGTTCATCCAGCAGGAGCACGGAGGGTTTCATCGCCAAAACCCCGGCCAGGGCTACTTTTTGTTTCTCCCCACCGGAAAGGTAGTGCGTTTGCCGGTCACGCAAGTGAGAAATTTTCAGCCGTTCCAGCGCTTCATCCACACGGCGGCGAATTTCATCTCGACTCAAGCCGAGATTTTCCAACCCAAAGGCCACCTCGTTCATTACAATCGAACCGAGAATTTGCCGCTCCGGGTCCTGCAACACCGTGCCAACCAGTTGTGAAATGCGCGCCAGTGGTAAACCGGCTATATCCTGACCTTGCAGATAAATTTTTCCACTCAGTTCACCTTTATAACTGCGGGGGATCAGGCCATTGATGCAACGTGCCAGTGTGGTCTTCCCGCAACCACTTGCACCGGCAATCAGCACAATTTGCGGTTCATCAACCCTCAGGTTGATATTGCGAATGGCAAAGTCTGTCCGACTGCGGTAACGGAAAGACAAATTTTCAATCATGACCGGAGGAGGTGCAGCCATATTCCCTCAGCGATGAATTAAGCAAAAGTGCGATAAAGTAAAAATTCTTCTTTTCCCGAAGTGCCATTACTATAGCATGAGCGCATCCGTTCGTCAATTCTTTATTCCAGCAGAACCCGTTTGAACGGTTTTCAGAAAGAGGCATGATTCAAAATGATTTCAGCAGGATTTTAAGAATTGAGGGATTGAAATTGAACCAAGAACATGGTATGATGAGGTTGTCAAACGTTCGGGTGCCCCCCTCACCCGGGCGTTTGACTTTTTAACCATCCTGCATTGAGGACGCAACTTTCATAAAGAATGTGCGTATATAAATCAAACCTGGCCCTTCAACAGAAAGCAGGAACAAATTAATGGATACCTCTTCTTCAAACAATCCAAAAAACGAGGCTCTTTCACCCCGCCGCAATAGCGCATGGTTCGGCATAATCCTCATTCTGGCGGGTCTCATCATCTTTGCTCAACAGGCTGGCTGGCTAGGCCCGCGTTTCAACTGGTGGGCGTTATTCATCCTCATTCCCGCCTTTGGCTCCTTGACCGGTGCGTTTTACGCTTTTCAAGCCAGTGGCCGCTTCAATGCGGCTGTGCGCAACAGTCTGGGGAGTGCCTTAATTCTATTCACCCTGACTTTCATGTTCCTGCTGGGATTGGACTGGTCCGTTTACTGGCCACTCATGATCATTGCACCCGCTCTCAGTGTACTGCTGAATGGTTTTGGCGGGAAAGAAGGCCTGAACATGGCGTTCTGGATTGGTCTGGGTGCCGTTTATTTGGGAGTTGGTTTTTTGGGAATCAACACCGGCCGGATGGATTTAGCCCAACGTTTCGATCCGTACAACTGGTGGGGTATTGCCATTCTCATCCCCGCCGTTGGCGCCTTTGTGAGCGCTTTGCTGGGCTTTTTACGCCAGGAAAAATTTGGCAACATCTTGGGATTGATCATTTTTGGCCTGCTAACGACTGCTACCGGTTTGATTGCCTTTTTCTCCGCCAATTGGGCTTTAATTGGTCCGGTGTTGCTGATTGTTGCCGGCATTGGCATTCTGGTGGGAATTTTTAGCAGTAAAGATCAATCCTGAGTTCAAAATTTCACCTCTTCCCACAGTCCTTCTCCGGTCAATTGGGACTGTGGGAAGATTTTTTTAGTTAAAACTTGACCATGTAAAACGGATCAACTCCCAATTCGATGCCATATCCACTACGGCTATGGCAATCAAAATAAGGCCCCCAATGCGATTAACCCAATTCCCGTAACGGGCAAATTGACGAGTAATCCAGCGCTGTTTTGCCCCAGCCAGGAATGAAAGTACCAGCAGCGGTAAGCCAAAACCCAAACCAAACCAGAGAAAAGTACTCAATCGGCTCAAAAGCTCACCGGCACTCAGAGAAAGTGCAAACACGCTCACAACCAGCGGTCCGGCGCAAGGCAACGCAATTGGCCCGTAGAGAAGTCCATAGACAAAAGCATTCCAATATGGATTTTGTAGAACGGGAATGCGAATCATCGGTAGTGCCTTGAAAGGATTGATGTTCAACATAAGCAACACACCCAAAAGAAAGATCAATCCATTGGCCAGCGGGATAACAACGGTGAGCGCATTCCCGATGGGTATTGCCAGTAATGCAATCAGCAGCCCAATGACCAGCATCATGCTCAACACCCCACCAAGCACCAAAAACCCGAGTAAAAATCGGCCTTTGCTCTCGTGCAATTTTTCATGGCCGCCGCTCAAATAAGCCAGATAACCCGGGTAAAGTGGAAAAACACATGGGCTGGTGGTTGCCAGCAATCCAATGGTCAGCGAAGTTAAGATATTCTCCACTCTTCCTACTCGCTTAACTTTCGGTTTCTAAAAATGGCTGCAAAAATTCACGTAATTGGTCTGCCGATTTGATTCCCATTGGCAAAGGATGAACCGTCCCTTCACGATCAATAATGAGCATCGGGGTTGAAGGAGGAGTGAGAAATTGAGGACCGTAAAGATCACTCAATGAACGGGAAACCTCCGCCGGAGAAACGGCGTAAATCCAGTCAAATTCATTCCGGGCGATGTAATTTTTCAGCGTTGCGGCATCTTCATTTGGATCAATGTCCAGGCCTATGCTCACAAAATCATCCCGCTCGCCCAGCAATTCATGCAAGGCTTTCACCTCTTGTTGTTGGCGCAGGCAATTCGAACACCATTGCGCCATCGTTTCGACCAGAATCACTTTTCCCATCAAAGACTCGATTGTGAACACCTCGCCATTTTCTACATTCACCAATTCAACCTTGAACCAATCCGGCAGGGTTTGCACATCTGATGAAGATTCACCCTCGCTAACCGCGGTTTGCTCTTGCGGTTGCGAAGCATGGCTTTCATCCTCATCCGGTGCAGCCGATTCGCTGCCCATCTCGTCAACCACCGTCGAAACAGGCTGCGGAGTGTTCCCTTCCACCCTTTCCGAAACCACCCCATCGGGGGCACATGCGGTCAGTAAAAATGCCATGACCATAATGAGGCTAAAGAGGAGATTTTGTCTTTTCACAGTAAACACCTTTCTCGGTTGATTTTTGGACCGTTTTCGCAGTGGTTATTTTGCTTGCGCTCATTAAGAATGTCATGTTATTAGAGTTTCCACTTTTGGCAATCTTTCGTAAGCCGATTTTCAAAGAGACCGACTTCACCTAACCCTCGATAAGAATTTGAAAAAATTCATCATCTCTGGTAAGGTTAAGTGGACTAAACAAATCGTTATATGCAAGAATAACCCGTCAGGATTAACCTCTCATGAAAAATCCTACCATGCCTCCTATCCCTTCCTCGGAAATTACACCCGAGCACATCTATCTGAACCGGCGCCAATTCCTCAAATTGGCTGTCGTTGGTGCTGCCGGAACTCTGCTGGCCGCCTGTGGTATTAAAACGCAATCTGATGATCCGTCCTCCTCTTCCAATGCGATCAACGCTGGCGACCGTCCCCGCGACGAACTGGGTGATCCGGCGAATTCCTTCGAAGAAATTACCAATTACAACAATTATTACGAATTCACCATGGATAAGGGCGGTGTGGCTTCCCTGTCAAAAAACTTTCCCACCAGCCCCTGGCAGGTGGAGGTTGGCGGCCTCGTTCACAAGCCGCGAATATTCGACATTGAAGACCTGCGCAAGTTCCCTCAGGAAGAACGTGTCTACCGGCTCCGCTGCGTGGAGGGTTGGTCCATGGTCATCCCATGGTTGGGTTTTCCACTTTCCCTCCTTTTGAAAGAAGTCGAACCGACGACGAGTGCGGCTTTTGTGCAGTTCACCACCATACTGGACGAAACCAATATGCCGGGTACAAGAAGCCCCTTTTATCCCTGGCCTTACACCGAAGGTTTACGCCTGGACGAAGCCTATCACGATTTAACCTTGCTGGTCACCGGACTGTACGGCAAAGAATTGCTCCCTCAAAATGGAGCACCCTTGCGTCTGGCAGTGCCATGGAAATACGGCTTCAAAAGCAGCAAAGCAATTGTTAAAATAGAACTCACCGAAACCATGCCAAACACCTTTTGGAATACAATTGCCCCCAACGAATACGGTTTTTACGCCAATGTCAACCCCGAAGTGCCTCATCCTCGCTGGTCTCAGGCAACCGAACGGCGCATCGGCGAAAACCGCCGCCGCGAAACGCTGCTGTTCAACGGTTATGCCGAACAGGTCGGTCAGTTATATGCCAACATGGACTTGCGGGTCAACTACTGAAACAATCTGATGAGACAGTGGACGCGCCTCCAATGGCTGACTCATTTTCTCTGCTGGCTGCCGTTGATCGTTTTGACGGTTGCCTACTTTACCAATAACCTGACCATTAATCCGATTCAGGCAGCCACCCAGCGTTCCGGGGATATTGCCATCATAATCCTGCTGGCATCTCTGGCCATGACCCCGCTACACATCCTTTTCCATCTGCCGCAGCTGCTCAAACTGCGCCGCCCGCTCGGCTTATATGCTTTCTTCTACGCAGTCCTGCACATGCTAACCTACACCGGTTGGGATTATCAATTTGACTTTAACCTGATTTATGCTTCGATTGCCGATAAACCCTATATACTCATCGGGCTGGCTGCAATCGGCCTGTTGACTCCCCTCGCATTAACTTCCCATCGCTGGTGGCAAAAAACCCTTGGCAAACTTTGGAAACGCCTTCACCAACTGGTTTACCTGATTGCTGGGCTGGCTGTCCTGCATCTGGCCATGGCCGTGAAAGGCGATTTTTTTCGCCTGCAAGGAGATATTTGGAAACCGCTTGCCGCCACCGTTGTCCTGACTCTGCTGTTGATGGTGCGAATCCCGCCGCTCAGACGTGCCCTCTCGGCGCGTCATCGCAAAAGACGAGTGGTTAAAATCACATCCAAAGAGGATGCCAAACCGAATCCGTCCGTCCTCGAAGGCGTCAATCCGCAAAAGCAAACAGAAACATCAGGTCGTTGACATTCGTCTGTGTCGGGCCTGTCCGAATTAAATCTCCCAAGGCATCGAAGAAGTGGTAGGAATCATTCCTGTCAAGGTAATCCTCCGGACTCATTCCCGAAGAGAGGGCTCTTTTCAACGTTTCTCCACTGACCACTGCGCCAGCCGCATCGGTCGGGCCGTCGTCGCCATCGGTTGCCAGCGTGACCAAAAGCAAATTGCCGACACCATCCATTCCCCGCACGGCACCAAGCGCCACTTCCTGATTGCGTCCCCCCATTCCATCACCCTGAAGAGTCACTGTCGTCTCGCCACCGGCAATTAAGCAGGCTGGTGGTTGAATTGGCTGACGGGTGGCATGCAGCTGACGGGCAATCGCCCCTAAGAACATTCCCAGCTGACGCGCCTCACCCTGCAAGTAAGTGCTTAACAGCATAGCCGTCAGCCCGCACTCTTCCGCTTCCTCAACAGCTGCCTGGGCAGCGTGCCGATTACTGGCAATAATCAGGTTTTGTACCCGCCGAAACAGGGCATCTCCCGGTTTGGGAGTTTCGGGTATTTTTCCATCTACACCGCTGCGCAGTCGTTCAAGAATGGCAGGGGGGGTATGTTCAACCAGATTGTAATGTTGTTGGGTCTGCGACAGTGGGACCAGAGGCAATCACATCCAGTGGATCGCCAACCACATCCGAGAGGATTAACGCCAGCAAATCCGCCTTGCCGGCTGCCCGCGCCAAGCCCCCGCCTTTGACTTCATCCAAATGCTTCCGCAGGGTATTGATTTCCTCAATCGAGGCACCACAAGCCAAAAGCAAATTGGTCAGAGTCTGCAGGTCCGCCAGCGAAATTCCCTCAGCGGGGGCTGTCATCAGCGCCGAGCCGCCGCCAGAAATCAATGCCAGTACGAGGTCTTTCTCCCCCACCCGGTTGAGCAAAGCAAGCATCCGCCGCGTAGCATTTACCCCGCGCATGTCCGGCACAGGGTGAGATGCTTCGGCAACCTGGATGCGTTCCGGAATTGCCCCACCGAGCGCATTTTCCCGTAAAAATCCTTCTTTGCAGATGATCATACCGCCTGAAAGGCGGTCTCCCAAAATGCGGGCGGCGGCTTTGGTCATGGGAGCAGCAGCCTTGCCCGCCCCAACAATAAAAACCCGCCGATAGCGGCTGAGATCATAACTCCGCCCGCCGGCAAACAACAGGTCGCCTTCGCGTTCCAGAAAGCGTGCCACTGCCGTTGCCGGATCAACTGCCCGTAAAGCGGCAAACAACACCCGTTTGACAATATCACCATGCGGGTGTTCGTCAAGGGTATGGGTATGGAAAATCTCCCGGCTGATGAACATACCTTTGGAAATCCCTTCCGCCATGGTACAAATCAGGGATTGATACCTGTGATTATTTTACCCCACATCCTGCAACCTTTACCGTAAAATTGAATCAAAACGGA
>FWPV01010318.1_pt1 | contig 15354 bp, 8 predicted proteins | sample 2228371 | NCBI WGS metagenome assembly FWPV01 (sample SAMEA103939776, study PRJEB20133) | metagenome | reverse complement strand
TAAGAATCAAAATGATTTAGTCATGAAAGAAAAATTCTTTTTTATTTTATTTTTAAACCTTTTGCTTATTGCCGGCTCTTTTGCCCAATACATTCCCAATGGCGGGTTTGAAAATTGGGAAGAACGCGTTTTGTATGAAGAACCTGTATCATGGAATACAGGCAATCTGGAGTCATTCCTGAATGACACTATTACTGCCCTTAAAGTTAAGGATAGTTATGGTGGGGAATATGCACTAATGCTTAGATCGGCATTAGCTGAAAATGATACACTTACAGGATATGCATTTTGCATGGGTTCGTATGCCGGAGGATCATTAACCGATACTTTGCTGTTTGATGGCGGATTTCCGGTATCAGGCACTCCTGATTCTTTGTATGGCTATTTTAAATATGGTTTGTCTGCTGATGATTCTGCTATAGTACTTGTATCCTTTAAAAAGGATGGTATTATTATTGGCCAGAATATATTTTCATTAACAGGTAATCAACCTACGTACACAAAAATGAAATGGGCAATTAATCCGATGACTGACACACCAGATACTGCCATTGTCGCATTTGCATGCACCAATCCGGATAATCCGAAACTAAATTCATGGTTATTGATCGATTCTGTCTGGTTTGTTGGTATTAATGATCCTATACCAAATGCAGGTTTTGAAGTATGGGAAAAAATAGGCTGTCTGGAACCTGTTCAATGGATAACCTCCAACTTTTTTGTATGCCTTTTTGGAGGCGATACCTCAGTGACTGCTACATCTGACGCACATTCAGGAAAATATGCGATACGTATTGAAAGTGTACAGACAAATATGCCTTCAGATTCAGGAACAAACAGTGTTGTCGTTGGATTTGCCATCCCTTATGCAGAATCAATTAATTTTTCGCAAGGGATACCATCATTTAATATAAATTTTAATCCCACACTGCTTACGGGCTATTATAAATTTGAGCCATTACTTAATGATACTGCCGTAATATATGGTTATCTGAATGATACAGAAGAAAACTCATATCCTTTTGCGACTATATTGTTACCTTCAGATACCTATCAACCGTTTCAGATACCGCTGGTGTATCCACAGGGAGTCAGAATTACCAAAGCAGGAATATTATTTAGCACTTCAAAATACTTTATGCAGGGTGATGGCAGAAGCGGGGAAATCGGCAGCGTGTTATATCTTGACAATGTAAACCTTTTTAATCCTTGCGATACCTTTCCTGAATATCATATTAGAGATTTTAGTCAGCCTTTATGTGAGGATAATACTATAGTTATTGATGCAGGAGAAGGATGGTCAGAGTATTTATGGTCGACAGAGTCTACTACACAGACAATCAATGTGCCTGCCTATATAAGAGCTTCTTACAGCGTAATTGTTACTTCTGCAAGCGGATGTAGATTTTATGATACCGTTGAAGTAACACCACCTATTTGCGATGCAATAAAAGATAATGTATATGAATCTTTGAAGGTTTCTGTATATCCCAATCCCTCATCCGGTGAATTTGTTTTAGATTTTACAGCGGCAAAACCAGGTAAGTATTTAATTGAGGCTACTACAATTGAAGGCAGGATTATTTATAAAGAAGAAGTAATTATTAAACAAGCCAAAACATTAATTAAGATTAACCTTTCTGATTCTCCCACAGGTATTTATATCCTTAAAATTACAGGGGACAGATCGAATCATTTGCAAATGATAAAGAAAATCTGATAGTTAATAATAAGTGAATTGCTATTCTGTGAAAATGCGTTATTCTAACCCAAATTACGCATTAAAGATGCGTAATCGATAAGAATTTGTATTTCAGCATTATACAGGTTCAAACAAATTCTGAATCGGGGTATGGCCTCTATTAATCCCCAAAAAATCATTAGATTTTTTCTTAATAGCAGGGCGGTTAATATTTGGTAAGGTTTTCTGCTTTTTCATGAAAGTAAGAAAACCTTACAAAATCTGAAACGGGGGGCCAGCGGGAAATACGGTTTAAATAGTAACTACCATAGTATTCATCATACCCAATGAAAAAATCATGTAATAGCAATTCAGGTTAAAAAACCAGATTAAGGAACCTATTTACTATACCAGCCAATATTACAGCGAAAATTATTTCAAGAACACATACAATTAACGCTTTTTTCCATCCATACTCTTTCCATAAAACCGAAATGGTTGCAACACAAGGCACATAAAACATACTTAAAACGGCAAGGGTGATCATTTGTTGCGGATTGAGTGCATCCGAAAAATGAGTAGTGCCCAGATAAGCTGCAAGCATAACAAGAATCAGTTCTTTACGCAAAATACCAAAAAAAAGCAGGATACCTGCTACTGAAGGTAACCCCAACCATTTTACCGTGATTGGACTAAGAAATGAGGCAATATATTTTAACCATCCGGCAAGGTCGATAGCATGAATGACAACACCTGACAAAATAACAATGGGAGCGGCAATATAAATAAATTCCTTTAATGCCTCCCATGTTTGCAACAATATGGTTTTCAAATGAGGAGTTTTGTAGTCGGGCATGTGCATAATCAGTTCAACAGGCTCGCCACCTAAAAGTTTTGAAAGTATTCTTCCGGCAAGGAATATAATGGCCATAGCAAAAAAATAAAGGCCAAAAGCCCATAAAAGGCCAACATATTTGCCAACAAGTCCGAATACGATAACTGATACGGCTGAGCAAGGGACAAGTGTTACCAAAACCGCTGTTATGAAACGTTCTCTTTTTGATTCCATTATTCTGCAAGAAAGACATCCCGGAACATTACATCCAAATCCGATGATAAAAGATATGCAGCCTTTGCCATGAATACCCATTTTGTGCATCAGATGATCCATCAGAAAAGATATACGTGAGATATAACCCCAGTCTTCGAGGATGTATAAAATAATATAAAAAGGTAAAATATAAGGAATAGCAATTTGCAAAAGCGAAAGAATGCTCTCAATAGCTGACCATCCCAAAAGGGTAATGACAGTACTTCCGGTGAGTTCAATCCACCATTCGTGAAAATTGGTAAAAAGCAAGTCTAATCTTGCAGAAAGCCAGTTACCAATAAGAAAAACAGAAAGAAACATACCTCCCAGTATCATTATCATAAAGAAGTATCCCCATACTTTATGTGTAGTTATTGCTTCAAGTTGATCAGTAATCATTCTTTTTTCTGACTGATTAATTGTAACTACCTCTTGTGATATCTGTTTGGCTAACTGAGCCCTTCTGTCAGCAATAACAATAGAAGAATCCTGCCCTGTTGAGTTTTCAATATTATTTATTAATTGTTTCGCATGTGCTAATATCTCCGTGTTGTTTTCCGCAAAATATTTTGTGATTTCCTTGTCTTTTTCGAGTAGTTTGACAGCAGCCCATCTTAATGGATAAGAAATCTCCATATCCTTTAAAAGGCAAGATATTCTTGTAATATCGTTTTCGATGCCTTCATTATATAACTGTATTTTAGGCTCTTTTTTATTATTCTTCAGATCTATCACTTTGTCCATCAGCTCGGTTAACCCCGAACCATGAGAAGCAATGGTAGGAATAACCGCAACATTAAGCAGGTTTTGAAGTTTTTTGTTATCAATGATTATTCCTTTTTTTTTGGCCAGGTCAGTCATATTCAATGCAATGACAACAGGACATTCGAATTCAAGCAATTGCAGGGTGAAAATCAGGTTTCTTTCAAGATTTGTCGAATCAATAATGTTTATTATACAATCGGGTTTCTGATAAACAATATATTCGCGTGTTATGATTTCTTCGACAGAATATGTTGAAAATGAATATATTCCGGGAAGATCAAAAATATTTATTGTATAATCCTTATAAAAAAGGGTACCTTCAAATTTTTCTATAGTCTTTCCCGCCCAGTTGCCTGTGTGCTGATGCAGTCCTGTTAAATTGTTAAATACAACTGATTTTCCAACGTTTGGCTGGCCTACCAGGGCGATATTGATTATTTTTTCATCGTTCATATTACTTTTACAATAATTTTAGAGGCCAGTCCTCTGCCCAAAAGAAATTTGGATCCGCAAAACTCCACCTGCACAGGTCCTGAAAACAAACTTTTTCTTAAAATTTTTATTTCCACTCCTGGGGTTAGTCCTAAATCGGCCAGACGTTTTGCAGCCATTCTGCCTCCGGTAACAGCAACTATATATCCTTTTTGTCCATCCTTCAAATCAACCAGTGATCTTGTGTTAATTTCCGCCATCTTATTTCGTAAATGTATTGATATATGAACACATATTCAATTGTTATAATAAAAAATTATTTATCTTCCACATGCCGCAATCCTTCAGCGAAAAGATTATTTATGTGTATGTCATCCAGTGAATAATAGGCAATTTTGCCCACCTTATTGTATTTTACCAGTTTCATGTTTCTCAAGGTTCTTAATTGATGAGAGATAGCTGAATTGGTGGTTCCGATAATACAGGCCAAATCATGTACGCATAATTCCTTTTCCTGACATAAGGCAAAAATAATTTTTGTACGGGTAGGATCGCTCATGGCTTTAAAAGTTTCAGCAAGCGCATGAAAAAACTGATCGGATTTCATTTTCTTGGTGACAGCTCTTACTTTTTCTTTTTCAACATAAGAACCATCACTTTTGATTGCTGATTGCTTTTCCATAAATGAAATATATGAGCAATTGTTCAATTATGATGCAAATGTAACAGAAAAAAATTTGTTTTATAAACCTTGTTATAAAAACGTTTTTCTTTTTGAAAAGATTTTTTGTGCCGATTCGTCATGACAAATATTTCTGGTTTAACTCACATGACGCATTAAAGATTCATAATCGATAAGAATTTGTTTTTCAGCATGGTTGCATATTCAGTAATATAATACTGTTTAACCATCACAGCTGCTTGTATTCCGGAATTCAGAAAAGAATGGTTGTTTATGAACCATAGAGTTACTTTCCGATACAGAAATTTTTAAAAATATTCCCCAAAATCTCATTGGTGGTGATTTCACCTGTAATTTCACCAAGGTAATGAAGCGCTTCGCGGATGTCCTGGGCAATAAGATCGCTGGATATCCGATTATTTAATCCTTCAATTACCCTCATGATAGCTGCATGTGATTTTCCTAAGGCTTCATAATGCCTGACATTTGTTATAATTACTTCATTTTTTTCAATATTTTCAGCATGTACAAGTTCTTTTAGCACTCCTTCCAGTTCACCAAGGTTTTCTCCTTGTTTTGCCGACATTGCTACCAGTTTACCCTTATCGCCCAGGTTATTTTTTACTATTTTAATAAACGAATTGATTTCTTCAGGAAGACAGCAATCGATTTTATTTAAAATCACTACCAGTTTTTCCTTTTTCTTCCTTATGTCTTTCATGATTTGATGTATTGAACTTATAGCCGATTCAGGTGGCTCAGTTGCATCAACAACAAGCAAAACAATTTCAGCCTGTTCAATTTTTCTATATGTGCGTTCAATACCAATTTTTTCAATTGTATCTGACGTATGCCTTAATCCTGCAGTATCTATAAATCTGAAATTAATTCCGTCGATTGTAATAGTATCTTCAATAAAATCGCGGGTGGTGCCAGCAATTTCCGAAACGATAGCTTTATCTTCTTTAAGCAGCAGGTTGAGTAACGTTGATTTTCCCGTATTGGTTTTGCCTGCTATGGCAACTGGTATGCCATTTTTAATTGCATTTCCGTAGGAGAAAGAATTTAACAGCTTTTTTATTAATTGTTCAATACCGGTAACCAGATTTTTTAATTCTTTACGGTCTGCAAATTCTACATCTTCTTCACTGAAATCAAGTTCGAGTTCAATAAGCGAAACAAAATGCAAAAGCTGTTCTCTTAGTTTTTTAATCTCCCTATTAAAACCACCGCGCATCTGGTTTATGGCTACCTTGTGTATTGCTTTTGAGGTTGATGAGATTAGATCGGCTACTGCTTCTGCCTGTGAAAGGTCTATTTTACCGTTAAGGAATGCGCGAAGTGTAAATTCGCCCGGACGCGCGAGTCTGGCTCCTTTCATCACAAGGGTTTCAAGAATCTTTTGCTGAATATAATTAGAGCCATGGCATGAAATTTCCACTACATCCTCACCTGTATAAGAGTGCGGTGCCTTAAAAATACTTACAATTACCTCATCAATGATATCATTACCATCTTTCAGCAAACCAAAATGAAGAGTATTAGCCGGCTGACCGGTCAGCTTTTTCGAGTTGGGAGCTTGAAAAATACGGTCACAGATTTTTATTGAATCTTTGCCTGAGAGCCTTATAACAGCAATAGCGCCCATTCCTGGCGCTGTCGAAATTGCAGCTATGGTTGAGTTATCTTTCATGGCTGCAAAATTAAGGATTATCCTTAACAAAACTTCATCAGATTATTTTTATCGCCAGATTCATATAGATAATAAAAGCTGCCTGATAAGTATTTTAGTCAGCTTTTTTATATTTCCGATTGATTTCACTATTCCAAAGTAAATTTCATAATAATATTTTTTTAATCCCGAACTAATTAATAGGAGGACTGAAAAGGCCTTACACCGATATTGATCTTGTTAGGTTTTTTTACTTATGAAAAAGAATAAAACCTTACCAAATTTTAATCGCCAATCTATTGGGAGAAAGTCTAATGATTTTTTTGGTTTTAATAAGCAATGCATGGTTTTTATTTTTGGCCAAATATTTTACTTTTGTTGAGTTTAAAACACTTGTTTAATGAGTATATTGCTTAACAGGAACTCAAAAGTAATTATTCAGGGATTTACAGGCAGTGAGGGTACTTTCCATGCCCTGCAAATGATTGAATATGGAACAAACGTTGTGGGAGGTGTCACTCCCGGAAAAGGTGGGCAAAAGCATCTTGAAAAGCCGGTTTTTAATACAGTTGCTGATGCTGTTAAAGATACAGGGGCTGATGTTTCGGTAATTTTTGTACCAGCAGCATTTGCTTCTGATGCTATTATGGAAGCTGCCGATGCAGGTATAAAAGTAATCGTGTGCATAACAGAGGGCATTCCTACTCATGATATGATTAAGGTGAAGCATTATCTTGAGAATAAATTATGCCGGTTAATCGGGCCTAACTGTCCTGGAATAATAACCCCTGGCGAAGCCAAAGCAGGTATAATGCCAGGATTTATTCATAAGAAGGGTTCAATAGGTGTCATTTCGCGTTCGGGTACACTGACTTATGAAGCAGTTGATCAGTTAACCAAATCAGGTCTGGGCCAGTCTACATGTATTGGAGTAGGTGGAGACCCTATCATCGGTACATCCATTCTTGATGCTATTAAACTTTTTATGGCCGATAAAGATACAGAAGGGATAATTATGATTGGTGAAATAGGAGGTAATATGGAAACCGAAGCAGCTAAATGGATAAAGCAGAATGGGACTAAGCCGGTTGTTGGTTTCATTGCGGGCCAGACGGCACCTAAAGGAAGAAGGATGGGGCACGCTGGAGCTATAATCGGAGGTGAAAACGATACTGCTGCCGCAAAAATGAAAGTAATGCATGAATGTGGGATATACGTTGTTGAATCACCTGCTGATATTGCACTTACTATGCTTAACGTCTTAAAAAAGTAAATTGCATGGCTTACTTTTTACATATAAACAGAAAGTTTTTATCTTCGCATTCCTAATTTAAACCTGAAGAATAATGAAACTACTTGAAGGTAAAACTGCCGTGATAACCGGCGGAGCAAGAGGCATTGGCAAAGCTATTGTTCTTGCCTTTGCACGTGAAGGAGCAAATATAGCATTTACTGATTTAAGGCTGGATGAACACACTGCTGATCTTGAAAAGCAGATTCATCAGTTTGGTGTTAAGGGCAAAGCATATGCCTCAGATGCAAGCCGGTTTGTCGAAACAGAAAATGTTGTCAATCAGATTATTGAAGATTTCGGCACTATTGATATTCTGGTTAACAATGCAGGCATCACCATGGATACTCTGTTGTTAAGAATGACCGAACAACAATGGGATACAGTTATTAATGTCAATCTGAAATCGGTTTTCAATTTTACCAAAGCGGTTCAGCGTATAATGCTGAAAAAACAATCAGGATCTATTATTAATATGAGTTCGGTTGTAGGTATTGGAGGAAATGCCGGCCAGGCAAATTATGCCGCATCCAAGGCAGGAATGATCGGTTTTACTAAATCAGTTGCCCAGGAACTTGGATCAAGAAACATAAGGTGTAATGCAATTGCTCCCGGATTTATTAATACTGAAATGACCAATAAACTTACTGAAGAAACAAGAAAGCAATGGGAAGAAAAAATACCGCTTAAAAGGGGAGGTACTCCTGAAGAAGTAGCAAAAGTAGCGCTTTTCCTCGCATCTGACCTTTCATCTTATGTTAACGGTCAGGTAATTGGTGTTTGCGGTGGACTGCGGACTTAAACCCGAAATAAAAACATACTTTTAGTTTATCTAAAACGCTTATCAATTTTATTGCATTTTTTATGCATAATAATCTGTTTTACATAATACTATGTATTATAATCCTTGATTATTTACTCGAGCGCTTTCTCGAATACCTTAATAGTCGCAAATGGTCATCTGTTCTGCCTGATGAAGTGCAGGATGTGTATGACGCCATACAATATAAGAAATCACAGGAATACAAACGGGCAAATGACCGCTTTTCTTTTATTACAAGCACATTAAGTTTTTTCCTGATTTTATGCATGCTGCTGTTCAACGGTTTTAGTCTGGTCGATTCATGGGCAAGACAACTTACTGATAAGCCCCTGTTAGTTACTTTATATTTTTTCGCAATTCTTGCTTTTGCATTCGAGTTGTTGAGTTTGCCTTTTTCTGTGTATGATACTTTTGTTATCGAGGAAAAATTCGGATTCAACCGTACAACGCCGAAAACTTTCATGCTCGATAAAATAAAAGGATTATTGCTGGGTGCTTTAATTGGAGGCGGTATCCTATCACTGGTTTTTTTATTCTATCAGATGACAACTAACCTGTTCTGGATTTATGCATGGATTTTAGTCAGTTTGTTTTCAGTCTTTATGACCATGTTTTACTCCACACTCATTGTACCTTTATTTAATAAACAAACCCCGCTTGAAGACGGAGAACTTCGCCATGAAATTGAAAAATTTGCAAATAAAACCGGCTTTAAGATTGACAATATTTTTGTAATTGACGGCTCAAAACGTTCGACTAAATCAAATGCCTATTTTACTGGGATGGGTTCCCGAAAAAGAATTGTATTATATGATACGCTTATAAAGGATCTGAACACCAATGAAATTGTCAGCGTTCTGGCTCATGAAATAGGCCATTATAAAAAGAAACACACGGTAATTGGACTAATTAACGGCATCATCCAGACAGGGATTACTTTATATATTTTTTCGCTTTTTGTAGATAATCCTCAGTTGTCAGCAGCTCTTGGTGTAAGAGAACCCAGTTTTCATATTGGCCTCGTTGCTTTTGGAATTCTATATAGTCCTATATCTATGGTATTGGGTTTATTGTTAAATTATATTTCAAGAAAGCATGAGTATGCAGCGGACAGGTTTACAAAAGATCAATATGATAGCGAAGAGCTTATTTCTGCTTTAAAGAAATTAACTTCAAAGAATCTGAGTAATCTTACTCCTCACCCGCTATATGTTTTTTTTCATTATTCACATCCCACATTGTTGCAACGGATTAGGGCATTAAGAATGACGCACCTATAGGGTTAAAAATGAAAATTGATATATTTGCATCATATTTGTCTGTTTTTTTTAGTATATTGCCTCTTTAGCTCAGCTGGTTAGAGCGGCGGTTTCGTAAACCGCAGGTCGGGGGTTCAAATCCCCTGAGAGGCTCGGCGATATATATGATTTTATATTTTATGCGGGAATAGCTCAGTTGGCAGAGCGAAAGCTTCCCAAGCTTTAGGTCGCGGGTTCGAATCCCGTTTCCCGCTCTGGAGGAAATAATTCTTTTATGACAATCCAACCCAATCCCGGACATTTATAATTGTCTTGATTATTGATTTTATGCATAAGGCAATATACAGAATTCAATTATTCTTATCTATTATTCTTTTCTCATTTGCACCTTTTCAAATTGTCAGCGCACGAAATTTTCAACTGATTTTTGAGCGCATTAATGTTGGCGATGGACTGCCGAATAGCATTGTAAATTGCATTTTCAACGATTCATACGGATATATGTGGATCGGAACAGAAGATGGATTAGTCAGGTATGATAGTAAATTATTCAGACTTTATAAAGAAAATAATGGCGCACAAAGCATTTTGCATAATGCAATACTTTTTTTATATGAAGATGAAGACTCATTGTTTTGGGTTGGTACCCGACGTTCACTTGAATTATATAACCGTGTAAAAGATAGTTTTATTCATTTTAAATTTTTCCCTGATGCTAACAATAATGTCTTTCAGCAAGTAACTTCATTATCAAGAGTTGCAGCAAATGAGTATTTTATTGCAACCGATGGCGGTGGTTTATATAAACTGACGCTTAACAGGGATAGTCCGGAATCATCTGTACTTGAAAGAATAAAAGTTCAGGGAGGTTACACACGGTTTTCATCAATTTACAAAGAAAATAATAATACATTATGGATTGCTACATATAACCATGGAATTTTTAAATATACAGTATCCGACAGGCAGTGGCAAAGCATTCAGATATCTGAAAATAATGATCTGGAAATAAGGATAATAACCGGAGGAACTCCTGGCCATTTATATATCGGCACTTATACAAGGGGATTATGTATTTATAATACGCGTACCGGGCAATACCGATTTCTCGAGCATAATCCTGAAAATCAAATATCGATACCTTCAAACCGGATATGTACGATTTATAGTGAAAAATCAGGTAATTGCTGGATAGGAACTGATGGTGGCGGCCTTGCATATTTTGATGCAGCAAAAGAACGTTTTATTACATACAAATATTTAGGTTTTGATAATAAATCATTAAGTAATAATGCCGTACATGCTATTACTATTGATCGTGAAGGTAATTTATGGATAGGACATTTTCATGGAGGCATCTCATTATCCCGTGGCAAGCCTAATTTTTATTCACTTGGAAGTAATCCGGGTTATGTTAATTCTCTTGATAATATGCTGGTTACGTCAGTATTAAAAGACAGGAACGGCAACCTCTGGATAGGTACTGACGGCGGCGGAATTAATATTTTTGATAAAAACTGGAACAGAATTGAGCAAAACCTATTTAACAGGTCGTTTAACGATATTCTGAAGAATAAATCAGTTCTTGCTCTTTTTCAGGATAGCAAATCTTTTATATGGATCGGGACTTACCTTGATGGTTTTTACCGCTATGACCCCGTAACAAAACAGACAAAAAAATATAGTTCGAAGACTGTTAAAGGAAATATCATTACCAATGATGATATCCGTTGCTTCTTTGAAGACAAGGAAGGAAATATATGGGTAGGAACCAATGGTGGCGGTATTTATATCCTAAATACCAAAACAGATGAAATAACAAAAATAGTAAGAGACTTAAATGCCCCGAATTCAATAAGCCTCGATTGGATACGTGATATTATAGCCGATTCTTACGGTTATATATGGATTGCTACAGCTTTCGGACTTAATGCTTATGATCCTTTAAAAAAAACATTCATTAATTATTTTCAGGACAAGACAGATAAAGGCTCATTAAGTGATAATATGGTTCTTTCCGTTCATGAGGATAAGAACCGTACTATCTGGGTGGGGACAAGTAATGGGTTAAACCAGTATAACCGGGCAACAAATACTTTTACTCAGTATTATATACAGGACGGATTACCTAATAACACAATTGCAAGCATACTTGAAGATAACAGAGGTAATCTCTGGCTTTCAACCAATATAGGTCTCTCAATGCTTGATGTTTCAAAGAAAAAATTCACGAATTATAATAAAACTGACGGCTTGTTAAGTTTATCCTTTATCGAAAATGCCTCCTATAAAGATGATGAAGGGAACTTTTACTTAGGTAGCATTGACGGTTTAATATATTTTCACCCCGATAGCATTTCAAAAAAGCAGTTCAGCTCACCTATAGTAATTACGCGGCTTTTACTTTACAATAAGACAGTTCAGATTGATGAAAAGATAGACAACATGATAATTCTTGAAAAAGATATTTCACTTACCCGGAAAATACGCCTGAAATATAAACACAACGTTTTATCACTGGACTACACAGCTTTATCATTCAGAAATTTATCCAGCAAATACCGATATAAATTAGATGGTTTTGACGCTGATTGGAATTATGACTTAAGCGGAAAACAATCTGTTACATATACCAACCTCAAACCAGGTAATTATACATTTATTGTTCAACTTATAGATTATGAGAATGTTGACGAAATGCCGCTTAGCGAAGCTCAGTTGGATGTTACCATTATTCCGCCGTTTTGGATGCGAAATTGGTTTAGAGGTCTGATAATTATATCATTGCTGTTATTTGCATATAGCTGGTACAGAAGGAAACTTATGGATTGGCAACAGCAGAAAGAAGATTTGAAGCGTAAAATGCTCGAAGACAAATTGAAAAATGAAAAAGAACAAATGCAGCTTAGGGAGGAAAAACTCAAGGCTGAAGTTGAAAAGCAAGATGCATTAATGAATCTTAAAAATTCCCAACTTATTTCGTATGCACTTCAACTAACCCATAAAAATGACATTCTCCGAAATATTAACAGTAAACTTACTCAGTTTATTAAATCAATTAAAACAGATGAGTTAAAGAAAGGCATTGTTGAACTTAGTGACACTATTAATAATGAGTTCAGAACAGATAAGGACTGGGAGCGTTTCGAAAAACATTTTAATGAAGTACACGGCGACTACATAAAACGTCTCAAACGTGAATATCCTGATTTAAGCCTGACATATCTTAAATTGTGCACCTATCTGAAATTAGACCTTAGCACTAAAGAAATAGCTTCATTATTAAACATCTCGACAAGAGGAGTTGAAAAAGCTCGGTCGAGGTTAAGGAAAAAATTTAATATTGATCGTACCGAAAATCTTACGGCATTTCTTAATAAAATATAGTGTTTTCAAGTATATTAGACAATAATACGTCATTTTTTGTCGTAGTTTTGTCATAAGCCGATACCTGTTTTGTCGTATTCATGTCAGGTATTTTTAAATCTTCTTTTATATCCCTGCTATTACTTTTAATCACCCTAATCTAAATCCCAAATTCATTTATAAATTATTCATTAATAAACCTTTAACTAATTATTAACTTTTACCTTATTAATTATGTATCAATTTTATCTTTTTCAGAAAACAAAAATTTTGAAACCACTATTAATTATAGCAGGTTTCTTATGTCTTGTTTTGATAAGTGCTTATACGCAAACATATAATTATGCAGAAGCACTTCAGAAATCAATGTTTTTCTATGAATGTCAGCAATCAGGTCCTTTGCCATCAACTAATCGTGTTACATGGAGAGGTAATTCTGCCATGAACGACGGATCAGATGTTGGCCATGATTTAACCGGCGGATGGTATGATGCTGGCGACCATGTTAAATTCGGATTTCCAATGGCCTTCAGTGCAACCGCTTTGGCATGGGGAGCAATTGATTTTGCCGATGGCTATATTTCATCTGGACAGATGACTTATTTAAAAAGAAATCTGCGGTTTGTTAACGATTATTTCATTAAATGCCATACGGCACCAAATGAATTTTATGGTCAGGTTGGGAACGGAGGCATTGATCATGCTTTCTGGGGATCAGCTGAAATTATGAAAATGTCGCGGCCAGCCTATAAAATTGATGCTTCTAAACCAGGTTCGGATCTTGCAGGAGAAACTGCTGCTGCAATGGCCGCTGCAAGTATTTTATTTAAATCGGATGATCCTTCTTACAGCACAACTTTATTAAATCATGCAAAACAGCTTTATAACTTCGCCGAAACATATAAAGGAGTATATTCATCATCAATTACTGATGCAGCCGGATATTACAGATCATACAGCGGATATAATGATGAACTTGTATGGGGTGCCATTTGGCTCTACAGAGCAACCGGTGACCAGACATATTTAAATAAAGCTGAAAGTTATTATGATAATTTAAGCAACGAAGGCCAGGAAGCCGTTAAACAATATAAATGGACAATTGCATGGGATGATAAATCCTTCGGATGCTACGTTTTGTTAGCAAAACTTACAGGGAAAGAAAAATATAAAATTGATGCCGAACGCCATTTGGATTATTGGACCGATGGTTATAATGGTTCCAGGATCACCTATACTCCCGGGGGACTCGCTTTCCTTGATGTTTGGGGATCATTGCGCTATGCATTAAATACAGCTTTTCTTGCAGCTTATTATTCAGATATCGCAACAACTACACAGAAAAAGACCAAATATTATAATTTCTCTTTAAAACAAATGGATTATGCGTTAGGAAGCAACCCTCAGAACAGAAGCTTTGTCTGTGGCTTTGGGAAAAATCCTCCGGTTAAACCACATCATAGAACAGCGCATGGTTGCTGGTCCAATAACCAAAATGGTCCCCCAACAGAATCAAGACATATTTTATATGGTGCCCTGGTAGGAGGACCAGGCAATGATGACAGTTATACAGATGATAGAGCAAACTATACGAATAATGAAGTAGCTTGTGACTATAATGCTCTTTTTTCCGGACTGCTGGCAAAATTTGTTATGGATTTCGGGGGTACTCCTTTGGCTAATTTTCCTGTGCCCGAAACACCAACAGATGAATATTTTGTCGAAGCAAAATCAAATGCTTCAGGTAGCACCTATTCTGAGTGGTCGGTATGGACTTACAATCATACTGCATGGCCTGCACGTGAAGGTAAAGAATATAAGTTCCGTCTGTATATCAATATATCAGAAGGCATAAATGCCGGTTATAAAGCTTCTGATTATATAGTGTCGTCAAACAATACCGGGGTAGTTTCTTTTACTAATTTGTTACCGGCTAATGAATCTGCTGGTCTTTATTATACTGAGGTAACTTATCTACCTGGTATCGAAATATGGCCGGGCGGACAACAATATGACAGAAAAGAAGCACAGATGAGAATCAGGCTTCCTTATGATGCTCCTGCAAGTGCTTGGGATGCTTCCAATGACCCGTCATGGCAGGGCATTACTACTGAATTAAAACAAATTCCTAACATACCTTTATATGTAGATGGTAAATTAGTATTTGGCAAAGAGCCAACTACAACAACAATACCTGTCACCGGAGTAACAGTAACCCCCACAACAGCAAGCATATCGGTTGGCGGAACCGCAACGCTTACTGCCACGGTATTACCTGCAAATGCTACCAACA
>FWPV01010316.1_pt1 | contig 15356 bp, 8 predicted proteins | sample 2228371 | NCBI WGS metagenome assembly FWPV01 (sample SAMEA103939776, study PRJEB20133) | metagenome | reverse complement strand
CGTTGTTCAGCCTTTAGGCTGAGAGAGTAACACGCTAAAGCGTGAACAACATACCAATTCATGCTCAAGCTTAACAAAACGCATGGTAGCGTACGTTGTTCAGCCTTTAGGCTGAGAGAGTAACACGCTAAAGCGTGAAAAACGTACCAAGCCACGCTCAAGCTTAACAAAACGAATGGTAGCGTACGTTTTTCAGCCTTTAGGCTGGGGGTAACACGCTAAAGCGGCAACTACCGATTCATAAAAAGTTTTTATTCAAGGAACAACGAATTTTGGCAAAACAGGATGATGACATAGTAAAAGCTCTTCCGCCTTCCCACTGGCGGGAGGTGCAGCAGGATGTAGGGATCCTCGGTGATTCCGACGCCATCCAAAAATTATTGGTGACTATCGAACAAGTAGCGCCGACGGACATCTCGGTGCTGATCACCGGCGAGAGCGGCAGTGGCAAGGAATTGGTAGCCCAAGCCATCCACCGCCGTAGCCGCCGGCGCATGCAGCCACTCATTACCGTCAATTGCGGCGCGATCCCCGAAGGCATCCTGGAATCGGAGCTGTTCGGTCATGAAAAGGGATCGTTTACCGGTGCTGTTGGTCCACGCAAGGGTTATTTCGAATTGGCAGACAAAGGCAGCATCTTTCTCGACGAGATCGGCGAGTTGCCTATCACCACCCAAGTCAAATTACTCCGAGTCCTGGAAATGCGCGAATTCATGCGTGTGGGCGGAACGGTGCTAATTCAGGTGGATGTACGTTTCATCGCTGCAACCAACAAAAACCTCGAAACCGAGGTTTTAAAAGGCCGTTTCCGTGAAGACCTGTTCTATCGCCTCAACGCAGTGCACATCCATGTTCCAGCGTTGCGCGAGCGTCGTGAAGATATACCCATTTTGGTGAAAAAATTCAGTAACGATTTCTGTCGCGAAAACCACATCGAATTTGCTGGTTTCACTGAAGGCGCCATACATGCCCTGCAACAAGCCGATTGGCCGGGCAACATCCGCGAACTGCGCAACGTGGTGGAAAAGGCCATCGTATTGGAACGCGGAGAAAGGATCGACGAAACAAAGATCAAAAAATACTTGCAAAGTTCCCTTTTCGAAACCAATTTGCCAGTGCCACTCTCAAGGCCAAAGGAGGAGGCAGAAAGGGATTTTCTACTACGGATTCTCTTGGAAATTAAAAGTGAAATTGCCCAGTTACGCGAACTCATCTTGTCGCAGCATCTTGCAAAATATCATCTCAACCCTTGGCAGGAAGATCAATTGGTCGACTATTTTGAACACAACGAAGACCAAAGCGTTTTTTCTCTAAAAGAGCGCGGCTCTGTCGCAGAAATGGAAAAAGAATTGATCAAAAGCACTTTAAGAAAGTATGGCGGTAATAAACGTCGTGCTGCACGATCATTGGGTTTGAGCGAACGTACTCTCTATCGTAAACTGGAAAAATATGGATTAAAAAATGAGTGAACAAAAATATCCTACATCATGGCGTTTTCTTTTTTTATTTGCTCTATTGCTCCTCTTCGCAAGATGCGCTTATTACTCATTTTCGGGATCATTGGAGCCACATCTAAAAACCATAGCGGTGTCTCCCTTTGATAACCGCACAGCAGAGTTCGGCGTTGCTGAAAATCTCCACGACGCTGTCATCTCCGAATTTACTCGCGATAACACCCTAAAGATCGCCGATCGCCATGTGGCAAACATTTTAATGGAGGGGACTTTGTTACAAGTGGAAGACCGTCCGGGCGCCTTTGATCAGTCCGAACAAGTGCAGGATATGAAAGTCTATCTCAGCGTGGAGATTAAATGCACCGATCAGGTCAAACAACAACCCTTATGGCAAGAACGGTTGACCCAATGGGGCAGCTATGACCCAGCGCTGGGTCCTGATGCCCGGAGAGACGGCATCGCTGAAGCCATCGAAAAACTTTGCCAAGAAATTCTCAATAAGACAGTGGCCAGCTGGTAGTCATGAGAAAATATTAAAAAAATGTGGTTTTCCAGAAAAAAAATGATTATTTTATTACAAAAAAACCTTCATACAAATTCGTAGGGTTTAAAGTGGAACTATCGTTGAACGGGAAAGGCAACAAGCAGCGTTCATCCCTCGGATCGAGGGAATCCATGTGAGGAGAATGTGCCATGCAAGAGAATTTAGCTGCTGAAATAAAGTCTTTGACACATTATATGCTCGACCATCCCGAGTCGCTATTGTTTGCGAGATTAGCGGAAAGATATTTACGCATGCATGAAGTGGACAAAGCTATAGAAATTTGTCTTCGTGGCTTGCGCAACCATCCGGATTATGCCACAGGCCATTTGATTTTGGCAAAATGCTACCTCGCCCGGAAACAATATGACGAAGCCGAAAAGCGATTAAAACATGTCTATACTCTGGAAAACAATTACCTCAACGCCTACAAATTATACGGCGAATTGATGGGCCTCCTCGGTCGCACGGAATTGCAGTACGCCAGCTTCAAGCAAATTAAGAAATTAGATCCGTTGGCGCCTATTGAATTGCCGTCGATGGTAATAGCTGCGGAAGAGTCTGCCCAGTTTGTTCAATCCATGGAACCCCCCATAAATACACCACAACTTGGCGAGGAGACGGCGTTCGAACCAGCTGTTGGCGAACAACCACAACCCCCGACATCGAGCAGTCGCATAGAGGGCAGCACTCCTTCTATCGAATCACCTGTTATTGAACACCCCAAGCCGCAGATGACTCCTGGCAGCGTACGAGCAAGAGTTCCCCATGAGGAGCCCTCTGTTTCCGCCCAACGACCACCACAGATAACACCCACCCGGGGAGGAGAGAGCGTTCCCCATATTGGAAAGCCGGTTGCCGAACAACCGCCGCAAAGGAGATCGCCCAGTGCAGGTCCCAGCACGGTTTCCTATATCGAACCTACAGCCTCCAAACAACCGACACCGCCAATAACTCCCAGAGAAGAACGAGTTGCCGATTCCCTTGTCGAACCTCCGGTTGCTGAGGAACCAATGCCGGAAGGTATCCATTTTCCAGAGGAAGAAGATTTGATCCCAGATTTCAGCTCCCCTGCACTGTTTGCGGAAAGAACCGAAAGCCTTTTCGAACCAGAACCGGAATTGGAAATTCCATCTGCTATCGAACAAATACCACCCAGTAGCGAGTCAGCTGTGGCTCCAAAAATTGACAGTATGGAAAACGTTGATAACGAGGAAATCGATTTTGAAAAAGAAGAGGAACGTTTTTCACTCATTCTCGATGACCTTTTTCGACCCAATTTAGATGAAGAAGAACAACGAGAAAAAGATACCTGGAGTCGGGTGGAAAAAGCCGCACTATCAGAACCAACCACGGCAGTTTCACCAAAGCAAACCGAAACTACGATACCAAAACCGAAACCACCTCAGCCAGAAAGTAGGCGCACAGCTCCCTCTATGCCAACCTCCACCTCTGAGGAAAAAAGACCACGGGCAAAAATGCCTCAACCCCAACCTCCAATAACGGAAGAAGGATACGATGCGGTCCCACCTGTGAGTCCCATATCTTCTACAAAAAAAACGATCGACCAACAGCAACCTGATCTGGAAGAACAAGAGCCATCGGCGCTGCCAACATTCGGCCCGGATTTCAGCATATATCCCCATAAAGAAGAGGATGATGAAATAAATGAATTCATCGCTCATATGGAAAGGATGGGAAGAGATAGAGAGGATAAACCGGTTCAAGAGGAAGTGTCTGCTCCACCCTCGATTTCTCCTACCCCGCAACCTGCAGCAGGGGATGACCATGCGGAAAGCGGTGGAGAGAGAACAAAAGAAAAATTCGTTACCCCAACGTTGGGTGAAATCTACGCTGCGCAGGGGCAATATGCAAAGGCCATCAGCGTGTTTGAGATGCTACTGAAGAAAAACCCCGACAACGAGTGGTATCGACAAAAACTGGAGTACCTGCGTAAAAAGTTACAGGAAGAAAAAAATCGATGAGTTTTCGTCTTTCCCCTCATTGATATCGGAGATTCTCGAGCTGATCAGTGCTTGCTTCTAATACACATTCTCGCAGCAAAGAGATATACCTTTCGGTTGTCATCGTAACTTTTAATAATCTTCCTGAAATCGAAGATTGTCTGCAAGCGTTAGTAAAAGCAGTGTCGTCCTATCGCACTCAAGTGATTATTATTGATAACCATAGCACGGACGGCACGCTTCTTTACTTAGAGCAACAATCTGCCTTTTTTCGGCTAAAGTTTGCTGATTTTACGGTAGTGCGTAATTCGGCCAATATGGGATTTACCAGGGCGCTCAATCAAGGCTTGGCGCATTGTCAGGGGGATTATATCCTCATCCTAAATCCGGACGTCATCCTCAGTGAGCACACCATTGCGACTTTGCTCGATTGGCTTCAACAGCATAAAATGGTGGGGGTCGTTGCGCCGCAACTCCGTTATAAGGATGGTCGCATTCAACCTTCCTGTCGCCGCTTCCCACGGAAATGGGATATCCTATTGGAAGTGCTACCGCTAAAGGTATGTGTACGGTTGGGCATCCCTCATTGGAAGATGCCCGAATTCGATCATCGACATAGTAGGGAGGTACAGCAACCCCAGGGTGCTTTTCTTTTGATGAGAAAAGAGACGCTGGAACAGGTAGGAAAGTGGGATGAACGGTTTTTCATGTTCTTCAGCGATGTCGACTGGTGTCGTAGGGTTTATGAGAAAGGATGGCAAATCTGGTTCATCGCCGAGACCTTCGCCTATCATAAAAAAGGCGCCTCTGTCGCCCAATCGCGGCCGGCTATGATTACTTCTTCCCATCGTTCCTTCATCCAATATTTTGCCAAATATGATCGCAGCCTGCTACAAACAATTGGCACAATAATTGTATACTTTATACTGCTGATCGTTTTAGCCCTGCGTTTGACGGCTTGTTTTAGCAGGCGGCAAGCGATTAAAACTCTAAGATCATCTTAACTTGTAAAACTGCCGCAGATAAAGAACATTATTGCTGTCATTTTTTACCGACAGGACGCTGTGAAACACCCCATGAAATCACAAAAGAAATGGTACAATTAACGTGAAAACTGGTCATCGAATTATCGAGTTTATCTGAATAGAGAATCAAGTGAAACCCCAATTAAGAGTGAATACGATGATGGTCAAATGGCGAGTGGTGATCCTTTTTTTATTGATGCATTTAATGAAAGTACCCGCCGGCGAGCGGGAAATTTTATTGAAACTTACTTCGCCTCCGAATGTCCTCACCAAGAGCAGCGACGGACAACTGATGACTACTGGTGAGTCCTCCATTGATAACGTACTTTTTAAATGCGGCGAGGTGAAAATTCAATCGTTGATAGCACCATCAATGTTCAAAACCGCCTCCCAAAGCCCAGAATTCCGAGAGTTAACGCGTTGGCTGAAAATAACCTTACCCGCCAATGCCGATCTCGACAGCATCCTTCAGTCATTGCAAGAATTGCCAGAAGTGGTGTATGCCCAGCCGAATCGCACGTTTCATTTGCATCATCTTCCCAACGACCCTCTGGCATCAAGGCAATATTCGCTCAAAAATATCCATGCCTATCAAGCCTGGGATATCGAAAAGGGAAAAAGAGAAGTGATCGTGGCTGTGATCGATACCGGCATTGACTATGAACATCCCGATCTCCAACCGAATATATGGATCAATTCCGGTGAGGACTTGAATGGCAACGGACGGGTAGATCCATCCGATTTTAACGGTGCGGATGACGACGGCAATGGCTTTATCGATGATATTCAAGGCTGGGATTTCACCGACGCGCCCAACTACCCCGACGGCGGCGATTATCGCGATCGCGATGCCGATCCCATGGACGAGATGGGGCACGGCACTGCGGTTGCCGGAATCATCGCTGCGGTGATGGATAACGAGATCGGTATCGCCGGCGTGGCGCCGGGATGCCGCGTCATGAATCTGCGTTCATTCACCGGCAGTGGCTTGGGTGAGGAAGACGACGCTGCTTCTGCCATCCTCTATGCCATCGCCAACGGCGCGCGGGTGATCAATATGAGTTGGGGGGATGTATTTATCTCCCGCGTGCTGGATGATGTGATCAAATATGCCGCCAGCAAGAATGTGGTTCTGGTGGCCTCCAGCGGCAACGCGGCGACCGATCGCATTCACTATCCCTCTGCCTTCGACCATGTGATATCCGTCGGTGCGACCAATGAAAATGATGCCATTGCCAGTTTCTCCAATTTCGGACCAACCCTCGACCTGGTGGCGCCTGGCTCCGGTATCCTCTCCACCATTCGCGAGGCTAAATATGATTCCTCCCTCAATGGCACCTCCTTTGCAGCTCCTTTTGTTTCTGCAGCAGCCGCTTTGGTGATATCCAGAGATCAAAGCCTGCCAGCGGAGACGGTGCGTGGGATACTGTTATCGTCTGCCGATGATCTGGGCAGCCCTGGGTGGGATTACTATTATGGTGCCGGCCGTCTGAACATCGAACGGGCGCTGGGGAGGGTAGCCGGCGCCATCGTAAGCATTACCAGCCCTTGGTTGGATCAAGGTTTTCCAGGTGGCGAAGTGAAAATTTATGGTTCTGCCTGGAGCCCGGCCATGGAAAAATATACATTATCCTATGGCCTGGGTCACAATCCGGAGCAATGGCAGGAAATCGTGACGGTACAGCGCACTCGAGTCATCGATGGCCTTTTGGGAACTTGGCGCGCGGATGTGGCATCCGATACCAGCTATACGCTGCGGTTGCAGGTTTTCGACCGAAGCGGCAGCGTCATACAATCCGCTGTGCGCATCTTTATCGATCAAACCCCACCGTTCATTCGTAATGTGCAGTTAACCACAATGATCGAGGAGGACACACATTGCATTCTATTAGGTTTTGATACTGATGATCTGTGTGAAGGGATCGTAAATTGGCGGCAGAAGACGGGCTCCTCCACCTGGCAGCGGCTGGAGATGGGGTATCGTGGCAGACGGCATCAGATGTTATTGTCGCCGCAGATGGCTGCCGATCAAATCGAAATCAAGATCGGTGCCCGCAATACCGCTGGTTTGGAAGCGACCGATGATAATAGCGGCCGATGTTATTCGGCTGATCTATCGACTCCTCCAATCGACCGAGTACAGTATTCACCCTTAGAATATTATCTGCCTCATGGACACATCCTCAACCGCAGGGCCGATTTCAACGGCGATGGCCTGACGGATATCGTCATTGGCTATTTCGATGATCAGAAAAAGTTGACCACGGCTGTTTATGGTTTCGACGGCATTGACTATCGCAAATTAGCAGCAATTGAACGCGCCACTATCCCGCGCGGCGTCGGCGATACCGATGGCGACGGCCGACTGGAACTCCTCTGCGGGTATGGTTTTTCCAGTTATCTCTATGAAGTGTCATCGACTCAACCATTGACTTTGGTAGAGTCCTATGCTTGGTCGAATGAGTCGATCCAATATTGGGCGGCTGATCTTACCGATATCGATAGTGATGGTCGCGATGAGGTGATCATGCGAACGGTGAACGGTTCCAGCGATCTCTTCCAGGTTCTCAAAAGAGAGTCAGAAACGAGTTTTAGAGTCCTCGGCCAGATATCTAATCCCACCAGCGGCGAAAACATCAACGGCGTGCCTCGATGCCTCACCGGCGATTTCGATGGTGATGGTCGCATGGAGATATTGCTCGGCGACAGCGATGGTGATATCTATATGAGCGAGTTTAACGGCAGTGGTTTCACCACCATCTGGCAAGATCGCCTGCCGCTCATCGATACCATCGATTATCTCAGCAGCGGCGATTACGATGGCGACGGTCTCACAGAGTTCGTCGTCGGCTGCCATTCCGATCCCTCGGTCAATACCGAGCATTATTTCGATGACCGACATTGGCTTTTTCGTGTTTATAAGCGAGTAGCAAACAACACCTATACAACCGTAGCCGAATGGCGCTTTTTCGGATATGAATCGCCGAAGGATTTTCTCAGCGGCGTCTCCTCGGGCGATGACGATGGCGATGGCAAAGACGAGATCGCTATTTGCGTTTACCCTGATTTTTACCTCATCCACTATGATGATTTCAAAGGCTATCAACTATCCTTTCACGCCAGGCCTATTGAAACAAATGCCGCTGTCATTGTCGATTCCAACGGCGATGGTCGTCCGGAATTATGGCTCAGTAACGGTTCCTACTGTCAACCCTATTTGCGCATTGGGATGATGACAGGGCCCGCCGTCCCGGTCGGAGTGACGGCGCAACCGTTGGATGAGAGTCAGGTGCGTTTGCGTTGGTATCCGGTGCCAGGGGCGCAGCGATATACCGTTTATCGTGGCACCGATAAGGATAACCTTGAGCCTCGATTGACCACGCCATTAGCCTCTTATATCGATGGCACGGTCATAGCTGATCAATTATACTGGTATGCGGTAACAGCCCATGATTCTACCAAGATACCAAATGTCAGCTCTCGTTCGGCGCTGGTCAGCGCCAGGCCCGGAGCAAAACCCTTTCTTGTTTCCGCCGCCATGGCTTCCATGCAGAGTGTCCGTCTTTACTTCAGCGAGGCGATGAACGAAAGCGCCCAAGACCCTGCCCATTATCAATTGAGCGGTGGTCTGGGTAAACCCACCTCTTGCACCCTCGATGCATCTGGAAAGGAGGTATTGTTGCACTTGCGGCAGCCCTTTCCGGCTGCCGGTGAGTATCGCGTCGAAGTATCCGACCTCATGGATTTGGATGGCACGCCATTGGATACAAATCGTAATGCAGCGCGATTTACCGTCGCTTTCCGGCAAAATCCACCCTACATCGTCGAGGGAAGGTTACTCGATGCCCGCAGCATTCTAATCACTTTCAATGAGCCCATGCAACCGACTTCGCTGTCTCATACCAGTCATTATGATTTAGGGGAGAAAATCCGCATCCTATCGGCTGAGCCGCAGCATCTTACCAATGACGCTGTTCGCTTGCAGATAGATGCTCATACACCTTTGGGAGCAATTGGCAAAATCTATACCCTGAGGGTGCGGGGGGTGAGGAACGCCGCCGGTATTGCCATCGTCCCCGGCTATGGCGATGTATTACAGCTGTTGTTTGCGGCGGAAAATCTTGATCACGTCTTTACTTATCCCAATCCCTATCGTGTCGGTTTGGATGAAGGAGGCATCACCTTTGCCAATCTCACGCCCAACGCCGAGATACAGATTATGACGCTGCAGGGTTATCCTCTTCGCACGTTGTTCGAAACCGATGGCGATGGCGGCGTAACTTGGGATGTGTGTGATGACCGTGGCCGGGCGTTGGCTTCGGGTATCTATCTATATCGTGTGGTATCCGGCAAGATGGTGAAATTGGGCAAATTGGCGATTGTGCGGTAGCGTTCGTTTTTGGAGTGCGGCGCCTCGGCGCCACTTTAAATTTTCCGACAAAGCGACGATAATTGCCGCTCGCGGTGAAATGTTGCGGAATAAAAAAGCGCAGCCAAAGCTGCGCACTCCAAACGGCTTCTAATTTTCAGATTGTCAAAAAGCTTTGAACAATCGCACTTGGATTAACCGTTTCCCTTCATACTTTGCCAACAGCGCGAATGTATCGTTGTATCACAATGATGGATATACCGAGCAAAACGAGTCTTAATCAATTTTTCAAATCAAACAGCAATCATAATTCATCATCAATCGATAATAGCTTCCAATCCAAATAATTCCGCAATTCATATTTCCGTATGGAATAGTATTTTAATCCAGATTGTTTCGAATAGTATGAAATAGGTTCAACTCAAATCGATTTCCACTCAAAAAAGCTTGGAGATTTTTAACATGGATTTTTTTAAGAATTTATTTCAAATATTCCTTCTGATGACCACGGTATCGTTTTCCGCGCCCGGTCACGGTCTACAGACTCTACGCGAATTTGACAAACTGCCGTATCTACGATCCAACGTACTCAGCCTACAACAAACCAGTCACGATCCGACTGGACTCAATGGCGATGGCGGTCATTTCCGATCCGTCATCAACGGTGAAAACGTCATGGCCGATCTCATCGGGCCCGGAGTCGTCTATCATATCTGGCTGACTGGATTCCAGGCGAACGAGCGAATCAAATTCTATTTCGACGGCGAATCAACACCGCGTATCAATGAAACCATAGCTAATTTTTTTTCCGGTACCAAAGTGCCTTTCCTTTCACCCCTCTGCCTCAACGACTTGACCTCCAGCGGCGGTTTCGTATGCTATCTGCCTTTTCCCTATGCAATTTCCCTGCGCATCACCACCAATTCCTTCGGACTCTATCAGGTCTCGTATCATCAGCTCGATCCGACCGCTTCGGTCACATCATGGACTGGCAGCGAATCGGCTACGGATGTATTGAATATGTATCGAAACAAGGGTGTCGACCCCAAAAATGTGACAAGCTATGCTTCCACTTCCTTCAATGCCGATATCAACCGAGGGAGCACCACCACGCTTATTAACTTGACCAACGGACCGAGAACCATCGGCCAATTACTGCTGAAGATTCCCGATATTATTTTCATCACGCCCCGGCAAAACGTCACCGATGACGGACGTGCGCATGTGGTTCCAGCGAATTCACTGTTAAATTGGATGCGACACAATCGGTCGCCAAATTGGTCCGTAGGCTCGATTACGGCATAGCCAACCAAAAAGGACGCGTTTACATCGATGGACAACTTGCCGGCGAATGGCTGACATCAAGATCGAATGCCCCCGACCGCTGGCTCGATAGCGAATTCATCGTGCCCACGGCGTTTACACAGGGCAAAACTGAGATGCGTGTACGCATCAATTTCATCGCCGGTGAACCCGATTGGAATGAATTCTATTATTGGGTCTATTGTGGCACATCCAAAACCGATTCACTCGATGTCGGCAAAACCGCCGATGAGACGGCACACAATTATCGAATTTTCAGTCAGACCTGGCGCGGCACGCGTACCTATGATTATGCCGGTGTTAACCCGGTGCAGGCGAAAAATTCCGAAATTCTCGAAAAAGTGCGCTTGCAGATGTTCTGGGACGATGACCTAATCCCCAGCGTCGATGCGCCACTCGGACTCTTTTTCGGCATCGGTGCCCTCGATGCGGTTCGCATCCAGTCTTTGCCCGTTGGGGTCACCAACGATGGAGATTTTTATTCCTATTTCCCCATGCCCTTTAAAAAACGCGCTCTCATACAGCTCGTCAATGGCAGCCATTTTGACCTGTCATCCGTTTCGGCAGTTCTGCGGCATGCCGCCTTTACCGATTCCTTCGATGATGTCGGGTATTTCAGAACACAATATCGTAGAACCTACCCGGTGCCGTTGGGTCAGGATTACATCTTTTTGGAAACCTCCGGCGCCGGTCATATGGTCGGAGTGGTGTTGGAAGGAAGGGGAGACGATCCCCGCTACGTCGAAGGAGATCATCGTTTTTATCTCGATGGATTGGTAACGCCCGCCTACTATGGCACCGGCACCGAGGATTATTTTAACGGTGGTTGGTATTTCGCCCAAGGACGATTCAACACCGCCACCCATGGTTTCAGCCATTATATCGATCAGAACCGGACCATGTATCGTTTTCACCTCAGCGACGTCGTGACCTTCGAACGTGGCGGCCGCTTTGGCATCGAACATGGCGAGGTGAACGACATAAGCGTCAACTATCAAAGCGTCGCTTTTTATTATCTGCAGAATCGCAACGGAATCTTTTTGGTCGACTCTCTGGATGTCGGCGATCCGACCTCTGAAGCTGCACATCAATATCAAATCGAAAACCAGACGTCAACTGTCTCTCGAAATGAGGCTTATGAAGGAGATGCAGATGATGTCATAGTCACCGATAACGGACGCTATCATAGAGGCCGAAGCGGTTTTGTCGTTACCATTTCGCCCAAGAATAAAGGGCTGCATCCGGTCCGAAGATTGGATTACGGCGTGGCAGAACAAAAAGGCCGCGTCTATGTGGATAACCAGCGGGTTGGTGATTGGCACAGTCCGGGCAGCAACATCCACAAACGCTGGCGCGAGGAAATATTTGTCGTTCCGGCCGTCTATACAGCGGGCAAGAATTCGGTGCGCATTCGCATCGACAATCTGTCGTCGCAAGAGTGGAGTGAGTTCAAGTACTGGGTTTATAATTTGGGCGCCGATGCGGCGACGACATCCGGCGACCAAGCAGTGCGCTTTGCTGCAGCCGGCGATTATTTGCAGGTTCCGCATAAATCGAGCCTGGCGCCGGCACAGATGACCATAGAATTCTGGTTGCGCGTGAATCAATTTGGCAACCCCTATTTGGCGGGTGGCGAACAAACCGTCCTCGACAAACGCGATGGCGGCAGGGGCTATAATATTCGCCTGGCCGGTACTTCGTTCCCACTCGGATTGGGCGTCATTTTCGAACCCAATATCCTCTTCATGCCTGCTGTGATCGAATCCCGCATCTGGCAGCATGTGGCGGTGACCCAGGATGCGTCTGCCATCCGTCTTTATATCAACGGCCATCTCAAGGGAAAACTGCCTAACAGCTATGCCGCCAATACCTCAGCGCCATTGCGCATCGGCGAATTCCTCGGCTACCCAGGCGCCTCGCTCGGCCTGAAAGGCGATCTGGATGAAATCCGCATCTGGAACTATGCTCGCTCGGAGAATCAATTGCGCTCGGCCATGCATGAAAGGCTTTTGGGTAGCGAAAGCGGCTTGGTGGCTTACTGGCCATTCGACGGCGATATAGGAAATGTAATCAAGGATCGCACCGCCAACCTCAACGACGGCACGCTATTCGCTGCCGCTACCTTGATTGCTTCCGATGCGCCGATCGGCTTTGTGCCGCCTCAACCTCCGGTGGGTTTACGCGCCGAGAGCGATGGCCATAACATACTCCTGCGTTGGAAGCCTCTGGGTAAAAACGTCAGTGGTTCGGCTATATTGCATCGCGGACTAACGCCCGATTTCATACCGCAGGGCCTCACCATGATCGCGGCGTTGACGGCCTCGGATTCGGTTTATGTGGATCGCAGCGCCTCTCCAGAAAATGACTATTTTTATCGCCTCCAAGCCCTCGATGCACAGGGACACGTCAGCCAACCGAGCCGAACCGCCATCGGCAGAGTGCGGCCAGTGCTCGATGATTACTTTACCGGAGTCTACTATTATCCTTGGTATGGACCTCATGGTCACAGTTGGCCAGGACAATATATGCGCGATCTTCTCGCCGTGCGGCAACCGCCGCAGTTAGGTCACTATTCCAGCCGCGACAAGAACATCATCCGCCAGCATCTCGATTGGATGGAGCAATACGGCATCGATTTTTTCGTCAGCAGCTGGTGGGGTGAGGGTTCGCACGAAAACGTGACTTTAAGGGATTATATTCTTCCGGAATTGACCAACCGTCCGTTGAAATTCACCGTCTTTTTTGAATCCCCAATGCTCGGCAGTTTGGTCAATGGCGCCATGGTGTTCGATGCCGCAAAAGAAGAGAAATTGGTACGAGAATTCAAGTATATCGCCAACACCTATTTTAATCATCCGAATCTATTGCGGATCGATGGAAGACCGCTGTTGTTTTATTATCTTGGGTTTACTCTCAGCGGCAACTACTTGCAGGCTTTCAATAAGGCCAGAACTGAGGTACAGAAATTAGGATTCAACATCTATCTTGTTGGCGATGATATGACCTGGGCTGACCCCAATCCTGACCGCATGCAGGTCTGGGACGCCGTCACGGCCTACAGTCTATATGGTTTGCCGTCGCATGCCGGTTATCCTATTGATACCGATTTTTATGCCGATGCGTCTCTCAAAGTACGGCAATGGCAGATCGCGGCAAATGAGCGCGGGAAGCTTTTCATCCCCAATGTTCATCCTGGATTCAATAACCGAGCCGTGAGCAATTCCAATTATGCTGCCCCCAGACAGAGCATTTCCGGCGCTGACCATACTTCCATGTACGAGGATTATATCCGAGTATTACGTCCATTTGTCGATCCGCAACAGCAAATGATCATGATCACCAGTTTCAACGAATGGCATGAGGACACACAGATCGAACCGACCATCATCACCGCGGCAACCAACCGCGATGCTGGTGGCACACAGAATTATACGCAAGGTTATGCCTATGAGGGGTATGGCCTGCGTTTTCTGGAGGCGACGCGGCGATTGTTGGCGGTTGGACGCCCCAGCTCGGTTGCAGATGTGGAGAGGGAATTCCTGCCGACGTCTTTGCGGTTGAGTCAAAACTATCCCAATCCCTTCAATCCGGTAACCACGATTGCTTTCGACTTGCCGAAGACGGGAACTGTCCGCATCGTGATCTATGATCTGCTCGGCCGCGCGTTAAAAACGCTCGTGGAAGGGGAGAGGGCCGCCGGTTCTTATAGTATTCATTGGGATGGGCGTAGCGATGATAATCGACCGGCGGCTGCCGGCATCTATTTCTGTCGCTTGGAAAGCGGGGGTGAGGCGCGCGTGATCAAGCTGACACTGATTAAGTGAAAGGGGTTTGCGGTTGTGGGGGTGAGGTGAGAGTGTAAAAAAGTATGATCAAAAAAAAGTAATCGTAAAACTCGCACTCTGCGAATAAAGATATCTGTCCTTTCAGATTAACAAACAACTGCGTTATTGGTCATTCAAGCTGCCTCGTCGTTCCACTCATCGGAATACTACCTCTTTAGGCATCATACGCATTCTTAAATTGATTAATGAATTGGAATTCAAAAAGGTCAACATAAAATAAAAGATACGCATTCACATGGATTGTATCATTCGATTATTTTGGCTGCGAATGCGCATCTACTCCTCTGTTCAATTCCCGTTTAAATCGGGGAGAAGGCAATTCTGATCTGAATCGTTCATCTTGTTGGTTTGTCTATCGGCAAAGAATTGGATGCTCCTTGTAATGCCAGAAACTTTCGTTATATCCTCCTATCATCACTGGATATCCTAGAAATCGTGACTGGTTGCAACTCATTTTTAAACGATAGGATTTTTAGTTTGGAAATAATCATTTTTTCTCATACACTAAATGGCTAAGCTTGAATGCCTGGGAGGAATCTTTCCGTGTCTGAAATCGAAAAAAAAGAAAGAGCCTATTTAGAAAAAGCCAATATTTTTTTGAACGATCGTCAATGGGACGAAAGTTTGAAATGGCTGGAAAAAATCAAAGCCTTGTTATATAAAAATGACTTGCCATCGAAGGAATTAGCATATAAAATGGTACGTTGTTATCGTCATCACAAAGTATTTTCCTTGCTCATCAGTTGGATAAAAAATTGATAGCAAGCAAAATTTGTGACCTTTTTACCTTTAGGTAAGATTCATAGCATAATACATTTTGACCAGTAAAAGATTC